>JRHI01000151.1_pt1 | contig 76535 bp, 72 predicted proteins | sample 215371 | NCBI WGS metagenome assembly JRHI01 (sample SAMN02929681, study PRJNA255918) | sediment metagenome | biome: cave system; feature: Ice Cave; material: Sediment; isolation source: sediment from deep within a dark volcanic ice cave with no known source of... ... | reverse complement strand
AAATTCAACCGGAACTATGGGGATTTTTGCACCGGCGCTGACAAATCAGACAATATGTTATAATCCCTCCTGAAATTGAACGATGAGAGCCTCTACCGTACACTTCGCCTTCCGCCCTTCTCTACGACCATTGCCGAAAGGAGTTCTTGCCCTAAGTCCTTTACAATCCACTGATACGAATTTCCTCTCGTAAACCTTTTAGAATCACAATACTTTTTTCCAATTCGCTATCAGTGGCAAATACTGAACTTAAAGCGCTTTAGAATCAGACTATTGCAAGAGGTGAGCAGCTAACTAGTTCATAATCAAGCTGATACGCAAAACGCCCTTGGGGGTACCTCCTACTGAGTTTGCGATGTCCCGGAGTGCAAAAGTCGCGCATGAGCGCTTTAAAGCGTCAGCACGATCTTGCCGAATTGCTCCCGAGCCTCCAGCAAACGATGGGCGCTCGCACATTCCGAGAGTGGCAAAACCCGGTCGACAACCGCCTTCAGCTTTCCTTGCGCAATCAGCTTCAACACCGTGTGCAGATCGGCTTTGGCGCCCATGTACGATCCCAGAATAGAGAGCTGCCGCGTGAAAAGAAACCGCAGATCGATCTTTACATCGAAACCCGTCGTCGAGCCGCAAGTCACCAGACGCCCTCCTGGCGCCAGGCTTGCCATTGATTTGTCCCACGTAGCCGCGCCTACGTGCTCGAACACCACGTCTACACCGCGCCGCGCGGTCAAGCGTCTTACCTCGGAGAAAATATCTTGTTTGCTGTGGTCAATGGTTTCGTCCGCGCCAAGCTCGCGTGCCTTGCGAAGTTTCTCTTCGCTTCCGGCCGTGGCGATCACCCGCGCGCCGAAAAGCTTGGCAATCTGTATCGCAGCGCTTCCGACTCCGCTGCCCGCTCCCAAAACCAGAACCTCTTCCGCGGGCTGCAGCGCCGCGCGCACCGCAAGCATGTGCCATGCCGTCTGGAATACCAGCGGAACGGCGGCCGCTTCTTCGAACGAAAGTTCGCCGGGCCACGAAAAGCAATTCACCTCCGGCACGCGGACGAATTCCGCGCAGCCGCCATCAATCATGTATCCGAGATTCGTAAATTTGCGGCAGTGGTTATCGCGTCCCGCGATGCATTGCGGACAAACGCCGCAAGTGACGCCCGGAGCGAGGACCACCTTCTCGCCCACTTTCACCCGCGTAACGAGTTCGCCCACCGCGGCAATCTCTCCGGCCACATCACTGCCGGGAATGTGCGGCAGCGGAATCGCAACGCCGGGAATGCCTTTGCGCACCCAGAGGTCGAGATGGTTGAGCGCCACAGCTCGCACGCGCACCCGCACCTCAGTAGCGCCGAGCTTCGGCTCGGGCACATCCTTGTATTGCAACACTTCCGGACCGCCATGCTGCGAGAAAATGATGGCCTTCATCTTGGCTCCGCAAAATCGCTGCAACGAACACCGCAACTTAGCATTGCCGCCGCGAGGTGTCCAGCAGCCGAGTCTGCCACGAGATGTTTCGCGAGCGGCGCCGATTGACAGCGTTGGACCAGCGCCGTACCCTTGTGGAAAGAATGTTGGGAAGCTAACCAATGGATTTGTTTGAAGAAATCGTGCGGTTGCGGCGTGCAGGTAAGCGCGCCGTTTTGGCCACAATCGTACACACTAACGGGTCGATCCCGAGCTATGAAAGCTCGCGAATGCTTGTGCGCGAAGATGGTTCGATTGCCGGCACCATCGGCGGAGGCTGCGTTGAGGCCGACGTTTGGGCCGCGGCCAAAGAAGTAATACGCGGCGAAGCACCCCGAAAGATGACCTTCAATTTGAACAATGAGGCCAGCTACGACAATGGACTGATTTGCGGCGGCACGCTCGAGGTTTTTGTCGAGCCGATTTTGCCTCAACCCATGCTTTATATTTTTGGCGGCGGCCACATTTCCATGGCCCTTGCGCAGTCCGCGCACACAACGGGCTTCGGAATTGCCGTGATCGACGATCGCGAATCGTTTGCCAACGCGCAACGCTTTCCCATGGCCCAGGAGATTTTTACCTCCTATGAAGAGGCCTTCGACAAAGTACGCCCAAATGCCTCGGCTTATCTCGTTATCGTAACGCGCGGCCATCGTGATGATTTGCGCTGCTTGCAGTGGGCTATCGGAACCGCCGCGCGTTATATCGGGATGATTGGCAGCGAACGCAAAGTGCTCTCGGTTTATAAAGCGCTCGAAAAAGAAGGAATTCCTCTCGAGAAATTGGAGCGTGTCCACGCGCCCGTCGGTTTGGACATCGGCGCGCTCACCCCGGAGGAAATTGCTATCAGCATCACTGCGGAGCTGATTGCCGTCCGCCGCAATGCCGCCGGTCTTCCCCAAGGGCCAGACGCACACAGGGAAATCGCGCACAAAAAAATCGTGATCAGAAAAGCAATCACATCTTCAGCTCCCTGAGGTGCGGATGCTTGCCGCTGTCATCCTCTCTGGCGGTGAGTCGCGGCGCATGGGTTCGCCGAAAGCGCTGCTCGAATATCAAGGGCGCCCGTTCCTCGAACATCTTCTGGACGTGGCGCGGCACCCACAAATTAGCGTAATCCGCGTAGTGCTGGGAGCAAATCCTGACGCCATCCGCGCTAGGGTGCGGCTCGAACCTGCAACCGTAGTGCTGAATCCTTCGTGGGAGAAAGGCCAGCTTTCTTCAATTCAAGCGGCGCTTCGAAGCTTGCCGGAAAATTCCACCGACGGAATTTTACTCTGCTTGGTTGACCATCCGCTGATCACCGCAGAACTGGTGAGCGAACTGATCGGCAAGTTTTACGCCTCGCAAAAACAGATCGTCCTTCCAACATACCGAGGCCAGCGCGGTCACCCGGTTATTTTTTCCAGCAAATTGTACGACGAACTTTTAGCCGCGCCTTTCGAGACTGGCGCGCGCGCAATCGTATGGAATCATCCGGAAGAAGTTCTCGAAGTTCCCACCGCGGAAGAAGGTGTCATCCTGAATTTAAACGACCCGCGAACGTTTCGAAGTGTGCTCGGCGAAGAATAACCTACTTCTGCTCGTCGATTCTTGCCAGTAGCGTTTCCAGCGCGTCGCAAGCCAGTTGCGAGCCGTGAAATGTCGCGGGAGGAAGTCCGCCAAGTTCCTCGGAAATCTGCTCCGGCGTAATTCTGCGCGCTTCCGCGATGGTGCGGCCGGTCAAAAGCTCGGTAAGCAACGAGCTGCACGCAATCGCCGTAACGCAACCACGTGTTTTAAAACGAGCTTCGGCGATGCGTCCATCGGCAACGCGCGCTGCAAGCTGCAGAATATCACCGCAAGCGGGGTTGGAAACCTCAATCCTGTAGGTTGCAGCGGAAAGCTCACCGGCGTTGCGCGGGTTTTTAAAATGGTCGAGAACTACTGCGCTATACATTCGGGAGAGTATCGCACGCTGCAGCGCGGCTGTCAGGTAGTGCTAGAGTTATGGATGGGATGAGAGACCGTTTGCGCCAAAAACGAGCGCTCCCAAAGTTGCGGCAGCACGAGCCTGGGCAAGAGTTGCGGCCAGCAAGCCGAATCGTCTCCTTGGCTCCGAGCGCCACTTCCATTTTGTGCGCGATCGGAGCGCAAAGGCAAATTGTTGGCGTAACAAAATGGTGTGCCGACGTTGCGCCGGTTGCCAAGCTGCCAAAGTTGGGAGACTGCTGGTCGCTCGAAATAGAGCGCGTTCTTGCGCTTAACCCTACGCTCGTAATCGGCTCGATTCCCTATAAACCTGAAACGGTCGCGAAGCTTTTGGAAACACCGGCGACCTTTCTGGCCATGAATCCGCGAAGCCTCGCGGATGTCGAGGCGGATATTTTTTTATTGGGACGCATCGCGGGGCGCGAGGCGGCGGCGCGGAACCTCGTCGCCAAAATGCGCCGCGAGTTTATGGCCATCGAAAAGAAAGCATGTTTTCGGAAATGGAAGCCGCGCGTCTATTGCGAGGCGTGGCCAAATCCGCGGATCAGTTCCCCGCCCTGGGTTGCCGAACTTGTGCGCATTGCCGGCGGCGAAATGATTGTGCCCTCCGGCCAGCGCATTGCGGAAAAAGAAGTCGCCGAAGCGCGTCCGGACGTAATCGTGTTGGCATGGGCGGCAACAGGCGAGAGAGCTGATGCGCGGAAAACGTATGGAATAGAGGCTTGGAAAAATGTGCCGGCGATCCGCAATTTCCGCGTGTGCGTGGTAAAGGATGAACTCTTAAACACCCCGGGGCCGCCGCTCGCCGCGGGAGCGCGAGCCTTATTCAATGCGTTTCACGAGCCCCCCAAGCGAGCAGCACGATGATCACAGTTGTAGCCGGGGTGATTGAGCGAGAAGGGCGCCTGCTGATCTGCCAACGGCGAAAAGAAGATCGATACCCTTTAAAGTGGGAATTTCCGGGCGGAAAAGTGGAACCCGGCGAATCGCCGGAGGTCGCGCTGGCTCGAGAGTTGCGGGAAGAACTTGGCGTAATATTGCGCAAAAGCGTTGAGATCGCGAGAGTTCAGCATGCGTACCCAAATCAGGAGAAGCCTCGGGAGATCCGGTTTTTTGCCGCGGACATAAATAACGACGAAGTTGCGCCGCAAGTATTCGAGCAAATCCTGTGGGTACAACCAAAAGAGCTGGCGGAATACCATTTTCTGGCTGCAAATGCCGAGTTAGTGGCGCATCTGGCCACAGGCAAAATCAAACCGCGAGAAATACTGGAAGCAACCGGGCCGGGCATTTAGACTATGTTCTGCCTGCCAAGCATGCAGCACGTTGCCGCGCTGCACACTGGTTCGGCTAAATCATTTGACTTCGGAACTCGTGCAGAAGACAGCTCGGGAGTACTTGCGCCCGACTAATCGCAGGGTGCTGGTGATCGAAATTGCATCCCTGCTTTCTAAGTCCAAGCCCCCTTCCAATTGGAGCCCTTTGGAGCCGACAATCACCGTATCGCTCTCTGTGTTTGCCTTCCTCCGCTTTTTCGGGAGGAACCGCGCGAACTTCCACTGCGCCTCATTCAACGGCAAGCCGCTTTACGGGCCAGCCCCCCTAAAAGAGTGTCTTCGCCATGGTTATTCGTATCCTGAAATCTAAAACACTCCAGGACTCACTCTCATGCAAGAAGCTGCGTGCTTAAATCCCAATATAATTTACAATGTAATTTACATATTGACAACGCTTCCTCCATCTTGCAAGGTTGTGGCGTTTACTCTTTTGGCCGCGCGTCCGCTCTGGAGGGTTCCCATGCGGTTCCCGGGTCCAGTCCGCTTCGTTTGTTCCGTCGCTCTGTTCACTTTGCTGATCTATCTATCTCTTCCTGCGCTTGCCGCGGACAACCCCGCCCCGCCGAAAGTGCGAATTGACTGGGTGGACGGCCCTGTTACCGCTCGCCTCGGCGACGTGGCTGAAATCAAGGTTCCCGCAAGCTATCGCTTCACCGGCAAGGAAGGCACGCACAAGTTCCTTGAGCTGACCCAAAATCCACCGGGTGGCAACGAACTCGGCACGATCATTCCTGCGTCTTCCAAAGACGCCGACGCCGAGAATTCCGGATTTTGGTTCGTCATTTTCGAATTCAGCGACGTCGGCTACGTCAAGGATGATGACCGCGACAAACTCGACGCCGATGCCCTCCTCAAGAGCCTAAAAGACAGTACCGAGGAATCCAACAAGGAACGAGCCAGGCGTGGCTGGTCCGCTTACCACGTTACGAGTTGGTATAAGGCACCCTTTTACGAAGTCACCACGAAAAACCTAACCTGGGCCATGCAGGGCTACGCCGTCGTGGACAACAAGCAGGAGCCGTCCGTCAATTACTCCGTTCGCATTCTCGGCCGCCGCGGCACGATGAACGCCGACTTGGTCCTCGCCCCGAACCTCGTTGACAAGGTTGTTCCCAATTTCGAACACCTTCTGATTGGTTTTTCCTTTCTCTCTGGAAATACTTATGCCGAATTCCGCGCTGGCGACAAAATCGCCAAGTATGGACTCGCCACGCTCGTCGCTGGCGGTGCCACGGCCATTGCCCTTAAAACCGGCCTCCTCGCCAAGTTCTGGAAACTCATCGTCGTGGCCTTCGTCTCACTTCTTGGGTTCCTCAAGCGCGCTTGGAATTACTTCAAGCGAGCGGTTGCAGGAAAGGCCTCCGAGGAAACTCACGAAAAAGGATGAACGAGCTCTTATCCCTTTTTCCCGTCCTGTTTCTCGTCTATGTTTTGCAGTGTATCGCCGCGGCACCTCCGGATGCCGTAGTTTTTATTCTCGACTCCCGCCTGCGCGGCCGTCTGCTGCGTCACTCGTGGGCGGTTGGCCGTTCGCAATATCGCCTGTTTCTGCTCAACCCGTTCTTCCCCTTACCCAGCGCAGTCTATGCTGGTGGTCAACCTTTCTCATTTCTCACCGGCCCCGCAGGAGAGATCCGCGGCGTGGACTTTACTACATCCGCCGCTGCCGGTTCTTTTGATGCTGGTCTTGCCTTCGATCCGCCTCATCGCTTCACCTCGCGTTTCAAGCAACTTTTCGTGGACGATTCACCCGTTGCCACTCTCCATTCGGAGCAAAGGGCGGCCCATCTCGCGACCTTCCTCGACAAGCTTCAGTCTGCGCCGCCGCCCAAGCGATTCGCCTTCCTTGACCGGGAGCTGCGCCGCATGTTCTCGCTCGACACACTTCGAGAGCGTCTACAACTCCTTTCGCGATGCACAGTTCTTCTCAACTTCCTCCGCTTCTCCCTTTTTCTCTTTCTCTTCCTCCTCGCTCCCGCTACCATTTACACAGTCGGACTCCGTCGCCTTTGGCCCGGTCTCTTGCTGGCACTCGTTCTCTACTTACTACTGATTGCGTGGACCTTCCGTCGCGCCCACCGTCGCCTCTATCCGCAAAGAAAGAATGGCGACGTCCAGCACATTCTCACGATCGTGATCTCTCCATTCGCTGCAATTCGTGCGATTTCCCCTCTCGCTTCCGACCTGCTCGAGGACTTCCATCCCGTCGCTGTTGCGCGCGCGCTCCTCCCCGAAGAACATTTTTTGCAGTTCGCAGAAAGGGAGCTCCGAAGGGTCAGGTTCATGACTCACGACGCAATTCTGGAAAGATCCATCACCGCTTTTCTGGCAGGCGAGAAATTCGATCCGCAATCCCTGCTGCAGCCCCCGGCACGCGCCGACGCGCGTTCCCGCACCTATTGTCCTGCTTGCCTCGCGCAGTATGTCATTGAAGAAGGAACTTGCGGCGACTGTGGCGGCACTTCTTTGCAGCAGCTTCCGCCGGTCAACTCCTGACGCGGCTCCTTTTCGCAAAGAGCCTCAATGCGGCGTCACGGTGAAATCATCAGGGTAAGAGAGATACTCTACCAGAGCTTTTCGGGCGCGGTAATTCAGAACTCGACACGGCAAGCGCTGATTGGGCAACTTCGCTTTGTGGACTTGCAAGGACTCGGCGAAGACTACCTGAAGACGTACGTGCAGAGAGTGAACAGCGTCACTCCCGCAGAGGTGCAAACGACTATCGCGCAGTACATCAAGCCGGAACAAATGACGATTGTCGTGGTTGGAGATAAGTTACAAATTACCGAGCAACTTGCGCCGTTTACCCTAGCAAGCGAGCCGCGAAAATAAGGCAGGCTAACTACGCTCGCTACACCCAATTGCCAAGTCATGAAGTCAGCGGGTCGGGCTTCTCGGGGTTGATGTTGAGCTCCTTCATCGCTTTTTGCAGGGCGGAGGTTTCAAATTTTCCATCGTTGTGAAGCTCGGTAAGGGCGGCAAAAGCGATGAAGCGCGCGCCAACCTCAAAGAATTCGCGCAACGAAGCGCGGCTTTCGCTGCGGCCGAAGCCGTCGGTACCAAGAGAGGCCAAGCGTCTAGGCATCCACTTGGAAACCATGTTGGGCAGCGCTTTCAAATAATCCGAAGCCGCCACGAAAACACCGGGCGCGTTGGCGAGACATTTGGAGACGTAGGGCATTCGGGGTTTTTCTGCGGGATGGAGCAAATTCCAACGCTCCGTTGCCAGTCCATCGCGATAAAGTTCCTTGTAACTTGTGACGCTCCAAACATCCGCGGCCACGTTAAATTTCTGTTCGAGGATTTCCTGGGCTTGCAGGGCTTCTCGCAAAATGGCTCCGCTGCCGAACAATTGCGCGCGCAGCTTGAGTTTTTTATCTTGTAATGCACGATACAGGTACATGCCCTTCAGAATGCCCTCTTTCGAACCCTCCGGCATCGGAGGCATCTGGTAGGGCTCGTTCATTACGGTGATGTAATAAAAAATATCTTCGCCGTTCTTGTACATGCGGCGAATGCCGTCCTGAATGATGATCGCAAGTTCGTACGCAAAAGCCGGATCGTATGCGCGGATATTCGGCGCGGGCAGAGCGAGCAGGTGGCTGTTTCCGTCCTGGTGCTGCAAGCCTTCGCCGGCGAGCGTGGTGCGACCCGCGGTTCCGCCCAGAAGGAAGCCACGGCAACGCATGTCAGCAGCGGCCCAGATCAAATCATTGATGCGCTGAAATCCGAACATGGAATAAAAAATAAAGAACGGAATGGTGTTGAGACCGTGCGTGGCGTAAGCCGAGCCCGCGGCGATAAACGACGACATCGACCCAGCTTCGGTGATGCCTTCCTCGAGAATTTGTCCGTCTTTCGCTTCCTTGTAATAAAGCAAAGTATGAAGGTCCACCGGCTCGTAAACCTGGCCAACGTGCGAATAAATGCCGACTTGGCGGAATAGCGACTCCATGCCAAAGGTGCGGGCTTCGTCGGGAACGATCGGCACGACCATTTTGCCGAACTCGGGGTCACGCAGCAGTTTCTTCAACATGCCCACGAAAGCCATGGTAGTGGAAACTTCACGGCCATCGCTGCCGGAGAGAAATTCGGTAAATGAGTCCTCGTGTTTGGCCAATTCCAGAGGTTTGGCTCGAACGGAGCGCTTGGGAACATAGCCACCCAGTTCTTGACGGCGCGCACGCAGGTACTGTATTTCCGGACTGTCTTCGGGCGGGCGATAGAATGGGGCTTCCGCGACGTCGTGATCGCTCAAGGGGATACCGAAGCGAGAGCGAAATTCTCGCAACTCGTCTTCATTGAGCTTCTTTTGCTGGTGAGTGATGTTCTTGCCTTCACCGATTTCACCGAGGCCGTAACCCTTGATCGTGCGCGCCAAAATCACCGTGGGCTGGCCTCTGTGATCCACCGCAGCCTTATACGCGGCATAAACCTTGCGGGGATCGTGGCCGCCCAGACGCAATTTACGAAGTGGTTCGTCGGGAATATCTTCGACCAATTTCAGCAGGCGCGGATCGCTGCCGAAAAAATGCTGGCGAATGTAGGATCCCGGTTCGACGACAAATTTCTGGTATTCGCCGTCACATAATTCTCCCATCCGCTGCACAACCAGTCCTTCCGGATCTCGTTCGAAAATAGAATCCCAATCGCTTCCCCAGAGGACTTTTATGACGTTCCAGCCAGCACCGCGGAATGCAGCTTCCAGCTCCTGAATAATTTTGCCGTTGCCGCGCACCGGGCCGTCCAGGCGCTGCAAGTTGCAATTCACGACGAAAATTAGATTGTCGAGCCGCTCGCGCGAGGCCAGCGTAATGGCGCCGAGCGATTCGGGCTCATCGGTCTCACCATCGCCGAGAAATGCCCAAACCTTGGCATCGGTTTCTGGTTTGAGACCGCGGTCCGTCAGATACCGATTGAAGCGGGCCTGATAGATGGCCATGATGGGACTAAGTCCCATCGAGACCGTGGGGAATTCCCAGAAATCCGGCATCAGCCACGGGTGGGGATAGGACGAGAGGCCGCCGCCAGGCTTCAGTTCGCGGCGAAAATTTTCGAGCTTCTCAGTGGAAAGCCGGCCCTCGAGAAAAGCACGAGCGTAGACGCCGGGTGAAGCGTGCCCCTGGAAATAAACTATATCGCCTTCAAACTCCTCGGTGCGCGCGCGAAAGAAATGATTGAAGCCGACCTCGAATAGCGTAGCGGCGGAGGCATACGTCGAAATGTGCCCGCCAATATTGTGTTCGATACGATTAGCGCGAACCACCATGGCCAGCGCGTTCCAGCGAACCAAACTCTTGATTCTGCGCTCGAGCTCCTGGTCACCCGGGAAAAATGGCTGGTTGCGGAGCGGAATAGTGTTCGCAAAAGGAGTGTTCGCGGAAAAGGGAATTTCAACGCCAGACAAATGTGCGCGGGAGCGAAGGCGCTCGAGAATGTGACTGACAACCTCAGGACCGCTGTCCTGCAGCAACGAGTCGAGCGATTCCAGCCATTCTTGGAGTTCGACCCCTTCTACTTCTGGAAATTGTGCGAAGCCGCTGTTAATCATTGTTTGCGATTCGGTATGTGGTTCGGTTTGAGATTCGTCTTCCATGTTCGATGCCTGCAAAGTTTCGGGCCGTTACAAGCAGCGGCCGATTCCCTGGCAAGAGATCTATAAAACAAATATACCGCAGATGTGAGCTGCGCGCCTATCCCTGAAAATGTTTTTTTAGCAGTTCGCAGAAGACGGCAAGAAAATGGGGTCCGGCATTTTGACTGCGCGCCGAACGGACCCTAGAATCATCAGCATGCTTGCGGCTGATCTCGTGAATGACGCTGCGAGACTGGAGAAATTATGAAAATCGACGTGCTGGCGATAGCGGCGCATCCGGACGATGTGGAGCTGACGTGCGGCGGTACGCTCCTAAAAATGGCCGCCCGGGGATACAAAACCGGAATTCTAGATCTAACGGCGGGAGAAATGGGCACACGGGGAACGCCGGAAATTCGCGCGCGGGAAGCAACTGCCGCAGCCAGAATCCTTGGCGTTACCGTGCGGGAAAATCTGGGGCTTCCTGATTCGGATGTGAGCGCGACCCGCGGGAACAAGTTGCTGCTGGCGGCAAAAATTCGCGCTCTGCAACCACGCACCGTCATCCTCCCGTACTGGGAGGGCCGGCATCCAGACCATTACAATGCATCGAAACTCGGCTACGAAGGTTGTTTTCTGGCGGGGCTGGCGCGGTTGCCAATCGCGGGTGAAGCGTTTCGTCCTTACAAAATTATTTATTCGACGGTTTATGCGGATGTGCGCCCGACCTTCGTCGTGGATATCACGAAAGAATTCCAGCGGCGCCGGAAGGCTATTCGGGCTTATGCATCGCAATTCCGACCTAAAAACAAGACTCGCGCAGTGTCGAGAGTGTATCTGCCATTGGATGAGCTAGAGGATTCCATGCACCTGATTGCGGGGTACTTTGGAGAAATGGCTGGGGTGCGCTATGCAGAGCCTTTTGTGGTGAGGGAGATGATGCTGGAAAACGACGTAGTGAATTTGCCCGTGCGGTCGTTGTAGCTCAAATCAGTTAGAAGCTGCCATCTTCAGATTGCGCCGATGAGAAACCAGGGAGGTGCTGCCCTGATGGCGAGCGCTGCACCCTAACTCGTAGCAACGACTGGGTTTCTTCCCCGGTCTTCCTCAAAATTGCAACCGTTGAAAGGGCTTCGGCATAGAGCTTGGTAACCAGGAAAGTATCACCGGTATTTTCTTGCTTCCAGACTTGGCCAATTTGAATTTTTTGTACGCTCATCAGAGGTTGTCCCGTAGTCCCAAACAACCACTCTAAATCCGGGCTGATGGGGTGTCAATCGACTATGCAAGCAGAGTTTCCTAATGGCGGAACGGGGCATCTAATAAATTGGCGCCAGGTGCTAACGCCCCCAGAGAAGTTGGTCCTAGCTGCGCCCTAAAATTCAGGAAACTCTTAAGCACCTGGTCTCATCCTATTTAAGTGTAGGGGAATCGTAGGGTGTAGACTGGTTGTAACGGTGCCGGAGGTATCTAGTGATGAAACGGATCTCAATGCAAATCATAGCCATCTTGATTGCCGCGGTACTGTACGTTGGCCCGGCGATGAGTATTCCTCAGGCACCTCAGCCTCCAGCATCTCAGCCGCAGAAAACGCCTGAGACGGCGCCGCAGGATAAATCGTCAGGCAAATCGCAATCGCAGGACAGCAAGCCAGACAAGAAAAACAAGAAAGATTCCAAAAACGATATCGAAGCCATCGGCAACCGCAATACGGGCAAAGGAATCAACTTTTATTCGCTCGAGAAGGAAATTGCCCTGGGCAAGGGTATGGCGCAGGAAGTGGAGCGGTCGGCAAAGCTGATTGAGGATCCCGTCGTAGTGGACTACGTAAACCGCGTGGGCCAAAACCTGGTGCGCAATTCAGACGCGCGCGTACCGTTTACTATCAAGGTGATCGACTCGGACCAAGTGAATGCTTTTGCGCTGCCGGGCGGATTCTTTTTCGTGAATAGCGGACTGATCCTGCGCGCCCAGGAAGAGTCGGAATTGGCGGGAGTGATGGCTCACGAAATCGCCCACGTGACGCTGCGTCACGGAACCAGAAACGAAACTAAGGGTCAATTGATGCAGCTCGCTTCCATCCCGCTGATTTTGTTAGGGCCAGGCGGCTGGGCGGGATATGGAATTTACGAAGCGATGCAATTTGCCGTTCCTCTGACGTACTTGAAGTTCAATCGCAACTCTGAAGCCGAAGCCGATTATTACGGCCTCGAATATATGTACAAGGCCGGATACGACCCGAACTCCTACGTAACATTCTTTGAACGCGTGCAAGCCGATGAACGGCGCCAGCCGGGCAGCATTCCCAAGGTATTCTCGACGCACCCGCCGACCCCGGAACGCATCCAACACACGCAAAAAGAGATCGCGCAGATTCTGCCGAACCGGGATCGCTACATCGTATCGACCTCGGAGTTTGACGCGGTAAAAGCGCGCCTCCGCGGCCTGATGTCCGCACGAAAAGCAGAGGCGGGGCCAGACAAGCCGACGTTGCGCACGCGCACGGAACAGGAAAAAGATAAGAAGGCTCAAACACAAACCAAGCCGGGTGATACCACGGATGATGAAAGGCCGACACTAAAGCGCCGCCCCTAATCGTTACTAGCTGCTGCAAAATAAAAAAGCGCCCACACGACGGGCGCCTTTTTTATTTTAGAGAGGTTTACGAATCTACGCGCGGCGCTCAGAAGCTACGTGCTGCACCCCCATGCGCTTCATTTCTTCGGCGTAATATTTGCGAAACAGGATGTCCCATTCCTCGCTGCCCTCAAGAATTTCTTTTTTCTGGGAGGCGATTTTCTTGCGCACATCCGCGTCCATTCTCTCCTCTTCTTTCAGGGTTGCCTGGAGGATCAAAACGATCTGCTGGCGAATGGTGTCGCGATCTTCTATAAATTCCACGTCGGCACCGGCCACCAGGACGTCGGTGACTTGGTGTGAGAGGCGGAGGATTTTTTCGCGGCTCAATTTCATAAAGTCACAAGTTCCTGCGCCCCTTGGACATCGCGGTTATCGTAAAATCAGTTTGCGGTCTCGCGCGAGCTGACCCTTCACTTTTTTGTACATCTCCTGATAAGAGACGCCCGTGCGGCGCATTTCATCGGCATGTTTGTTCAGGATCTCGCGGACATCTTCATTGAGCCGGTCTTCGACGGTGATTTCTTCTATCATAGACTGGCGGATGCGAGTGGCGAGTTCGCCGGGGGACTTGACCTCGACCATCTTGGAGGAAATCAGGTTCTTCACAATTTCCGCAGCCATGTAACCGACAAAATCGCGTTGTAGTAGCACTCAATTCTCCAAAAAATGTAAAACGCAGTGTAAACGTTCCGCGCAAAAAGTTCAAGGAAGGCGGCACATTGACGCTATAGAAGCGTTGCGGTACGATGCATTAGGGCGGTTAGCTCAGCGGTTAGAGCGTCCGGTTTACACCCGGAAGGTCATCCGTTCAAATCGGATACTGCCCACCATCAAAAAAAGCACTCCCGCGGGGACGTAGTTCAGTTGGTTAGAACGCAGCCCTGTCACGGCTGAGGTCGCGGGTTCGAGTCCCGTCGTCCCCGCCACTATCGCGTTGAGTTGAAAAGCCTTTATCACAACTAGTTTTCCCTGCCCGCTTCGGTCGTTGAACTTTTGTTGCACAACGCTTCGAGAAGATTCATGCCTTGGACCGTGTTTTCTGGCACATCTTTGATGTAGTGCCTTTCTGTAGTGCTCACGTTCGAGTGACGCAATAGCCCCTTAGCCGCAAGAGAATCGTGCGTCAGTCCTCGGAGCGTAGTGGCGACTCCCCTTCTCAGCGAATAGAACGAATGCCACTGAAGATTTGCAGCCTTCAGCAAAGGAATCACTACGCGCTTACTTAGGTTGTCGAGGTATCAAACTCTTTCCCGATGGTCCGCGCAAGATCGGGCCGCTGGCGGGGTTGCCGTCTGCGTTCCTCAGTTCTTCCAAGAGCGCCCGGAGGGGTTCGATTACAGGAACAGGTTTTATGCTCCCCGGAGTCTTTGGAGTCGTCCTGTAAGTGCGCCAAACTGATTCCCGGATTATTAGCCGCTTGCCGTCAAAATCTTCCCATGACGCGCCGCGAGCTTCACTAGGCCGGAGACCGGCGAAGAACATTAACGCGACGGCTGATTGCGCCTTGAGTCTTTGAGCGGAAGTGAACTCACCACCATCAGGGATAATGTTTTCCAAGGCATCGAGAATAGCTAGCACTTCGTCGGCTGACGTTGCGTGCATCTCGGTTGGCGGATTCGCCTTCCGTGGAATCATCACGCCTTCAATGGGATTCGGTTTGTCGAGTACGCCTTGATTGCGGGCGAGCGCGAAAATTCCGCTGAGTAAGCTCCTGCAATGTTGTAAGCCGCTGCGACTAATCCCGAACTCTCGGTGAATCTCTGCAAGCAGGTTTGCAGCGTCAACCGTCCGAAAATCCCGAAGAGCAACCTTTGCGACACGCGGAGCAATGTATCGAGTCCAACGCGCCTCATATCCCATAATCGTGGACGGTTTGCAATTCTCGCGGACCCACGGCAGCCACGAGCTTTCTGCGTATTCCTTGACCGTCAAGGTAGATGAAGGGTTGAGGCGACACGTGTTAATGGGAGCGAGAATCTCTTCAACCAATCCCGCTTTCCTTAGGTCGCTTTCTGTGCGATAGCGGTCTCCGAAGTGCGCTAACCTGACACACTTTTGCTTCCGCACAATTTCGCCCTTCTCTGAGAAGCTGTCGCGGTATTTCAGAAACCAACTGCCACCTTTTTTAAAAATGAAACCTTTTTGAGCCATTCTTCCCTCCCCTGTTTTATCGCAAGGCGGATTGCCGGAGGTATTCGGAGATCGTCAGGCTAGCCGACGCGCCCCTGACCGAATGACACACAGGAGGTGTCACGTGGCTTCGAGCATTCTACAGCAGCCCACCAGGGCATCGATCTACGCAAGAGTCAGTACGACCAATCACGGCCAGGATGTTTCCATGCAGACGCGGGAGCTACGGCAATTTGCGGATGCACGCGGCTGGACCGTCGCGGGCGAATACGTGGACGAAGGACTCAGCGGCACAAAGGACAGGCGACCAGCATTAGACCGGCTTATGTCTGACGCGCACAAGAGAAAGTTTGACGTGGTGGTTTGCTGGCGCTTCGACCGCTTCGCCCGGTCTGTCAGCCATCTGCTGCGGGCGCTTGAGAACTTCAACGCGCTAGGGGTCGCCTTCGTCAGCCTAAGCGAGAATGTGGACACCACAACGCCCACTGGCAAGATGATATTCACCGTCCTTGGTGCAGTGGCCGAGCTGGAGCGCAGCTTGATCGTGGAACGTGTTCTGGCCGGTCTCAGAAATGCCCGTGCCAAGGGCAAGCGCCTCGGACGGCCTAGGACAGTCGTGGACGTTGCAAGAGTTTCTGCGCTACGCGCAAAGGGGCTAGGCTGGAAACGGATCGCCCGCGAGATGGGGGTTGGAGTCGGGACGCTCTACCGCCTAGTCCCAAGTGGTTCCATAATTCAGGAAATGGATTCTGGAATCCGCAGCACAAAGCTCCAATCGAACAGCTAGTTCTCGGCTTCTGCCCTTCTGCATGAGTGGCCGTTCTAGTACCCACTTTACCAGTAACCGCGTTAGAACGTAGCCGCTGGCGCGGCGGACGCTTCGCGTGCTATGCTCAGCAAGTCATGCCTCACCGTGACGCTCTCAACTGCGATTTTTGCTTTTCTCCGATTTTCCTAAGTCATGCAAAATCAATAAGCTACAAACGAAAAAAGATTCAATTCCCATAGCCATTAGATCGGGTCCCGCCATCAGCCCGCAACCGCCAGCGGCCACCTTCAAACGGTTTTATCGAACGCGCGCCAGAGCATCGCGCCAACGCTCACTTCCTGCTCGAATGCGCGCCTCCGATAAAACACTAACGTAATAACACGTCAACAAAGTGCGTGCGAGGCGGTGACACTAAGCTTCATTCTCTGCTGAACTGGCAAGCGGCGTAAGGCGTGCAATGTTCGGGATTTTCGCATATCATCTGCGCGCCATGAAGAAATGGATTACCGCGACGTTGCTCATTGCCACCGCGGCGCTCGCGCAGCAAACCCACAAACAATACGAGTCGCCGAATGCGCCAGGTGCCGGTCAGAGGCTGCTCGCGCAATTTGTGGGCGACTGGAATGTGGTGAAGACGTTCTTCCCCATAAACGGGAAGCCGATCGTTACCAAAGGCATGTGTAAGCAGTACATGATCCAGGACGGCAAGTTTCTGCAGTCGGATTTCACCTTCTTCAACCCTGCCGGAACGAAAAGCACCGGCACCGGAATCTCCGGCTTCGATCCCAAAACGAATCGCTTCACCACCGTGTGGTACGACTCGCGGCAGACGACGATGTCGATTCGCCAAAGCGACGGCACGTTCGACGGCAAGAACATCGTCCTGTGGACCACGCCCCTCGATACCGAACATGCTGGACGCAAGACCGTCGCGCGCACGCACCTTGAGGAAGACGGCCGCCTTCTCCTCCATCGCCATTTCCTGATCGGTGATAAAGGGGAAGAGCGGATGATCATCGAGCTGCGGATGACGCGGAAGTAGTTTCCCGACAGCGTGCAGAGGGTCGCAACGGCGACTTGAACATGTTTGAATATATAAGTCGAGTAGGAGCGCTTGGCGAGCAATTGGAGATCTTCGTGGAGCTTTTCGTTATATGTTACCCATGGTTATGAGCTGCGGATCTTACCCTTGTTAGGGTTTCAGGCAGAGTGTCTTGGAGGATCGAATGGCGAAATGCCCCTACTGCAAGCAGTCATTGGAACTCAGTCAGACGATACGCGAGTCCGCGGACGTTTCCGAAGAGATTCACCGAGACGTTAAAGGCGCGTGAAAAAGGAGATCATGTACTCGTGGCCGAACTGCGACTCCGTGCTTGGGTTTGGTTTTTTCTTCGGCGGCCTACTGACCGGAAGACCATAAGACGCGTGCGACACGGCGCTCGAACCTTATACGAAACTTCAAACTTTGCTCCTAAAAAGATAATTACTGCTCCCCAAATTGGGGAGAAGTTGGTTACGCTCGAAGGGGAGCGAGCCAGCTTTGCAGGATGGCAAAATGCGCTGCCGCGATATTTAGGAATTCGAGTCCCATACCTGTACCAGGCTTGACCGCGCGAACCGTAGCTAGAACTTCAACGGTGTCGTTTTCGCGAGTTACTCGGAGCATTACTCGGGACCTCGCCGCAAGCGGCTCTCGGGTGGAAATGAAGCAGCCTCCGCTGGAAAGCTCCGTAAGTTGCCCAGAGCAGCGCAGCCCGGAATCCAGGTCACGTGCCTCAGCCGAAGCTGAAAAGCGGTACCGCTCCGCATAGCGACGCTCGGCAAGTGTGTCCGTTTGGCTGCCGGGATCGTGGTTAGCAGCCTCAGCATCGAATTTATTAGTTGGGGCCATTGGAGGGCGCGCGCAAAACTCCTGGCTGCTGCCGAGATTTAAAGCCTTGCACGCTTCTTAATGTTTACCTTACGCCGAGCCGCCAGGCAACTAAATCGCGGCAGAACCGTGCAAAAGTGACAATACGCCTCCCCATCCTTGGGTTAGTTAGAAGAACACCGTAGCAAGCCCCGCCGCTCTTCGCGCAGAACCTATGTGTTAGGCTAGCCAAAATGGCAACTTTTAAAGATGACGCTACGCAACAGGCGGCCGCCAGCGGAGTACGCCAGAGCGACCGCGTAAGCTTCACATTGGAACTGGAAGCCATTGGAAGCGACGCAAACGGCCAGGATTTCGTGGTGCAAGCGCACACAATCCTGGTAAGCCGCAACGGAGCCGTTCTTCTCCTGAAAGCCAAGCTTGCCGCCGGACAAGAGCTCGTTTTGCGCCGCAAGGACCGCAGCAATCAACTACGAGCGGCACGGGCGCAGGTAGTCGCCGAAATCGACAAGAATGGCGACGGCATTATGTACGCGATATCACTCGAAGACCCCGCGATCAATCTTTGGGACATCGAGTTCCCTCCTCTGGACGAAGCCGAGGAGGCGCTCGCGCGAATGCTCGTGGAGTGCAGCTTCTGCCAGAGGCGCGAGGTTGCGTACCTCAATGAAAAAGAGCTGAAAGCATTTGAAACCAGGAAATGCCTGGCGCGGCACTGCCCACATTGCGGCACCCCGGCAATTTTCACGCAAGCGCAAGCCGACGACGCGCTGGTTACGGCGAAAGACAGAACAGACGCCGCACCAGTGACACCAAAGGTCTATCCGTCAAGGAATAGAGCGCGCGTGAAAGCCCGCATTCTTGCGTGTATCCGGCAGCGCGGATTTTCTGAAGAAGTCGCCGTTTGTGAAGACTTGTCGCGCGGCGGTCTGAGCTTTCGCAGCCGCAATCAATATGCGGAAGGGTCGCGAGTCGAAGTGGCTGTGCCATTCACACCCGGCAGCGGAAATATTTTTGTGCCGATACGAATTGTCTTCTCACAGGAAGTGCCGGCCGCGGGTCTTTACCGGCATGGTGCGGCGTATATCAGGCCACCCGCAAATCAAAATTCTTAGCCTCGAGCCATATTTTGCCGATACGTGCTTTCCCCGTTTTTAAGCTTCTTCTCGGAAGCTCCGGACGCTCGATCGCCATCGCGGAATCTCTTCAGCGCCTCCAATATTTCCTGGCCATACAACTCCACCTTGCGTTCACCGAACCCGCTTATGCTCCGAACTGCTCGGAGTGAAGCCGGCTGCACGCGGCAAAGTTCGTCGAGCGATGTGTCATGCATCACGACGAACGCCGGGACCCCCTGCTGCTTCGCGGCACTCCGGCGCCATTCGCGGAGATATTCGCGCAACTCGACGTTAGCGTCTGAGACAAAATCCTTTGCGGCTGCCTCTGCCGTGACATATTTTGCGCTGCCCCCGTGAGCAGCGGTATCGACAAAACTTCCAGCGCCTTTCTTTCGCCTTTTCCTGGCGCCCACACGGGGAGGCGTTGAGAGCCATGCGAGTTCACCGCTGCAGACATCGCAGGCCGCGCATGTCGCCCACTTAGGACTTTCGCCAAAATGAGAGCAAATCTAGTAATGGCGGCAGGCGTTTGATTCCACGAAACGCCGGATCGTGTGATAACGATCCCAGGCACGCTGTTTCTCGGCAGGATCAACAAGTTGTTCTATGAAATACGCAAGCAGACCCACGTCGCGCTTCTGCCATAGCAAGAAGCAGTCAGCAGGTTTCCCATCACGCCCGGCCCTTCCCGCCTCCTGGTAATACTGCTCGATCGATTTTGGCAGCGAAAGATGAATTACCGCCCGTACTGCGGCCTTATCAATTCCCAATCCGAAAGCAATCGTACCCACCAGCACGCGCACTTCGTCGGACATCCAGCGTTCCTGGTTACTGCGGCGCGTGGCAGCGTCCATTCGCCCGTGATAGCCGATAGCGGCGATCTTATTTTCTTCGAAGAAAGCTACAGTTTCCTCCACTTTGGCGATGGTAGGCGCGTACACAATCACGTTGCCACCAGCATATTTTCGCAATGCCCGCAAGAGGAGCTCAGGCTGTATGCGCGAATCGCACTGCTTCACCACGTAATTCAGATTAGGGCGGTGGAAGCTGGCGATGTATTTATTCGGGGTACGCAGCTTCAGCTGCTCGATAATGTCATGGCGGACTTGCCGGGTCGCACTAGCCGTAAACGCGGCGATCGGCTGCTCAGGAAAGTGCGTCCGCAAGGAACTCAACTGACGGTATTCAGGGCGAAACTCGTGGCCCCATTCCGAAATGCAGTGCGCCTCATCAATCGCAAAGAACGAAATAGGCGTGCGCTGAAGCCATTGAACGGTATCGGCGCGGGCCAACCGCTCAGGTGAAAGATACAAAAGCCGGTAGGCACCTTCGCACGCCTTGCGAAGCACCGCCGATTGCTCGCGGTCTTTTTGAGAACTGTTGAGCACCGTCGCCGCAATCCCCATCTGAGTGAGGTGCGCAACCTGGTCCTGCATCAAAGCAATCAGTGGTGAAACTACGACCACCGTCTTCCCCGGTAACATTACCGCCGGCAACTGATAGCATAACGATTTGCCGCCCCCTGTTGGCATCACGACACAGGTGTCGTGGCTCGCGAGCAGGCTTCGCACAATCCTCTCCTGCAAGGGACGAAACGATTCGTATCCCCAGTAGCGGCGCAAAGCGGGTAAAAGTTCAGCTTCTGGATTCACACCGGGAGTATAAGTTGTGGGTGGAAGAAGGTCTAACCCTAAAGTTTTATCGCGTTTGGTATAGATCCATAATTATTGCCCTTCTTAATCAAGCACAGGCACCGCGGAGTGTTCCGTGCGTCTGCGACGCTGGTAATGCATGGCGATATTCATATACGCATTGCCGTTGGGAGTTTCAAAACACAACACCAGAGCCTCGGTATCGAGGCTGCCGGCCAGCCCCTCTTGACTGGTGTGAACTTCCGGCGGAAAAACTTTAAAACGAAAGCCTTGGTCGTTGAGCAACGTAACGGAATTTCCGATTACCATATTAGCGAGCTCACAGACCGTTTCGCGAAAGACTTGCTCGGACTCCTCCACCTCGCATCCCGCCAGAAAACTTGCCACTTTAATCGCCACAGCGGGGTCCACATCGAGAATCACGCGCCCTTCGATTTCGCCTTTGATGACAATCAATGCCGCAATGCCCTTGCGGCGGTAAATCTCCTCGTCCATGCTCAGATCCGCAATTTTGGTAGCACACTGCAGCGTCTGTGCCAGCACGGCGTCGGCCGCGTTAATGAACGGCTGAATTAGCTCCATCTTCATGATTGATGCTCCCCGGTGACGCCTGCGGGTGTGGCCGCACCTTCGTCGCTCAAGACATATCGCAGGATTTCGTACAGCACGTCAGGCTTCACCGGCTTCTGCACGAAGTGTTTTGCGCCCTTTTGCAGCGCTGCCAGAATATTTTCCTGGTAACCAACCGACGACACCATGACGATCCGCGCGTCGGGGTGCTGTCGAACGATTCGCTCCACGGCTTCGATTCCTTCCATTTGGGGCATGGTGATATCCATCAACACGACATCCGGGTGGATGCGGTTAAATTCGGCGATCGCAGTCAGACCATCGCCGGCTTCTCCGGCCACCTCGCCGCCGAACGCCTCAATCATCTTCATGAGGTTTTTCCTGGCAAAGACGGAGTCGTCCACGATGAGATAACGCACGGGCTGCTGATCTTTTTTCCGTGTCAGAGCTGCGAACTGTTCCATAACTTCTCCTTAAGCAAACTATTCTCAATAAGTTCTGTCTAGCGCTTCGCCGACACCTCGGCCTTTTCGAATTGCGCGCGCTCGCTGTTACAGTGGTGATGCAGCAAATTCGCCACACCCTCGAGCGGCACGATTCGCGCCGCGAATCCTTTCAAGATGGCCGCTCGGGGCATCCCACCGACCACGCAGGAATCTTCGCTTTGGGCCACGGTTAAACCGCCTGCCGATTGAATGGCACCCAAGCCTTCGGCGCCGTCTTCACCCATGCCAGTCATAATGACGCCGATAGCACTGGAACCTATTTCCCGCGCGACCGAATGAAACAATACGTCCACGGATGGCCGGTGGCCGTTCACAGGAGCGCCGTCAGAAAGTACAACGATGTCTCCGCGCGGCATGCGTCGCACCACCATGTGACGATTGCCAGGACATACCAGGGCCCGGCCGGCGAGCAACAAATCCCCTGATTTTGCTTCCTGCACATCCATGGCGGAAAGTTCGTCGAGGCGCCGCGCAAACATTTCCGTGAAGCCTTCCGGCATGTGCTGGACAATCAGAATGCTGCCGGCGAAATCCCCGGGCAATTGAGAGAATACATATTGCAGCGTGATAGGCCCGCCCGTCGAAATACCGAGGGCCACGACGCGGCTTGCAGGCTCCGAAATCTTGCGGCGCAATTTCGGGCCAGCGCGCTTCCCGGCCAGGTTGGGCTCGCGCATCTTGGGAATTCGCGCGCGGGCGGCTCCCTTAATTTTTTCGATCAGCTCTTCGGCAATCGTCTCCAAGCGCCCTGCGGCTGCATCGCTTGGCTTGGCCACAAAATCGAACGCCCCAAGCGACAGCGCTTTGAACGTCGAGTAGGCGCCTTCCTGGGTGTGCGTGCTGACGACAATGACCGGCAACTGGAACCGGCGCATGATGGCGCGAAGGGTCTCGATCCCGTCGAGACGGGGCATTTCGAGGTCCAGCGTGATGACGTCAGGTTTTAACTCCTCAATTTTTTTCAACGCAAACTCGCCGTCCATGGCTGTGCCAACGACTTCGATGGCGCTGTCCCCCGCAAGAATTTGCGGAATCAATTTCCGCATCAGAGCGGAATCATCGACCACCAGCACGCGGACTTTGCCGCTCATGCTATGGCTCCCAGGGCTGGTACGCGCCCAAGCCTAGCCACAACAGATGCCACGTTGAGGATCAGCACAACGGTCCCGTCGCCGAGAATGGAAGCCCCGCTGACCAGCTCGCTTGTCGCAAAATAGTCTCCGAGAGTCTTGATAACGAGTTCTTCTTCGCCCATCAAGCTATCCACCAGCAAACCGAACTTGCGCTCCGTCGAGCCGATAACGATTACAAAACAGCGCTTGCGGCTTTCCACCGCGTGAATCGTTCCCAGGCGATCGAGCCGCACAACAGTGAGGAGATGGTTGCGAAGCTGAAGCACTTCGCGCTGATCCACGCGATGGATATCCGTTTCCGCAGCGCGGGTGATTTCCAGAACCGAGCTCAGCGGAACCGCGTAAAGGCGCTCACCGGCGCGGAATAAAAGCGCCTGGATGCTGGCAAGTGTTAACGGCACGCGCAGAAAAAACGTAGTGCCTTTGCCCAGCTCAGTAGCGATGGTTACGGTTCCCTTCAATCTATCGAGCACCGTTTTGACCACGTCCATGCCCACACCCCGGCCGGAAACTTCCGTCACCTCGGCGGCTGTCGTGAGTCCTGATTCGAAGATCAGGTTGAAGGCTTCGGTATCGCTTAAACGCTTGGATTCTTCCACGGTAAGAATCCCGCGCTCGATCGCTTTCGCTACAAGGCTTACGCGGTCGATGCCTCGTCCATCATCGCGCACTTCAATCACAACTTGGTTCCCCTGGTGATACGCGTTCAACCGAACCGTGCCCCGCGCAGGTTTTCCAGCGGCGACGCGCACCTCGGATGATTCGATGCCGTGATCAACAGCATTGCGAACCAGATGTGTCAGGGGTTCGCCGAGAGAATCGAGAATACCTTTGTCTAGATCGGTGTTTTGTCCGGCTAATTCGAGCGCAACATCTTTGCCGCGAAGCTTGGCCACATCGCGGACGATCCTCGGCAGCCGTCGAAAGAGCTGCTCTACTGGGACCATGCGGATTTTCATCACCGACTTCTGAAGCTCGTCCAGTACCCGCGATTGAAAGCCCAGGGCATCCGCGAGCTTTGCGCGTATGGGGTCTTTCGGGTGACGCTTATCAAATTCATGTGCAGCGCGATGCAGCATCGATTTCCCAATAATCAGCTCACCGACCAAGTTCATTACCGCGTCAATCCTGCTGGCATCCACACGCAGCGTGCTTTCGGCAACGGCCTCCAGCGCGCGGCCACTGTTGCTCTGTTTTCTCTTTGACTCACCGCTAGTTTCGAGCCCGCCCTTAACTTCCGCAGTTACCGCGGCAGCCTCGGAATCCAGCAGCGCGACGAGCATCTCCTGTTCCGGCGTTTCCGCCGCGATGGCTGGCTCTACGGAGACGTTCTCGACAACCAGTGGGATGCTGCACTTTTTTCCCAATGCTTCCTTCGTCAGAGCACTCACAACGGCGGCTTCGATAAAATCCACATCCTCCGCAGCGGTGTTGTCTTCCGGGCGCAACGCCAGCACGGTACCCATGCTGTGCAGCACGTTGCGCACAAGCTGCAAAGCCGCCGCCCGCATCTGGCTATTCGGATTGATGCGCAGACCAATGTTGTAAACCGCGTCACCGCGGTGCAGCGCTTCGGCAATCATGAGCTGCTCGTACTCGCTCCAGTCAAACTTGACGCCAGGAGCGGCCGATCTGACTCGAGCGGCGGGGACATCTTTTTTCTTTCCGAGAAGCTGCTGGATATGCGCGCGCAGTGCGTCGCCAGCCGGAGGTTGCAAGTTGCCTCGGTAGGCCGCGAGCATCGCCTGGAATGTATCCGCCGCGGCAAGCACCACCTCCGGCAGAGCCGCAGATTCTCTGCCCGCTATACCGGGCGCCAGGACGTCCTCTAATTCATGGGCCAAATCACTTAGCTGGTGATAACCGCAAGCGGCCGAATCACCTTTCAGGGTGTGCACAGCCCTGCGCACCCGCTTGATAACCTCTTCATCGCCAGGCCGTTGTTCAAGCTGGAGTCCGGCTTCATTCAGAGATTGCAGCAGTTCCTGCGCGCTCTCGAAGAAGATATCGCGCAGCTCCGAATTGCGATCTTCGGGAAAAAAGTTCATGCGTTTCCCTCGATCCGCTGATATGCCGTGCCGTTGTTGCGGTGAATCATGCGGAATTTGGTGGAGAGCCCAAATAGGCTTTCCGCGTGGCCAACCAGCAAATATCCTTCAGGATTCAAGCAGTTGTAGAACTTGTCGACGAGGCGCTTCTGCTCGGCTTCGTCAAAATAAATCATTACGTTGCGGCAGAAAATAAAGTCGTTACGCTGCGGCAGAAATTCGGTTTTCAAATTGTGAAAGTCAAACTGCACCAACTCCTTCAAGGCCTTCTTGATGGCGTAACGGTCGCCGGTTTTTTCAAAGTAACGCAGGCGCGTGGTGTAGTCGACTGGTTCCATATGCGCCTCGCTAAAAATTCCCTCCTGCCCGGCGCGCAACGCGGCGTAACTAATGTCGGAAGCTAAAATCTCCAGGCGCCATGGCGGCGGAATCAGCGGCTTGGGAGAAGGGACTTCGAACGGCAGCGGATTTCGCAGGTAATAGTAGGCCAGCGCGTCACAGATCTGAATTGCCGCGGTAAAAGCCTCCTGGCCGGTGGAGCATCCCGCACTCCAAACGCGAAGGGTCCAATCGCGCCGCTCTTGTTTGCGGCGGAGCAAATCCTCTAAAAGAGTTTTCTGAAAGAGTTCGAGCTGCGGTTTATTACGGTAGAAGCTAGTTTCGTTGACGGTTAAATTTTCCAAAAGCGAGGCCAACTCGGGCTTTCCCTCGCGGCTGGTCAGAAGGCGGTAGTAATTATGGAACGAATCGATCTGACAGGCTTTTAGCCGCCTTTGCAGGCGATCGCGCAGAAAATGCGTGCGTCGCTCGTCAAAATACATGCCGCATTCCTGATAGACCAGCGTCTGGAGCAGCTTCAACTCAGCTTCGGTCAGCTGTACTTGCGCAGTAAGTGTTCCCATTGCTTCTCGCTAAGTGGATTCAATTGCGCTTGCCGGTCACTGCAGAAATACCCTTTTCAGACCAGTACTGGAGCAGGTTCCGCGGCCTGCGCCATGCGGCGAAGTTCGCCGCGCTGCATAATTTTGCCGATATCCAACAAGATCACCAGGCGGCCATTCAGCTTTCCGACACCGGTTACGTAGCTCGCTTCGTCATCCTGAAACATGCTGCTTGGCGCTACCACTTCCGAAGGAGGAATTTTCAATACTTCCGACGCCGAATTCACGATCAGGCCTACGATTCGCGTTTCGATTTCGACAACCAGGATGCGATTTTTTTTATTAGGCTCGACATCTTTCGCGCCAAACCTTTTACGCAAGTCCACCACCGGAATTATCTTCCCGCGCAGGTTGATGACGCCTTCGATGTAATCCGGAGCGTTAGGCACCGCAGTGATTTCCGGGACACGCACAATTTCGCGAACCGTGGAAATATGCACGCCAAACGTTTCGTCTCCTATCCGAAACCCCACGACTTGGAGGTCCTTATCCATTTGGCTCCCGCCCGCTTACGATCGCGCCCCGACATACTCTTCGGCGCTCATTCGACCTTGCACGGGGTCACGCCGCGTTACGCCGCGCCGGCTTTCGGCGTTGTCGACGATGCGCTCGAGGACAAACCGATCCATGCTCTCGATCAGATGTCGTGAGAGCTTTAACATTTGTTCCGCAGCGGCCGACAGCTCTGTCGAACCCGAGGCGGACTGCTGCACAAGCTCACGCATCTTTTCCATGGCGCGCACCACAGCCACGGCCCCGGACGCCTGCTCTTCGACGGCGGAATTAATTTCCTGAGTAATCTCCGTCAAGCGGCTGGTGGCCTTTCCGATTTGCGCCGAGCCCAGGGATTGCTCATTAGTCGCCGCGCCGATTTCCTGAGCGAATTTGTACACCTCCGTGACGACGGTAGAGATCTTGTTTAGCGCGGAGTTCAGATCGGTTCCCAGGGAAAGCCCTTCTTCGACGATGCGCGTGCTACGCTGCATGTTATCGACAGCCTGTCGCGCCTCTTTCTGAATGCTCTGGATCAAATCGGAAATCTCTTTGGTAGACTGCGTGGATTTTTCGGCCAGCTTGCGAACCTCATCGGCAACCACGGCGAAGCCAAGACCGTGTTCCCCTGCGCGTGCCGCCTCAATAGCGGCATTGAGCGCCAGCAAATTCGTTTGCTCGGCGAGGTCGTCAATCACCTCAATGATTTTTCCAATGTCGTCCGCGCGGTGTCCCAGCACCCCGATGATTTCCGCGGAAGTTTGAATTGCCTGGTTGGTGCGGTTCAGGCCATCCGTAGCCTTTTCCATTTTCGTAATGCCCTGGTCCACTTCTTCGCGCGATCGATTACAGATGTCCAGCAACACTTTCGCGGTGTCGGCAACCCGTTGAATCGAGGTGACCATCTGATCGATCGAGGCCGAAGTTTCGGCCACGCTGGAAGCCTGCACTTGCGTATTTTTCACGACATTCTGTACGTTTACACTCATCTCATGCATCGTGCTTGTCACTTCCTCAATTGCCGAAGAGGCTTGCACGCTTACCTTGGCGGAGGCGTCCGAGGCCCCGGCTACCTGGTTGGAACCAGCGGACACTTGCGAGGCGCTGTCGCGCACCTGCCTGACGAGATCGCGCAGCCCATGTGACATTCGCACAAACGCGTTCCCCAGTGTGTCGCGTTTCGAGCGCGGTGAAATCTCCACGGTTAGCTCGCCCTCTGCAATTGCCGCGGAAACCGTGGCCATTTCTTTCAGGTAAGCGACCATATTGTTAAAGGTAGTCGCAAGGGCTCCTATTTCGTCGTTACGGCGAATATCGATAACTTGGTCGAGATCACCTGAATCTCCAATCTCTTTGGCCACGCGGATCAAATGTTCGAGGGGTTCGCTGATGGATTTAGCGGTGTAATACGAGATGGCGATCCCCAGCAAAATTGCCAAAAGAGTTCCGAAGAAAGTTAGCCCTGTGTTCCAGGCGCTGGCGCGCGCAGCCGAGCTGGTAGTTTCTTGCAGTGCCTTACTGATCTCCACATTGGCCTGGTCCAGGACGCCCGCCGATTTGTTTAACCAGGAATTGGGATCTTTCTGCAGATAGAAAATCTGTAAATCCGAAACGGTCGCGTCCCCTGCATCCACCTGATGCCGTTTGGAAACCACGGGGCGGGCGAAGTTGTCCTGCCAGCTTTGTTCCGTGCTTTCAACCTGAATCAACGCCGTACGCAACGAATCGCTTGCAGCTTTGCTTTCGCCTTTCTTGATGATGTCCGACAAATCCGAGGCGCCCTTAGTCACCTTTTCTTCGTCGCGCAGGTCGCCGCTCAGCAAAAACCTGCTGAGGTGCAAGCGGTTGAGCATGATCTGGTAGCGTACAGCTTCTACGGTTCGCACACTTTCGAGCGCTGCTGCAGCTTCGGCGCGTGCCGTGCGCTCGCGCAATACGGCGGCAGTGTTGAAAACGAACAGCAGAATCAGTATCGCCAGAATGGACCCGAACCCCAGGTACAGTTTCTTACCAATCGTCATTGCAGATTCCTCTCCGGCTCATACACCTCGCCACCTTTTGTCTCGATCAGTCGCCCTTGTCTGAACCCTTGAACTCGAACACCACAATCTGTGTCGTTTCCTCCGTGGCCGTGTTGAACTTCCATTCCTTCACCGCATCGATCGCTGGGTTCACCAGTAAGGGGTGGCCGCCGATCACCCTGATTGTTTTCACTTTCCCGTCAGGGCTAATCACAACTTCGATTTTCACTTTTCCGGTGACGGACATGCGTTTCGCCAACTCCGGATACAATGGCGCTACCCGCGACTTCACCTTACGTGCGCCTTCGTCGGTTGTCGCGCGCTGCGCCGATGCAGCCGGTGCCACCAGCAACGCTCCAACCACCACCGCGATAAGCACGGGGGCCGAGTTTCTCATCCCAACTTTCATCCCAAGCCCTCCCTTTGGACAGACCTACACGCAGACACATCGTCTAAAGGATGCACGGCCCATGCCAGTGTCGCGACGGCCTCCCGAAGGAAGCACTCAATCGTGCAATTCATTCATAGAGAAGAGTTTAATGGGAAATTGAGAGTGTTCGCGATACTGGCCAAAGCGATGCAGTCTGTCTCAATACACGTTCTGCCCGACTCGGGCGGTCTCACGCTGAGACGTGGCTGTTCCGAGCTATCCTGCCGGCGCCAGCGGATTATTCATTCGGCACCAGCTAGTTGCACGCTCATTGACTCAGGATGAGACACCACAGTAGGGTTAGCTGACGTCCCATATTGTTTTGAGACGCGCGCAACGCTCTGGTCCTCTATGCGTGCCAAACAAAAGTCGCTTGACCCGCCTGTCGCATCTTGCGACGACGACGCTACGCGAGCTGGACACTATCGCCAACGCGCTAATGATTTGATGAATCTCGCGCTCGATTCCACGCGCTCGTTTCGCATACCGGATTTTGTGCCGCGATTCACCGCGCGCGCCGCAGGCATGCTCGGCGCTCCCGTTGCCGCCCTGGCATTATTTCGAGGCGCGAACCTGGAATCCCTTTTTGTCCATAGCGTTCCACCGATCACCGACGCGCGCCAGCTGGAGCGCTTGCGAAATTGCTTTTCTGATCTCGCCGCCAGGCCGGTTTCGCAAATCGCTGCGGGCCCCGCCGAACTGGCGGTCGACCACCCTTTGTCCGTGGCCCTGGGCGCGACCCCCATTGCGGTCACTTCACTCACCGGAAGCGCTGGTGATTTTCTCGGTATTTTTTGCTTTGGCGGACGTCAATGCTCGCTAGGAGAGGAAGATCGCAATCTTTTGCAAGCCTTAGCCAGCCACGCATCGCTCACGCTGGAAAATTCCCGCCTCTTTTCGCAGGTCGAACAATCCAAGAAGCAATGGGTTGAAGATATTGATGCCATCAGTGACTTCATCGTGGTTCACGATCGTTTGCACCACATTCTTCGCGTGAACCGTTCCCTGGCAGCCTTTATCGGTTCGCAGCCCTCGCAAATGATCGGTGAACCGATGAGTGCGCTGCGGTCGATTGCCAGCCCTGCAACTGCTGGCTTTCCCTGCCCTTTCTGCCGCGACGCAAGCGCCCCCGCCGAGGAAAATATTCAAACCGCCCGGGATCGCGTTTATTTGATTTCGACGTCACGCATCCGCGGCGCGACGGACGATGACTCGCGAACCATTCACGTCCTCAAAGACATCACCGATCGCCGCGAGGCCGAACGCCGTTACCGCGAGCTCTTTGACAATATTCAGGAAGGCTTATTTTTCTCCACTCCGGACGGCCGCTTTCTCGAAGTGAACGACGCGATGGTACGAATGCTCGGTTACAGCAATCGTGAAGAGCTGCTGCAGACAAATATCTCTAACCACCTATATCTCGCGCCCGAGCGCCGCCGGCGCTTCCTCGATGCCATTGCCGAACGCGGTGTCCTGCGAAACTATGAGGAACCTCTGCGCCGCAAAGATGGCACCATCTTGCACACGCTGCAGAACATTTTTGCCGTCCGCGATTCCCAGGGAATGCTCGTGCAGTACCGTGGGCTTATGCTCGACGTCACCGAACAGAAAAACTTTCAAGCTCAACTGCAGCGCGAGCGCGATTTCAACCAGAAAATTCTCAATAACACGCAGAGCATGATTCTGGTTCTGGATACTGCCGGGCTCATCAGCTACGCCAATCCGCGCTGCTTTGAAGCGGGTTACCGTGAGAAGGAATTGCTCGGCCATCGTCTCGTGCAATGGGTGAGTCCCTCACACCGCTCCGGCTTCGAAGCGGCGCTCGAAAGAACCGCCGATGGAAAACAGGTAAACAATCTAGAACTGCCGCTGCGCCGCGGTGACGGGTCAACCGGACATTTCTCGGTCAGCCTGAGCCAAGTGCGCGATGAGCAAAATCACGTCAACAGTATCGTCGTCGTCATGACGGACATTACGGACGCCACCATTCTCCAAGCGAAGCTGGCGCATTCCGAAAAAATGGCGACGATCGGGCGTCTCGTTTCCGGTGTGGCGCACGAAATTAATAATCCTCTGGCTGCGATTGTAGGCTTTACTGATCTTCTCATCGAAAATCCTGAAGTCTCGGATGCGGCAAAAACGGATCTGCAGGTAATTCTCCAGGAAGCCCAGCGCACCAAAGAAATCGTGCAGGATCTGCTTAGTTTTGCGCGGCAGGCCCCGGCACGTCGCCAGCCTGTGCAGGTAAATGCTGTTATGCGCCAGACGGTGAAGCTGCGCGGATATGATTTCTCGAGCCACGGTGTGGAGGTTGTCGAAAATCTCGATGCCAGCGTTCCTCGGGTGCTGGGCGACGCCCAACAACTGCAGCAGGTATTTCTGAATATTTTAAACAACGCCTACGACGCCGTGAGGGAGTCCGGGCGCCCCGGAAAGATTGAAATTAGCTCGCTACATCACGGGGAATCCGTCGAGGTGCACGTTCGCGATAACGGACCGGGAGTGGCTAATCCCGACCGCATTTTCGATCCATTTTTTACAACCAAAGAAGTGGGTAAAGGAACGGGACTCGGACTCAGTATTTGCTATGGCATCGTTCAGGCTCACGGCGGTGAAATCCTTTGTCACAATAATGCCGGCGGCGCCGGATGCACCTTTATCGTGAAGCTCCCCGTAGCTTCCGAGGCGATCGATGCCGCGACTCCCGAGGCTAGCGCCGAGGCCAGCGCATGACGAAGAGCTCCGCGGTTAATCATGCGACTGCTCTTCCGATCCTGGTCATCGAAGATGAGCCATCGGTTACCGCATTCCTGCGCGCGGCGCTTGAGCGCAGAGGCTACACGGTCACACCAGCGGCCTCCGCCGCAGAGGGGCTCAAGTTGCTTGCTGACGGAAAGTTTTTTGGCGTTATCTCCGACATTCGCACGCCCGGCCGCGTCAATGGCGCCGATGTGCATTCATGGATTCAGAAGCATCGCCCCGAGCTTCGTTCGCGAATCATTTTAATTAGCGGCGACACGGCCAATAGCGAAACGCTTGCCCTGCTCGAGAGCAGCGGAACTCCTTGCGTGGAGAAACCGTTTCGAGTTCAAGAGTTGATTTCCATTGTAGAAAGGACCTTCGGAAAGCCATGAGCGATGAACTTCGAATCCGATTTTTAATCGTTGACGATGAACAGAGCATCCGCCGTCTGTGCATGACAATCGGCGCAAACCTGAGCTTTGTCTGCTCCGAGGCCGAAAGCGCAGAAGCCGCCTTGGCCTCGCTTGAAACTCACGCCCCCGATATCGTCGTAACCGACCTGCGGCTGCCCAGCCTTTCCGGCGTGGATCTTCTCAAGCAAATTAAGCTCGTTCTGCCGCGCACTGAAGTAGCCATCATGACGGGCCATGGCTCAATCGAATCGGCCGTGGACGCCATGAAGTTGGGCGCCTACGATTATATTGAGAAGCCCTTTCGCGTCGAAAAGTTGCGGCTCCTATTGCAGCGAATGGCCGATAAAGTTCGCTTAGTGAATGAAAACCGCTTTCTGCGCGAGCGGATTGACGCGGAACAGCAACTCGACGGTATTATCGGCACCTCTTCGAAAATTCAAGACGTGCTGCGCATGATTGCACGTCTCAAGGATTCCCGCACGCCCGTGCTGATTTCCGGTGAAAGTGGCACGGGAAAGGAACTCGTGGCCCGCGCCATTCATTTCCGCGGCACGGAAGTGGAACTCCCTTTCGTCGCGGTGGACTGCGGTTCGCTCGTGCCCACCCTGATGGAGAGCGAATTGTTCGGCTATGAGAAAGGCGCCTTCACGGGCGCTTTGAAAACAAAGGCTGGCTTGTTTCAGGCTGCAAATGGCGGCACGATTTTCCTCGACGAAATAGGAGAGCTGCCGCAGGAAATGCAAGCCAAGCTGCTACGAGTGTTACAGGAAAAGGAAGTCCGGCCCGTTGGCAGCAATGAGAAAATTAATGTGGACGTGCGCGTAGTCGCCGCCACCAATCGCGACCTCGAAGCCGCCTATCGCGCCGGAACCTTCCGCAAAGATCTTTACTTCCGCCTCAACGTGGTCACGGTGCATTTGCCCTCTTTGCGCGAACGCCGTTCCGACATTCCGATGCTCGTCCACCATTTTCTAGACCGCTACGCTTCGGGCGAAACGCTGCAGGTAACGCCCGCTGCCATGAAAAGCCTGCTGCAATATGACTGGCCTGGAAACGTTCGCGAACTGGAAAACTGCATCTCCCGCGCCGTCACTTTGGGCGATCATCAAACCATCGACGTAGCGGACCTGCCGCCAGCGCTGCGCGGCGATCAGCCTGCTTCAGCGTTCGCGCACGAGCCGGATCCGGTTCCCGCGACCGCGCTCGCCGATATGGAGCGCCTGACTATTCTTCGCGTTTTCGAGCAGGCCCGCGGCGACAAAGCGCTGGCCGGACGAATGCTTGGCATCAGCCGCGCAACCCTTTATCGAAAATTGAAACGCTACAATATCGAACTGAAAGGTCAACAAAACGCGATGGTGGATGAGCCCGTTACAAAATGAGATCGAGGCCCTTCTCACTATCGTCAATCAAATTTCCTCTCACACGGTGAGACCGAGACGTGTCACCCTGAGACGTCTGAGTCACCCCTCTTCCTCTCCCTCCAGCTAACTCCTTTTCTCGCAATCACCTGATCAGCTCTTCCTCGACGTTCTCTTTGGCGCTCTTCGTGCATTTCTCTCTTGCGGCTTATTGTATCGCCGGGGTGTACGACGGCTGGGTGTCCACGTTCTTCGCGACGGAGGCAACCGTTACGACGACCCCGTTCGCCGTTGGGATTACATTGCGGTGCGTCAAGCTAGCTCTCTGAGAGGACATCTATCGTGCCCCGCCAAGTTTGCGTCGCTTCAGATGTGGAGACGGAAAGCTGTGTACATAAGCTCGCGCAGTTTTTCCCCCACGCTTGCCCGGTGCGTATCCAGGTCAAAGTCCTGGCCCCCCGCCTGGGTGCGAGAAGGTTTGTGGAGAGCACGGTAGTTGAATTCGCCACTTCGGCGGAAGCTCTTTTCGTTTCCACCCTGCCTCTCGAATTTGACGATCACGTTCGCCTTCAGGAAATCGACGGCTCGCTTATCGCTGAGGCGTCTGTTGTTGCCGTGCAATACCACCAGAACCGCAAGGCCGTGGCGGTGCGTTTTCTCGCTTCGCCGCGCCATTGGATTCTCAAGCCGTGAACACCTTCGGCACCACAATTTCGGCCTCGAGCGCAAACGCGCTCCAAATCCAATGGGATGAAGCGCGATCCGTTTTTCCCCTCTATCTTTCTCTGGCCAAGCACTTTGCCCTGCCATCGCCATTTTCGACGCTTAAGAAGGCTCTGCCGGAATGTCCGACCGAGCAGCTTTTTAATCAGGTGGTGCGCTGGCTGGATGAGATGGATGAGGCAATCCAGACTCACCAGCTTCGCAAGATGCTGCAAACCACCACGCTCAGCTCCAGCGAAGAAGGTCTTCGAGCGCTGATTCTCCGCCATCTGCGCAAGCCGGCGAAATCCACTTTCGACCGCGACAAAATCGATTTTCTGCTGGTGCAATATTTCGCTCTCTGCGCTCCTCCGAAAATTTATCACAAGCAAATAGAATTGCAGGACGTCGCGCAGGTTCTTAAGCCCGTGCTTGGCGAGGTGGATCCCTCGCCGCTGGAATGGTGCGCGCCTCTCGAAAGCATGATTGAAATGCTGCAAAGCTTCAAGAGTTTGCGCGAGCTCTTGAAGACCGAATTTATCGCCGAAGGCCGCCGGGTTAAAGAATCCGCTGGAGGAATGTTTTATGACCCTGCTGCCCTTCTCGCATTTATCCGTTTTAATTTTCTTCTGCGTCGCGCCTTTATTGAGCTGATGCACGCAGATCTTATCGCCATACGCGCGACTCTCGGCCATCTCGAAAGGGCAAGCGCGTTTTTCGTCGATTGCAGTCGGACCGGGCTCTCCGGGGCCGAATCAACCGCCCATCTCCTGCAACTTTGTAACGAATGGAAACAGCCATTCCAGAAGGAATACACAGAGAATTCCGTTGGAACAGCCTTCAACAAGCTGCTTGCGCTGCGCGCTGATGTTGAGCAATGCCTCGAACTTTATCGTGCGAAACTTTCGCGGGGTGAAGAGCTGTCCGCACCGAAAGCTTCGGCTCTCACCCAGCCCCAATATGGTCAGAAATCTCCGCTTGTTCCTGGGTCGGCGCCGACGGCCACGGAGCGCTCTCTGAGAGCGGCATTCGCACCCACGCCGGTGCCGGCCCCGCTCGCGCCTGCGGGAGGCGTCCTTGAACCCTTATTAGATCTCAATAGCAGCATGGACAAAATCTGGGAACAATTGATTGCCGTACCTCCGGCGCGTGGACGCTCGATGACCACTGTAGCCATCGGAAAGGCCCGCATTCTGATGTCGTCCTGGGAGGTCGCGGCCTTTCTCACCGATGGCGGGCACTCCTCCGACGATCTGCGTCGCGCCGTATCGGCGCGTGGGATCGTTGCCGTTGCAATCGAAAGTTTTGAAACGACGAAGGACCGAGCCGCCATGCGCGCAGCGTTAGAGGTCGCCCGAAAGGAAATTTCTACTCTGCAGGAGAGCGTCGCGAGCGCCAAACGCGCCAAGAATACCGAGGCCGCTGTAAATCTGGGCATCAGCACCAAGCGTCTTCTCTCGGTACTCGAAGAAGCAGAAAAACTCTAAGTGGAGCACGCGGCCGCGATTGCCAGGCCGCCGCGCAAAAGGAAAATCGGTTTCGTGAATCCTTCAAGCGTACTCATCGTGTCCGACGAACCGGATTTCGCACGGACCTTAATCGCTAGTTGGCAAGCCGAGCGTCAGGTCCCCGCGCTCACGCTTGTCAGTAACGAACTTTGGAGTCGCGAGAAGTCTCCTGGCTACGATCCGGTGTATGACCTGGTGATTTTCGGACCCGTCAGCCCGGCCGATTCCGCGAAGATTTTTGCGGCACTTCGTTCCGATATGGCCGCTGCGATTTGCGTTTGCCGCGATGGCAACGCCGTACCAGAGATTCGCGCCACGTATCCGCGTCTATTGGTCGTTCCTCAGCAGGACGCCTGGACCCAAACCGTGATTCTCGTATCCGGAGAAGCTTTGCGCCGCATAGAGGCTTTGCGCCGCGCGGAACGTGCCGAGCGTGCGGCCGCTCTTGGCAATCGCCAAGCCACGCTCGGCCGTTACATGCTCGAAATGCGCCACAGTTTCAACGACGCGCTGACTTCTGTTCTCGGCAATGCTGACTTGCTTCTGCTGGAACCTGGCCAGTTTCCCGCCTCCGCCCGCGAGCAGCTTAAAACACTCCACTGCATGACTCTCAGGCTCAACGAGATCATGCAGCGATTCTCATCTCTCGCCAGTGAAATGCGTCTCGCTGAGAAAGAATCGCAGTCTGAGACAACGCTTCACTCTACGGATCTGGTTGGTCATTCCTGAGCATTCTCTCAGGGCCGCTAGCCCGTTGACCCTGATGGACTTAGGGGGGTCGGCACGAATGTCCACCTTCGCCCTGCTCGTGGTTGCGCAGTTGCTATTCGTTTACTTGGATTTGGATAAGGAGAAGTGCGGGTGCTCAAGAAGATTTTAATCGTGGACGATTCTCAAGCCTCGATTCGCATGATGGAATCCATGCTGGAACCCGAGGGCTATCGCTCCGTCAGCCTTAACGACCCGACCAAAATTGAGCAGACCATTGATTCCGAGCATCCCGCGGTAATTTTGCTTGATGTCGTCATGCCTGAACGCAACGGTTTTCAGGTTTGTCGTGACCTCAAGGGGCACTCTGAATACGGGAAAATTCCAGTGATTCTTGTGACCTCCAAGAGTTCGGCCAGCGATAAATTCTGGGCACAAGAACAAGGCGCCGACGGCTACGTCACAAAACCTTTTACACGAGAGGACTTGCTGCGGGCCGTGCGCCGCTTCGCCTGATGCCAGGTCAATCCATGCCAGACGAACACCAATTCGTTCCGTTGCCCGCCGAGCGTGACTCCTCGGACTTGCTCGACGTCGTCGGACTGTTTGACGAGAAACCGCCGGAAAAGCAGTATTGCGTTTTTCGCAGCGGCCGCGAACGCTTTTGTCTTTCCGTCCTGGATGTGGAAGAAGTTGTTGAGTGGCCGATTGTGACGGCCCTGCCGCTGTCCCCCGCATACTTGATCGGCATTTTCAATTTGCGCGGCTCGATAGTGCCTCTCGTGGACATCGCTTTCACAGAAGGCCGGCGCGCCGGGCTGCTTCCCAAACATGTTGTGGTGGCTTCCCTGCGCGGCAATGGCCGACGCGAGGATGTGCGCATAGGAATTGCCGCGGATGAAGTAATCGGCACGTATTCCGCGGGCGATCAGTCCATGCTCGACCATGCGCCCGAGAACGTGCCGCACTGCCGGGGAATGTTGCGTCACGATGATCGCCTGGCATTAGCTATTGACCTCGGACGCATGATCGAAGTTTTTCCTGGGCCCGCGATTTAAGTGTTGAGTAATTGAGATTGAGGCTGCCTGGGAGACCCTGGCAGCCGGAAAATGAAGAATCATCGGTGGCCCGTGTAGCCGATGATTTCTCGGAGGAAGTCATGAAAGGTCGGTTGAGTTCGAAAATCTGGATTCTTACGCTGTGGGTCTGCGTTGCTTCGCTCAGCGTTCTAGGTTTGGCATATTACGCTGGCGCGCATTCCGCCACGGACGCCGGCGGTCTCGGCGGCGCTAACACCTGGCTGATCCTCGGCGGAGGTCTCGCGCTGTTGGCTGGCCTTAGCGTTCCGCTGGCGCTCAATGGCAGCTTACTTCGCGGCGTCCAAGAGCTCGCTACATTTTCCGAGCGCTTCGCGGCCGGAGACAGCCGCGCCAAAGCTGAAGTTCAAAGCGAAGATGAGCTCGGCTACATCGCCGACAATTTGAATCGCGCAGTCGCAAAAGTTTCCCGCGCCACCTCTAACCAGGAAGCCAGCGAAACGTTGCAGCGCAGCATCACAGACCTGCTCGGCGTCATCAATCAAGTTGCGCGCGGCGACCTGACCCTGCGCGGCAAGGTTACCAATGATGCCCTCGGAAACGTCGTTGATTCCATCAACTATATGCTCGACAATTTCACCAAGGTTCTCGAGCGCGTCCGTAAGGCCGCCACGGACGTCAACGCCAGCGCCAATGCCATCTTGCTTTCCGCAGATGAGATGACTGCGGGCGCCACCCAGCAGGATCAGGAAATTACCAATACCTCGTCTGCCGTCGAAGAGCTCACCGTTTCCATGAAACAGGTTTCCAATAACGCCGAAGCTAGCGCTGAAGCCGCGCGTCGCGCCCTTGACGCCGCTGAACAGGGGAATCGCGCCGTTCGCGACACGCTCGAAGGCATGCAGCGCATCCGCGCTTCCGTGCAAGCCACCGGTAAGAAAATTAAGTCTCTCGGCGATCGCTCTCTGGAAATCTCCGAGATCATCAACGTGATTAACGACATCACGGAGCAAACTAACCTTCTTGCTCTCAACGCCGCCATCGAAGCAGCGCGGGCCGGCGAAGCGGGCCGCGGTTTCGCGGTCGTTGCCGACGAAGTCCGTAAACTTGCCGAACACTCTCGCAGCGCCACAAAAGACATCGCCGCGCTCATCAAAGCGATTCAGGCCGAGACAAACGAAGCCGTCGTCGTCATGGAAGAAGGAACCAAGGAAGTGGAAATCGGCGCGGGCCTGGCCGATCAGGCGGGTAAAGCTCTTGAAGCCATTTCCAGCGTTGTGCGCCAATCAGCCGAGCTTGTGCAGGAGATTTCGCTCGCCTCAAAACAGCAGGTGCGCGGCACCGAAGGCGTCGCCAACGCCATGCAAATCATTTCCAACATCACACGGCAGACCTCGCAGGGCGCGCGCCAGACGGTTGGCACGGTCAGCAATCTCGTCAAACTCTCCGATGGTTTAAACGAAGGCCTCGCGCAGTTCCGCGCTCAATCAAAATCGAATTCTCGCGGCCAAGCCCATCAGGAGGAAAGCCAGCAGGTGTTGGCCGACGCGTCCCGGTAACACGCTTAGCCCTCGTAGGACCGTTTTTATTGCAGGGAGTTGACGCGTGCTCAATATGACCCAGATACGATTCTCCGCGCCGCAACTGAGCGACCATGAGCTCAGTGAGATCCGCTCCCTCATCGAGAAGCGCTCTGGCATTCTTTTGGATGCCTCGCGCGAAAGGTTCTTTTGCACGCGGATCCGCGAGCACTTGAAAGAGCGCCACCTCTCCGGAGGTTCGGATTTGTTGCGCTCCATGCAGAAATCCAATGTGGATTATGACGCTGTTCTCGAGCGCCTTCTCACGCAAGAAACTTCTTTCTTCCGTTACCCTGCTGTTTATGAGGCACTCGAAAAGCGCGTGCTTCCTGAAATGCACCTCAAGAAATTCTGGGAGAATCCTCGCAGCCTGCGCATCTGGAGCGCCGGTTGTTCCACCGGAGAAGAGCCTTACTCAATCGCCGTGGCCATCGCCGACGCGTTGATGTTTGCCGATGCTTGGAATATTGAAATTCTTTCCACTGACATCAGCCGTAACGCCCTCAAATTTGCCGACCGCGGTGTATACCCGCGCCGCAGCCTCGGCAATCTGGATCCCCGGCGGATCGCCGCTCACTTTACCCCGGATGGCGACCAGTTTCGCGTCAAACCACGCATTCGCAAAATGGTTTCCTTCGCTCCCATGAATCTCGCACAAAGCGTTTATGTGGGCCGTATGGATTGCATCTTTTGCATGAACGTAATGATTTATTTTTCCGAAGAGCGTCGCGCCGCGCTGATTCAGAACTTTTACGAATATCTCGAGCCGGGTGGGTACCTGTTTCTTGGCCACTCGGAATCCATCGCGCGTGTACCGGTAAAATTTCAGGCCATTGTTTTGGGCGATTGTATTCTGTATCGCAAGCCTGGGGCGCTTGCGGCTTCGCGTCGCGAAATGGCCACCGTTGAGGAGCGTTCGTGAGCTCGCTGGACAACGAATCGACAGAAGTCTTCCTCCAGGAAGCAGCCGAATACCTGCAGTTTATCCGTGAGTACGCCGGGTTGCTCCAGGAGGCGGAACCGCGCCGCGAAGATCTCGAGCGTCTTTACATTTCCGCCCACACTTTGTGCGGCACCTCTGCGACCTATGGCTGCCCGCACTTCGCAGAAGTTTCCGGAAAGCTCGCGCACATCTTCCAATATGCGCTCAATGCCAGCCTCGGCGCCGATACTCACGGTCCTCTTACCGAGTTTATTTCTGACGCGATTTCGGTTCTTGAAGCCGACCTTCTTGAGATCAGCTCGAGCGGAAAAGAGCTCGTTGACGATGTTGCGGCATTCAAAGAGCGCTACAGCTTTGCGTTCCAGCCCGCCGACCCTCCCCCGGAAACCGTGGAGGAATACGCGGAAGCTGCTCCGGAAGGCTCCGCCAATCTGTCCGCCGTCGACGGGCCGGCTCGCGCTATCTCGCATTTCGATCGGTTGCCTCAGGATAGTGACGTCCCTGATGAGATCCTGGAATTTTTTCTACCTGAGGCTGAAGAGCATCTTCAAATCGTCACGGAGTGTCTGCTATCGCTCGAGGCCAATTCAAATCCCGAAGAAATCAATCGCCTTTTCCGTTCGATTCACACTGTGAAAGGTTCGGCCGCGCAGGTTGGACTTCACCGCCTGAGTGCTATCGCACACCGCGTCGAAGATGTGATCGGGCGTTTGCGGGAAGACGGGCTGAAGCCCTCTCCAGAAATTGTGGACGTCTGTCTCGAATCCATCGATGTGCTCAAGAAATGTTTACATCGCCAATGGGACTCCGAGGCGACCCAGCGTGCCACAGTCGAATCGCTTCTCGTCCGCCTCGCCGAATTTGCACCGGAAGAAGGCGCCGGCGAATTAGACAAAAACCTGGCGCCAAGCGCGGCCGCTGAAGATCTCGCTGCTGATGGCCGTGCGGCAGGGGTTGTCGAAGAGAGGCGCGAACCAGCCGCCGGCGCTGCTGCGGGGTCGAAGGCATCGCAAACTCCCTCCGGTCAGCCGCAACAGAAATCGGTACGCATTTCTCTCGACCGTCTCGACCGCATGATGAACAACGTCGGGGAGTTGGTGATCAACCGCACGCGAATGGTCGGCCGGCTCGCTGAACTCGGAAAGCTCGTGGAAACACTGAGCTTTTCCAAAGAGCGCTTGCACGCTAAAGTTGGCGAATTCCAGGATAAATACGAATTCACGCGCATCAACAATAGCCGCTTTTCCGGTCCCTTGGCCGCCTCGGGCCAGAAACACGCGTATTCCAGTGGCTATGGCGCGCGCGGCGCCGCTCCTTCCAACCTAGATTTCAGCGACCTGGAAATGGATCGCTACGACGATTTTAATATCCTTTCCAGAACCATGACAGAAATTTCAGCCGACGTTACCGAGGTTCTTACGCAGCTTACTTCCTACATGGGTCGCGTCGACGGCGATATCGACGAGTTCACAAAACTCGCGCATCATTTGCAGGATGAAATCACAGCGGCGAGAATGGTGCCCATCGGTATACTCTTCACGCGGCTGACTCGCGCGGTTCGCGACGCTGCCAAGGCTGCCGGAAAACAGGTTGAGCTGGATCTCGAAGGGGCGGAAACCGAACTGGACAACAATATTATTCAGCAAATTTCCGATCCGCTGGTTCATCTTGTCCGCAACGCCGTTGCTCATGGAGTTGAGCTTTCCGTGGAGCGCCAAATCGCCGGGAAGCCTGCTACCGGAACTGTCTCGCTCCGCGCTTATCACCGTGGCAATCACATTTATATCGAAGTAGAAGATGATGGCCGCGGAATTAATTATGAGCGCGTGCGGGCCACCGCAATCGAGCGCGGCTTGGTTTCGATCGAAACCGCCGATCGCCTTACCGAGCGCGACCTCCGCGAAATTCTTTTCCATCCTGGCTTTTCCACGGCGTCCAGCATGACGGAGCTGGCAGGACGCGGGGTCGGCCTCGATGTGGTGCGTGCCAATCTCAATGCGCTCGACGGTGAAATTGAAATTCGCAGTGAAGCCGGTTCGGGCACTAAATTTATTCTCAAGGTTCCGCTGACACTGATTATTTCCCCGGCTCTATTTGTGCGCTGCGGCTCAACCACTTTTGCGCTGCCTCTCGCGGTTGTCGAAGAAATTCGGCGCCTTCGGGCCGATGAAATTGAAGATGTCGGAGGCAAGTTGCTGACAAAAGTCCGCGATGTCGTCACCGAAGTGGTGCGCCTCGACACCCATCTCGGTCTCCCTGCTCTGGAGCCGATGAACGGTTACTTCCGTATGGTGATCGCGAATGTTGCCAACCGTCAGATCGGCGTGATCGTCGAGGAAGTTCTTGGCAAAGACGAAATCGTTATCAAGAATTTGGGCGAGTATCTCCGAAAAGTAAAACTTTTCTCCGGAACTACGATTGCTCCTGATGGCAGTTTGATTTTGCTGCTTGATCTCAACAGATTAGTTTCTTCCGAGCCGGCCGATCGCAAGGCCCTGCTTCCGGGCGCCGCAGCCGCGCGCGTTTTTGCCCCTGGTGCCGCAGCCGTTGCTCGCGGCAGCATCCCTGCCGAGGCCATCGACCAGGTTCGTCACGAAAAAGTCGTTGTGGTTGCAGATGATTCGATTTCCGTTCGTAAGTTTGTCGGACGCATGCTCGAAAAAGCGGGTTATCGCGTCAAGCTGGCCACTGACGGTCTCGACGCCGCGGAATTGATTGCTCAAGTTGGCTGCCATTTGGTGATTACCGACCTCGAGATGCCGCGCATGAATGGCTATGAGCTAATGGCCCAGCTTCGTCAAAGTTCTGTAACCCGCCGCATTCCCGTGTTGGTGGTAACGTCGCGCGCCGGGGCGAAACACCGCGATCGCGCACTTAAAGAAGGCGCGTCCGGTTTCCTGACAAAGCCTGTTCAAGAGGATCAACTGATTGCCGTCGTCGCACAGTTGATCGGTTCGGAATCCCGGCAACCAAGTCCGCAAACGCCGGTAACTGTTTCTTAGAATAAAATGAGCACTGTCTCGACAAAACGAATTCGGGTTCTGGTGGTGGACGACTCCGCTTTCATGCGCAAAGTCCTCGAAGGCCTCATTGCGTCAGATCCGCAAATGGAAGTCGCCGGTCAAGCCAAGGATGGCCAGGAAGCGGTGCTGCTTGCGGATTCGCTTAAGCCGGACGTAATCACAATGGATATCAATATGCCGCGCATGGATGGCCTGCAGGCGACCGAACTCATTATGTCCAAGAATCCACGACCTATCGTGATTGTCAGCTCCGAATCACGGGAAGGTGCTGCAAGCACGCTGCGGGCACTCGAGCTGGGTGCCATTGAATTTGTCGCCAAGCCATCCAGTGGCATCGACCTCGACATGAAATCGGTCGGCAATGATTTGCTTCGCAAGCTAAAAATGGCCGCGAAGGTCCGCGTTATCCGAACTGCCTGCGGTTTAAAATCGGGGGCCTCGCTTAAACATGCCCATCCTTCTTTGGTGAAAGAGAGCACGCTAATCAATTCTCGCCCGCTGCCCGGAGACATGCGATTTCCAGTAGTTGTTCTGGCCGCTTCCACGGGCGGGCCGGCGACAGTGATGCGTCTCGTTCCGGGATTTACTCCGGATTTTCCAGGCTCCGTGATTCTCGTGCAACATATGCCCGCCAGTTTCACTAGCCAATTTGCCGTGCAGCTCTCCGAGTTCACAAGCATTCCTGTAAAAGATGCTGAGCAAAATGAATCGCTACAACCCGGGCAATTTTACGTCTGCCCCGGCTCGCACCATTTGCGGGTTTCGCCTGCGGGACGTATCCAGCTGGATTCGAGTGGGCGTATCGGCGGGTATTTACCAAACATCGATGTCACGATGGAAAGTGTGGCGGCATACGCTGGTGGACTGTCCATTGGGATCGTCCTTACAGGCATGGGCAATGATGGCGCCAGAGGCGCGCAGGCCATCAAAGCGGCGGGCGGAATGGTAATTGCCCAGGACGAAGCGACAGCGGTGATTTTTGGGATGCCTGCTGAAGCCATCAAAACGGGCGCCGTGGATCACGTGCTTGGGGTAGATGACATTTATGCGGCTCTTGAGAAGCGCGTCCTGAATCTTTGTCGCGCCACTCCGGCGGGAGCGCGATGAGATCGGACATTAAGAAAGTGGCCGGAACGGAGGGACCGCAGCGGCGGACCGAACAGGTGATCCTTTTTACCGTCGGCGAACATCTTTTTGCCATTGCCGCGGATTCGGTTGCGGAAATTCGCAGCACGGATAGCTTGGCGGCAGCATCCATGGAGCTTGTGAATTCCAATGTACCGAAAGTACGGCACACTGCGCAACGCGGGCGCTCTTCCTACTTTGTAGTCAGGGCGAGCCTGCATTTTCGTTTGCCGGCTACGCATCCAACGCTCGTATTTATTTTGCGCCAGACGCGTATCGCAGTTTTGGTCGATGCCATTGAACGCATGGCCTCGATTTCAAAACTGTCGGCGTTACCGCAGGCGTTTTGCGGCGAAGAGAGGCAATGGTATCGCGGCCTCGCGCTCGTTGACGAACGCGTCGTACCGGTGGTCGATCCCGCGGGATTCTTGAGCTCGCAAGAAATCGCAATGCTTGACGCGGCCGTCGCCAGCAACGGAGCGGCTTCGGGCCCGCAAGGAAGCGCAAACGTATGAGTACTGCTACGGAAGTTGTGGGACAGTCTTTTGTCCTCTTACATCTGGGAGGGCGGCGCTTTGCATTGCCCGCGGAAATAGTGGCGGAACTCGTTCCTCCAGGCCGCATGTTTACGTTCCCGCATACGACCGAGAACTTGGAGGGCGTCCTTGTTCGCCGAGGGCATATCGTACCAATTTGCGATTTCGCACAATGTCTGCTGGGCGAACAACTGGTAGACAAGCGATATTTCCTGATTGCCAGGCGGCATTTCCCTTTAGGAAGCGAGTGGATGGCGTTGCCAGTGACCGGAGAATGCGAACTAATCAGCTCCGAAATGCTGCCGGCGACCGGGGAGCATCCGCCGCACGTGGCGGGTTGGCTTTCGCACCAAGGTGAAGTGGTCGAAGTTCTGAACTTGGGCTGTCTCACGCCGGGCCCTTCCGAGGCAAGCGCTTCCGTACAAGAGAGAGCGCTAATTGAGGCACTACCGTGAACGAGCAGTCCGCATCGCCCAAAATTCTTCTAATCGATAGCAATGTCTATTTCACGAAGCGCTTGAGCGACGCATTAGCGAAGGAGGGATTTGACGTTGTGCCGTGCACGCAGGGTGCGTTTGCTCTGACAACCCTCGAATACGACATGCCCGCAGCCATCCTTTGCGCTACAAATTTGCGTGAGATGAACGCGCTCGATATCGCGCGAATTCTTCACAGCGACGAAAAAACGGCGGCTCTTCCGATTATCGCCGTTGGTGACGGAAGCCAAAAAGCGCTGATGGAGGCCTTCCAAGCCGGCTGCGACGATTATGTCGATCGCCGGAGAAGTCCGGCGGTAATTGCCGCGCACGTCCGCAACATTCTGATCAGCCGCAAGGAAGGATTTCAGCCCACGCAGATGCTGGCCAATGCCGATACGAGCTTGAGCGGGAGTCTCTCGCATCACGATCTTCCCGGCGTCGTGCAGATGCTGACGCAAGCTAGGCAAACCGGAGCACTGCACATAAACGCAGGAGAGACGGACGGCATTATTTTCTTTGATGCCGGCGCTATATCCCACGCCGAAAGCGGCTCGCTTTTTGGCGATGAAGCCGTGATGCACATTTTGAAGAAATGCCACACCGCGGAAGCCGGCGTATACAAATTTGTTTACGGCACCACTGCTGCGCAGCGTACCGTGTTGCGCTCAGCCACCGATCTTATGCTCGATGCCATGCGCGAATACGACGAAGGAGTACGCGACACGGCAGATAAGGAATGGTCATGAGCAACATCATGGAAACATCCGTTTTGCGGGCGGATTTGCCGCGGACTCGTGTCCCTACAGTTTATTTTATCGATGATAGCGCGACGATGCGCGAAGTGATCAAGATTGCGTTCCGTCGCGAGAACATCAATGTGATTACGTGCCCGGACGCAGCCAGTGCACTGGCACAGTTCGAGCAGAACACACCCGACGCGGTGATTACTGACGTCATCATGCCAGACAAAGATGGCTACGAAGTGTGCCAGCATCTGAAGCAGCACTCGCGGTTCAGCCACATTCCGGTGATTCTGATGTCCGGAGTGGTCAACAAAAGCGTTGCGGAAAAAGCGATCTTCGTAAAGGCCGATGAGCTGATCCGAAAACCTTTCCAGCCACAGGAGCTTATTGCACGTGTTCGAGCCTTGCTGCAATCAAAGACCAGCGATTTGCCCGGAGCAGCCGCTTCGCGGACCATGCAACCGCTGAGCAATATTTTTCCTCCGGCCGCTCCGCATCAGATCTCTTCGCAACAAAATCAAACGGCGCAACAGCATTCCGCGAATCAACAGCAGCGAGAAGCGCCATCAGCTCAGATGACGCCGCCGCTTGCTGTGCCAGGAGAATTGGCGTGGCCACGCGCACTGGCCGAAGCGATGATCAAGCAATCGGAGACCAAGGTTGCTGCGGAGCGGCCACATTCTCCTCTTAGCGCTGCCCCAGCCAAGCCCGGAACCCTTGAGGCAGTTTCTCCAACGCGTTCTGGAGCAGCCAGCCAGACCGATGTCCAGAGACTGCGCAACGAGATTATGCGACTGGAGCTGCTGGTGAAGAAGCTGCAAACGGAACTAACCATTGAAAAGCAATATTGCAACGCGCTCGAGCTTCATATTCGCACGCTTCAGGAATCGTAGTCATCAGCAGCGCGGATTGTTTGGGTGGAAATATCCACTATATTTTACTTTCTTTCATTTCACTACGGATTTACCTTGTTGGAGTTGAGTTGGCGAAAGCCAGCTGAATCTGTCAGCACGCGCAGGGGGTTCGATGGATCCGAAGCAGGCTTCCGGCGAGATACCGCGAAAAGAAATCAATCCGAGTAGCGCAGGGATTTCTAGACGAGAATTTGCGCGACGCGCGGCTTTCGCGACGGCTTCTGCGGCTGCCATCCCGGCGGCTTTGCTTGGCGAAATCAGAGGTCTTCCCGAGCGCGCTGGGCCGAGCGGCAGGCATGAGGCCCGGCAGGACCCCCGGCAAAATGCCGTTCCCGCTCCAAATGTTTCCTCAAGCGAAGCCGAAATAGAGAATAAGTTTGAAAGCATTCTCAGCAAGTACGGCTCGCGTTTCAGCGATGTACAAAAAGCTGATATTCGGCGTCTTCTGGGCGAAACGCAGAAGCAACTCGACAGATTGCGAGCATACTCGCTGGACAATTCTATTCAACCTGCAACGTTCCTGAAGCCGCTGATGGAGCGCACGGTTCGTCCATCTGCAAACACTGCGGCTCATTCGCAGGTTCCGGCAAAAACCGCGAAACGCGGAAGGTAAGCGAGGAATTCGATGCTGGCCGAAAACATCCTGTATCTCCCGGTATCGGAACTCGCCAAGGGCATTCAATTGGGAAAGATTTCTCCCGTTGAGCTGACCGAAAGCTATCTGGCGCGCAGCGAAAAAATTGGACCCAAACTGAACGCCTATGCCACTTTGACCAGCGACTTGGCGCTCAAGCAGGCGCATGCCGCCGAGCGCGACGTCAAAGCGGGACATTACCGCGGCCTGCTGCACGGCATCCCTTACGCGGCGAAAGACCTTCTGGCCGTGAAGGGTTACCCCACAACGTGGGGCGCCAAACCCTTTGCCAATCAAACCTTCGATTTCAATGCGACGGTAATTGAGAATCTCAATCGCGCTGGTGCAATTCTGCTTGGCAAAAGCGCGATGATCGAGTTGGCTGGAGGCATGGGCTACCGTTTTGCATCGGCTTCGGCGCAAGGGCCGACCAAAAATCCTTGGAACACGGGATGCTGGACATGTGGCTCGTCGTCTGGCTCCGGAGCGATTGTCGCTGCGGCGCTTGCTCCGTTCGCAATCGGAACAGAAACCTGGGGCTCGATCATTTGCCCTTCGGCGTTTTGTGGAATTACAGGCTTGCGACCCACTTTCGGCCGCGTGAGCCGCCACGGCGCGATGGCGCTCGCGTACTCAATGGACAAAATTGGCCCGATGGCGCGCACCGCTGAAGACTGCGCGACAGTTCTCGCGGTGATTGCGGGACACGATGCCAAGGATCGTGGAACCCTCACCATTGACCAAGCAACATTCATTCATAGTCCGGCTCAAGAACTGAATCCCGTGCCGCTGCGCATTGGATGGCTGAGGAACGCGTGGCAGATCCCAGAGCAGGGCGTGACCCGGGCGGCAAACGAGGCAATGCGGGTGATTAAGAAATACGCACATCATTTGGGGGATGCGAAGCTTCCCGAGGGCCCATTCGAGGAGGCTGGAAACGTTATTGTAGCTGTGGAAGGAGTCTCGGCATTCGAGACTCTGGTAGAGAGCGGGGGCGTCTCGGAACTCACCGATCCGCTGGGGCGAATTGCCGGCTACGTGAACCAGCAAATTGCGGCTAGTGATTATCTTCATGCACTTCGGGTTCGCAGCATATTGCAGAAGGAAATGGCGGAGCTTTTGGAGGAATTCGACGTACTGGCGGCCCCATCGTTACCGGTGGCAGCCACGCCGCTGGATCTAGATCTGGAAAAGAACCTTTCGTTCCCCGACCCGCTGGGAGGAATTGGAAATCTATGCGGATTGCCGGCGATTAGCGTGCCGTGCGGTTTTACGAATAAGAAACTGCCGGTTGGCTTGCAGTTTGTAGCCCGAGCTGGAAACGATCGGGCAGTTATTGCTGCGGGCCGTATGTTTCAGCAACATACGGATTGGCACCGCAAGCGTCCCGCGATAAGTTAGGACCCTATTTCCTTAGCCCGCGCATCCTACCCCCCCTTTTTTTGTGGTGCTCATCACCGCACAGCAGTTTGGGGTATTTGGCGCCGCAGGAGTTCGCTCCATTGCTGGAGGCAAAAGCTATGCCGTTAGCGAGTTTCGTATGAGGCCGTACACGGAGCTGGGGCACGTCAGATTCGTTAGAAAAATAAAAGGGGAACGACGATCATGTCGATCCCCTTTCTGTTTACTGTCGGCCTGTTATTAGGAGTACTTAAAGACCCAACTCAGGGCTGGGAGTACATTATAGTGGCGTAATCGTGGCCAGTCCCTATGCCATCGCTAAACCCCGTCACATAAACATTTCCGAAGGGGTCAAGCGTCAGCGCCAATGCGGCATCATCCAAGCCTTGCCCGTCATAGCGAATGACCCAAATGCGCCCTCCGACGAAATTATAGGCAATAGTAGCGTAATCCAAAGCGGTCCCTAGACCCGCACTATAACCGGTCACATAGGAATTTCCTGCACCATCTACAGCGACAGCATACGCGGCGTCTTTGCCGCTTGCCGGACCGTCATAGCGGTCTGTCCAGTTTGGGAATCCTGTAAAGGCATTGTAACTGATTGTCGCATAATCGAAGTTTGATCCCAGGCCCATACTCTGCCCGGTCACGAGTACATTACCATTGGTTGTATCTAATCCGATGGCGGCGGCGTAATCATCCGCGTTGGCAGTGCCATTATACCGTGACTCCCATTGTAAGACTCCCAACGGACTGTACGCTAAGGTAGCATAATCAAAGCCTGTGAGAAAGGACAGGCTGTAACCAGTTACATAGACATTGCCGATGGCGTCCGCGACTATCGCCTGAGCTACGTCGTCGCCGCCTGCGAAATCGTAACGGGCCGAATATAACTCAACTCCGGTAGAATTATATCCAACGGTGGCGTAATCGAGCCCGGTGCCAATCCCCGTACTCTGGCCCGTTACGTAAACGTTACTCAAACTGTCAAGCGCTATGGCAAAGGCAACATCGTCAGCACTCGCCGTCCCATTGTAACGAGCCTCCCAGACCTGGATCCCGTTTGTATCGTACGCTACAGTGGCATAGTCGAGACCCGTTGCAATTCCTCCGTCGCTTCCTCCTGTGACATATACGTTGCCGGCACCGTCCACTGCAAGGCCGCTAGCAAAGTCGTCGAGACTAGCGGGTCCATTGTAGGTAGCGACCCAACGAACGTTCCCATTCGTGTCGTAGGAGATGGTGGCGTAATCGTAGCTTCTTACGAGTCCCCCGAAGCTGTACCCGGTCACGTAAACATTTCCGGAGAAATCTACCGCGATGGCTCCTGGAACATCGTCGCCATTGCCCAGTCCATTGAAGCGCCGAGACCACAATTCGATTCCAGCGGGATCGTATTTGACCGTCGCATAATCGAGACCGGTACCAACGCCAGCACTGTATCCGGTAACATAAGAATTTCCTACGCTATCAACTGTAATGGCGGTAGCGATGTCGTGACCGTTCGCGGGACCGTTATAGCGGGCGACCCATCTTTGGGTGACTTGTGCGGAGGCGAGCGCTGGGACAAGGAGGAGTAGTAAAGAGCATGCAAGCTTGATTTTCATTCGAATCTCCCGTTTTTAGCGATGTCGTATATAGGTGCAAGACCTCTAAAAAGAACTGGCTGGGCCGCACAGGTCATGGGAAACCCTAAGCCGAGGGCCGAGTGGATAGTATACATCCTCGGTGCCACTTTGGAACACCGTCTTAGGGCCCCGTTTCCAAACGAGACACAGGGCAAAATCGAAGCTGGGCTGGTTGGTTCCCGAAATGGGAATACGGGCCCGGAGTCCGCTCCGGAATCGCCAGGCAGGGCATGCTATGCTGCGGCGCACCACCAGCGCCAATGAGTAGGGATTCGAAGTGCGCAGAGTGTTGGTGGTGGAAGTATGCTTCTATTCCGAATTGAAATAGAGGAGGTAAGCCCTTGAGCGCCAAGATCTGGACGGACATGTTCGTACTAAGCATTCCCATTTGGGAAAAGATTCTGCGTTCGGTGTGTGTGTATGTTTTTTTAGTGGCTGGGCTGCGCTTGGCGGGTAAGCGGGAACTGGCGCAGTTGAATCCTTTTGATCTGGTGGTATTGCTGACACTTTCCAATACCGTGCAGAACGCCATCATTGGCGACGACAACAGTGTGACCGGCGGAATCATCGGGGCCAGCTCGTTGCTGCTGATTAACTATCTGGTGATCCGGTTCCTGTACAGGCACGAGAAAATAGAGAAGATCGTAGAGGGGCCGCAGGCGGTGGTGATCGAAAATGGACAAATAAGGCGCGATCGCCTGAGCAAAGAGTTGATTACCTTGCCGGAATTAGAGGCTGCGGCGCACCGGCAGGGTTTCGCGTCGCTCGATGAGATTGATCGGGCGGTACTCGAGCCCGGAGGCGCACTCAGCTTCGTTGGCAAGCGTCCAGCTCCGCAAGAGGAGCGCCACGGCGAAGTAGTTCGCCGGTTGGACCAAATAATGCAGGAACTGGCGCAGCTTCGCCGGCTGCAGGCGCCCCCAAGGACGTGAAGCGCCGCTTCGGAAGTTTTTCCCTCAGGGTATCAATGCACCCAGAAAGCCGTGAGGGCGACGACCATTCCTCCCAGCCCTACGAGTATGCCCATTTGCCAAAAGACGCGGCGTCTGGTGAGCAGGGTGATGGACGAAATGACGAGTGCGATTTGGAGCAGACCTTCGCCGGCGTCGAAACGATCGGCTTTCCTGCGCTGCAGGTCGCGTTCATTTTCAAGGGACCTAGCTTCGGACTGAATTTCTTCTTTGTCTTTGGAGTACCGCTCCAACTCCTTCTTGTATTTTTCACGCATAACGGAAACCTTTTCCGCGTTCTCCGACTTTACGATTGAAAGCAGGTCCGAAAACATTTCGTAATTGTGGCGGCGAATATTTTTGGCCTGATAAAAGGCCCACTGGTCGGAAGCTCGTGCTTGCAAGAGAAGCTCTTCGGTGTGGGTGCGGTGACCAAGCAACGTGACGCCTGCGACCAAGACGGCCAGGATCGAAAGCGTGAGAGAGACAGGAAGCAACTCAGGTTCGGGCGGGTGTTCGGGAGGTTCAAAACCTTCTGGCATGTGAGAGTTCTCCTGTTAGAGTTTTCCTGGATTTGATTTAATGTGCACTCAGCGGCCACGCGCTGCAGTGCACGATATTGCTGAAAAATATCTTCGGGCAACTGCTCATCTCCCAGTAATGGACGATCCGGAGACTCTCCAAGAAAACCCACCCATGCGCTCAACGCGATGGCTCGCAAAACGAAAACCCCATTGGGCCCAGCTCGGACCTTCTCGAGCGTGCCCGAAGGCAAGGGGTCTCAGCACGTACACACCGGGAATTGCAAGAACTCGGCTTATTATACCGGCAGAGCCGGCGATTTGGCCGCGGTTCGTGAAGCCCCGGAGAACCAGACCCTGCACTTATACCTGAATCAGCTCCCGGGACGCGCGCATAATCTCATTTACATGGGGCGGCGAAGTAATCGTGGCGGAATCCTGTAGCTTGGTCCCCGGCTTCCGCCAGCGAATCTCGCCGCGGAAGCAATCTCGGAAAAAGTAATGCTGCTGACGGGCCGAGGCCGGAATCTGGAGGACTCGCGCCGATGAACGTCGATGCTATGGAGGAATGTCGCCGCGCCAGATGAACTCGGAGGTAGGGTCGTTACTGCTCTCGGCAATTTCTTCAGAGATCGCAAGCGTTGCCATCGAATTGATAAAAGCTGATGGATGAGGGATCAGAAGAGTTACTTTGCGGGTCGCGTCCGGAAGAAAAATGCTGGAGCGGAGCGCCTGCGATGTTTGATCTTTTGCAATCAACCATACCTGGAAGAAATGGCCGTCGGCCGGATCGGGCACGCGTTCCCCATAAATAAGAATGCCCAGTTTGGGGTGCCAAAAGGCGTGCAGTGCAGGCGCGGACTTGTGGCGCGCGTTTAATGTGAAGCGGACGGAAGCCGGATCGGTGACCAATGTCCGGGCCTGCTGGGCAAGAGTGATCTCCTTTTCGAGCGTTTGGTGCGTCATTTCCTGAGCGGTGAGACGGGATTGAAGCCCGGCCAATTGACGTTGCGCGCGGCGTAATTTCAAACTCGACACAATCGAAAATAGTAGAAGCAGGGCAGCACAGATCCACATCCAGGGAGGAAATCGAGGCCCGTGGTCGCGAGAATCGAGAACGCGCTTCGGGGTATTCATCGAGTCATATTCATCGCTCAAGGGGACGCCTGCTCCAGTGAGGAAGATAAGAATGTCTGCGTGGCAAGAGCGACCCGCTGCGCTTGTTGGACGCATGCACCTATGGAAGGACCTTCCAGATAATTCCCCGTTAAAAAAAGACCAGCGAACTTAGCGCCCAGTTCCCGCAATGACGTAATTCTTTGAACGTGCCCAAGATTGTATTGAGGTAGCGCGTGCGTATAGATCTTTACCACGGAACGCTCGGGCGTGCCGACAATGGAGAGCACTAGCGCGAGTTCTTTTGTGATGAGCTCGGCGACGTCCTGAGTGGAGAGAGTTGCCAGGGCCGGATCTGTGGCTCCTCCGGCGAACGCGGTGAGGATGGTGTAGCCTTCGGGAGCACGTCCGGGAAAGAGCGAAGTATTCCAAACTGTACCGAGAAGGCGAAGGTTCTCACTGCGAGGCACGAGGAAACCGAAACCATGCAAAGGCTGCTGGAGTTGGCTGGCGCGGTAAATCGATGAGATAACGGCCAGGGGCGCGTATTCGATTGTGGCGAGAATGCGGGTGAAAGCATCTGACAACGGAGCGAGGAGTTGCGATGCGGCATCTGCCGCAGTGGCGACAATGAGCGATGCCGCCTCGAAGGTTAGAGGGTGGCCTGAGCGGGTTGCATGGATGACGAATTGTACCGTGCTGGCGGAAGAATCGCGGGAGGCCAAATCGTAGGATAATTTCTGCGCTGTGGCGCCGCAGATTAAATTATCGCCCAGGTAGCTGGAGAGAGCTTTCACCAGGCTGTCGGTACCGTTGCGAAAGCTAATAAGCGAATGCTTCTGAACGTGTCTCGGTGCCCCCTTGCGTTCGCCGGGCTCCGCGCTGCGCAGCTTGGCGATGCCGCGAATGATGCTGCCAGCCGTTTTTTCGGCTTTATACGCCGCTGGGAACGCGGCGCGCAGGCTGAGACACTCAGGATCGCCCGCGAAAATACCGGAGATGAAGGGGCCAACGAGACGATCGAGCAACTCCGGCGTGAATTTGCGGCGAACGAAAGCGGCAACGGATTCGTCAGGTTCGGGAGGCATGGAGCGGCCTAACGCATCACGCACGAGCATAAACTTTGTGCGCAGGCCAAGAAGAGAGCTGCTCAGAAGCTGTGGCGGATGCATGGGTACCCGTCGCAACTTGCCGTTTAACAGGACATAGCGCGGTGCGCGTGCGTCAGCGTGCACAACCTCGGACTCCAGTCCCACATCACAAATCATTTCCAGCAATGCATCATTAGAAAGAAAACTTTGCGGGCCTTCCTCGAGAAGGAACCGTCCGCCTTCCATGGAGCTTCGGATCATACCGCCGGGACGGTTAGCTTGCTCAAGCACCACGGCGGAGACGCCAGATTTGCGGAGGTAATACGCACAGGCCAAGCCGGAAATCCCTCCGCCGATGATGACCGCTTGGCTCTGCAGGGGGCTGGGCACGAGAGGCTTCAGGAGCGCATCGCTAGAGCGTCTTTGAAAAGATCGGCTTGGCTTCAAGCTGCTGCTTTTCTAGATACCTATCGAAAATCATGGCGACATTGCGGATGAAAATCCGGCCGAGCATAGTAACGCGAATTTCGCTAGGGGTAACAATGACCAGCCCATCTTCGCAGAAATCCTGAAGGCGGACAATTTCGCGGGAGAAATATTCGTCGAAACAAATTGAAAATTCGCATTCGATTGCACGCTTTGGAATTACAGTGTGGCAGAGAAGACGGTTGATTACGGCTCGACGAATGCGGTCGTCCTGGCTCAAGCGGTAGCCACGCATGGTGGCAAGTCCGCGAGACGCGACTGCGGATTGGTAGCTGGGCAGATCGCGAAAATTCTGGGCATAGCTGTCGCCAATATTGCTGATCGCGCTGACGCCCATGCCGTAGAGGCCGGCGCCGGCCTTGGTCGTATAACCTTGAAAATTTCGGTGCAGCGTGCGATTACGCTGGGCTTGGGCGAGTTCATCCGCGGGACGCGCAAAGTGGTCCATGCCGATATAAAGGTATCCAGCGTCTAAGAAGGCCTGTAGACCGGTGCGGAAGATTTCAAACTTTTTCATGCCCTCGGGAAGATGGCCTGCGAAGCTAGCTTGCTGTTTGTGCAGCCAAGGAACATGTGCGTAGCTGAACAGCGCGACACGGTCGGGCCGCAGATCGAGCACTTGCTCGACGGTGTGCGCGAAACGCTCTGAATTCTGATAAGGCAAGCCATAGATGAGATCCACATTGATGCTATCAAAGCCAAGAGTACGGGCGGCCAAAATCAAATCGCGAGTCAATTCGAGGGGTTGGATGCGGTGAATTGCGGCTTGCACTTCGGGATGAAAATCCTGAATCCCCATGCTGAGGCGGTTGAAGCCAAGACGGCTCAGGGTTTCGAGATGCGCGCGAGTGGTGACGCGCGGATCTACCTCGATCCCGATTTCGGCCTGCGGGGAGAAAGCAAAGCGGTCACGAGTGAAGCCGAAAAGATCCTCCATTTGTTCCGGGGAAAGATACGTTGGCGTGCCGCCGCCCCAATGGTATTGGACGACGGGGCGAGTGCGGGAGACGCGCTTGCTAATTTGTTCGATTTCTTTCTTTAGGATCTCGAGATAGGGTGGAGCGACTCGCTTATCTTTCTGGATGACAACGTTGCAGGCACAAAACAGACAGAGGCTTTCGCAAAACGGAATGTGCAGATAGAGCGAAACGGGAGCGTTTGAAGAATCGGATTCCGCGCACACTTGTTCGAGATCTTCGGGGCCAAACCCGTCGTTCCAAACAGGAGCCGTGGGATAACTGGTATAGCGAGGACCGGGCCGGTTATATCGCGCCAGGAAGTCTTCGGTAATCTGAAAACTTTCGTCATCAAGCCGAAGATGGGCGTTCTTTTCCACTATGTTTCTCTGTGTTAACGCACCTGCGTAACGGAGATACCCGAGGCAACTTTCGCGGCCTGGCCAGCTTCGACGAAGACTCGCGCATTCTCCACCGGTGTCGAAGGTAAAATCCCATGGCCCAGATTCAGAATGTGACCGATGCCGCCGGTCTTTGCAATCGCCTCGCGCACTGCCCCACGAATGTGATCTGGCGGACCAAGCAGCGCGCTTGGATCAATATTTCCTTGCAGGGCGATGCGTGGTCCAAGTTGGCGGCGCAATTCGCGCAAGTCCACGCGCCAATCTACGCTAAGGACATCAGCTCCGGAGCGGGCAACATCGCTCAACAGATGCGTCGAACCCTTGGTGTAAAGGATGATAGGAGTTTTTCCTGCAGCGAGCTCCGAAATTAAGAGCTGCGTCGCGGGCAGAGCAAACTCGAGATAATCGCTGCGCGAAAGCTCCCCGCTCCAGGAATCAAATAATTGCACCGCTGCGGCACCAGCGGCAATTTGCGATTTCAAATACGAAGCTGTCGCACGAGCGATCTTTTCGAGCAGGCCGCGCATGAGCCTGGGCTCCCGAAAGAGCATCGCCTTCGGAGTTGCGAACCCTTCCCGGCTGCGGCCTTCGATCATGTAGCAGGCTAGAGTCCATGGTGCACCAGCAAATCCGATGACCGGGACATCTGAACCAACTGCGCCGCAAATCGAGCGAATTGCATCAGGAACGAAACGTGTTTCTATTTCCGGGTCAAATTGGCGAAGGGCCGCCACCTGATTGGCGTCGCGAATGGGATGGGGCAGAACCGGGCCTGCGTCGTTCAACTCGAGCTCCATCCCCATAGCTTCGGCTACAATTAGAATGTCCGAAAACACGATAACAGCATCTACGTTCAGCCGCTGAAAGGGCTGCAGTGAGACTTCGGTGGCCAGCTCCGGAGTCTTGCACACTTCGAGAAAAGAATGCTTGCGGCGAACTTCGCGGTATTCAGGAAGGTAGCGGCCTGCCTGGCGCATCATCCAAACAGGCGGGCGCTCTACAGGCTCCGAGCGGCAGGCGTGCAGAAAAATGCTTTTTCGGCTTGCGGAATGGCTGATTTCGGACATTTCGGAGCTTCGCCTTACATCATAACAGAACTGTTCCAGTCCAACATAGGTAACGGCGCCAGCACGCAGCGTGCCTTGGCGCGCGTAATTTAGCTATAATGGCCGTGCGAGCAAAGTGCACCCTTGCTGTTCACTGGTTATGCTGGCGTTAGCTCGCTGGACCACTCCATGGAACATTATTTGACAATACTGGCGGCCGCGGTCTATGCAGGGAGTTTCGGTTTTTACGCCGGTGACCTGCGCGGGCTGCGTGGAGGTCTGGGGCGAGCTGCAACCATTCTCCTGGCCTTCGGTATTTTTCTGCATTATTTGGTTCTATTGCAGCGGTCGCGGTGGGTACACGCAGTACCTTATCAAGATTTGTACGGATCTATGTCACTTTTTGGATGGCTACTGGCAGTCACGTATCTGGGATTAGAGCTGATACACCGGCAACGTTCCGTAGGAGCTTTCGTTCTCCCCTGTGTTCTTGTGTTATTTATTTCCGCGAACTTGTTTCCGGCCGGGACGCCCGCACCCGCACCGGCACGTGGTTCGCTTTTTGCGTTGCACGTAACGCTAAGCATTTTGGCGTATTCCGCCTTTGCGATTTCATTTGTGCTCAGCTTGATGTTTTTGGTGCAGGATCGGATTCTTCGCGAGCGCAGCCTCGGCCCGGTTTTCTGGCGATTCCCCGCCCTGGAATTGCTCGAACGAATGAGTCGCACGAGCGTGCTTGTGGGGCTGGGCTCGATGGCGCTAGGAATTGTTTTTGGCTTTATGTCTGCTGAGCGAATGACTGGCAATTTTTGGAGTGGCGATGCCAAGAACATTGTGACCCTGGTAATTTTCGGGGTGTACGTCGCTTATCTGCTGTTAGGGCGCTCGGCGGCGTGGCGCGGGGCGCGAGCTTCCACACTATGCGTGGTAAATTTCGTAATCGTGATCCTTAGCTACACTGTCGTCAACGTTTACCTTTCGCGTTACCACCGGTATTTTTAGGCGCCACATGGAGATCGTGCTCATCGGCTTGAATCACCGCACTTCGTCGGTAGAGATGCGCGAGCGCGTTGCGTTCAATCCAGAGCAAGCGTTGCGCGCTTCCGAAGAATTGCGCACACGCGGACTTCTCGAAGAATCTCTTGTGCTCTCGACGTGCAACCGGAGCGAACTTTATGGTGTGCCGCCCGCAACTTTGCCGGACGGTGGCTCGTCGCTCGAAGGTTTCCTGACCACTTTCCATCATTTGCGCGCCGACGAATTGGACGGTTCCTTCTACCGCCACAGCGACCGCGACGCTGTACGCCACCTGTTCCGCGTGGCTGCCGGACTCGATTCCATGATGCTGGGCGAAGCAGAAATACTGGGACAGGTTCGCGAAGCTTATCGCGCCGCGCTGGAGCACGGCGCAACCGGGCCGGTGCTCAATCGAATGTTCCAGGGGGCACTCGAGGTTGGCAAACGGGTCCGCACGGAGACACAAATCGGAGCACGGCCGATGTCGGTGGCATCCGCGGGCGTGAAGCTGGCAGAGAGAATTTTCGGGAAGCTGCGTGGGCACACCGCTTTGATTCTTGGTGCGGGCGCGATGGGCGAGCAGGCCGGGGTGCATCTACGGGAGCGCGGGATCACGCGTTTGATCGTGGCGAATCGTTCTAGCGAACGCGGCGCCGAACTTGCCAAGCGCGTGGATGGCGACAGTGTCCCGTGGGAGAGAATTCCAGAGGCTTTAGAGCAGCCTGATATTCTCGTGACGTCCGTTGGTGGGAATGAGCGCGTGCTCACACGCGAGATGGTGGCGCGAGCGATGGAACTCCGCGGCAATCGCTCGCTATTCGTGATCGATCTGGGGATGCCGCGGAACGTGCAGAGCGACGTCGGTTCGCTATATAACGTCTACCTCTACAACATCGACGACTTGAGCGAAATTGTCGAGCAGAACAAACAAGCACGCGCAAGCGAGATTCCCCGCGCCGAAGAAATCATCGAAGAACACGTCGGAAAGTTCGAATCCTGGCAAACGAGCCTTGAGACAGGCGCGCTCGTCGAAGAATTGCGCTCCAAGCTGCACGCGGAGCGCGCAGATTTTTTACGGGAACGGCTCGAGGCCATGACGAACCTCTCTGAGGCGGACCGCGAGCGCATCTCGAAGATCACCGAGGAGCTCGTGGAAATCTTAGTGCTCAACCGCGCAGAGCGTCTGCGCGGAGAGCGCGAAGTGCGGCGCAAGATCCAAAACCTCGAAGTGTTGCGCGATCTTTTCCACTTGCCGCGTGAAAAACCGTGAAAACCCTGCGGATTGGAGCACGCGGAAGCCTTCTGGCGCAATGGCAGGCAAACCATGTGCGCGAGCAAATCGCGGGCCTCTGCGGCGTGGAATCGGAAATCGTTCTTATTAAAACGTCGGGCGATCGCTTCGACAATGCGCCGGTGAACCAGATTGGGGTCAAAGGAATTTTCATCAAGGAGCTGGAGGATGCGCTTTTCGATGAGCGAATCGATCTGGCCGTTCACAGCGTAAAAGATGTGCCCACCGAAACGCCGCGCGGCCTCACCTTCCCTGCTGTCTTGCGCCGGCACGATGTGCGCGACTGTATCCTCTCGGGCACAGGCACGGGCCTCGCCGGTTTGCGTGAATCGGCGCGAATCGGTACCAGCAGCCTGCGGCGGCAATCGCAATTGCGGCATCATCGTCCGGATCTGGATGTTCGCGAGTTGCGCGGAAACGTCGACACTCGCGTGCGCAAAGTAGAAAGCGGCGAATATGATGCTGTGGTTCTTGCCAAGGCCGGGCTCGACCGTCTCGGCTGGGGCCATCGCATTTCCGAAGTGCTGTCACCGCAAATTTGTCTGCCGGCCGTCGGGCAGGGCGCGCTCGGAGTCGAAACGCGTTCGCGCGATACCGAATTGAATGATTTGCTGGCGCGACTCGATGACGGGGAGACGCGTGCGGCGATTCTCGCTGAGCGCGCGCTTCTTTCCACACTCCAGGGCGGCTGCATGGTGCCGATAGGCGGCTGGGCGCGAATGGAACGGAACGAGTTCATCCTAGAGGCATGCGTTGCGTCTCCAGACGGCACCGACTACATTCGGGAGAGCGCCACGGGGTCTCCTGATCAGCCGGAAACTCTCGGGCAAAAGGTCGCTCAGGCACTGCTCGATGCTGGCGCGTTTCGGATCCTCGAACTGGCAGGAAGGCAATTTGACAATCGCTAACGACAAGACCTTGGCTGGGAAGCGCGTAGTGATCACGCGCGCTCCGGAGCAGGCGCGCGAAGTATTGCAGCAGCTCAGCGAAGCGGGAGCCGAGGCCCTGCTCTTACCGTGCGTGGCTTTCTCGCCTGCGCCTGATGCACGGCCGCTTGACGACGCGCTGCGCTCACTTGATCAGTTCGATTGGGTGGTGCTCACCAGCCAGAATGCCGTCGAAGCTTGCGCACAACGTGCCGGCGCAATCGCGGTCACGCTGAAGCAAGGGGGCCCCCTGCCCAGCGTGGCCGCAGTAGGCCCGGCCACTGCCAACGCCGCCAGCCGAGCCGGCTTTCGGGTGGACGTTGTTGCCAAGCAATTTCGCGGTGCAGCGCTGGCGGAGGAACTTGGCGTGGCGCTGGCGGGCAAGAGAGTGTTATTGCCACGCAGCAATTGTGCCGGGCGTGAGCTGCCCGGGGCGCTCGCCATACTCGGAGCGAACGTTACGGAAGTCATCGCGTACAAGACTGGCCTTCCGCAAACAATCGATCGCGGAGTGCTGAGCGCGGTGCGCAACGGAGATGTCGACGTCGTCACGTTTTTCAGCCCTTCGGCCTTCCGCAATCTCGCCGCGGAATTGGGCCTTGAATCCATGCGGGAGCTCGCTCGACGCGTTGCGTTTGCGGCCATTGGTCCGACAACCGCCAAATCGCTGCTGGACGCTGGCCTGCGTGCCGACATTGTCTCCGAACAGGCTGGGCCGTCGGCCCTCATTACAGCAATGCATAAATTCTTCGCCCATCGCATGACGTTTGGATCCGCCGCGCTATGAGTTTTCCAACTCAACGCCCCCGCCGTCTCCGGCGGACCGAAAGGCTTCGCGGTTTAGTACGCGAGACCCGTTTGACGCCAGCGGGCCTGGTGTATCCCTCGTTCGTGTGCCCCGGCACAAAACATCGCGCCGAAGTCAGTTCCATGCCCGGTGTCTTCCAACAGTCGGTTGACGAAACCCTCAAAGAATGCCGCGAGGTGGCGGCCCTGGGAATTCCAGGCGTGATTCTTTTCGGTTTGCCGAAGGAAAAAGACGCGCAGGGATCGGGAGCGCACGATAAAGAAGGCTCGGTCCAGCGTGCCGTGGAGGCCATCAAGAAAGAAAAGCTGGAACTAGTAGTGATCACGGACGTGTGCCTATGCGAATACACCGACCATGGGCACTGTGGGATCGTCAAAGAAAATGAGGTGCAAAACGACGCGACACTCGAGATTTTGGCCGCGACGGCATTGTCGCACGCGCGTGCTGGAGCCGACATCATCGCGCCATCTGACATGATGGATGGGCGAGTTGCGGCAATTCGCAAGAAACTCGACGAACATGGCTTCGCAGACCTCGCTATTCTTTCCTATGCGGCGAAATACTGCTCGGCGTTCTACGGGCCGTTCCGCGAGGCAGCGCAGTCAGCTCCGCAGTTTGGCGACCGGCGCAGCTACCAGATGGACCCGTCAAACGTACGAGAGGCGCTGAAAGAGGTCGCGCTCGATCTTGAAGAAGGCGCCGACATCGTGATGGTAAAACCAGCTCTCGCTTACCTGGATGTAATTCGACGCGTGCATGACGCGTTTCACGTGCCCGTGGGCGCTTACAACGTCAGCGGCGAGTATGCCATGGTGAAGGCTGCGGCGCGGAACGGTTGGCTCGACGAGCGAAGAACCGTACTCGAAATTCTGACCTCGATTCAGCGTGCTGGCGCGGACATTATTTTCACTTACCATGCAAAGGATATTGCGCGGTGGTTGAAGACGAGCGGTAGTTGAATCTTACCAGCTACAGGGAGAGATGAGTTTGGCACAGCCATCGACTCGCCGCACGTACGCTCGCTCGCGCGAGATTTTTGCTCGTGGCGAAAAGGTGCTAGTGGGCGGAGTCAACAGCCCTGTGCGCGCGTTTCGATCTGTGGGCGCGGAACCCCTGATTATCCAGCGCGCTGCAGGCTCCAGGCTTTTCGACGCTGACGGAAATGAGCTGGTTGATTTTGTGTGCTCGTGGGGGGCAATGATTGCTGGCCACGCACACCCGATGGTCACTGCGGCGATCGCCGACCAAGCTCATCGCGGCACGAGCTTTGGCGTAACCAGCGAACTCGAAATCGAATTAGCTAGCACCATTACGAAGGCGTTGCCCTCCGTGGAGAAAATTCGATTTGTAAGCAGCGGCACCGAAGCGACTATGAGCGCGGTTCGCCTGGCCCGGGCTTTCACCGAACGCGACTTGATCGTGAAATTCGAGGGCTGCTACCACGGGCACGCGGATGGTTTTCTTTCGGAGGCGGGCTCGGGCCTCGCTACGCTGGGAATTGCTTCCAGCGCAGGGGTGCCACGCAGTTTTGCAGAGTTAACGTTGAGCGTTCCATACAATGACGCCGACGCGGTCGAAAAACTCTTTGCTCAGCATCGCAATCAAATCGCTGCGGTGATTGTTGAGCCAGCGGCCGCAAATATGGGACTCGTTCCACCGGCGCCTGGATTTCTTGCCAGCTTGCGCGACCTCACCCATCGCAACGGCGCGTTGCTGATTTTTGATGAGGTTATCACGGGGTTCCGGCTCGCGTATGGCGGAGCGCAGACTTTATTCAACATTGTGCCAGACCTGACCACGCTCGGAAAAATTATCGGTGGCGGATTGCCGGCCGCCGCCTATGGCGGGCGCGCAGACATCATGAAAGGAATCGCCCCACTCGGCCCCGTCTATCAAGCGGGGACGCTTTCGGGTAATCCACTCGCGATGCGCGCTGGAATAGAAACTTTGAAGCTATTGCGAGCCCCGCATTTTTACCGAGCACTGGAACAGAAAGCTTCGAAGCTCGTCAACGGATGGCGCACCTCGCTTGTTGAAGCCGGAGTCCCAGGTCAAATTAGCTCTATCGGCTCCCTCGCGACCCTCTTTTTCACGGCACAACCGGTTACGAATTACACCATCGCAAAAACCTCCGATAGGAAAAAGTATTCAGTCTTTTTCAAAGAAATGCTAGAGAGGGGGGTTTTTCTTGCGCCCTCACAATTCGAAGCCGCATTTGTTTCCTCGGCGCATACGGAGGAAGACATTTCCGGTGCGGTGGCCGCAGCCCGCGCGAGCTTGCGGGCCCTGGTCGGCTGAGCGTTTTTCCGCAAATGAATTCGTCAACCCCGCGCTGTTGACGCGCAGGAAATGCTCGACCGGCGCGCATTGCTTCTACGGCGCGCCCAACAGGCCGGCGTTCTGGCTATGGAAATTGGCCCGGCGCACCTCACCTCGTCGCTCGCCAATCGCTATCGGGAAATTAAGTAACGAAGTGTGTCTTGAGTTTCAGCGGTTTAGAAGCAAACGAGATTGCAGCCTACCTGTAAAAAGAGTGCGACTGAAGAAAATTAAAATGAGGTATTTTCAAAACTTTGTTTATACCGGTGGCGCAGCCGCAGCTTTCTCCGCAGAGCCGCGTCGCGGTAACGCCGCTTCTCGTCTGGAGTTCGCGCAATCAGTGGCGCAATCAGCTTGCGAACACCCGTGACTTCATCAATCGCAACAAACGTTAAATAAGCGCTCGTCGTATGCTTACGCCCTCCCGTTAGCACGTTCTCGGAGTACACTTTCACGCCAATTTCCATCGAAGTATTAAAAACGCGGTTCACCTGCGACTTCAGAATAATCAGTTCGCCCACGCGGATCGGATTGCGAAAGTCCAGGTAATCCACCGATGCGGTCACCATATAGCTGTTGCTGTGCCTGTGCCCTGCAATCGCCGCGCAAATATCAACCAGATGCATCACGCGTCCGCCCAGGATGTATCCGAGAGGATTGGTATCCTGGGGCAGCACGACTTCGGTCATCTCTGCGCGCGCCACTCTCGCCGGCTTCCCTTTTTGATTGCTGTGCATCACTATGCGTGCGCGCGCTTCTTTTTTTCTCGTCATGGTTCTGGTGTTCGTCCTCGCAAGCTCGTTTCGACTCAGCTTGATCTGTGTCCTGTGTGTTTATAACGTCACTTTTTTCGGCGGCCCATTTTGCTTTTCACAACGAGCCCGCTATAATACGCCTTCCCATGCCCCAACCGCAGAAAACTCGCCGTCAGATGCTTGAAGAATTTGTGGCCGCCAAGCCCAACGATCCTTTTTCACGATATGGATTGGCTCTGGAATGCATGAACGCCGGTGACTCCACTGCCGCCGAGGACCATTTTCGCAATCTCGTCGCCGCGAATCCTGAATATGTCGCCACGTACTACCAGTTCGCTCAATTTCTGATCCGCAATGCGCGCTCCCCAGAAGCTCGCGAAGTCCTCACTTCCGGAATCGCCATCGCTCAAAAGAAAGGTGACGACCACGCTCGTTCCGAGATGGAAGCCGCGCTGGCGGAACTGCGTTAAACAGTTATATCAATACTTCAACCGAAAAACTGCGACACGTCTGCCTCGTCCGGAACATTGCCACTCATTTATTACTGTGTCTCTTCTCGCCTTTTTCCGTCTTCTGCTTTGCAATCCAGGCTTTCACGCGCGCATCAAGCACGTCCAATGGCAGCGCGCCGCCATTCAATATTTCGTCGTGGAACGCGCGGATATCGTAGCGGCTCCCAAGCTCGCTTTTCGCGCGCTCGCGCAGCTTGAGGATCTCGAGCTGCCCGAGCTTGTACGCTAATGCCTGCGCGGGCACCCCGATGTAACGGTCCGTTTCCGCCTGAACGCTGGGCTCATCCTCCGACGAATGTTCGTGGAAGAAATCAACCATCTGCTGGCGCGTCCAGTGTTTGGAGTGTACCCCGGTATCGACCACCAGCCGGATCGCTCGCAGCATTTCCTCCGACAAGTGCCCGTAGTCGGAGTAGGGATCCTGATAGAAACCGATGTCTTTTCCCAGCCTTTCGGCGTAAAGCGCCCAGCCTTCAACGTACGCTGTGTACCCCGCCTGCTGCCGGAATGGCGGCAAATCCGGAAGCGTTTGTGCAATTGCGATCTGCATGTGATGACCGGGAACGCCTTCATGATAAGCCGTCGATTCCACGTTCGTAAGCGTGCGGTGCTGGTAGTCCCCGGTGTTTACGTACACGATGCCTGCACGCGAGCCGTCCGGTGTCCCCTGCACATATTCTGCTCCGGCAGCCTCTTTCTCCCGGTAATCCTGCACCGGGCGTACCTCCAGGCGCGTCTTCGGCAGCAGTCCAAATAGTTTCGGAAGCTGTGGCTGCATTTGTGCTATGTAGCGTTCGTAGGCTTCGAGAAGTTGCTCGCGTGATACCGGTATCAGCCTGGGATTTGTTTTCAGGGAAGCTCGAAAGCTCTTCAAATCGGCGAATCCGAGTTTCTTAGTGATAGCCAGTTGTTTGGCTTCGATCCGCGCCACTTCCTTTAGGCCTAGCTGGTGAATCGCCTCCGGTTCCATCTCGATCGTAGTAGATTGCCGGACTGCGAATCGATATCGCGCATCTCCGTTTGGCAAGGCCCACATACCGGCTTCGGCGCCGCCTTTGGGCGCGTAATCTGTGGCGATAAAGTTGGCGAGTTTGTTGTATGCCGGGCGGACCTCAGTGTTTACCGCCGCAACGATGCTGTCATGTAAGCGCTTGCGCTCGGCCTCGGGAATCGCCTCAGGAATTTTTGCCGCAGCCCGCCCGAACACGTTGGCCTCGCCCTCGGGCTCCGCAATAGATTTACACTGGCTTACTGTTTTCTCCAGCAAAAAACGTGGTGGCAAAAGCTTATCTTTTTCCCCTTGCTGCAGTATCTCGATCAGGTCGTTCACTAATCGCGGCACTCTGTGAAGACGAGTCAGATATTCGTCATAATGTTTCGCCGAATCCAAGGGCACCAGCGCGACAAACTGCGCAAGCTGCAGATGCGCGCCGTTAAACTGATTGACTGGCATTTCATAAGTTTTCAGCTCGATGCCTTCGAGGGCTTCCTTCTGGTTACGGACCATCAGCAATTGATTTAGTTTTTCCTGCTCTGGGAAACCGGTAGTCTCAATGGCTTTAAACCGCGAAAGCCATTTTTCGATGTCCTGTTTCTGTTGCCGGATGTGCGCGAGCGAAATATCGCTCCAGCGGTCGTTATAACGGTAGTCGCCAATCACCGTGGCAGTTTCCGGACTTTCCCGGAGCTCATACTCCCACTCCTCAGCCAACAGCTGCTGAAGTCCTTTGCGTCGAGCCTCCAAGCTCTTCGTATTTTGGCTCTGAGGAAACGCAGTCGCAATCAGAAATAGTGCGCAGAAAATAATCGAGATGCTGCGTCGCAGCGAAAGCTGCCATAACAAAAACATGGAAACCTCTCCTGGTCTCAGGGACTTGACACGTAGCTAATTGCGCGTCCTAATCTTGACCCATGGCATTCTACGCTCAAACAACAGGTTTTGTTCCCGTAGCACTGTAAGAGTGGTCAGTTAGTTTCCGATTGGCGCTTAAATCGTCCAAGTGGCCATGCTCAATAAGTCCGAGAGACCGTTCTGAGGGAAGCACAAAGGTATTTAGAGAGTCGGGCGATGATGTGAAGCCTTTTAAAATGCTCTCTTATAAAATTAGGCCATCGGGGCGAGGTCACCAGCGACCGTGCTAGGATGTCACGCGAAGCGTTTGCGTCGCGCTTCCACATCTCTGGGATTTGGAGTCCAGTTTGACGGCACGCGAAATCGCGATTGGCTCGCTTCGTATCGGCGGACCTCGGCCACTGTTCTTGATTGCCGGCCCATGCGTCATTGAGAGCGAGGATCACGCCATAAAAATGGCGGCAAGCATCGCGCAGATTGCCCGCGAACGCGGTGTTCCTTATATTTTCAAAGCGTCTTACGACAAAGCTAACCGCTCCTCAATTAACTCCTATCGCGGGCCGGGATTAGCTGAGGGCCTGCGGATTCTCAACCTCATCAAGCACGAATTGAAGCTGCCAATCCTGACCGATGTCCATGACGTTTCCCAAGTGGAACGTGCCGCTGAAGTTTGCGACGTGCTGCAAATCCCGGCCTTTCTTTCGCGCCAAACGGATTTGGTGGTGGCTGCAGGCAAAACGGGACGCGTCGTAAATCTGAAGAAGGGCCAATTTCTTTCGCCGGCAGAGATGACCAACGTAGTCGAAAAAGTCGCCAGCACCGGAAATCACAATATAATGATCACCGAACGCGGCACGTCTTTCGGTTATCAGAACCTAATCGTCGATATGCGCTCATTCCCTATCTTAAAGAAGCTTGGATATCCCGTTGTGCACGATGTCACGCATTCGGTCCAGCTTCCGGGGGGCCAGGGCAATGCCAGCGGGGGCGAGCCCGAATTTATCGGGCCGCTTGCGCGCGCTGGAGTTGCTGCGGGAGCCGACGGTGTATTCCTGGAAGTACACGACAATCCAAGTACGGCGCTTTCCGATGGCGCCAACACTTTGTCTCTCCAGAAATTGAGCGCGATGCTCGCGCAATGGAAAGAGCTTGACGCGCTGGTGCGAACTTGGAGCAATCCATGAGTCTCGACGTCGCCCGCCGCGTGCTGCGCATCGAAGCCCAGGCAATCCACGATTTGGCCGAGCGCCTTAACGGACAATTCGAGCGTACCGTCGAACTTCTCTTTGCCTGCAAGGGACGCGTAGTGGTTACCGGGATGGGCAAGTCCGGGCTCATCGGACGGAAGATTTCAGCGACTTTTGCGAGCACTGGAACTCCATCACTTTTTCTGCATCCCGCCGAAGCCCTACACGGCGATTTAGGAATGCTGATGCGCGAAGATGTCTTGCTGGCAATTTCCTACGGCGGCGAAACGGAAGAAATTCTCCTGCTACTCGAAGCGGTAAAGCGCTTGGAAATAAAATTAGTGACGCTGAGCGGACAAATGAAATCGACGCTCGCAGGCGCTAGCGACGTGATGCTCGACGTCAGTGTGAAAGAAGAAGCCTGCTCTCTGAACCTTGCGCCTACGGCCAGCACCGCAGTGGCAATGGCCATCGGCGATGCGCTGGCAATTTCCTTGCTGGAGCGCCGCGGATTTAACGAGCACGATTTCGCTGCGCTCCATCCCGCGGGCCGCCTGGGCAAAAAATTGCTCCGCGTGGAAAATTTAATGCACGGAGGGGAGATGCTGCCGCGCGTAACCTTGGAAACGCGGATGCCCGACGTCATTTATGAAATGAGCAGAAAAGGTTTAGGAATGACAACGGTGGTTGACAACGCTGATCGCCTCCAGGGTGTTGTCACTGACGGCGATTTACGGCGCATCATGGAAAAACATAAAGGCGCCGCTCTCGAAATGACCGCGGCGGAATGCATGACGAAGAATCCGCAAACAATCGGCCCCCGGGAAATGGCCAGCGTGGCGCTGAACGCCATGGAGCGCCGGAAAATAACGTCCGTCGTCGTAGCGGACCCAGAAAAGCATGTACTTGGAGTCGTCCATCTGCATGATCTGTGGACGCTCGAACTGATTTAAACGCGGCCATCGATCGGGGGAAACATTTGGCAAACCCTGGCAAATCAAGAAACATTGTAAAGCGCGCGCGCAAGATTCAATTGCTTTTGATGGATGTCGATGGCGTCTTGACGCGGGGGCAAGTAAGTCTGCTTTCCCAACCCGACGGATCGTCGCTCGAGCTAAAGGAATTCGACGCCCATGATGGGTTAGGATTGGCGGTCGCGCATTTAATGGGACTGCGTACCGGAATCATTACGGGGCGCGAAAGTGCAGCACTGGCGCGGCGCGCACACGAAATGGCGATCGAATTTTTGTACCAGAAGCGCTCAGAGAAACTTCCTGCATACGAAGACATTGTCCAGCGCTCAAAAGTCCCCGAAGAGGCGATCGCGTATGTAGGAGACGATCTGCCGGACCTTCCTGTGATGGCGCGCGTGGGGCTTGCGGTTGCTGTCGGCGACGCGGCTGTGGAGGTGAAACGCGCTGCGCATTACGTTGCTTCGCGGCGGGGCGGCGAGCGGGCGCTGCGCGAGGTGGTCGAACTGATTTTGAAAGCGCAAGGAAAATGGAACGAGGCGATTACACGGGCCCGCGCGTGAAAAGGGTGCCGACTTCATCGCGATGCTTGTGCTTCCACCCGCACTCGTATCAAGCCTTTCAAGGCTTTTCTTGCGGGTTTCCTCATTCCCAATTATATTCAAGGCATCCTGGATTTCGCCAAAGGCACCCGTCGCCCCCAACAATAAAGGTACTCACACCAATAATGCTTGCGATTACGAGCGTAGTTGGCCATGCGGAAGAATCGCGTACAATGGAAGCGTCATGCGACCGTGTGCTAATGGCTGTTTTCCTGGACTGTGGCGCTTTTTGATGATCGTCGTTGAATCCAGCAAAGTTGTAAGGTAAGCGAAAGGAAAAACAGGATGTCGTTAAAACGGCGTAATACCGCGAGAGAGGCTCCATTTCGGAGTTAGGGAACTAGAGCTTTACAATCCGTGAGCGATAGGATATGACTTACCGTGAGCAGTTATTCGAATTATTCATCTTAGCGATTCCCATCGCGTCTATCGGGTGGACCGTAACCCACGAAGAAGTTTTCAGAGAATTGCATGATTATTGCTCCCTGAACAGCAGGTCATGCAAAAGATTGATGGCGCGGAAGTTTTTCTATCTTTTTACCTGTGAATATTGCTTTAGTCATTACGTAACCGTGGCTTTTCTATTTTTGAGCCGCTACAAGCTGCTTTTTTCGGATTGGCGTGGTTATTTAATTTCGGGATTTTCGCTGGTGTGGGTGGCGAATATTTACATGAATTTGTTTAATCGAGTTCGCCTTGAGATCAAACGCGAGCGCGTGGAAATTTCTGCGCAAGAACAAGAAAAGGATTCGTCGCCGGATAACATTCGCTGATCTTCATTCAAAGTGGTTAACAAAGTCGACACGCAACACAACAAGCATTCTACTCGGAATTTGCCACCTTACAGTAGCGACAGTTCCGGAATACCCGGAATACCCTATTTAATTATTGCGATAAACCGTTTAGATTTAGCACCGTGGCGACCGCAACCAAAAGATCGATGGAGCTCCCCAACCGCCGAAAGATGGATCGGTCTTTTGATTTGGTGTGTCTGTCTCACCTTCGCTGGGATTTTGTTTATCAACGTCCACAACATCTTATGAGCCGTTTCGCCGCACGGCGCCGCGTGCTCTTCATTGAAGAGCCTATGCCAACGGACGGGAAGGCCCACGTTGTGCACAGCCGGCGCGATTCCGGTGTACATGTTGTTGTTCCACAGATTCCGCACGACGTCGATCCCGATACAACTCTACGAAAATTAATTGACAATGTTTTTGTTGACCATCGCGTTGGTCCCTATTGTCTCTGGTACTACAGTCCCATGCCCATGGCCTGGACGAATCATTTGAAGCCCACGGCCACTGTATACGATTGTATGGACGAATTATCCGCATTTAAGAATGCGCCTCCCGAATTGAAGCAGCGTGAAACGGAACTGCTAAACAGAGCGGATCTGGTTTTTACCGGAGGACAAAGCCTTTTCGCAGTTAAACGCAAGAAGCATCCCAATGTTTATCCATTTCCGTCGAGCATCGATGTAACCCACTTCGCGCAGGCGCGCGGTGAGGTACGCGACCCCCAAGATCAGGCGTCCATCCCTCATCCCAGGCTAGGTTATTGCGGCGTGATCGATGAACGAATGGATTTAGCACTGGTGACAAGCATTGCAGACACGCGCCCGGATTGGCATTTCGTTATGCTGGGGCCGATTGTTAAAATCGATCCGGCCACTCTGCCTCAGCGCCCAAACATTCACTTCCTAGGTATGAAATCGTACGAAGAACTACCTCGCTACATTGCGGGCTGGGATGTTGGAATACTTCCCTTCGCCCTCAACCAATCAACGCGCTTCATCAGCCCTACAAAGACCCCGGAATATCTCGCGGCAGGACGTCCTGTTGTCTCCACCTCGATACGAGACGTCGTGAATCCTTATGGGATTGCTGGAATCGTTCATATCGCAGATACGCCCGCAGAATTCATTGCGGCTGTTGAAAAGGCTTTGAAAGAAGATGCCAAACAGCGGATCGAAAAAGTAGACGCCCTGCTGTCAAAGAATTCTTGGTGCCGCACCTGGGGTCGTATGGCTGAGCTTATTGACGACGTAATCCACCGTCGAACTCGCCCCTTCTCCATTGCCATGCCCGCCCTGCCGCAGGCCCGAATCCAGCCTTTCTATAACGGGCCTGCTTATCTAAGACCAGAGTAACTGCAGTCACACGCCGCAACTGTGGAAGTGAAAACCGGATTGAAATCTTATCGGGGAGTTCTCACATGTTCGATTATCTTATCGTCGGGGCGGGTTTTGCGGGGAGCGTCATGGCGGAGCGCCTAGCAAGCGCTTCAAACAAGAGAGTTTTAATCTGTGACAAGCGGCCGCACATCGCAGGAAACGCTTACGACCACTATAACGAGCACGGAATTCTCGTTCACAAGTATGGCCCGCACATCTTCCATACGAATTCGACCGAAGTATTTGAATATTTATCCCGCTTTACTGAATGGCGGCCTTATGAGCATCGCGTTCGCGCCAGCGTCGACGGAATGATTCTGCCCATCCCGATTAATTTGGATACGATCAATCGTCTCTACGGCATGAATTTGACGTCGGCGCAGGTTCAAGGATTTTTTGATTCCATTGCCGAATTAAAGGATAAGGTCCTGACTTCGGAAGACGTCGTGGTGAGCAAGGTCGGACGGGAGCTCTATGAAAAATTCTTCCGCAATTACACGCGAAAACAGTGGGGACTCGACCCTTCCGAGCTTGATGCGTCTGTGATCGCCCGGGTACCGGTAAGAACAAACCGGGACGACCGCTATTTTACCGACACCTACCAAGCGATGCCCTTGCACGGCTATACGCGGATGTTCGAGCGAATGCTGGACCATCCGAATATCAAAATACTTTTGAATACCGACTACCGGGAAATTATCGATGAGATTCCATTTCGTGAAATGATCTACAGTGGGCCGGTTGACGAATTTTTTGACTATCGATATGGCAAATTGCCGTATCGCTCTCTGGAATTCAAACACGAAACAGTTGAGTCGGAGGTGTACCAGGAGGCCCCGGTCGTCAACTACCCGAATGGCCAAGCGTACACACGTATCACAGAGTTCAAATATTTAACGGGACAAAAACACACCAAGACGAGCATTGTTTTTGAGTTCCCGCGTGCTGAAGGCGACCCTTATTATCCCGTGCCACGGAAGCAGAACGCGGAGTTGTATTCGAAGTATAAGCAGCTTGCCGATGCCGCGCCCGGCGTGCATTTCGTCGGAAGGCTTGCCACTTATAAGTATTACAACATGGATCAGGTGACCGCGCAGGCTTTGACCACGTATGGAAAAATCACCGGCAGCCGTCGGAACGAATCAACCGTTGCGGCCGCGCCGCCGCGAGTAGTGGACACACAGACGTACCAGCAGACTATGGAAACGGCGAATTTTCGATCGAACATTAGCCTCGCTACCCGCTGAACAACCGCCCATGCCAATCCAATTGTGGGCAGGAGTCGAATGTACGGTCAATCGTGTTGGCGATTCCTATTTCGATCAACTAGACAGAAGTGGACATGACCGGCGTTTCCGAGATTTGGATCTGTTTGCCAATCTTGGAATTAAAACGATTCGTTATCCCGTTCTGTGGGAACGCACGGCCCCTGACGGCGTTCCCAATTGGCAATGGCCTGAAGGGCGATTGACGCGGCTCCGGGAGATGGGAATCGAGCCGATTGTCGGCCTATTGCATCACGGAAGCGGACCTCATTATACAAGTCTTATAGACCCGAATTTTCCGGAGCATTTCGCGGCATATGCTCGGAGCGTCGCGCAAAAGTTTCCGTGGCTCGAAAAGTACACACCCATCAATGAGCCCCTGACGACTGCGCGGTTCAGTGCTCTTTACGGACACTGGTTCCCACACGCTCGTAGTGGCCGCTTGTTTTCACAGGCTTTTCTTTTGCAATGCCGGGCAATTGTGTTGGGCATGCGCGAAATCCGGCGCGTAAACTCGCGAGCCCGCTTGGTACAAACCGAAGACCTTGGCAAAACATTTAGTACTCCGATACTTACGTACCAAGCGCATTTTGAAAACGAGCGTCGCTGGCTTACCTACGACATCTTGTGCGGCAGGCTTTCGCGCCAACATTCGATGTGGCATTACTTCCGGCGTGTTGGCATAGAAGCACCGGAACTTCTGTGGTTTCAGGATAACGCGTGCCCGCCGGATATCATTGGAATCAACCACTATCTCACCAGCGAACGCTACATTGATGAAAATATCAGCCGCTACCCGCGGCATGCTCACGGAGGAAATGGCCGGCACCGATACGCGGATGTCGAAGCTGTGCGCGTTGAGTTTAGCGGGGACGTCGGTCCGGAGGCGCGCATTCAAGAGGCGTGGCAGCGCTATCATATCCCGCTGGCAATCACCGAAGCACATTTGGGCTGCACAAGTGATGAGCAGTTGCGTTGGTTTCGGCAGGTTTGGAACGCAGTCAGAAATCAGCAGCGAAATGGAGTGGACATCCGCGCTGTAACGGCGTGGGCGATTCTCGGATCCTTTGATTGGAATTCCCTACTGACCACGCAAAATGGTTATTATGAGCCAGGAGCTTTTGACGTTCGATCCGGAGAACCCCAGCCCACAGCTCTGGCCGGGATGCTTCAGCGCGTGGCGCAAGGGCACTCGCCCGAGCATCCTGCGGCCCAAGAGCCGGGATGGTGGCTGCGTCCCGAACGTATTTACTATCCGGCTTCCAGCCGTGAAACTAGAGTGGTCTGCCATCGCGGCGGCGTGGACAATAAGACTCAGCTGTCGCTGTAGAGAACTTTAGGATATCGATTCCGATTAAACCCCGAACAATTATAATTGGCGCGCCCGATTTAGAAGCGTATGCACGATGATTGTATGGAGGCTTTCGAGGAGCGATGACTTCCGGATCGTTGAGTGTACCGAGACCTGAATATCCGCGCCCTCAATTCGTACGCTCTCTTTGGATGAATCTGAATGGCGAGTGGGAATTTGGGTTTGATGATGCTGACGAAGGCGTCACACGCGGATGGCCGCTGGGAATTCCCCTGCCACAACGGATTATTGTCCCTTTCCCATATCAAAGTTCACTATCGGGCATAAACGACAAATCGATACACGAAATTATCTGGTATGCGCGTAATTTCGACATCCCCCAGGACTGGGCGGGTATGAATTTATTGCTGCACTTCGGCGCGGTGGACTATCAATGCGCTTTGTGGGTGAACGGCCAGGAGGTTGGCCATAATCAAGGCGGTCACACGCCATTTCAATTCAATATTGCCCCCTATGTGAATCCCGGAACCAATCGTATTACCCTCCGCGTCGTCGACACGCAAAGCTCCGAACAACCTCGCGGAAAGCAATCAATAACCGGCTGTCCGCATGACATTGATTATTACTGTACGTCAGGTGTCTGGCAGACGGTTTGGCTTGAGCCGGTGCCTGCGATACGTATTGAAGAGATTAAAACCGTCTCGGCAATCAAAGAGAGCGCTTTAGACCTGACTGTTTACCTGCACGCCCCATCGGCGCCGTGGCGAATAGAGGCGCAGGTGTTAGATGAAGGACAAATGGTGGCTCAAACGGATGTTGAGATTTCGGCTGCTACCGTCCAACTACGGCTGACAATTCCGAATGCGAAATTGTGGTCGCCGTGTTGTCCGCATCTATATCAATTAAAAATCCGCCTTTTTCACGGCTCCGAACTCCTCGATGAAGTGAGCTCTTACGCCGGACTGCGAGAAATCAGTTTCAGGACAAGTCATTTTATCCTCAATGGCAAGCCTATTTATCTGCGGATGATTTTGGATCAAGGATATTGGCCGGAGAGCTATCTCGCGGCGCCTTCTGATGAAGCGCTGCGCGCAGACGTGGAATGGGCGAAGAAGTTTGGCTTTAACGGCATTCGTAAACACCAGAAGATTGAAGACCCCCGATGGCTGTACTGGTGCGACCGGTTGGGAATGCTAGTTTGGGGAGAAATGCCCAACGCGCGACAATGGTCATCCCTAGCGGAGGAAAGATTAGCGGCAGAGTGGAGACGAGCGGTCGAACGAGATTCGAACCATCCCAGCATCATCGCCTGGGTGCCTGTGAACGAGAGCATGGGTTTTCCCGGGCTGAAGGAAAGCAATCCAGCGCAGTATGCTTTTATAGAACGCATGGTGGGAATTACGCGGAAGCTCGACCCTGAACGGGCGGTCATCGACAACGATGGGTGGGAGCATTCGGACATAACCGACATTTGTGCGATCCATGACTACACGCCGAATGCAAACTTGCTGCGAGACCGCTATCAGGAAACCCTGCGAGGCGGCGCTTTACCCGCGCATGTTTGGATCGACAATAAACCACTGTTCGTGCTCGGCTCCCGCTATCGCGGGCAACCAATCGTTCTCTCCGAGGTGGGTGGATTTCTGAAGATTCCGGATGAATTGTCGCCAAAAGAGCGCGATCTTCTATTTAATTTTTATGGGAGCTATCACACCACCGAGGAGTTGCTGACAAAATATAGAGATTTGATTGAAGGGATTTCGTCGCTGAAGTTCGTTGCGGGCTTTTGTTATACTCAGCTTACGGACATCGAACAAGAGGGAAATGGTTTGCTTACTTACGATCGAAAACCGAAATTAGATCCCTCGTTGATCGCGGAGATTCATAGATCTTTGTTTAATGAGTGAGCCGCGAACGGTAAGTCACGTTTCTCTGCCTGCGGCTGAGCGCTAGCGGAGCCCCAGAGGAGGGGGAAAGCAACAAAACTAAAGCAGCGAGCCAACGGCCGAAAAAAGACGCTGCGCTTGGGAATCCTGCGAAAAACATCGGATTCCCAATTTCCGAAAGCCGCAACAACAAACCTTCGGTTACATTCTCACATGCTTACTATTCCAGCCTGAGCTATCTTAAAAAGTTTCCCATCGACGCGCTCAAAATCGGTCAATCATTCATCCGTCAGATCACTATGGATCCTAAGGAAACCACCATCGTGGCAGCAGTGATCGGTATGGGCAGAACCCTGAAGCTGCGGGTCGTCGCCGAAGGCGTGGAGACCCAGGAGGAGATGAACTTTCTTCAAGCTCACGAATGCGACGAGGCCCAAGGATACTATTTCAGCCGTCCGTTGCTTCCGCAGCAGTTTGCCCAGTTGCTGGAAGCCGGCATAACAGACACCATTTTCCCGCTCTGCCGGCGACTTGTGAAATCGCATCTACCTGTACTGTTTTGACGTTGCCGCAATCATAGCCTGCGATGGCTCGCCAAGCATCCGGTCCCCTTTCCCGGCCCCCCGATTTTTCCACCATTGGGACCGTTGCGAAAGAACAGGCGTGGAAGCGCGCCGGAACGGCGATTTCGTTTTAGCAATCTATACAACGCTAACAACGCACTGATGAAGGATCAAAAAGACGCGCTCGAAGGCATCCGCGAACTTCTTTCGACGTGTAGCGCACCAGATGTCATCGACCCGGACATCTGGTCCATGCGTCCAACTGCGTCCAAAATCGCGCCTGCTAGCGGTTAATTTGGGGGAGGAAAGCCAGTAAAGCCAACTGCATCAACAGGCTTTATGGAGCGGGCGATGGGAATCGAACCCACGTCCGAAGCTTGGGAAGCTTC
>JRHI01000150.1_pt1 | contig 76572 bp, 63 predicted proteins | sample 215371 | NCBI WGS metagenome assembly JRHI01 (sample SAMN02929681, study PRJNA255918) | sediment metagenome | biome: cave system; feature: Ice Cave; material: Sediment; isolation source: sediment from deep within a dark volcanic ice cave with no known source of... ... | reverse complement strand
CCAGTCGAATTGGCCGAGGTAGTTGAAGCTGATCTGCGGTGTCACCAGGCTGGTCAACCCGGTCGTGTCGGTGAGGTAACGCAACGCCCCATACCCGAGACCGCGCCGCGGCACCGCCCGCAACCGCTCCTTAACCGACTTCAGCGTCAGATCCCAATCCCGCTGGTCGGTGACCAGCGCGACCGGGAACATCGTGGTGAACCACCCCACCGTCCGAGACAGATCCACCCCGTCGAAGATCTCTTCCCGGCCGTGACCCTCCACATCCACCAGCACCCGGCCCTGCCCGGTCCAGCCCGCCACCACCCGACCTAGCGCCGCCAACAACACGTCATTGACCTGCGTGCGATACACCCCCGGCACATCCTGCAACAACGCCCTGGTCTGCTCCGGATCCAGCCGCACACTCACCGACCGCGTCGAGGCGACGGTGTTAACCCCGGCACTGTCGCTGGGCAACACCGGATCCACATCACCGATCGCCCGCGCCCAATAGTCGAGCTCATCGTCACAACCACCTGCGGCCGCGTACTCACTCAACCGCAGCGCCCAATCCCTAAACGACGTCGTCCGCGGCCCAACATCCACCCGCCGACCACCCACCACCTGCCGATAAGCGGTATCCAAATCCTCCAACAGGATCCGCCACGACACCCCATCAACCACCAAGTGATGCACCGCCACAAACAACACCGACCGCTGACCAGCCCCCCGATCAAACAACACCGCCCGCAACAACGGACCATGCGCGAGGTCGAAGCTCGCGTGCACCTGGCCGATGACCTGGCCCATCACCGTGTCCAGGTCATCGGCCTCCACCGCGGACACATCGCGACACCACAACACATCCACCGGCTGCACCGGCGCATTGTCCTGATACCACTGCCCGGACCGATGCACAAACCGCATCCGCAAACCATCGTGATGCTCGACCACCGCGCCCAACGCCGAACGCAGGGACTGCTCGTCGATGCCCTCGACCAGCTCGAACGTCAACGCCTGGTTGAAATGCTCCGGCCGAAGTGGGTCAAACTCGAAGAACCAGTGCTGGATCGGGGTCAGCGGCACCTCACCACTCACCGGACCCTGCTCGACCGTCTCCGTCGCGGCCACGACCACTGTTGTAGCGAGTACCGCAACAGTGTGGTGCAGGAAGATGTCCTTGGAGGTCAGGCGCAGGCCAACCTGTCGGGCCTTGGACACCACCTGGATGCTCAGGATGGAGTCTCCGCCGAGTTCGAAGAAGTTGTCTTCGATCCCTACCCGCTCTACTCCCAATATTTCGGCCCAGATCTCAGCGAGGACGCGCTCGACATCGGTACGGGGCGCTATGTAGTCCCGTTCTGCGACCAAGCCCCAATTCGGCTCAGGCAGGGCACCGCGATCCACCTTTCCGTTGGGATTCAGCGGGAACGCGTCAAGTGTCACGAAAGCCGACGGCACCATGTAGGCCGGCAGCATCTGGCGGAGGAACCCGCGCAATGCCCGTGCTGCGGTGTCCGGTGTCGCGCCCGGGATCAGCACTACATAGGCCACCAGCCGTGGGCGCCTGGAGCCCTCGTCGGCGACGACGACAACCGACTCGGCGACATCGGGGTGGCCCACGACGGCGGCCTCGACCTCGCCCAGCTCGATCCGGAATCCCCGGATCTTCACCTGCTGATCCGACCGACCCAGATACTCCAATTCGCTCCGGCTGTTCCAGCGCACGACATCACCGGTGCGGTACATCCGAGCACCCGGCGCACCGAAAGGATTGGCGACAAACCGCTGCGCAGTCAACCCCGGCCGGTGCAGATAGCCCCGGGCCACGCCACGACCGCCAAGATAGAGCTCTCCTGGCACACCGGCCGCCACGGGGCGCAACCTGGGATCGAGAACGTACACCTGGGTGTTGGCGATCGGCCGCCCGATCGGCGGCGGTTGGTCCCGGACCGCTGCGTCCGGCATCCCCTCGTGGGAGTACCAGGCGGTCGCGTACACCGTGGCCTCGGTCGGGCCATAGATGTTGACTAGCCGGCGGCACGCCGTCGCCGATTGGATCTCCCGAAGCACCTGCGCCGACAACGCCTCGCCTGCCAGCAGCACGGTGTCCGCGGTGACCGCCACCGTCCCATGGGCAATCACCTGGGCGAACGCCGACGGCACCGCACTGACCAGGCTCGCTACCCAGCCACCCTCCCGCGATTCCCCCAGCGCGAGCAGGTCACGCACGACCTCGACGGTGCCCCCGGCCACGAGCGGGCAGAAGATCTCGAACACGGATACGTCGAAGCTGAGCGAGGTCGAGGCCACCACCCGCGACAGGCCAGACGATCCGAAGTCCGACACCGCCCACGCTGCGAGGTCCACCACGCTCGCGTGCGTGATGACGACCCCCTTGGGTTGGCCCGTCGAACCCGAGGTGTAGATCACATATGCCGGATGGGCACGCGACATCGGTCTCATCCGGTCGGCCTCAACCACATCCCCACCCGCGTAGCGGGTGAGCTTGTCGACTGTCGCAGCGTCGTCGAGAACCAGCCGGACCACTCCCGCCGCCTCGGGCACCCGGTCGGCCACCGTGCTCGTGGTCACCACCAACGCCGGGCGGGCATCGGTGAACATGAACCCGATCCGATCCGCGGGATAATCGGGATCGATCGGTAGGTACCCCGCGCCTGCCTTCCACACCGCCGCCAGGGCCACGACCATGTCCGGGCCACGCGGCACCGCCAACGCGACAAACCGTTCCGGACCCGCGCCCTGCTCGATCAACAGACGCGCCAGACGGTTCGCCCGCTCGTTCAATTGCCCGTAGGAAAGTCCCTTGCCGTCGAAGACGACCGCCACCGCATCTGGCGCGCGCACCACCTGAGCCTCGAACAGCTCCGCCCACACCACCGTAGGCACCGGCTGCGCGGTGTCGTTGCGCTCCACCAGCAACCGGCGTCGCTCGTCATCAGTCAACGACGGAAGCTCAGCCACCTGCCGGTGCGGATCGTCGGCGATTCCCTCGAGCAGCACTTCCAGACTCGCCACCAACCCGGCGACGGTCGCGGCGTCGAACAGGTCGGTGTTGTACTCAACGGTGATGTTCAGCGAGCCGTCCCGGGGCAGGAACTCCACGACGAGGTCGAACCGGGAGGACGTGCGAGGCAGGTCGTGCTCTGCGATGCGCAGTCCGCCGATCTCGCGCGGGTGCACCATCTCCTGCTGCAGCACGACCATGGCCTGCACCAGCGGGGTACGGCTGGGGTCGCGTTCAGCTCGGAGCTCCTCGACCAGACGGTCGAAGGGAACCTCGTCATGGGCGAACGCCTCCAGCACGGTCTCCCGGACGGCGGCAAGGAACTCGCCGAAGGGCTGGGTGGGTTCCACCCAGGAGCGCAGCACGACGGTGTTGACGAAGAACCCGACCAGCTTCTCCAGCTCGGTCCGGTCTCGACCGGAGGTCACGGTCCCGACGGCGATGTCGCGCTGGTTGCAGTAACGGGACAGCAACAGCGCTACCGCGGCGGTCAACGTCATGAACAGCGTCGCTCCGTGGGCCTGCCCCACCGAAGTCAGCCGCCGTACCAGACCGGTCGACAGGTCATGGCGGTGCACGGCGCCACACGTCGTGCGCACCGGAGGTCGGGGCCGGTCGGTCGGCAGTTCGAGCGGCTCGATACCCGCGAGTTGGCGCTTCCAGTAGTCCAACGGCTGTTGCAGCACCGCATCCGACAGCCGTTCGCGCTGCCATACGGCGAAGTCCGGATACTGGATCGGCAGTTCCGCCAGCGTGGCCGCGGTGTTGCGGCGTTGCGCGCCATACAGCTCGGCTAGCTCATCGACCAGGATGCGGACCGACCAACCGTCGGTGACGATGTGGTGCTGGTTGAGCTGCAGGACATGGTCGTCCTGGGCCAACCGCACGAGTAACGCCCTGGTGAGCGGGCCGCGCCGCAGGTCGAAGGGGGCCGTTAACTCTTGCGCCAGCGCGTGGTCGAGCCCGTCGTCGTGGTGGTAGTCCGCCAGGTCCAGCACCCGCAGCGGTATCTCGCCATACAGCGCGACGACCTGGACGCCGCATCCGTCGACGGTGTCGAACGTCGTCCGGAGCGACTCGTGCCGGCGGCTCAGCGCCGCCAGGACCGACCGCAGCGCCTCGGTCTCGACCACTCCGGATAGCCGCAGCCCGATGCCGGTGTTGTATTCGGTCCCGCCGGGCGTCAGGTCGTCCAGGAACCACAACCGTTGCTGTGCCGGCGACAGCGGCCAGAGTCGCGATGACACAGTGTCTGCCCGCACCGCGGCGGTGATCCGTCTGGTGGAGTCGGGCACGGGGTGCTCGGGCAGCAGCTCCGCGAACCGCGAGATGGTCCGGGCATCGAACACCGCCCGGGCCGACAGCTCCAAGCCGAATGCCTCCCTGATGAGCGACAGTGCCCGGAAACTCAGGATCGAGTCGCCACCCAGAGCGAAGAAATCGTCCTCGACGCTGATCTTCTCCATGCCGAGCACGCGTCCCCAGATCCCCGCCAATGCGCGCTCGGAGTGGGTACGCGGCGCGACATAGCCGGCGTGCCCATCCACGCTGACGTCCGGCGCCGGCAGCGCGCGCCGGTCGAGCTTGCCGTTGGGACTCAAAGGCAAGGAGCCCAGCACCATAAATGCCGAGGGCACCATGTACTCGGGCAGTGACCCGCTGACCAGCGCGCGCAACTCGCTCGAGGTCGGCATCCGCCCTTCGGCTGCGACCAGATACGCGACCAGCCGCTTGCGGCCGGGCTGGTCCTCGCGAGCGACCACCACGGCGTCGCCGACGCTGGGATCCCGGCGCAGCAACGTCTCGATCTCGCCCGGCTCGATCCGGAATCCGCGGATCTTGACCTGGTCGTCGGCGCGACCGGCGAACTCCAGCTGGCCGTCGGCACTCCAGCGGACCAGGTCACCGGTGCGGTACATCCGGGAACCCGAGCTGCCGAACGGATTCGCCGCGAACCGCTGTGCGGTCAGGCCCGGTTGGTTCAGATAGCCGCGGGCCAGGCCTTGCCCTGCGACGTACAACTCACCCGCCGCACCCGTCGGCACCGGCCGCAGGGCCGCGTCGAGCACGTACACCCTGGTGTTCCAGATCGGCCGGCCGATCGGCGGAACCCCGGCCGGTGACAGCGGCTCAGTCCAGGTCGACACCACCGTCGACTCGGTAGGCCCATAGGAATTGATCATCCGACGGCCCGGCGCCCAGCGGTCGACCAGCTCCCCGGAGCAGGCCTCGCCACCGACAATCAACGTCCGGAAGTGCGGCAACCCCGTGTCCGCCACCGCGGACGGCACCGTGGCCAGCGCAGCCGGCGGGATCAACGCGTGCGTCACCCGCGCGTCGGCGAGCACCTCGGCCAGCTGCTCTCCCAGCAGCGGACCCGGCGGCGGCACGACGAGCGCGGCGCCCGCCGGAAGCGACATGCACAGCTCCAAGACAGAGGCGTCGAAACTGGGCGAAGAGAACTCCAGCACCCGGTCTCCCGGCGCGACGGCGTACCGATCCACCTCGGCGGCGGAGAAGCTGGCCAACCCGGCGTGGGTGACCGTCACGCCCTTCGGTCGCCCGGTCGAGCCCGAGGTGTAGATGACGTAGGCGAGGTGCTCGGGAACCAGCGGGAAGCACCGATCCGCGTCGGTCGGTGCGCGATCCGGCATCCTGGCCAGTTCCGACCGGACTGCCTGCTCGTCGACCACCACCACCGACGCGCTCCCGACACCCGGAAGAACCTGGGCGACGTCGCGTCGGGTCAGCACCGACACGGGGCGGGCGTCGGCCAGCATGAGGGCGATCCGCTCCGCCGGATACGCCGGGTCCAACGGCAGGAAGGCCGCGCCCGCCTTCAGCACGGCAAGCTGGGCGACGATGATGTCCGCCGAACGAGGCAACGCCAGCGCCACAATCTGTTCCGGACCCGCACCCCCGGCGATCAGGAGATGAGCCAACCGGTTGGCTCGTGCGTCCAGGCCGGCGTAGCTCAGGAACGTCCCATCGAACAGCAAAGCCGGCGCATCCGGTGTCCGGACCACCTGGGCTTCGAACAGCTCCGGGAACGTGGCCGGGATGACGTCGTGATCGGTGTCGTTCCACTCGATGAGTAGCCGAACACGCTCTGCCGCCGTCAGGATGTCGATCCGGCCCAGCGGCACTGCAGGATCGGCGACGATGATCTCGAGCACGCGGGCCAGCTGCCCAGCTACGCCCTGCGCCGTCACCGCGTCGAACTTCTCGGCACGATATTCGACGACGACGCAGAGCTCGTCGTCGCGTTCGATCAGCCCGGCCGTAAGGTCCGCGGGCACCGACACGGCAGGCTGATCGGCGGAAACCACCGCGAAGCGGGCCAGCGCCGAGTCCAGGGCCAACTCCTCGACCACCTGCCGGAACGGGACATCCGAGTGGGTGGATGCCGCAGCGGCGGTGGCTCGCACCTCGAGCAGGAAGTCCCGGAACGGGATCAAGTCGCGCACATCGGACCGCAGCAGAACGGGATGGTGCCGTCCCGGAGCGGGAATGGCCACCACGATGTCGTCCTGCCCGCTGTGGCGCGCCAGGACGAGCTGGTAGGCGGCCACCGCGAGGTCGAGCAGCGAGACGTCGAGCTGGGCGGTCAACACCCGCAGGCCTGCGGCCACGTTCCCGGGGACGACGAAGCTCTGCGCCCCGGTACCCGAGGGCATGCCACCCGGCCGGGTCTGGTCAATGGGCAGGTCGAGAGCGGTCACGCCGTCCAGCTGCTGCGCCCAGTACCGGAGTTGTTCGGCTAACGGCGCTTGAGGCGAATCGTGCGGGACGGCGGACTTTCGGCTTGGCACGGACATAGGGCGGTACGCCACCATATTTTGGAGAACCTTCGACGCAATGCAGCGATGGATGGACCAGGAACAGCCGCTCAGACGCAGCTCAGGGAGTCGGCCCGCGACCGAGGTTGCGGCACCGTCGAAGGCCGGTCCCGCAGGGCAAGGCGGCCGACGATCTGAAGGTGCTCGACCTGTTTCGTGATCGGATCTCGCAGAAAACGCCCCACGTGCAATCCCTGGCCCGAGACCGGGTCCTGGAGCACGAAATCCAAGCCGTCGTAGAAGGCCAACCGCGCGATGAGTTCACCGCCGATCGCGAGGCACAGGCCTCCGTCGTCCGCGGCGGTGACCAGGTACTCCGTCGGGCCGTTGCAGTACCTACCCGAGCACCGCGCCGGGGGCGCGACCGTGGGGCGCGGGGACATGTCAGCCTTAGCAGCTCCCAGCGGCAGGTTCGCCCGCCCCAGCTCGCCGCACAGCTCCTCCCACAGGTACGACCCGGTGTTGGAGTTGGTGGTCAGCGCCACCACGCAGCCGCTGGCCGGATCGATGCGCAGGTAGCACGACGTGCCGTTCGCGTTGCCGTCGTGGCCGATCCATTCGGTGGTCCCCTCCCGGAACACGGCCAACCCGGCACCCCAGCCGTCAGCCAGTCCGAAGGAGTCGGCATCGGGAACGGCCTCCCGCATCCGTTCGGCATAGGTGGCTGGAAGCAACTCGGTGACACCCTGCCCGACATGCATCAATCCCAGGGCGACCAGATCGACGGCACTCATCGCCAGCGCCCCGGCCGGGGCCTCGGCGGGTACCAGTAGCTGCTCTACCGACCGGGTCCGGCCCAGGGCGGAGTTGACCGAGTGACCGGTGGCGATGGGGCGTTCGCAGCGTGCTTGTATCGGCCCCACGACAGCGGCCGGGTCGATGCCCAGCGGCCGCAACAGGATCGACTCCACGGCCTCCCACCAGCTCATGCCCGTGATCGTTTCGATCAGATGGCCGACCAGAACGTAGTTGCGGCTCGAGTAGGAGAAACCGCTCCCGGGCGGCAGGATCAAGTCCTGCTCGCGGCAGTGTTCCCGCACGTAGCGCCCCAGAGACAGGGTGAACAGATCCGGTGTCTCAGGGCTGGAGGCGAAACCGCTGGTGTGGCTGAGCAGTTGCCCCAAAGTGAGCTGGCTGCCCAAGTCGCCCAGCTCGGGCAGGTATTCGTCCAGGGGTGCGTCGAGCTCGAGGTCACCGTCCGCGACCAAGATCATCGCCAGGGTTGCGGTCCAGGCCTTCGTGATCGACCCGACGGGGAAAGCCGTCTCCCGGGTGACCGGAATCCCTGCTCCGTACTCAATCTCACCGACCTCGACCGCGACGGTCACACCACCGCGGTGGACGGCGAGCTGGGCACCGGGGACCTGGTGCCTCCCGACGAGCGCGGTCATCGTGGCGGCTAACCAAGCCCCATCGACCGGCACCAGTGCCGCGTCGGCCTCAGTCCCACCCGTCCGAGAAGTAGAGTTCACTCGTCCCGGGGGGAACAGCGCGTCCGTGTTCTCACCGATTGGTAGATCGGTGACAGCGATCTCTCCCATGTGTCACACGTTAGAGTGACACCCTTCGTTGGGGCTTAGTGTTCGCTTAAGGAAGCGGGTGGGGCGGGGGTAACCGACTGGACCCGCGGGGGGCTTCCCGACCAGCAGTTTCGCCGTGCCTGGCGGGGACCCTGGGGCCTACGTCGGGGTGGATCCGACCAGGCCGGTCTCATATCCCACGATCACCAGCTGCGCCCGGTCCCTGGCGTCGAGCTTGGCGAGCAGCCGGCCGATGTGGGTCTTGACGGTGCCTCGGCTCAGGTGCAGATGGTGTTCGATCTCACTGTTCTGTAGTCCCCGTGCGATGAGGGTGAGCACCTCACGTTCCCGGTCCGTGATGCCGGCCAGCGTGCGGGCCGGGCGCCGGGCCGGCTCCGGGTGTCGAACGAACTCGGCGATCAGCCGCCGGGTGACGGTGGGCGCAAGCAACGACTCGCCGGAGGCGACCACTCGGACGGCGTCCAACAATTGAGCAGGGGGGGTGTCCTTGAGCAGGAAGCCGCTGGCTCCGGCCCGCAACGCCGAGTACACGTATTCGTCGAGATCGAACGTCGTGAGCACCAGAATTCTCGGTGCGTGCTCGTGTGCGGTGATTCTCCTGGTGGCCTCTATACCGTCCATGTCCGGCATGCGCACATCCATCAGCACCACGTCGGGGCGCTGCGTCTGGACCAGGTCCACCGCCTCCGCCCCGGTACCCGCTTCGCCGACGACGGCGAAGTCCGGCTCGGTCTCGACGAGTACCCGCAGGCTGCCCCGCAGCAGCGCTTGATCGTCGGCGATCAGTACCCGGACCTGTGCGCCAGTCATACGGGCCCCGGGACCTGGTAGGGCAGGCGGGCGTGCACGGCGAACCCACCGTTGGGTTGCCAACCCGCCACCAGGGTGCCGTGATGGAGGGCGGCTCGCTCGCGCATGCCGATCAAGCCGTGCCCAGGCTCGCCGACCGGGCGACGCGGTATGCCGTCGTCGATCACCGCCAGGTGCAGCTCGCCTCGCTCGCCGGTGATACGGACGGTGCACCGGGCTGGTGTTGCTGCATGTTTGATGACGTTGGTCAGCGCCTCCTGCACGATTCGGTACGCAGAGAGCTGGACCGCCGCGGGCAGTGCAGGGATGGTCCCGCGGTCGAACTCGACTTCGACGTCGGCGAGTCGAGCGTTCTCGACCAGTCTTGGTAGCTGGTCGAGGCCTGGGCTGGGCGTCAGGTCGGCCTCCTCGGCCGACCGCAACGAGCCAAGCACGCCCTGGACGTCGGCGAGCGCGGCGCGGCTGACGGACTCGATGACGCCGAGCGCTTCCCGGCTCTCTTCCGGACGCGTGTCGTACACGTGGTTAGCTACGGCGGCCTTCATCACGATCACGCTCATGCTGTGCGCCACCACGTCATGCATCTCCCTGGCGATCCGCAACCGCTCCTCCGAGACAGCCTTCTGCGCGCGGTGTTCGGCGATTTGGTCGGCGTTCGCGCGGCGCGCCCGAACGCTGCGACCGAGCGTCCAGCCTGCACCGATGGCGAACCAGGAGAAGCTCAGCGAGGAAAGCAGATCTGTATTGAATGACTCCGCGTTCTGTGCGACGGCCAGGAAGTGGGGATGCAGCACGGTCGCGGTGAGCACTGCTGCCAGCGTGACACCCAGCAGCGCCGCGCCGAGCGCGATGGCCGAGCGCCGCTGCCCCACGGACAGCGCGACTGGGTAGAGCGCGACCGCGACGGCCAGCACGGGTGCCGTAACCGACAGGCCCAGCAACACGGCGACGATCGCCGAGGCGAGAACGACGCCGAGCACCGGGATGGGGCTTCGCCGGCGGACCGCAAGCGGAACGCTGACCGCAAGTGCCACTAGCCACACCACGACGACGGTCCCGGTGGAGAGCCCGAGCGCGGTGTTGAGGGTCCCGTATACGGTGAGCAGGGTGATCCACAGCACCGGCAGCAGGTCGACCACGACCAGCAGCCACGGGCGCTTCCGAAACTGCCGCGACAATACGCCGGAATCAACCCCAGCGAACTCGGTCACGGGAGCCACGGTAGCCGCAATCCCCGGATCAGCGGATCGGAGCAGGGTCCGATCCCCAATCCCGGACCTTACTCCGATGTGCGCGCGCCTCGCACACGTCAGCATTACGGGCATGATCGAGGTACGCGAACTGACCAAGGACTACGGCGACGAGCGTGCGGTGAACCGACTCTCGTTCACCGCACGCTCTGGCGTGGTGACCGGCGTCCTCGGCCCGAACGGCGCGGGGAAGTCGACCACGATGCGCCTCATCCTCGGCCTGGACGCCCCGACGTCCGGCACAGCACTGGTGAATGGGCAGCGCTGCGCCACCATCGACCGGCCGATGCATACCGTGGGCGCGCTGCTCGACACGGGCACGATGCCCGGCGGGCGCAGCGCCGCGGATCACCTGCGGTACCTGGCGCGTAGCAATGGTATCGGTCAACTCCGGGTGGCCGAAGTACTCGACGAAGTGGGGCTTTCGCCGGTGGCCGAGAAGCGGATCGGCGATTTGTCCGCCGGCGTGCGCCAGCGGCTCGGGGTCGCCGGCGCGCTGCTCGGCGACCCCGGTGTCCTGCTATTCGACGAGCCGATGAACGGACTGGACCAGGAGGGTATGCGGTGGGTCCGCGGTCTGCTGCGGTCGCTGGCCGCTCAGGGCCGGACGGTCCTGGTGACCAGCAAGCACATGAGTGAGATGGCGCTGACAGCCGACAAGATGCTCGTCATCCGGCGCGGTGAATTGGTCACGGAGACCTCCACGCGGGAGCTGACCGAGAGCCTCCAGCGCGACGTGTTCGTGCGCTCACCCCGCATCGGAGGCCTCACCAAGGTGCTGACTGGCATGGGCGCGACGGTGCGCGCCGAACCTGGCGGTGGGCTGCTGGTCACCGGCATGGACGCATGGAGGATCGCATCGGCCGCCGCGGCACATTACATCCCGATCCAGGAGTTGACCCCGCGCTGCGGATCGCTCGAAGACATCTGGACGTGATCAACGCCAGCAATCGAAACGCATGCGGCTTGTCATCCCAGCCTGTCCTCGGCGCGGTCCAGGCGACGCATCAGCATACTAGCTATCGCCAGGCACTCTAACGTCTCGTCCAATGCAGCAAAAGCGCCTCTACCGCTACCGTGCGGATCTCGCAGCCCAAGCATGACACCTTCGAACAACAGCCGGAAACCCTCGCGCTCGTCCTCAGCCGCCTGGCCCGTTGTCGTGGTGATGTCAAGTTGCGGCACCCGAGAGCCGAACACCGACTCCATCAGGGTCCGTCCGGAGTCGTCGCTTCCCGTAAGCGATCGGACCCGTTCTTCGACCAACTGCAGCGCCTCGTAGACCGCCTCGGACATCCGTCCATCCGCTACCAGCGCCAGGGCAACGGAAATCGTCGGATGCAGGGCCGGCGCTGTGAACTCCGGGACCGCCTTCCACCTACTCGGCATGCAGGTAATTTCAATGTGATCGTCGATAGCATTTGCACCTGGCATGTACGGATGGACAACGTCGATCACGCCCACCGTTTGTAACTCATCGCTTCGAAGACGATACTCTAAGTAGTCGCCTACTTGCACGTCGGTCCCGATGGGCAGGAGGACCGTGTTGCGTTCTACCCGAGCCGGGGAGCCTAGGCGGCTTTCCGTCCCTTTCTGCAGCCGTCGAATCACCGTGACGAAGGTGGTGAAAAAGATCATCTCACACCGAAGTCCCGGCTCGTCGCAAGCAATATCCGGCGCAACTGGGGGCGTCCTTCCAGACCAGTCTCCGATGATCCATCGCAAGCAGACCCACCTTCGTTACCTGACGTGGCAACTGATCGCGCTCAAGGAACAACAGATCACGAGGCGAGTGCGCACGTCCGATCCGCGTCGCCGCACGGTGGGCGCGCAGCAGGCCTCGACCGGTTCAGGGTTCGACTCGTTGCCGCACCACCTTGACGGCACTGGAGACCCCCCGCCGAGTTCGGCCGCTACGCCGCTCGCCCCGTACAACCGTGAGTCGAGCCTACGCACGGCCACACCTTCTACATCACTTAACACCACCTTCAGCCACGCGACGAGACGTTGGGTCGCCCAGCCAGACCCCAGACCTCGGTGGGCACCGAGGTCTGGACCGACAGGGCGCTCTGTTGCGGCCTTGTCTCTGACCTCGGAGCTGAAGATCAGTGCGATCGGCATGACGACACCGTGAGATGGCGAAGCACGCGATTACCGCCGTGGAATATCCAAACAATGCAGCTCGATAAATTAATATCCATTCTGTTGGGGTTGAGCACCAAGGATCCCGTGCCGGCGGCTCCGGCCGATACTGGCTATACCCCGTGGACAAGGACAGTGACTCTTGGGGCGGTCGTCTGATGGTTGGCCCTGACGCGGGAATGACCCTCGACGGGGTCGAGGAGTACCTCATCTACGGCGCGACCGCGCCGAGATCATGGAGTATCTCAGCTAGGCGTATGGGCCGACTTTCGTCGGGGATTTGATCAAACACCTTCCGAAACTGCGTGTGGAGGCGCTCAATCTGGCACAGTAACGTTGCCGGATCACCGCTTCGGCACGGTGAGCGAAGTCTCAGCGCGTCGCTCGACGGCGAATGACGAGGGCTACCTCGGCCGCTGCACCCAGCTCACGGGCAAATGGCTCGGGAGCGCAATTCTGCACCGACGTCAGGTAGGCGCGCCACGGCGCACCAGTACCACGCAGCGCCTGCTCCATCGGCTGTGACCAGCTGCGGGGGCCCGGCACGGTGATGTCTGGACGGTCAAGCCGCTCCGCGGTGACACGCAGTTTCCGCGCGCGGGTGTCGAGTTCGTCGTGGCGCTGTCGCGCCGTCCACACCAGTTCATGCAGCTCCTGGGCAATGTCTGCCACCTTGTCGATCGCGGCCTGGTGGGCACCGTCGAGCTGCGCCCGGCACCCGTCGTAGACTTGCAGGTCGGCGACGAACTGCTGCAGATCTCGGTCAAGGCCCTCGTGGAGTGCGCATCGGCGGATCTCAGCGTCCGTCTCAGCCAGCCATCCACGGATCTCCTCGATCAACCCTGAGGTCTCCCGCAATCCGACCTCCCAGAGCCTGCGCCGCTCGGCGAGCACGGCGACGTCCTGCCCTTCCGCGAGAGCCGCACACCAGTCCAGTTCAGCCAGCTGCACATCGCGCGCTGTGGCCACATGTTTGGACTGCAGGGCGTTCAACTGAGCAGTTAGCTGATCGCGACGTGCGTGGAGGTCGTCGATGGTCGGGGCTGCCATGTTCGCGTGGTCTCCGTTCCTTCGTTGTAGTGGTGCTGGGGGGATTCCGAAGAGCCATGAGGCCAAGATCATAAGAAGATGACCCACGTTGGCTGCCGGAAGAATCGTCGTCGATGGTGACCGCCTTTCTCTTGCTTTAGCAAGGCGGGGAGCTTTCGCGCGGGTGAACAGTTCACCTTGACCGCAGTTGGGGTCGGTCTCGCTGACTTTCCCCATGGTCTTGTACCGGCCGGGATTACCGCTAGCACCGGAACCTTCACCCGGCGTCGACTTACACAGATGATCTGCGTGAGTCGCACTCTCCGTAGTCCAGTCCATTGACTGCTACGACCGCCAGTGACCCAAGAGCTCCCGGACGAATGAACGGGGGACGTACAACGCGAGCGGAGTAACGGGGGCGCATAGCATCTCACCACATTCCGTAGTCCAGTGGTTGCTACAAAGGACACTGGCTAACGGCCCGCAACTCAGAATCTTTCGCGCAGTGAACAAGAGACGTACAATGCGAACGAGGAAGGCGTGAGCAACAGTAGCTCCGTTACACTTCAGTCGATTATCAAGTTGTCACGATGTTCGCTCCCGCTAGCCAACTCTGAGATGGGAGACTGGGATACCTCGGCTGCGGTGATTTTCGCCGCGCGGTTCTCGGTCCCCTTTGCGGCCCGGCCCCCTCCCCCGCGGGGCCGGGCCGCCACCTCGATTGGCGAACCACCTGGTCTGGGTTAACGTCGGGCAGCCGCTACAGATCTTGCTCGTTGGGCGGTCCATTCACTCCAAACTCGGCGTGCTCCGCGGACACCGACCGGTAGACCTGCAGCAGGACTCCGCTGTCGTAGCGCACCAGGTCTGTGAGCTTCAGTGCCACCTTGCCGCGGTCCTCGGGGAACACCCGCAGGCCACCGCCGATCGCGACGGGGAACACCATCAGCCGCAGCTCGTCGACGAGGCCGTGGGCGAGCAGCGTGTGCACCAGCGTGCTGCTGCCGGCGACGAGGATGGGGTCGCCGTCGCCCTTCTTCAGCTCGGTGACGGCGGCCGGTATGTCGCCGGACAGCCGGGTGGCGTTCCAGCCCAGCTCGCTGCGCGTCGTCGTGGCGACGTGCTTGAGCATCCCGTTCATCTTGTCGGCGAACTCGCCGTCGCGCTCCGGCCACGCGGACGAGAAGCCCTCGTAGGTCACCCGACCCAGCAGCAGCGATTCGGCCTCACGAACCTCGTCGAGCTTGTAGGCGTATAGCTCAGGGACGCCGTACTCCATCGTCCAGCCCGAATGCGGGTGGGTCGGCTCCCCGCCCGGCGCCTCCATCACTCCGTCGAGCGTCACAAATTCCGAGACGATCAGCGTGCGCATGTCGTTCCTCCTGTTGAGCGGCCTGTTGAGCGGCCTGTTGAGCGGCGCTGTCGACATTCAAGACCGTGCGCCCGCCCGCGCAATTCATCGGCCACCGAGTGAGAAGACACCGCCCGTCGAGCGGCAGCGAGGAGGTGTTTGCGGAGTCAGTGCGAGAGCCAGCCGGCGTCCATGGTGAGCGCCCGACCGGTCATCGACCACATGTCGTCCCGACAGAGAAACGCGACCATACCGGCCACCTCCGCCGGCTCGATCAGCCGCTTCACTGCGTTGCGATCAAGCAGCACCTTTTCTACCACCTCACTCTCCGCGATGCCGTGGAGCGCGGCCTGGTCGGCGATCTGCTTTTCGACCAGAGGAGTCCGCACGTAGGACGGGCAGACTGCGTTGACGCTGATGTTGGCGTCGCCATGGGTGCTGGCTTCCAGCGCGACGGTCTTGGTGAGGCCAAGCAACCCATGTTTGGCGCAGACGTAGGCCGACTTGTGACTGGAGGCAACCAATCCGTGCACTGAGGAGATGTTGATAATCCGGCCCCATCCCCGCTCGTACATCCCCCCGATGAGCAGCTTCGTAAGAAGAAACGGTGCCGTCAGCATGACCGCCAGAATCAAGTCCCATTGCGCCTCGTCGAAGGACTCTATCGGGCTCACGTGCTGCAGACCGGCATTGTTCACAAGCACGTCCACCTCAGCCGCTTCGGAAGCGAGGCGGTGAACGCTGCTGCGGACTGAGAGGTCCGCAGGAAGAGCCGACGCTCCGGGCAGGGCTGCCGTCCCCTCCTCCAGCCGCTCCCCAGGCAGATCCACCATCAGCACATCAGCGCCAGATCGGGCAAGACAACCGGCGACGGCCAGCCCGATCCCTGAGGCGGCACCGGTGACCAGTGCACGCCGGCCGGACAGGTCGACTACTGCGGGTTCCATACTCTATCGACCTCCTCCCGGAATCTCGCTTTCCAGAAATCCCTGAATCGCCTTGGCCGTCCTGGGATGGGTGACTACCCCGTAGTGATTGGCGTCAACCTCCACCACTTTCGCTTCCGGCACCGCCTGCGCGAAGGCGTCCCGGTCGTCCGCACCGACGATGAAAGGGCCGCCGGGCAGCAGCGGTCGGGCGGCGCGCACGAGCAGCACGGGCATCGACAGGGCCGGCCACAGTCGGCGCGGGTCGTGGGAGGTGCCGTACTCGAAATCCTCGGTGACGGCCCCCCGGCTGGTGCGAGCTCGCACGCCGCCTTCTACCGGCTCGAGCTCGTAGGCGAAGTAGCGCTCCCACAGGGGATCCCAGGGGACGATGGTACCCATCTGCTTGATCAGCTGCAGGTACTGGTGCAACGAGGGGTAGATCACGCCAAGCCGCTCGATCACGGTCCGGATCAGTGCGTTCGCCGGCTCTCCGGTCGTCCCGCAAGCATCGATCAGTACCACCTTGTCAAGTAGGTGCGGCTTCATGCTCGCCAGCTGCATGGCCACGTACGCCCCCATGGACCAGCCGACCAGGTGCATGGAGTCCGCGCCCAGCCTGTCCGCCACCTCGGCGACGTCGGCTGCGTGGGCAGGCCAACCGTAGGTACCCGGAGGCGTGGGCTCGCTCCTGCCTCGGCCACGGGGGTCGACCGTGACGACGTGGAAGCCCTCTTTCGCCAGGGCGTCTCCGATGAAGTCGAAACTGCGGAGATTGGCGGACAGCCCGGGAAAGCACACGACCAGCGGTCCCTGCCCACCACTGCGGGTGGCGTGCACCCGTCCGGACGACAAATGTAGATCGAACTCTTCACATCGCGACAGCGGGTCCATGCCTATAGCTTCGGCCTGAGCGTCTACCGCAGCTAGTCCAGGCGCCACTGGCGGTGCATCAGCTCATAGCGTCGAGCTGCATCGCGCATCGGATCAGGCCCAGGTGCGAGTATGCCTGCGGGTGGTTGCCCAGTGAGCGCTCCGTGATCGGGTCGTACTCTTCCGGAAGCAGCCCGGTCGGTCCGGCCGCGTCCACGATCTGCTGGAACAGCTCCTCTGCCTCGGTTCGCCGCCCGCAGCCCAAGTAAGCCTCGACCAACCACGATGCGCACAGGTGGAAGCCACCCTCGCCCCCGGGCAGCGCGTCGTCGCGGTTGTACCGGTAGACGGTGGAGCCGCTGCGCAGCTCCGCCTCTATCGCCGTGACGGTGGCCTGGAAGCGCTCGTCGTCGGGCGCAAGCAGCCCGGACAGCCCGATGTGCAGCGTGGCGGCATCGAGGTCGGTGCCGCCGTAGGCGGTGGTGAAGCAGCCCAGCTCGGCGTTCCAGCCGCGGTCGAGCACCTCGGCCGCGATCTGCTCGCGTAACGGGGCCCATGCAGGGTCGGCAGGCCTGGCGTATCGGGCGGCCAGGCACAGCGCGCGGTCCAGGGTCACCCAGCACATGACCTTCGAGTAGACCTGGTGCCGCGGGCGGCCGCGCTCCTCCCAGATGCCGTTGTCCGGTTCGTACCACCGGCGCAGCACCGCCTCGGCCATGGCCTGCACCATCCGCCAGTCCGGGTCGGTCAGCTCACCTCGACGCTGAGCGAGATCGACCACCAGCTCGACGACCGGCCCGAAGACGTCGAGCTGCACCTGTTGGTTAGCGGCGTTGGAGATCCGGACAGGCCGCGAACCGGCGTATCCCGGCAAGGTATCGATCACCGCCTCCGGTCCGAGCGTGGTGCCCCGGACCGTGTAGAGCGGGTGCAGCCGTTCCGGGCCGGACACCGTCTCAAGGACCCGGTGTAACCAGCACAGGAACGCCTCCGCCTCGCCGGTGGAGCCCAGCGCCACCAGCGTCCGCGCGGTCATCGCCGCGTCGCGCAGCCAGCAGAAGCGGTAGTCCCAGTTCCGTACGCCGCCGATCTCCTCAGGTAGTGACGTGGTGGCCGCGGCCAGGATCGCCCCGGTCTCGCTGTGGCACAGCGCCCGCAGGATCAATGCCGAGCGGGCCACCAGCTCGCGCTGTATGCCGGGCAGCCGCAACGTCGCCAGCCATGCCGACCACCACACCGACGCCCGCCGGCGCCGCTCGGGTTCCTCGATCTGCGACGGCCCGAGGTCGTCGGTACCGCAGCGCAGTTCGAGCAGGATCTCCCCGCCGTCCGGATCGAGTACCGCGCGCGCGGTGGGGAACGTTCCGTCGGTGGCGATCTCCCAGTCGACGCCGGGCGCACGCAGGACCCACGGGTCCGAGGTGCCCAGCACTCGCAGCCCGTCCGGCACGCGCTCCAGTCGGACCGTAACCTGGCCGAACTCCGGCCGTGGCGCGAACTCGACGACCGCACGGGAGCGCCCGGACACGGCGCGGATCAGGTCAGTCCGGTTCACCTCGTCGAGGTGGACGAGGTAGTCGGTGACCAGCAGCTGTGACCAGCGAGTCTCCACTGTCATCGTTCCGGGCAGGTACCGCTGGCCCAGCGGCAGCCCGTTGCGCTCCGGCCGGATCGAGAAGTAGCCCGCGGGGGGGCCGCCAAGCAGGTCCGCGAAAACCGCCGCCGAGTCCGGCTCCGGGTGGCACATCCAGGTCACCCGGGCATCCGGGGTGAGCAGGGCGACGGACTGGCCGTTGGACAGCATCGACAGCCGCTCGATAGGGACGGCGTCCTCACCGAACAACCAGAGCTTGCGCTCCTCGACCAGGAAGGCCAGCGCCATGGCGACAGCGGTGGTGTCCAGGATCCGGTGAGCCGTTGCGGAAGGCCCGTCGCCCACTTTGATGCCGACGTCCGGGCCGGTCAGCCGGGCGAAGGCACGCTCGTCGGTGACGTCGTCGCCGAGGAAGACGGCCGCGGTAGCCCCGACCTGGTGGCGTAGTGCGTCGAGCGCGGCACCCTTGTCGCTGCGCACAGTGGAGAGCTCGACCGCCCGCTTGCCCTCGGTGATTGTCACTCCCGGCCAGCGCCGCGGTCCGTCGATCACCGCGGTCAGGATCTCCTGCGCGACCTCGGCGCTGGCCTGCCGGAGGTGCACCGCGATACTCGCCGGCTTGACCTCGAGGTACACCCCGGGCCTCCCATCGGCAAGCGCCCCCAGCTCGATCAACAGCTTCTCGTGGAGTTCCTTTTGGGCTGGCATCAGGTCGTGCACAAAGCCCACGTCGAACTCCGAGCCGTGGCTACCGACCAGGTGGACCTCTGCGGGAAGCCGGGACAGCACCGCCAGGTCACGCAGCGCCCTCCCAGAGATCACCGCGGTAGTGGTCGCCGGCATCGCGGCCAGTGACCGCAGCGCAGTGACCGACTCCGGTACCGGGACGGCCCGCTGCGGGTCCGCGACGATGGGGGCGAGAGTGCCGTCATAGTCGCAGGCCACGAGGAGCCGCGGGGTTCTGGCCAGCCGGGCCAGCGCGCGGCGCAGCTCGATCGTCAGCGCATCTACGGTCACTCAGGGACGATAGGAGGCGAGGGTAACGCCGGTGTGTCCCCGACGTTTCCACGAGTCACCGGGTGAACTCGCGGCGCGAAAAGCGGCGCTGGCTAGTCTGGCCGCCGTGGCTGACATGGTGCGTTACGAGCTGGACGGGCACGTCGCGACGATCACCTATCACCGACCGGACAAGCTCAACGTCATCGACCAGCAGATGCGCACGGAGCTCAACGCCGCGTTCGCCGCGTTCCGGGACGACGAGCACGCCTGGGTGGCGATCGTCACTGGGGCGGGACGGGCGTTCTGCGCGGGGGCGGACATCCACTCCCCGGGCAATCCCACCGGCGAGTTCGCCGGCACGTTCTGGGAGAAGCCGACCGTCAACTCCTTCGAAAGCGGTTGGGAGATCTACAAGCCGGTGATCGCCGCGGTGAACGGGTACTGCCTGGGCTATGGGCTGACCCTGGTCACCTGGTGCGACTTCGTCATCGCCAGCGAGCAGGCGATCTTCGGCTACCCGGAGGTGCGGATCGGCACCCCCACGATCGTCGGCGCCATCCGGCTGCCGCAGCGGATCGGTTGGCAATACGCCATGGAGCTGCTTCTCACCGGCGAACAGATCAACGCCGAACGGGCCAAGGAGATCGGCCTCGCCGGCTGGGTCGTGCCGCACTCATCGCTGCTGTCCGCCGCCCGGGAGTTCGCCGGCCGGCTGCTCGCCGCCGCCCCGCTGGCCGCGCGGGCCACCAAGGAGGTGGCCCGCCGCGCCCCCGACATGTCCGCTGTGGACGCGGTCCGCTTCGGTGAGACGATGCGGCTGGTGGCCGACGCAACCCAGGACGCCGCGGAAGGCCGAGCCGCCACCCTGGAACGCAGGTCACCGGTATGGCGTGGCCGGTGACATTTCCGCCGATGATGTCAGGGGATGCTGGCGACCACGCCCGCCGCTCGCAGCAGGTCCACCGTTGTGAAGGTGCCGTCCGAGCCGTACGTGGTGTCCAATCGGGGTCCTGGCGAAGATAGGATTGGCGGTCACCCGCCAGCAAGCCGATGACAACCTCGGTGACGATCCGGCCGCCCACGGGCCCGAGGCGCTCGCCGCTTGTTGTCACGGCCGCCTCTCGCAGAACGTAGAACCACAACGGCGTGCGGAGGTGCAACTGCAGGTCCTTGAGGTCAGCGAGGTCTACGGGCGCCAATTCCGAAGTGTCATCGTGCGGGCCACCCGCTGACCGGACGGTAGCCCCATGGTCAGCGCCCGCAGCAGGTTGCGGCTAGCCAACGATGTCGGAGTAGCTGGCGGTTGCCCAAGCAGGTGAAACAGCGGCGTCGACAACGTGGTGTCGATCTTCTTGTTGGACCTGGCACGTCCATCGCCGAAATCGAAGAACGTCTGCCAGTCGATGAATCGGCGCGGGGCACGGCGTCCACCCCGCAGATCCACCGGGTCGGGATCCAGCGCCGCCGGATCGAAGATCATCGCAAAGAACTGCTGCGAGAGATCGGTGCCGCTGGTCCCGAAGTTCGCCCGATAGCTCGGTCGCACCTGGGAGTGCCCGAAGCGGATCGTGTCCGCGGTGCTGCTGTTCCCGCTGGGCGGGCTCCGGCACCTGCAGCACACAGATCCATCGAGCGCCGCCCCGGTTACACGCAACGCCCTGCTGTGGGATCCCGAACAGATTTGGTCGTGGTGGTACCTACTTTCTGCTGGTTGTTGGTGCGCACGCCTTAGCGTCCTTCTGGCAGCGCTGGCTGGGGCAGGGTCCGTTCGAGCGGCTGGTCGCCACCGCAGCGGGGCGAGCACGCCAAGCCGTCATGGCTCGCCGGCTCGCGACCGGCCATCACCGGCGGTGGTGGGCTGAGCCCTACCTCTGCTCGGGGCTGATCGCTGCGTGGGATGAGCACACCATCGATCGGACCCGGTCCCGGCTGACAGCCCAGATCTGGGGTCAGTTCGCTTCGAGCAGCGCGTGACCGCGCGGAGTGAGCTGCACGGGCCCTGGGCGAGAGTCAGAAGTGGCAATCAATCCAGCGCTCGCAAATCGAGAGCCCGCGAACTGGTCGGTGGAAAACAGACCGTCGACGAGTAGGGAGATTCCAACGTCCCCGGACACTACGCAGCGACCCGCGGCGACCGCCCGGAGAACGGCACGATCCCGATGGCTCAATCCACTCGCCGTCGTTGTGGACATGATCGCTGCTCCTTCCGCAAAAAAGCGCCCAGGATTGATGCTTCACAACCCGTTGTCTGGTGTTTTTCGAACTCTCAAAAAATGTCCTCTGCGACGTCCCGGGCCATCGGGTTGTCCCTATGGAAGCCCGGGATAAACCCGCCAATCCGAGTAGGAACGACGGCCTTAACAGTCTGGGTCCGGGACAGCGCCGTAGCCGTGTGTAGTCGGGTCGGCACAGTCGGTGCTGCGCTATCGCGGCGCCCGACCATCCTCGGCTCGAGCCGACGGTGGACGACCTGATCCGCCGGCGGCCCAGCCTAGTCCGATCCCACCAAGTTCCACCATGATCAGCCAGCCAGCGCAACGCATCCTCACCTTCGAGTACTGGGCGTTGTCGCAGCCTGCGGCGTGGTGGTGGTCGGGGTCGGGGTCGGGGTCGGCAGGTGCCTACAATCTCCAGGCGGATACCGCAGAACGGACGATGAAGCGGCTTGGAATGCATGCCACGCGGGTTCCGTTGACATCACTTGTGAATGATCCGCTGGCCGGCTCGGCTTCATCAGCAGAGCTCCAGTCGGTGGACCGCCTCCTGAACGCGGAGCGGACCAGCACGTTGCAACGTATCACTTCGCTCACCCGCCAGTTCGACGCCATCGTCGAGTCCACTGTCTTCACTACCAATGACGACGAGCACGACCCCGAGGGTGCGACTGTCGCGTTCGAACGAGCGCAGGTCGGCGCGCTACTTGCCGCGGCTAAAAGGCACCTGGCGGCTGTCGATCGGGCGGCCACACGATTCCTCGATGGCAGCTACGGCGTGTGTGAGCGGTGCGGGCAGGCGATCGCCCAAGAGCGGCTGGCGGCGCTTCCAGCGGTCGGAACCTGCATCGGCTGCACTAGCCACAACCGGCGATGATCGCCACATCTGCTTGACGGTCCGAKCGGTTGGGTCAGGGGCGAGCGTAGTAGGCGTACCAGTCCCGGCTGGACGGGCTGAAGTAGTGCTCGGCGGCGACTTTCTCGCCGGGGAAGAGCTGGAAGGCTTCGGGTGCGCCGTGCAGCGTGGGGTGGAAGTAGGCGCCGCTGACCCAGTTCGGGTTGATGTCCAACTCCATACCCCGCACCACGCCGCTGGCTTGCAAAATCTGCCCCAGGCTGCACACCGAAAGGGCGGGTCCGCCGACATAGACCTCCCCACCAGCCGCGGTGATCCCGAAGCCAGAGCGGTGAATGAACGCGACCTGCCCGACCGTGCTACCCCACTGCGCATTGCCGCCGGTGCGGCAGCTCGGATTGACCCGTCCGTCGTCGACCAGTGGGGCGAGGTTCTGCCGCACGCTGGCCACGTCCGGGGCCATCCGGACCTCGCGATCCCAGGCACCGACCGTGGCCGTGCCATCAGTGCGCAGGACCAAGCTGGCCGCACCGTCCACCAGCGGCCGCGCGGTTCGGCCCTGGCTGTAGTAGCCGCCGTGACTAGCGCCGTTGAGGCGGAAGCCACCGTTGAACGCGGCGACCACAGTGCGCCCATCGGCGGGACTCAGGGCCGTCGCGGCCTGCCAGCTTCCACCGGGATCCTGGAAGCCCGGATGTAGCTGCCCACGTACCAGGGTGGGATCAAGCCACATCACACCGGCCAGGAAGGACGTGTGCTCGCGGTCCGGACGCACGTGGGCCACCCGAACCGCGGGTTGGCCGTGCACCGCCGTCACGGTCTCCCACAGACCTTCGCCCGGTAGGGGCGCGATGCCCGCCGGCGGGTGCAGCGTCGGCGGCGCGGGCAGATGAGCTGCGCCTGCCCTGGCGCGCGGATCAGTTGGTGCCCCTGGCACCGCCCCGGCCCGCGGGATTCCCCCGATCGGTATGCCGCCGGTCGGTATGCCGCCGGTCGGCGGCCGATTGTGCTCGTACTGCTGTTTCTCCAACCAGGTGATCAGCCCGTCGAAGCCGTGGTCACGGCCCCACTCAGCTAACCGGGCCGCCACGCTGTCGGTACCGGGCGCTCGCAACGCGCCCGCCACCGCGACACCCACCATGGATCCGAAGAGCACCACTACGACAACCACGACCAGCACTGCCCGCCGCCGCCCTCGACGACGGGGAGTGGCCGGCTCGTTCGTTGGGGTGCGCGTGGACGTAGCGACCATTACCCCCCGGTCAAGTACACCCGGTCAAGCGGCGCGACGGGTGGAGCGGCGACGGGTAGGCCGCCGTGATCCGCGCCGAGAGGCCTCGACAACACCGCCCTGACGGCGCCGCGCATGCACCGGAGCGAGAGCCGGGGCGGCAGCGGGCGCGCCCGCGGGTGGCAGGACCAGCGGGGCCGGCGGACCGGTAAGCGCGGCGATCTGCTCCGCGCCCGGACGGACTCGCGCCACCACCGGCTTGATTCCGGCCAACCGGGTCAGCGTCCGCACCTCCCCGGCCTGGTCCGGGGTCGACAGGGTGACGACGACCCCCTCGGCGCCGGCTCTGGCAGTTCGCCCGGAGCGGTGCAGGTATGCCTTGCACTCAGCGGGCGGATCCACATGCACTACCAGCCCGATCTCGTCGACGTGAATGCCCCGCGCGGCGATGTCGGTGGCCACCAGCACCCGCGCGCTACCCTCGCTGAATGCTGCGAGATTGCGCGCCCGAGCATGCTGCGAGAGGTTCCCGTGCAGCTCCACTGCCGGAAGTCCGGCGACCGTCAGCTGCTTGGCGAGCTTCTTCGCCGCGTGTTTGGTGCGAGTGAACAGCAGGCTGCGACGCTGGCCAGAGGCGAGTTCGCGGATCACCGACGGCTTGTCGGCGTGATCCACCGTGAACACGTGGTGCGCCATCTTCGATTCCGCCGCCACCACGGGGTCGACCGAGTGCACCACCGGATTGGTCAGGTAGCGGCGCACCAGTACGTCCACGGCGTTGTCCAGGGTGGCCGAGAACAGCAGCCGCTGGGTGCCGGCCGGAGTCAGGTCCAGCAACCTGCGGACGGCAGGGAGGAAACCGAGGTCGGCCATGTGGTCGGCCTCGTCGAGCACGGTGACCTCGACCTCACCGAGCTGCACGTGGCCCTGGCCGAGCAGGTCCTCCAAGCGGCCGGGACAGGCGATGAGGACGTCGATCCCACCACGCAAGGCGGACACCTGCCGACCCTGGCCGACACCGCCGTAGACGGTGGTGATCCGCTGCCCGAGCGCGGCAGCCAGCGGGGCGAAGGTGTCGGCGACCTGATTGGCCAGTTCCCGAGTGGGGACTAGCACCAGAGCACGCGGGCGCCCCGCGGTGCGGCGCAGCCCAGAGCGAGCCAGCGCGGTGATCGTCGGGATCGCGAAGGCAAGCGTCTTGCCGCTGCCGGTCCGGCCACGGCCGAGCACGTCACGGCCGGCGAGTGCGTCTGGCAGCGTTGCCGTCTGAATCGGAAATGCGGTGGTGAGGCCTTGACGGGTAAGCACTGTGAGCAGTTCCGCTCGTACGCCGAGCTCGCGGAAACTGCATGGTTGCCCGGGGGCGGGGTGGTTCGAAGGCACGCGGGGGTAATCCTCTCCTGGAGAGCTGGTGGCCGCTGATGCGTGGCCACCCCGCAGTCCCGCGGAGAAGCTCCTGCGCCGCGAAGGCGCTCACAGTCGACCTCGGCTGCACCGACGTCGGTGGCAGCATCGCAAGGTCCATTATGCCCGATGATCGGCGCTCGGTGCATCAGGGGTCGACATAGCGTGCTGTAGACCCGAACACACCGGGGTGGGAAGTCAACTCAGGTTTGCCGTCTCCGCACCAGGGGTATCAATCCAGCAACCCGGGACCGATCGACCAGCAAGGACGGTGTTGGAGATGACGGACACCCGACGACTTCCGAAGCCGGTCGCTAATGAATGGGACTGGCAGCTGCAGGGCTCCTGCCAGGGGTTGAACAGTAGTGTCTTTTTCCATCCGGACGGTGAACGAGGTTCGGCGCGATCCCGCCGTGCCGATCGGGCCAAGGCGATTTGCCAACTCTGTCCAGTTCTGGAGCAGTGTCGCCGCCACGCGCTTGCGGCGCGGGAACCCTATGGCGTCTGGGGCGGCTTGACCGAAGAGGAACGCCGGGAGCTCTGGACTGGCCAGCGCCAGCTACTTGTGAGCTGACGACCCGTGACACCATGAGCCCCGATACCGGAGGGACATATGGTGCACGTCGTGGTCGTCGGCGCTGGGCTGGGCGGCCTGCGTACCGTCGAGTGCCTCCGCGCAGAGGGGTTCTCCGGCCGGATCAGCCTCGTCGGCGACGAGGCGCATGAACCCTACGATCGGCCCCCACTGTCCAAGCAGATCCTCGCCGGCACATGGCCCGAGGAACGGGCCACCCTGCACCGCGGCGAGCTGGCCGACCTCGCTGTCTCGTTGTACTTGGGCAGATCCGCTATCGGCCTCGACGGCGGTGCGATCGAGCTCGACGATGGCACGCGGCTTCACTACGACACACTCATAGTGGCAACCGGGGTGCGGCCGCGGCGACTGCCCGGTCAGCCCGATCACCCGGAGCTGCACGTGCTGCGCACGCTGGAGGACTGCCGCGCGCTGCGGGATTCGATCTCCCGGGCCCGCTCGCTGTTGGTGGTCGGGGCTGGCTTCATCGGTGCTGAGGTCGCCGCTACCGCCCGGATGACCGGCCTCGAGGTGACAATGCTGGAGGCGCTGCCGGTGCCGTTCGCCCGAGTTCTCGGCGAGCAGATGGGCCAGCTGTGCGCCCGGTTGCAGACCGACAATGGGGTCTCGGTGCGCTGCGGGGTGCGGCTGATGGACTTCGTCGACAGCGATGGCGGGATCGCCGCCCAGTTGGCCGATGGGACCGTCGTGCGGGCCGACTGCGGCGTGGTCGGGGTGGGCACCGTTGTCGACGGTGGGTGGCTCTCCGGGCTCGGGGTGCCGACCGAAGGCGGGCTGCTCTGCGACGCCACAGGGCTGGTGGAGGGCACCGGCAACGTCTACGGGGTCGGTGACATCGCCGCCTGGCGGCACCCCACGTTCGGAGATCGGCCCCGCATCGAGCACTGGACCTCGGCCACCGAGCAGGCCGCCGTCGTCGCGCAGCACATCGCCGGCGCGAAGATCACCCGGCTAGCCGATGCCGTGCCGTACTTCTGGTCCGATCAGTACGGGCTGACGCTGCAGCTGATCGGGCGCTGCGATCTGGCGACGTCCGTCGAGGTGCTGCACGACCCCGGCGTGATCAAGGGCACCGTCGCGGGCTATTTCGCCGACGGCGCTCTCGTCGCCGTGCTGGCCTTTCACGCCCCCCGGCTGCTCAATCGCTACCGCCTTCTGGTGGCCAATGGTGCATCCCAGCAAGAGGTAAATTCCGCGGCAGCCGAGCTCGCTTCCCGTTAGCCGCAGCCGTTTATCGCTGCACGCGACGATGCTGGAAGTCGTCGCGGGCCTCGACGCTGCGCACATCGCCGGCGACCAAGGATTCGGCACAACATGGAAACTGCTCGCGGCGATGCTGGACCTCAACGCCGGCCAAGCTATCCCAGTGGTGCTGGGTGGCGACGGGGAGCCCCTGGACGTCGGCCGCTCTCGACGTACCGTACCCCTGGGTATTCGCCGGGCCCTGGTCGCCAGGGACCGCGGATGTCGATTCCCCGGCTGCGATCGGGCCCCCGCATTGTGCCACGCCCACCACGTGACGGAATTGCATCATCACGGCCACCCCAAGGTGAAAAACTGCCTACTGCTCTGCCCAACCCACCACCGCTGGGTACACGTCACCGGATGGGACATCCATCCGCGGAAACCTCGCAGAGTTCCGACCACCCGCTATTCTCGACCCCAACCGCGCACCACTGACCAACCCGCTCAGAAACTGATCTACAAACCGTTTGTCCCGTAGCGGGCCGAGCTCGCGCAGAATGCTATCTGTATGCGTTACGCCGGTGTCGGATCGCCTCGATGGTCACGGTGTTGCTGACGTCGTCGATCCGGTACAAAACGCGATAGGTTGCTCGCCGAGCCGACCAGATCCCGTCCATCGGTGCCTGCAGCGGCTTGCCTACCCGGCGCGGATCCGCCCGCAGCGCTCCGAGGATCAACTCCAGAGCAGCGGCGGCAACCGCCTCTGGCAACTCCTTACCGATAGCGCGCTTCGCCGGCCCCGACCAGAGCAGCGTAAACGGCTCGATCACGCGCCCTGTGACCGTCGAGCCTCAAAATCGGCTAGCACATCGTCGGTGCTGTACACCTCGCCCGCCGCCCCCGACAACTCAGCCTCATGCAGATCCGCAACCGCTTGCGGATCGCTGAGCACTGCCAACGTCTCCTGTAGTGACTCCCACTCAGCGACCGACACCACCATCGCTGCTGGCGTGCCGTTGCGGGTGACGGTGATCTGGCCGTGCTGCGATTCGACCTCGGATACCAGCGCAGAGAGGTGTGCCTTCACCTCCGCCAGGGGAAGAAACTTCATGGTCCGAATTATAGTCATGAAGCCCCACGGAGTCCACCGCGCATCGCGCATACTTCGACCACGTCCCGGCCACGTCATAGCTTAAGGCTGCTGGTAGACGGCTTCGACGTCGATGGTGATGCGCGGTGCGCGACCCACCGCGACGACTCCGGCGAGTAGTGACTGGTTCCAGATCATGCCGAACTCGTCACGGTCGAGTTGCGTGCTGGCGTGGAATCCGGCGCGGACGTCGCCCAGCGGACCGGGGCCGGTGCCCAAGTAGTCGATGTTCAGCGCGACAGGTTGGGCGACTGACTTCAGGGTGAGCCGGCCATCGAGGTGCCAGGTGTCCGGGCGCAGCGCGGTCAGCCGGTGGCCGGTATAGCGGATCTGCGGAAAGGCGTTGACGTCCAGGAAGTCCGGTGAGCGCAGGTGAGTGTCGCGGTCGGGGTTGTCGGTGTCGATGCTGGCGGCGTCGATGAGCACGTCTACCAAGCTGTGTTCCAGTGGGTCGGCCACGGTCAGGGTGCCGCTGAACCTGCGAAATCGGCCGTGGATCTTGGCGAAGCCGAGGTGGACCGCGGTCGCCGCCACGGTGGAGTGGATGGGATCGATGTGCCAGACCCCGGGAGTAGGCAGCACGGCCGCGCCGATCGCGGTGAGCACCACGCGACCCAGGTCGACCGGGCCTGCCCCGTTGACCAGGCCGGTACGTGCTCGCGGATCATGCCCGGCAGCGGCGGTGATCACCGTGTAGGTGCCAGGGCCGAGCCCAGCCACAGTGAAGTAACCGTCGTGTCGAGGAGGGTGACCATCGCACCCGCGATGAGCTGCCCGGACCCCGCTGCGGACACAGTGCCAGACAGGCTCGCCCCAGCTCCGGAGAACATGGAGTCGTGTCGCACCGGCACATCGGCCACCGCGACAAGCGCTATACCGGGCTGGCGTGCCGTCGAGGCGCAGATGACCAGGTAGCTTCCGCCGCCGGGCGGCCCGAGCCGGTAGTGCCCGTCGGCACCGGAGAAGTCGCGGTCCAGTTGCCGGCCGGACAGATCGGTGAGGGTGAGGGCGGCCTGGGTGAGTGGGTGTGTCCGCTCTCGGTGACCTGCCCGTAGATTACCGCGGCGACGAGAAATACCTCATCCATCGCATTGGAGATAGCTTCCCGTACAACGGGGTGGAAATCGTCGCGGTGATCAAGTAGGCGGTGGTCGCCCAGGCTTGCAGATTCAACCCGTGCAGGTCATCTGCGATGGTACGGATGGCCGTAGACACGATCGTCTGGTCCAGCGCGGCCAGCAAGACCCCCAGCATCAGGCCGAGAAGGATCGTCACAATCTGCCGATGAGTGAAGCTTCCAGGCGCGGGACCCGGCGAGCTGCGGTGCTGCGGCGCCGCCGCGGTGGTGGTCATGAACAGGACCCTTCCTGTTTGGCCAGCCCGGCATGCTCCGCCGCGACGGTCACGTCGGCTCCTTGGGCCTCACTATTGGTTGCAGCATACAACTCTTTGCAGTCAGCATGCTCTCTGGTGGGCCGGTCCGCAACCGAGAGGGAGGCTCGGGGAGAGATGTCGCTGGCACCGGTCGGCGCATAGACAGCCGCGCACCCCGCGAGAACCATGTGATGGGCATCACAATGATCAATCGGCGCAGGAGAACAAGCACCGCGACCTTCGGGCGTCTCCATATGAGGGAAGGTGCGAATTATGAGCCGCAGAAAACTGGGCGCTGTGGCGGTAGTCGCCATCCTCGTCTCGGCACTTACTCGTGCGGGCAGCAAAGTGGGCCGCCGCACCATGAAATATCCGGTCCGCCGCAGACCGTGGCGGCGTGGGCGACAGGAGCGCAGCTCTTCGACGGGCTTGGCGACTTCCACCGCAAGGTCACCACGTCGTCGCCGGATGCGCAACAGTACTTCAACCAGGGCATGCGCTACCTCTGGGCTTTCAACCACGACGAGTCCACACGTTCCTTCGCCAAAGCTGCGCAACTCGATCCCGCTTGTGCCATGTGCTATTGGGGCGTGGCCTTGACGGTTGGCCCTAACTACAACGTGCCATTCATGGCTGAGCCGCGCGCCAAGACAGCATGGGAAGCGGTGCAATTGGCGCAGAAGACCGCGTCGCGCACCATGCCGGTGGAACAGGCGCTGGTCGGCGCAGTCTCCAAGCGCTACAACGGTCCTCAGCCGCTCGACCCGACCAACGAAGGGCCGGTGCTTAACGCCTACGCGGAAGCGATGAAAGGCGTTGCCAAGCAATTCTCGAACGACCTCGATGTGCAGACACTGTCTGCCGAGGCGATGATGAATTTGAATCCATGGAAACTGTGGAAATCAGATGGCATGCCGACTCCGGGCACCGAGGAGATCATGTCAACGCTGGAATCCGTCTTAGCTCAGAGCCCATATCATCCGGGCGCCAATCACTATTATATCCACGCGATGGAAGCTTCGCCACATCCCGAAAAAGCACTTGTATGCGCGGCACGGCTGCACGGGATGATGCCGGCTGCGGGACATCTGCAGCACATGCCCGCGCACATCATGCAGCGCGTCGGCCGGTACGAAGATGCCGCTGAAGCCAACCGTGAGGGCGCGGCGGCGGACGCGGCGTACTACGCCAGGACCAGGCCACTTGACTACTACGCGATGTACACCGGCCACAACTACCAGTTCCTGGCTTTCTCGACCGCGATGGAGGGCCGCAAGGCCGAGACGCTGGAAGCCGTGCGCAAATCGCGGGAGACCATCCCGGACGACATGCTGCTGGCAATGCCCGGTTTCAACTGGCTTCTCACGCAACGCTACGCGGCCATGATTCGCTTCGGCATGTGGGACGAGATGCTGGCTGAGCCTGCACCCAATCCCAGGCTGCCCGGTCTAACCGGCGGTTATCTGTACGGCAGGGCCGTCGCATTGGCCGCGAAGGGCCGCGTGGACGACGCCAAATCGACGGTGACCCAGCTTGAGAAACTATCAATGAACACGCCGGCCGACTATGGCGCCGGCTACAATACGGCCCGCGACATGTTCGCGATTGGCGCGCTCGTTGCCAAGGCGCGAATCGCCGATGCCGAGCGAAAGCCGGACGACGCTCTGACCTTTTTGCGCGACGCTGTCACCAAGGAGGATCAGACGGCGTACGACGAACCGTCCGACTGGTTCTTCCCGGTCCGACATATTCTCGGCGCTGAACTGCTCAAGGCCGAACAGGGTAGCGAGGCAGAAGCAGTTTACCGTAAGGATCTCGCGCTCCACCCTCACAACGGCTGGGCACTGTACGGGCTGACCCAGGCACTGAAGGGGCAGAACAAAAACTCCGAAGCGGAGAGCGTGAAGAAACAATTCCAGCAAGCTTGGAACAGAGCTGACCTAGCGCTGCCGGCATCAGCATTCTGAGACTAGCCCCGAATGCTCAGGAGCCCTCAGCTCGCGGGCTTGCATCGGGTGTCCCCCGTCGGCAACTTGAGGTCGGTGAGGTAGCCGATCCCGGCCTGGTCGACACAACTGTTGCCCTGCAGGAAGGCGGTGTGTTGGGTGCCTTCGTAGGTCAGCAGGCGCGCGTTGAGGTCGCGGGCCAAGTTCACTCCGGCCTGGTAGGGCGTGGCGGGATCCTGGGTCGTGGAGATCACCATGACGGTCGGCAGCCCGGGAGTACGCGGAGTGTGCGGTCCCCCGGTGGGCGGCACGGGCCAGAATGCGCAGTTGTCAAGGGCGGGCGAAGGTGGTTGCCCGGTGTCAAGGAACGGAGCAACCTTCCGGTATTGGGCGTCGACGTCGCGGGCCACGTTCGGGTCTTTAATAGGCGGATTGTCGACGCAATTGACCGCCTGGAAGACATCCATCTCGGTCGAGTAAGAACCATCTTTCCCGCGTCCGTAGTAGACGTCGGCGAGACGCATCAGGACACTCCCCTGGCCCTGGGTGAGCTCGACTAGACCCCGGTTCAGCGTTGGCCACAGATCGGACAGGTACAGCGCCTGAACGGTGCCGATCGTGGCGTCGCTGTAAGAAAGCTTGCGCCCGTCGGGCACACCGATCGGTTCCTTGATCAGAGGACGAACCAGGGCTTGGAACTTGCTCACAGTCTGGTTCTTGTCCTGCCCCAAACCGCAATCAGGACGAGCCGAGCACCACGACGCGAACGCATCGAAGGCCGTCTGGAACCCTCGACCCTGGCCGATGAGCTCAGAGATCTGATCCTGCGCTGGATCGAGAGCACCATCGAGAATCATCGCGCGAACATTCTTGGGGAACGCTTCAGCGTAGCTGGTGCCGATCCGAGTACCGTAGGAATAACCGAGGTAGGTCAGCTTCTCATCCCCGAGGGCCGACCGCATCACGTCCATGTCGCGGACGACATCGCGGGTACCGACGTTTTGCAGGACCTTTTTTCCGGTGTCGTTGACAGTCTCGGGCGTGCCGCCGTTTGCAAGTACCGCTTGCCCGGTGCGGCTGACGCAGCCGGCGTCGTCGGCCTTTTCCTGATTCTCCGTCTGCGCTACCCCGGCCGGTGAGGAGTCCACGTTGAGGTTCATCAGGCGCTCGGCATCACGTTGCGCCGGAGTCCGGCAGACGACCTGCGGTTTGCTGGAGCCGACACCGCGTGGATCGAAGCCCACGAAGTCAAAACGTTGGCCCACGTCATTGTTCATGATCTGGTCGGCGAGGCTGGCCGCGGTGCTCATGCCAGACCCCCCAGGACCACCAGGGTTGATCACCAGGGAGCCGATGCGGTGCGCTGGGTCCGACGCGGGTCGGCGCAGGAGACCGACCTTGATCACGCGGCCCTTCGGGTCGGCGTAGTCCAACGGCACGTTGAGGTAGGCACACTGCAAGCCTGGGTCAGCGTAGGCCTTCTTGTCGCTGGGGGTGGTGGCGAACGCAGAACACCCACCCCAAGACAGGCTCTGCCCGTAGAACTGGTCCAACCCCGCGGGGACCGCGCCGACGGGACCGTGCTGCGCAGTGGTGCCCGTGGCGGCTGAGCACCCCAGCGCTAAGGCCGCTACCGCCGCGAGCACCGGCCCAACGGACAGCCCAGGCGCACGTTTCATCCCAGCTCCCCTATCCCGGTACTTGTGACCCAAGTAAAGATTGCTCAGCAATGATCACTGCCTGCAACTGGGTCCCTTCACGGCGTGAGCTTACCCATGGCCGCGGCCGAACGCGTTCAGCAGGCTGTCCTTGATCTCCGGTCGGCCGGCGGCGACGAGGGTGAACGTCGCCTCCCGGACCAGCCGCTGGGCATGCTGGCGCGCCAGGATCCCCGAGCTGCCCACTGCTACGACGAGCGCGCCGGCCGCGCGGTAGGCCAGCTCAGAGGCGGCGGCGCGGGCCGCCGGCAACGTCTCCGGGTCACCGAGCCCGGCATCGAGCCGGTTGCGGATCACGCCCTGCTCAGCCTGCAGAAGCTCCGCGACCTGGGGTCGCCGGACCTCACCTATAATCCGGATGCACCGCCCGGCGACGCCCATCGCGAGGCAGCCGCTGCGCCGTGAGCTCATCACCTGGTTGGCGAGGAAGTCGCGGTGCGAGACCTCGGCGGTGACCTTCTCAGCAGGGAGCAAATAGTCCGCAAACCGGAGCCGGACGGTGTTGCTGCCTTGGGCCGCGATCATGTGCAGCTCCTCGACGGTGATGCCCGCGCCGGCCTGCGCATCGACGAGCCCGGTGACGATGGTGCCGGTGGACTGCCCCGCCCGCAGCGCCGTGTTGCGCGCCGAGATCTGTAGCACGTCGACGAGGCCCCACCCGGTGACGAATGGAGACTCGCCGCTAAACAGCCAACCACCGTCGGTGGCCGTCGCCCACAGCCGCGGAGGCTGCGGGATCGCGCCGGCGAAGGACACTCCCCCGCGCAGCTCACCCCGAAGCGCCGCGTCGAGGTACTTCTCCCGCAAGTCTGCGTTCGCCGTGCCGGTGAGGCCTCGCACCACGCTGTGGTGCTGGATCCAGGTGAAAGTGGTGGTGAGGCATGCGCCCGACAGCGTCTCGAGGATGCTGACGAAGGACGGGAAGTCGACCTCGATGCCGCTGCGCTGAGGGTCGCCTGCCAGGCCGTAGAAACCTTGTTCGGCGAGCAGATCGAAATGGCTACGGGGAATGGCTCCTTGAGCGTCGACCTCAAGGGCCGCTGGAAACAGCACTTCCTCCGCGATCGTGTGAGCCCGCTCCACCATGCTCGGCACCCGAACAACGCTACCCTCGCCCGCGTCCTAGCATCGGTGCGTGGCAAATGACGCAGCGCGGCTGCTGGCCCATACACACCGCCCACCTGCTGAGCTCACCCGGCGCGACGTGGCCCGCCTGATGCTCAACGTGCCTTCGAAGGACGCACTGGCTGCGATGCCGGCCTTGCGCCGTGAGCTGCTCGCGGCCGGAAATCCGTTCTCGGCCGGCTTCTGGGAATCCGCCGAGTCCCTCCTGCGACGGATCGCCGAAGGCGCAGCCACAGTCGGTGAGGTACACAGCTGGCTTGAGGCGACCGGGACCGAACCGACCGCGATCATGGGCCTGTATGTGTGGGATGTGGAGTCCGCTCGCACGTCGCTCGGCCGAGAGTTGCATGACCTGCTCGTCGCGCACCTTGAGGGATACCTCAGCGCCGGCGACATCGACCCCGAACGGTTACTCGCGGACGATCCAACAGCCCGGCAGGAGTACCTGAGCCTGCAGGAACGCTGGATGACCTCGCCGTTACCCGACGGCCGGGTGCCCATGCACGAGTTGCTCGACGAGGAGGATGAGGATGACGACTTCCTCTCCGAGTGGGAGGCTGCCGAGCAGGCAGCCGCCGACGAGCTCCGAGAGGTCCTTGCCGACGTAGGCGAACGCCCACGGCCGGACCCGGAGCTACATGCCGCGTGCCGGAACCTGCGCACCGCGTTGCGGGATGGGTCGTGGCCGGTGGAGATTCTCCGCGCCGGCAGTGGTGTGGATCCGAACAACCTGGACTCCGACGACCAGCGGCTGTGGCTACGGTTGGCCGAGGGCGTGGTCAACCCGATGTACGACCCCTCTGCTGGTACTTCGGTCGACGAGATCGCCACGATCGCTCTCGACCACGAAGACTGGCTGGCAGCGGTGGCGGCGCTAGCGCGCGGCGGACCCGCAACTCCGGCCTCCGCCACGGACCTCGCGCGGTTTCTCGAGGACGCGGACGACGATGACGACATCCGCGTGCTGGCCGGGTGGTTCATCACCGTCGTGGAGCAGTGGCGGGTCCTTGGCGCCCTCGACGAGCATGAGCGGCTCACTCCGCTGGGCTGGTGGGGCATCCCCGAGGCGCTGCTGCAGGCGTGGTCGGGCGACACCGTGGTGTGAGGCGGCTCAATACCGCCAGCGGTGCGCGGCCACGACATCATCCAGCGGTCGGTCGGCGGCCCAGGCGGCGTCGGACCGGCGCACCGCGAGGAAAGCGCCGAGCAGTTGCCCTCCGAGCATCGCGGTGAGCCGCTTGGAGCCGCTGAGCGCCTCCTCCTGCTCGGCGGGTGTGGTCGGCAGCCGGGTGAGACCACGGGCCGTACGGTCCTGCTCACTCCACCCGCCCGGATCAGCCTGAATYGGCTCGCCGGGGTCGGCGCCGTCGCGCAGTCCCGCCACACCGGACGCGATCACCGCGGCCAGCGCGAGGTACGGGTTGGCTGACGCATCGGAGACCTTGAGCTCGACGTTGGCGTGGTCGGCGCCGAGCAGCCGCGAGCCGAGGACGTAGCGCAGCGGCGCCTCGCGGTTCTCCGCCCCCCAGAACTGGTAGGCGCCGGCGAAGTACCCGGGCCGAAGCCGAGCCAGTGACGGCACGCTCGGCGCGGTGATCGCGGCCAGTGCGGGAAGGTCGCGGAGCAACCCACCCAGCCAGCCGGCACCGTCGGGGCCAGGACGGTCGGGCGCAGCGTCGCTGCTGGCCAGCAGATTGCGTTCGCTCCGCCACACCGAGGTGTGCAGGTGCCAGCCGTTGCCCACGCCCGCGGCCGTGAACAGCGGCGCGAAACAGGCCCGTAGACCATGTGACCTGGCCGCGGCGTGGATCGTCTGGCGGGCCAGAAGCTGCCGATCCGCGGCGGTGATCGGGTCGGATGCTTCGATGCTGAGTTCCATTTGAGCCGGCCCGTACTCGGCGTGCAGTTGGTTGACCGGCACGCCGTTGTCCGCCAGGTCGGCCAGCAGGTCAGCAACGAACTCGTCCACCGCCAGCAGGGCGTGCGGGCTGTAGGCCGGGGCCTGGTAGGCCAGCCGAGGTTCCCCGTCGAGATCGCCGGGGTCACCGGCTTGGGTGAGGACGAACTCCAGCTCGTAGCCGGCTTTGATCTCCAGCCCCTCCGCGGCGGCCGCCTCGACCTGGGCTTCGAGCACCCCACGCTGGTCGTATGGCCACGGCGAGCCGTCCACTGCGATCTGGCGCCCCGGAGCCCACGCCAGCGCAGGCTGCCCGGCGAGCCGGGTCAGCCCACGCAGGTCCGGCACCAACCGGACGTCGCCGGATGGGGTGGCCAGACCCTGATGGGCGAAGGTGATCCCGTCGTGGGAGTCGAACACCGCGAACAGCGGGGTGACCCCGACGCCGCGCGTGGCCACCTGCGGCAGCGACGCGATCGGCACTGTCCTGGAGCGCGGTATCCCGTTGTTGTCCGCCCACGCGATGGTCACCCCGACGACGCCGTAAGCCGCCAGGTCCGCGGCCAACGCCCGCGCATCGACCATGCCCGTCCTCCCACCCGCTGGCCCAGCTAAACCATGCCTGTGGCCAGGCTAGCGTGCAGCCAACCCTGCTGATCTGACCCGGTGAAACGGCACCACCGCAAGCGCGACGCCGAGGTACATCGAGCAGCCGCCGGCCACGAAAGCAGCGGGGCAGGAACATTGCGATGCCGTACCCGGTTGGACGGAGTGTCCATCATCCGATCCTGACTCAACACTTGCGTGCGAGCGCGCGGGGTGCGGTACTAGCTCCAGACACACGATGGTCACCTCGGGAACACAGCGTGGACCATGTTCGTCTGCAACAGTGGGACCGTGGGATCCGATGTCAGAGTTGACGGGTGGCTCCCGTAAGTGCCGCAGCCGGTTTGACCCGGCCTGGTCGCAAAGATCAGGCACGACGGAGGGAGAAGCCATGACCAGCACGCTTACCCGCCCTGAGTTGACTGCTTCCGACCGTTGCGACCGGTGCAGCGCCGCCGCCCGCGTCCGAGCAGTGCTGCCCTCAGGTGGAGAACTGCTGTTCTGCAACCACCACGCCCGCGAGCACTCGTCGAAGTTGAAGGAGATCGCGGCCGACATCCAGGCCAGCGAGGCCTAGCTAAGGGATAGCTTGGTTGCATGAGCGCCCGAGATCTCGCTACCCGGAGCTGCAAGGACTGCGCCCCTGGCTCTGTACGACTCATGGAATCCCAGGCGGCCGAGCTGCACCTGCAGATCGATGCCGCCTGGGAGCGTGACGCTGATCGAGTGATCCGCCGGGTCTTCACGTTCTCGAATTTCCGAGAGCCGTTCGCCCTGGCTACCCAGATCGCCCTGCTGGCGGAGTCTCAGGGCCACCACCCCGACTTGGAGGTGAGCTGGGGCAAGCTCGCGGTGACCCTAACAACGCACCACGCCGGCGGTCTGACCGAAAGCGACTTCATCATGGCCGCCAAGATCGACGGTTTCGCTCCGGCATAGCTGCCGGCGCCGTTGCTGCTACCGAGAGCGCAGGTAGGCGATGCGTTTCTCGAGATCCTCGGTGGTGGCCATCGCGGTCGGAGGGCCGCCGCATACGGTACGAACCTCTTGGTGGATCGCCCCATGTGGCCGGTCGGACCGGTGGTGGGCCATCGCGACGAGGGTGTTGAGTTCCCGGCGCAGCTCGGTGAGTCGTTGGCGCACTGTCGGCGACTGGGCCTGTACCGGCGGCCCAGCCGGACGCTCGCCGGAGCGCTCCATCGCCCGGCCTAGCTGCTGTTGCTGGCGCTGCCGCAGCAGCGCCCTCATCTGGTCGGGTTCCAGCAGCCCGGGCAGGCCGAGGTAGTCCTGCTCGTCCTCGGTGGTGGCGAAGGCGGCCGTGCCGAAAGATGCCCCGTCGTAGATCACCTGGTCCAGCTCGGCGTCGGCACCCAACGCGGTGAACGCCCGCTCCTGCTCGCCGGGTTCGTCGCGCTGCGTGTTGGCCTGCGCGAGCGCGGCGTCGTCCCAGCCCTCCTCGGCCCGGTGCGGCGCACCGAGCACGTGATCGCGCTGTTTCTCGAGTTCGCTGGCCAGCCCCAACAGCACCGGCACGCTGGGCAGGAACACCGTCGCGGTCTCGCCGGGTCGCCGACATCTGACGAACCGGCCCACGGCCTGGGCGAAATACAGCGGGGTGGCCGCCGATGTCGCGTACACGCCGACCGCGAGCCGGGGCACATCGACACCCTCGGACACCATCCGGACTGCGACCAGCCAGCGCTCGTCGGAGTCGGCGAAGGCCGCGATCCGGCGGGTGGCGGCGGGGTCGTCGGACAGCACCAGCACCGGCTCCCGACCCATGATCGTTCCCAGGATCTCAGCATAGGCCCGGGCGGTGGTGTGGTCGGTGGCGATCACCAGTCCAGCCGCGTCGGGCAACGCGCCGGCGCGTAGCTGGGTCAGCCGGGTGTCCGCGGCGCTGAGCACCGCAGGCATCCACTCTCCCGCCGGATCCAACGCGGTGCGCCAGGCCCGAGCGGTGTGCTCAGCGGTGAGCGGCTCCCCCAGCCGCGCCGAGTACTCCTCCCCCGCGCTGGTCCGCCAGCGGGCCTCCCCGGAGTAGGCGAGGAACATCACCGGCCGCACCACCCCGTCGGCCAGCGCCTCGGCGTACCCGTAGAAGTGGTCAGCGGCGGAGCGCAGCGCCCCGGCGCTGTCGGGTTCATAGCTGATGAACGGGATCGGAGTGTCGTCGCTGCGGAATGGGGTCCCGGTCAGGGCAAGCCGGCGTACCGCCGGGGTGAACGCCTCCCGCACCCCCTCCCCCCAGCTCTTGGCGTCCCCGCCGTGGTGGATCTCGTCGAGCACCACCAGAGTGCGGCGTCCCTCGGTGCGCACCCGATGCAGCATCGGGTGCGCCGCGACCTGGGCATAGGTGACCGCGACACCGTGATAGTCGCGAGAGGTGGCGCCTACCGAGTTGCGGAAATCGGGGTCCAGGGCCAAACCCACCTCGGCGGCCGCTGCCGCCCACTGATGCTTGAGGTGCTCGGTGGGGGTGACCACGGTCACCGCGTGCACGGTCCGGTCGGCCAGCAGCTCGGCTGCCACCCGCAAGGCGAAGGTCGTCTTGCCGGCGCCCGGCGTGGCCACCGCGAGGAAGTCCTGTGGCGCAGTGGCCAGGTACCGGGCCAGCGCACTGCGCTGCCAGGCGCGCAGCGGCCGGCGCGACGCTTCGGTAACGGTGGCGGTCTCAGCGGGGCGGGGCACGGGGGGCACGCACTCCTCTACTCACGGGTTGGGGCAGCTACTCACGGGTTGGGGCAGCCGCACGCTACCTGGCTCGGCGGGTCATGTGTGCGCACTCCAGCGAATGGACCATCCTGGGAGGCGACATGGATGCTCCCGTCGAATCCACCGCTGAACCTCCCGCCAGCGCCGCCTGCCACGCCGCCGCCGAGCCCGCCACGGGTGAGCGAGCCCGGCGCTCCCCGCTGCGCCTGATTTCCCGGACCGCAGCCAAGGCCTGGGAGGACAGCTTCATCTCGCTGTCGGCCCAGGCGGCGTTCTGGATGACGCTGTCGCTGCCGCCCTTGCTGCTGGGACTGCTGGGCAGCCTCGGGTTCGTCGCCAGCTGGTTCGGCCCGGGCACCGTCGAGGCGGCGCAGCGGGAGATCGTGCGGTTGGCCCCCACGGTCTTCAGCACCGATGTGGTCAACGAGATCATCCGCCCGACGGTGTCGGACATCCTCACCAAGGGGCACAGTTCGATCGTTTCAGTCGGGTTCGTCATCTCGCTGTGGGCCGGTTCCTCGGCGCTGGCGTCTCTGGTGGACTCGATCACCGCCGCTTACCATCAGCACACCGTGCGCCACCCAGTGTGGCAACGGGTCTTCGCACTGCTGCTCTACGCGGTGGCGCTGATCGGATCCGTGGTCGTGTTGCCGCTGACCGCGCTAGGCCCGGACCTGGTCCCCGATCTGTTCCCGGCGGGAGTGCGACCCACGGTGGCCCTGCTGGTCGTCATCTTTTACTACCCCGGGCTCGGCGTCCTGTTGATGGTTGGACTGGCCACGCTCTACAAAGTGGTGCTACCCAACAAGCTGCCGTGGCACCGCGGTCTCCCGGGTGCCCTGCTCGCGATGGCGGTGTTCCTGGTCACCAGTACCGCGCTGCGGCTCTACATCGCGTGGGTGTCCAGTACCGGGTACACCTACGGAGCGCTCGCCACTCCCATCGCATACCTGCTGTTCTCGTTCTTCATCGCGATGGCGATCCTGCTCGGCGCGGAGTTCAACAGCGCTATCGAGGAGATCTGGCCGGCTCACCCAACCCGACGCGATCGCCGGCGTGGGCGGCGGCGGACGATGGCTCGCATCGCGGCACGCGCCTGGCCTGACAACGACCGACCCGACTCCACCGTCGCCGGCAGCGACCAGGCGAACCGCTTGGCCCAGGCACCCGAATCCTCCTGAGCGGGTTGTGCTCATCCGCGTCCTAGCGGCCACCCCGGGCGAGCAACGGAGTAGGAGTGCCTGTGTCCTTCGACATAGTGAATTACAGCACCACTGCCCGCCGGGTGGTGGACGACGACGTCGACTACTCCGCCTTCCAGCGCACACCGCTACCCGAAGCCGCCCTGCGGGCGGTGCAGTACATGTCCGATGTGGAGAGCCACACCATCTGCTACCTGCGGGACTTGCTGGTCACCCCGTCACACCAGGACCCGGAGATCACGACGTTTCTCACCATGTGGGTCTATGAGGAGTTCTGGCACGGCGAGGTGCTGGACAAGGTGCTTGCCGCGCATGGCCGGAGTGTGGGCCCCGATCGGATCCGCCGCATTCGGTTGGCCCAGGGCCGCAGTGACCGGTTGTCTCCGATTTACCAGGCGGTGGCCGCTAATCTGGTCGGTGACGACTTCATCGCTGTGCACATGACCTTCGGTGTGATCAACGAATGGTCCACCTACGCGGGCTATGGCCGGTTGCTGGCCCAGACCGACCATCCTGAGCTAACCAAGCTTGTCGCGCGCATACAGCGGCAGGAGACTCGGCACGTGGCGTTCTACGCCAGCCAGGCGCGCGAGCGGCTGGCGCGATCGCGCGCCGCCCGGCTGCTGACCCGGCTCATCCTGAGGGTGGCCTGGACGCCGGTCGGGTCAGGAATCATGCCCGCCGCGGAGACAAATTTTCTGTTGCGCTACCTGATGGGCGGCGCCGAGGGCGCCCGAATGATCCGGCAGATCGACGAGAAGATCGACCGGCTGCCCGGTTTGGCGGGCATGCACCTGGTCAGCCGCGCCGCTGCCGGCTACGGGGTGGGACCCGACGCCGCCAGCCGCGCCACCGGTCCGGTCCAGCGAGCCGGAGCCATGCTGTGGTCCCTGCTGCGCTCTCCGTCGCTCAGCCGCTGAGTGACCCCGAGTGGTAACGCGCCAGATCGCCCTTCCCGCCGAGCCCCGCTTCCGCGACTCGGGCCAGCAGCGCCTCCCGCGCCGGGAGGGAAACGCCGTCCAGCGCGTGCTGGTCAAGCTCTACCCGGAAACCGGCGCTACCCAGCAACCGGACCCGCAGATCGCGAACCGCAACATGGTGCTCGGCGAGGTATTGGCGCCCGGCCAGCTCAGCTCGCTCGACCAACGCCAGCCGATCGACGGTCACCGGCACCCCGACTGCGATCCGGGAGGCCAGGCACGGCGTGCTCGGCTTGTCGCGCACCGTCAGGTGCCAGTGCGTCGCCAGCAAGCGCACGACCTCCTTGGTAGCGCCCACCTCCGCGAGGGGCTCGCACACCCCGAGCTCAGCAGCCGCCCGCAGGCCCGGGCGGTGCGAGGCACGGCGGTCATCGAGGTGCGTGCCGGTAGCCACGTGGGCGAACCCGCTGCGCCGCGCGACACCGCGGACCGCGGCAAGCACGGTCCGCTTGCAGAAGTAGCAGCGATCGCCCGCATTGGTCCGGTAACCCGGATCGACGTGCTCCTCGGTAGCCAGCACCACCAGTTGCGCCCCGATCTGTCCGGCGACGCGGCGGGCAGCCGCGAGCTCAGCCCGCGCCAAGCTGGGCGAGTCCGCGATGGCGGCCAGCACGGCATCGGCGCCGAGCGCCCGGACGGCCGCAGCCAGCACCACGGCGGAATCGACCCCGCCCGAGAAGGCCACCACCAGCCCGTCCAGCCGTCCCAGCCGGTCGAGCAGCGCGGCCTCGGCCTCGGCGGCCCTGACGGAATCCGCAGTGTGCATGGTCAACGATCCTCGCATGTCCGGGGCCGTACCGGATCGCGTGAGATAGTCGCCACCGTGGTCGACGCAGCGCCGCACCCACCGCGAGACGTCAGCGGTATCGCCCGCCTGGATCCCGATCGCAGGCGACGCACCGCCGTGCCCGAAGTCATCTTCGCCGAGGGCAAGACCGAGGACCAGACGCTGCACCTGCTGGCCGCGCAGCGCAGTAGCGAGCCCGGGTTCCCGGCGCTGGCCACCCGATGCCCAGACGGAGTGCTACGCCGGGCACCGGGCTGGTTTGACACCGAGCCGGTCCTGGCTGACCCGATCGGGCGCACCGTGATCGTCGGTGCGCTACCGCCGGCCCGCGGGTTCGTCGCAGTGCTCACCGGAGGTACCTCGGATCTGCCGGTCGCGCGCGAGGTGATCGCCACCTTGCAGGCGCTCGGTGCCGGCCACCGGTTGATCGCCGACGTCGGGATCGCCGGGCTGCATCGGCTGCTCGCGCACCTCGACGAGCTGACCGTGGCCGACTGCGTTATCGCCATCGCCGGCATGGAGGGCACCCTGCCCGGGGTGGTGACCGGGCTGATCCGGGCACCCGTGGTCGGGGTACCCACCAGTGTGGGCTACGGGGTGAGCGCGGGCGGGCACGTCGCCGCGGCGACCATGCTCGCCTCCTGCTCGCCGGGGTTGTCAGTGGTCAACATCGACAACGGATTCGGCGCGGCAGCGCACGCGGTCAAGATCGTCGCGAGGGTGCACGGTGGCTGAGCCCAAGGCGGCGTATCTGGACTGCACCGCGGGCGTGGCCGGCGACATGCTGCTCGGCGCGCTACTCGATGCGGGTGCTGACCTCGCCGCGGTGCGCGCCGCGGTGGCCTCGTTGGGGGTGCTTGGCCTGGACGTCACCATCGCTCAGACCCGGCGCTGCGGGCTGCGCTGCGGGCGCGCTGTGGTCGTCACGCCGGCCACCGACCAACCTACCCGGGGATTGGCTGAGGTGCTCGCCGCCATCGAGACCGCCAACTTGGGCACGGTGGCCCGCAGGGTGGCCGCTGACACGTTCCGGCTCCTCGCCGATGCGGAGGCCGCGGTGCACGGCATCCCCGCCGAGCTGGTGCATTTCCATGAGGTGGGGGCCACCGACGCGCTGGCCGATGTGGTCGGCACCGCCGTCGCTGCCGATCAGCTCGGCTTGCTCGCCGACGGTGCCCTGGTGACGTGTTCGGCGCTGGCGGCAGGCAGCGGGACGGCGCGCAGCGCGCACGGCACGATCCCGGTCCCGGCACCCGCCGTCCTGCAGATCGTGGCTGACCGTGGGCTATCGCTGACCGGCGGGAACCTCGCCGGGGAGCGCACCACGCCTACCGGTGCGGCCCTGGTCGCGATCCTGGCGACCCCCGGCCCGCTGCCACCGATGACGGTTGACACGGTGGGCAGCGGCGCAGGACAGCGGGACACCCCGGAGCGACCCAACATCACCCGGCTGGTGATCGGCAGCCGCACCGAGCCTGGACCAGTGCCTGGCCCCGCAGAGCCGGTAACCGTGGTGGAGACGACCGTCGACGATCTCGATCCCGAGCTGTGGCCGAGCGTGCTGCTCGCCGTCCGGGCCGCCGGAGCGTGGGACTGCTGGACCACCGCCACCGTCGGCCGGCACGGCAGGCCGGGGCAGGTGCTCACCGCGCTGTGCACCGAGCAGATCCGTCCGGCGGTGGTGGATGCGGTGTTCCGGCACAGCACCACGCTGGGCGTACGGTGGGCACCCTGGCAGCGCACCACGCTGTCGCGGATCACCGTGCCGGTGCCGGTGGGGCCGCCCGGGACCGCCCAGGAGATCAACGTCAAGGTCGCCGCCGGACCGGGAGGGCAGCAGACTGCCAAGCCAGAGCTCGCCGATGCCGAACGCGTCGCCAAGGTACTCGGTTGGCCGGTGCGCCGGGTGTGTGAGGCCGCATTGTCGGCCTACCACCGCGACCATCCCACTGGCCCGGTGATGCCATGAGTAGCGCCATGAGTACCAACGAGCTCGCCGGATCTCACGTGCTGCTCACCGGCGCGACAGGGTTCTTGGGGCAAGCGACCTTGGAGCGGCTGCTGTCGAGCTACCCGGACACCCATGTCTCGCTGCTCATCCGGCCCCGGGGCGAGCGCGGCGCGACCGACCGGCTGCGCGCCTTGCTCCGCAAGAACGTGTTCCGCCCGTTGAGCGAGCGCCTCGGCGCGGAAGAATTGGCGCGGCTGGTGCGCGAGCGGGTCACGGTCATCGAGGGCGGCCTCGGCTCGGTCACCCTGCCCGCCGACCTCGACGTCGTGATCCACGGTGCCTCCACGGTGTCCTTCGACCCACCCGTCGACGAAGCCTTCCGCACCAACGTCTCAGGTGTGGCGACCCTTTATGAGGCACTCCACCATGGGGCAGGCAAGGCCGGCTCGCCGCACGTGGTGCACATCTCCACCGCCTACGTCGCGGGCACCCGCAAGGGCGTCGTGGCTGAGGTGGCACTGGACCACGGGGTGGACTGGCAGCTAGAGCTGCAGATGGCGCTGGCCGCCCGAGTCGATGTGGAGCGGGAGTCCCGACGACCGGAGGTGCTGCGCCGCGCGCTGGCGCAAGCAGGCGGCCAGCATGCCAAAGCCGGCCCGCAGTCCACCGCTGCCGACGCCGAACGGCTGCGCACTGAGTGGGTCACCCGCCGGTTGGTGGACTACGGCCGCACGCGGGCCCGGAGCCTGGGCTGGCCTGACGTCTACACCCTGACCAAAGCGCTGGGCGAGCGGGTCGCTGAACAGAGGTGGGCCCGAGCGGGTCGACCGCTGTCGGTGGTCCGTCCAGCCATCGTGGAAAGCGCGCTGCGGCACCCCTATCCGGGATGGATCGACGGCTTCAAGATGGCCGACCCGCTGATCATCGCCTACGGCAGGGGCCTGCTGCGCGAATTCCCCGGGCTACCCGACTCCGTGATGGACGTGATCCCGGTCGATCTGGTGGTCAACGCGATCCTCGCGACCGCCGCCCGACCACCCGCCACCGGGCCGGCCTACCTGCACGTCAGCTCCGGCGCCAGCAACCCGCTGACCTTCCAGGACATGTACGCACTGTGCCGGGAGTACTTCGACAACCACCCCATGCCCGACGGTGATCGCGGCCATATCGCGCCGCCCACCTGGCGGTTTCCCGGCAGCCAGCAGGTGGAGCTGACGCTGAGCGCCGGTGAACGGGCCGCGGCGTTAGCCGAACGAGTGCTGCTGGCGCTGCCACCGTCGAAGCGCTCCCAGGATTGGCTGACCAGCCTTGGCCGCCAGCAGCAGGAACTGGTGCAGCTACGCGAATACGCCGACCTCTACGGCGTCTACGCCCGCGCCGAGGTGATCTACGACGACCGCCGGCTGCGGGAGCTGCATGCGGCGTTGCCAGCGAAGCGTGCCCTCGATCACGGCTTCGACCCCACCGTCATCGACTGGCGGACCTACCTGCAGGACGTGCACTGCCCGTCGATCACAGCTACAGTCCGCCGGGCCGGGCAGCGGCGGGCACGTTCCACCGCCGACCATCGCGGCTCGCCGTCCAAGCCGGTTCTGCCCGAGCGAACCGACGTCGCCGCGGTGTTCGACCTGGAGGGCACCATCGTGAACTCCAACGTCGTGGAGTCCTACCTGTGGGCCCGGTTGGCGACGATGCCTCGCTCCGGTTGGCTACCCGAGCTGGCCGATCTGGCCCGGTGCTCCCCCCGATACCTCTACGCGGAGCGCCACGACCGCGGCGAGCTGCTGCGCGCCTTCCTGCGCCGCTACGCCGGAGTGCGGGCCGACGAGCTGCGAACGCTGGTCACCGACGTGCTCGGCAACGCGCTGCTGCATCGGGTGATGCCCGAAGCCACCCGGCAGATCCGCCGCCACCGCGCGGCCGGACACCGAACTGTCCTGATCACCGGCGCGGTAGACCTGCACGTAGAGCCGCTATCGGTGCTCTTTGACGAGGTGGTGGCCAGCCGGATGCACGCCAAGGACGGCGTACTCACCGGGTTTCTCGAAACTCCTCCGTTGGTCGACGAGGCGCGCGCGGCGTGGCTGCGGCACTATGCCCAGGCCAACGGCTTGCACCTGGACCGGTCCTACGCCTATGCCGACAGCTACTCCGACCGCCCGTTACTCGAGGCCGTCGGGCACCCGCAGGTGGTCAATCCAGACTCCCAGCTCTTCCGGCACGCCCGGCGGCGCCGCTGGGTCGTGCACCGGTGGGGCGCCCACACCGGAGGGCTGCTCGAGGTGCTGCTCGACGTCACCCGAGCCGACGCCCGAGCGGCTGCGCGCGTTGGTACGAGGGTCGATGTCCGGCCAGGTCAAGACCCCCAAGGAGCGCCACGGTGAGCCTCGCATTGCAGTATCACCGCTCAGCAGGGCGATATTTCGCCGCCCGCGCGGTCAGTGGCAGCCGCGCCGGCAGGCGGCTGGCGGGCGCGCTGGCCAGCAATGTGGCGCCGTTACGGCTGGTCGAGCGGGCCGACCCGGTCCCGGCCGACGAGTCCTGGAGCCGGGTCGAGCCGGTGCTGTCCGGTATCTGCGGATCGGACCTCGGCCTGCTCACCGGCCGGTCGTCGCCCTATCTCGGGCCCTTGACCTCGATGCCCTTCGTTCCCGGCCACGAGGTGCTCGGGCGCACCCTCGACGAGCTACCCGGGTTACCCCGAGGCAGCCGGGTGGTGATCGACCCGGTGTTGCGGTGCGCGGTGCGGGGCGTGGCGTCCTGCCGGGCTTGCCTCGCCGGGCACACCAGCCGCTGCGACCACATCACCAGCGGGCGACTGGCTGCTGGGCTACAGACCGGCTTCTGCGCCGACACCGGGGGTGGCTGGAGCCGCCGTATGATCGCGCATGCCAGCCAATTGCACCCGGTGCCCGACCCGCTGCCCGACGAGATCGCCGTCCTGGTGGAGCCATTGGCCTGCGCGGTACACGCCGTGCGCCGAGTACCGGTCAGTCCCGGCGCCTCGGTACTGGTGATCGGCGCGGGCACGGTGGGTCTCTTGACGCTGCTTGCGCTGCGCAAGCTCAGCGCGGCCGGCGAGATTCATGTGATCGCCAAGCACCGCCATCAAGCCGACCGGGCCCGCGACCTGGGTGCCACCCAGGTCATCGGCACCGACAGCACCGCACGGACGCTGCGCCGCAGCACCGGCGCGCTACTGGTCGAGCCCGAACTCGGCGACGGCTACCTGCTCGGTGGGATGGACCTGGCCTTCGAGTGCACCGGGGGCACCTCGGGTTTGAACACGGCGCTGCGGTCGCTGCGAGCCGGAGGCACGGTGGTGGCATCGGGAATGCCCGCGGGTGGAGCGGATCTCACCCCGCTGTGGTACCGGGAGCTGCACCTCGTCGGGGCGTACGCCTCGGCGACAGGTGAAGAGCCGAGTCAGGGTGACTTCCCGGCGGCCCTCGACCTGGCGGCATCAGCAGCGCTGGACGGTTACGTTGACACGAAGTATCCGCTGGAACAGTGGCGCGACGCGCTTGATCACGCTGCCGCGGCCGGCCGGTTGGGCAGCATCAAGGTCGTCTTCGCGCCCGGCCGAGGATAAGAGTCGACGTTTGCGTAGCGCTGCGGACAGGAGCAGGTGAGAGTGTGGGCAGACCAGGTTTCGTGCTCGACGTCGACGAGCGGACTCCCCCGCTGCTGATGCACGAGGGCGAGGGGTTCCGGTTGGAGCGCCTGCCACTGGGCAGCCGGGTGATCTACCCGCCGGAGTCGCTGCCGGCCATCGTAGACCTCGAGAGTGCGATCCATCATGCCCTCCTGCATCCACACGGCAGCGACCCGCTGCCGCAGCTGCTCCGACGTGGGATGCGGCTGACGATCGTCTTCGATGATCTGTCCCTGCCCCTGCCGCAGATGCGCACCCCGGACGTCCGGCAGCGGGTGATCGAACAGGTTCTGGAGCTGGCCGCCACCGCCGGGGTGGACGACGTCGAACTCATCGCCGCCAACTCGTTGCACCGGCGAATGACCCCGGCGGAGCTCAAGCGCACCGTCGGCGAGCGGGTGTTTCGCGCCTTTCATCCCGATCACCTGCGCAACCACGACGCCGAGGACCCGGACAATCTTGCGCATCTGGGCACCACCGCACACGGCGAGGACGTGGAGATCAACCGACGCGCCGCCGAAAGCGATCTGATCGTCTACGTCAACATCACGCTTACCGCGATGAACGGCGGCTCGAAGTCGGTGGCCGTGGGATTGGCCAGCTATGCCAGCCTGCGCCACCACCACAATGTGCACACATTGCGGCATTCGCGCTCGTTCAACGATCCCCCCAATTCGGCGATGCACCAGTCCTACGACCGAATGGCAGACGTCATCGGCGGGCAAGTCCCGGTATTCACCATCGAGACCACGCTGAACAACGAACCGTTTCCCACGGCGCTGCGTTTCCTCACTCGTCGCGAGTGGGAGTGGAACCTCACCGACCAAGCCAGCTACCTGGCGGTCAAGCGAAGCAACGACCTGGCAACCGGCAAGCTGCGGCGGCGGATCTGGCAGGCCACCGAGGCACCTTACGGTGCCACCGGGGTACACGCCGGGGCACCGAGCCAGGTGCACCAGCACACCCTGGCCGCAGTGCATCGCCAGCAGCTCACCGAGGTGCAAGGGCAAGCCGACGTGGCGATTTTCGGCTTACCCTACATTTGTCCGTACAACGTGAACTCGATCATGAATCCGATCCTGGTGATGTCACTGGGACTCGGTTACTTCTTCAACCTCTATCGGGGCAAACCGATCGTGCGCGAAGGCGGAGTGGCGATCTTCTACCACCCGATGCCGCACGAGTTCCATCCAGTGCACCATCCCAGCTACATCGATTTCTACGAACTGCTCGCCGAGACGACCGACCCGGTGATGCTGGAAACCAAGTACGAGAAGCAGTTCGCCACCGATCCGTGGTACACCCATTTGTACCGAACCAGTTACGCCTATCACGGCGTGCACCCGTTCTACATGTGGTATTGGGGCGCGCACGCGATGCAGCATCTGGCCGATGTGATCTTCGTCGGGGGCAACCGGTCGACCACTGCGCGGCTGGGATTCCGCGCCGCGTCCAGTTTGGCTGACGCACTCGAGCTGGCTCGAGACACCGTCGGCGCCAACCCTGAGATCAGCTACCTGCACGCCCCGCCGATGGTGCTGGCAGACGTGCGATGAGTGGACTACGCGACGAACTGCGGCTGCTGCGCCACGGCCGGGACTGGCGGGGCCGGTCGCGGGTGCCACGCTCCGCGCAACGCTGGGAACGGCCCGGCAACGGCGACGACTTCCCTACCGCGTGGGCCCGCACGGCCGCGGCCGGGGCGGTGCGCGGCGCCCTGCAGCAGGCGATGCTCAAGCCGGTGATCTGGAGCCAGACCCGGCCGGTGGTGCACGGCCGCGAATATCTCGACAGCGTCCGCGGCCCGGCGGTGTTCGTCGCCAACCACTCCAGCCACCTGGATACCCCATTGATCCTGGGTGCACTTCCACCGCGGATCACCAAGAAGCTCGCGGTCGGGGCCGCCGCTGATTACTTCTTCGACTCTCGGACCGTCGCCGCGGCCACCACGCTGCTGTTCAACGCCTTCCCCGTGGAGCGGCGCGCGCGACGGGGCCGCAGCCTGGCCGCCGAGCTGGTCGATGGCGGCTGGAGCCTGCTGCTCTACCCGGAGGGCAGCCGCACGGTGGACGGCTGGCTCACCGGGTTCAAGCTCGGAGCCGCGCAACTCTGCGCGATGAAGGGGGTGCCTGCGGTGCCGATCGCACTGCGCGGCACGTTCGCCGCGATGCCCCGCGGCCGGCGCTGGCCGCAACCTGGCAGGCCGCGGGTCACCGTCCGGATCGGCCGACCGCTGCGCATCGCAGCAGATGAGACCGTGCCCGAATTCCGCTTCAGGCTGGTGCGCGCCGTGGCCACTCTCTGGGCCGAGGACGACCTCGGCTGGTATGGCGCCCTACGAGCGGCCGCCGACGACTCGCTGGCGCTGCCTACCGGATCGCGCAGCGCGCTGCCCACCACCGCGTCCGGCCAGCCCGCGCAGGACAACGATGTGGCCCCGTGGCGCCGGGTTTGGGAGGCCACCCGACCTCCCGCCAATGACGGTCCCCGCCAGGTCTGGCCGGGCTAACCGCGCGGTGACAGCTTGCCCCGCCCCGGCGCAGCGTCGTCGGTCAGCCGGCGTCGCCGCCCCCGGGTAGCGACTCGTAGATCTCCTTGCACTCCGGGCATACCGGGGAACCCGGCTTGGCGGCCCGAGTCACTGGGAACACCTCGCCACACAGTGCGACCACCTGCGTGCCCATCACCGCGCTCTCGGTGATCTTGTTCTTGCGCACGTAGTGGAACATCTTGGGCGTATCGTGGCCGGTGCCGTCGGTCCCCTCAGGGCGGGTATCGACATCTGGCAACGTTTGGGTCGGCGTGCTCACCGGTCCATCATGCCACTCGTGAGTGGGAACCAGGGTTACCGCCGCTCGCTAACCAGCAGAGCCACTCACCAGCGGAGTTCAGCCTTCGACGATCGGGTGGTCGCCGCTCTCCAGCTCACGGCCACGAAGGTCGCCCTGCTCCAGGCCCTGGCCCAGCTTATGGACATGCTCGGCCTTTCGGGGCGCCCGGTCATTGGCGATGAGCACCGCCATCCAGGGCAGTGGTACCGAGAGCACGACGAAGGCCAGCGCGACCCACCAGGTCTGGTAGAAGACGCCGGCGAGGATCAGGCACGGGATGCGGGCCGACATCAGGATCGCGTACTTGCGCCTCCGGGCGGCGAACTGCTCGGCGTAGGACGGTTCCGCCGCCGTGATGAGAACCGCGGCATCGCCTCGTCGGCGAGCGTGCTCAGGGTGATCCCGCGCGTCCTCACGTCCCGATTTGATACTCCCAACCTCCTACTTCTTCGCCCTTGCGGCTGCCTTGACCTGTTGCTTGTACTCCCGAACCTTGGCCAGCGAGTCAGCATCGGTCACGTCGGCGACCGAGCGGTAGACACCCTCGTCCCCGAAGGGGCCGGCCACTTCCCGCCAGCCGTCGGGCCGCACGTTACGCTGCTTGCCGAGAAGCGCTACGAAGATCTGCGCCTTGTACGTTCCGTAGCCAGGCAGCGCGACCAGCCGATCGAACAGCTCCGGCGCGTCTGCGGCATCCCGCCACAACCTGGTCACGTCACCGTCGTAGTGCTCGACCAACGCCCGACAGATGTCCTGCACGCGCCCAGCCATCGCCTTGGGATACCGGTGCAGGGCGGGCTGCTCGGCGAACAGAGTCGCCAGCGCATCGGGATCGTATTCAGCCAGCTCGTGGACGTCGAGGTCGTGCCCCAGTCGCTGTTGCAGTTCGTAGGGTGCCGCAAAGGCCCGCTCCATGGGCACCTGTTGATCGAGGAGCATCGCCAGCAGCAACGCCAGCGGATCCCGCTCCAGCAACGAGTCTGCCGGTGCGTCCTGGCTCAACATCAAGCTCACCAAGACCTCCTCGGCACGGATGAGTACCCACCAAGCCTACTACCCGCCAGCGCTGCGCAGCCTGGCGAGCACTGATCAGATGTCGATGCCGACCGAGCCCATCACTTCGGTGCGCCAGTCCTGGTAGTCGGTGGCCGCGCCGGACCGTTCCTGGGGGTTGCGCTGAGTCTGCGCATCATCGTCGCCGCCCAGCGCGTAGTGCACGATCTCCTGGTCGCTGCGCCGGCTGCTGACCACCTTCACCGCTACGTGTTTGGTGGCGAGCTCGGCCCGGGTGGCGTGCGCCAGTAAATGCAGCAGTGCCAGCCGCGATTGCTGGTCATCGGGCAGCGACATCTCATCTGGGGTATTGCCGGACACCAGCACCACGGTCGCGCCGGGTGCGAGCACCGGTAGCACCCGGTCGACCGCGCTGAACCGGGCCAGTAGGCCCGCAGACAGGAACGAGCCGACGCGCGCGACGGCGGTGTCGCCATCGGGATGGATCGTGACGGGCAGCTGGATGTAGAAGTCGAGGCCATCGCTGCCCGGATCCCCCGGAAGCGCCGCGGGATCGGTGATGATCACAGGGTCGGCGCCCGCGTCCTTGAGAAGTTGAGAAAGCCGTTGCGCCCGGTCGGCAGACCCGCTCAGCAACCCGATAGACGACATCGACCCTCCTGCAGTGCGTTCCCACCGATCGATGGACCACTCGGTCAACTGATCACCGTTGTCAGGTCATCGTAGGAGCCGGTGGCAGCACCTGGCGAGGGCACCGGAGGTATCGGAGGGCGAGTCCCCCGAATGGCTGCGCTTCATACTCACCTACCCTGGAGCGCCCTTGCCGGGACCCCAGGGTTTGGTGGGTTCGTTACCGGGTCCGCCCCGGCGCGGTGGTTGCTATTTCTTCGAGGCGTCCGCATCCTGAGCCGAACCTGCGCGCCGCGTCATCGGACGCGACGGGACGCCGTTGGCCGCATCCTGCATGTCCTTGCCGGCATCCTTCACCTCATCCTTCACCTCGAGGGCGGCCTCTTTCGCAACAGACGCAGCTTTGGTGGCGGCCGACGTGGTGGCGGCCAGCAGACTCTTGGTGAACTCCCGCTGGGTCACCAGCATCTGCTCGGCAAAATCGAACATGCTGTCTACGGCCTCGACGGCGCCGCGCAACTTGGTGTCCGACACCGGCACGAACCTCTGAAAACTGTCTGTCCAGATCTCCAGCGCGCTGGTGATGGCTTCCTGGCCGCGACGGGCGGCGTCGGTCATGGTCTCGTGCGACGTGGTCATCGTCATCCCTTTCCTCGCTCATAGGATACGATCACCAAACTACGCACGATTGATAAGTATGTCAAGCAAGGCTGTCCGGGGTGCTCGCGCCGCTACCGACCACTTCTGCCCTCTATGAAGCTGCGGTACACCCCGAGCAGAGCTTCGCGCTGGGCCTCGGTAAGCCTCGGGTCGCAGCGGATGCTGGTCTCGGTACTGGCCGGCTGACCGGCAGGGACGTCGTCGGCCGCGGGTTTCATCCAGCCGGCCTTCGCTAGAAGCTGGTCGGTGGTCAACCCGAGCGCGTCCGCGATTGCCCGCAACACCGTTAGCGACGGCTGGTGCAGGCCGCGCTCGACCTGGCTGAGGTAGGCGTTGGAGATCCGGGTCAGGGCTGCCATCTCGCGCAACGACAGGTCGGCCAGCTGCCGCTGGGCCCGGATGAACCCTCCCAATGCCCCTAGCTGGGCCTGCCAGGGGTCGGGCACCGTGCCGTCGTCACTCGCGCTCGCCATGGCTCACATCATCCCGCTACAGCGCAGCCGTGCGCCGCAAGGCTCTCATGTCTCGCGCACGTAGCTACCCGGGGCGGCCTCCAGCGGCGGGTGCATGGTGCTGCCCATCGGAGGTGGTGCTTGCTGCGGTCCGGCCTGCTTGGCGATCCACGGCGTCCAATCCTCCCACCATGATTTGGCGACCTCGGTGGCCTGCTGACGCCAGGCCTCCGGGTCAGCCGGCAACGTCTCCGCCGTACCCACCCAATGTTTGGACTTCGGGTTCGGGGGGTTGACCACGCCGGCGATATGCCCGGAGTTGGATAGCATGAACCGCACCGTGCCGCCGATGAGACGGGCACCCGCATAGACCGCCTTCCATAACGCAATGTGATCGCGCTCGGCGGACACGAAATAGCTGTCCTGGCTGATGCGGGTGAGATCCAGCTTCTCCCCCGCCAGTTCGAGCTCACCTTTTGCCAGCCGATTCTCGAGGTACAAGGACCGGAGATACTCGATGTGCATGGCGGCGGGCATCCGGGTCGAATCGGAATTCCAACTCAGAATGTCGAACGGAGCCGGCTGCTCCCCCAGCAGCCAATTGTTGACCACGTAATTCCACACGAGATCCCGGCCCCGCAGCAGGTTGAATGTGGTGGCCATGCTGTCCGAGGGCAGGTAGCCCTTGCTTGCCATGACGCGGTCCAGCCGCTGGACAGCGGCTTCGTCGGTGAACACGCCGAGCTGGCCAGGCACGGTGTAGTCCAGCAGGGTGTTCAGCACGGTCAGCGAGCGGATCCGGTCCTCGCCGCGGCCGGCGAGCCAGGCGAGCATTCCCGTCGCCATGGTGCCGCCGAGGCACAGCCCGATCAGGTTGGTCTGTGGGGCTCCGGTGATCTCCTCGACGACCTCCAGCGCGGCCAGCAGACCCTCCCGCAGGTAATCGCTCATCGTGAGGTCGGCCAGCGTCTCATCCGGGTTCCGGTAGCTGATCATGAAGCAGGTATGACCGTGGCGCACCGCCCACTCCACCAGGCTCTTTCCCGGCGCAAGATCCATGATGTAGTACTTGTTGATCCACGGCGGGCTGAACAGCAGCGGAACCTGGTGCACAGTCTCGGTCTGCGGTTTGTACTGGATCAGTTCCATCAGGCGGTTACGGAACACCACGCTGCCCGGCGTCGCGGCCAGCTCGCGGCCAGGGCGGAACTGTCCCGGTGTGACCTGGCGGGGCATGCCGTTGTTGGTCGCTATGTCCCGCAGCACGTTGCGGGCTCCGCGCAACAAGCTGAGGCCACCAGTATCGAACGCCTTCTTCAGCGCAGCCGGGTTGGTCGGTAGCCAATTTGTCGGCGCGGTGGCGTCGAGCGCTTGGCGCAGCGCGAAGTCGGCCTTGCGTCGGGTGGCGGCATCCAACTCCGCTCTATCCAGCAGGTCCTGCAGGAATCCCTCCAACAGCGCGTGTTGCTGGCGCACCAGGTAGAACAGCGGGTTGGTGGTCCAGGCTGGATCGGCGAAGCGGGCGTCCTGAACCGGCTTAACAGGGCCTTCCCGGTTCAGGCCGATGCTGCGTAGCGTCGCGGTCACCACGGCTTGCGCGCTACGTTTGCCGTAGTCCATCGCCGACTGCGACAGTGCCGGCGGATTGCCTGCCACCGACATCGCGAGCTTGCCCAGGGCTGCTCCGAATCCGGCCGGGTCCATGTCGGCCGTCGCGGAGTCGATCCCGAGCAGCGACTGGATCGATGAGGCGATCTCAACGGCGTCTCGGCGCAACTCGCTCCAGGGATCGCCGTTCGACGGATTCGACGGATTCGACGCGTTCACGGACAGCCACCTCCATCTCGGCTACCTCAGTATCTCGGCTACCTCAGTGCCTCCGGACACCATAGGCGACCAGTTCGCCTGGCAGGATCCGTCGCCGTGCGAGCGGTAGTGAGCCGAGTCACGGAGGCAGCGGTTCTCGTCGACGACCAGTTGGTCGGCGAGCTCGACGGGCCCGGGCTGCTGGTGTTGCTCGCGGTGACTCACAACGATGGTCCGGCGCAGGCCGAGACGATGGCGCGCAAGCTATGCGAGCTGCGGATCCTGCGCGACGAACGCTCCGTCGCCGACACCGGCGCCGGGGTGCTGCTGGTCAGTCAGTTCACCCTCTACGCAGCGACACGCAAGGGTAGGCGGCCTTCCTTCACCGCGGCCGCCCGCCCGACGCACGCCGAACCGCTGGTCGAGGAGGTCGTCGCCCGGCTCCGGGCCCGCGGGATCACCGTGGCCACCGGCCGCTTCGGCGCAACAATGGCCGTGCGCAGCGTGGCCGACGGCCCGTTCACGGTCCTCATCGACGTGTGACGCCGTTGGCGAGCTACCAACCCGGGCGATAAACCCCTTAACCGGCAGCCAACCCTGAGAAGTGTCTGAGGGTCCACCGGATCGGGCACTTCGCCGGGTACACGTTCGTCGAGCTGGGCGAGAGTCCGGGAACGGAATCCGGGCTCCCGACGTTGTAAAGGTCATCGCCGCGGGTACTCGATGGCCAGACTGGTGCAACGTCGCGCGCCGACCACCATACGCGCCGGAGTCGGCACGAGGATCCGTCCGCAGGAAGGAACCTGATGACCGCCGCACAGATTTTCGTCGAACCGGACCCCATGCTCGAGGCTGACCTTGACGCCCAGAGCCCAGCGGCCGACTTGGTGCGGGTTTACCTCAACGGAATCGGGCGCACCGCGCTGCTCAGTGCCCAGCAGGAGGTTGAGCTCGCGAAGCGCATCGAGGCCGGCGTGTTCGCACGTCACACCCTGGATACTGCGACGCGGCTGTTACCCAGCCGACGCACCGATCTCATCCGGCTGGTGAGCGACGGTCACAAAGCCAAGGACCACTTGCTGGAGGCCAACCTGCGGCTGGTGGTGTCGCTGGCTAAGCGCTACACCGGCCGAGGCATGCCCCTGCTGGACCTGATCCAGGAGGGAAACCTCGGCCTGATCCGCGCGGTGGAGAAGTTCGACTACACCAAGGGCTTCAAGTTCTCCACCTACGCCACCTGGTGGATCCGGCAAGCCATCACTCGTGGCATGGCCGACCAGGGACGAACCATCCGGCTTCCGGTGCACTTGGTGGAGCAGGTCAACAAGCTCGCCCGGATCAAACGCGACCTGCACCAGCAGCGAGGTCGGGAGGCGACTCACCAGGAACTGGCTGAGGAATCCGGCATCCCGGTGGAGAAGGTCGCCGACCTGCTGGACTACTCCCGGGATCCGGTAAGCCTGGACATGCCGGTCGGCGCCGAGGAGGAAGCTCCGCTGGGTGACTTCATCGAGGATGCCGAGGCCACCGACGCCGAGTCCGTGGTGATCTCCGGGTTGCTCCAGGACGACCTGCGCCGGGTGCTGGCGACCCTCGAAGAGCGGGAGCAGAATGTCATCCGCCTGCGCTATGGCCTCGACGACGGCCAGCCGCACACGCTGGACCAGATCGGCAAGCGTTTCGGACTGTCTCGCGAACGGGTTCGTCAGATTGAGCGCGAGGTGATGGCCAAGCTGCGCCATGGCGACCGCGCGGAGCGGCTGCGGGCGTACGCCAGCTAACCGGCAAGGAGCTTCAGCGAGTTATCGCTCGAATGGAGGCATTGACGCCACCACGCTTGGACCGGCACTGTCACCTCAACATGTGATGCAGGCCACGTGTTATGCAGACCACGCGACGTCAGCTCAGGGCTGTCGCGCGCCGCGGAAGGTCGGACCCGTCGGGGGTCCGGCCTTCCGACTCCGTTTCCCGCCGTCAAATCCGAGGGTCCTCGGGGTCGAGTCCGTGCAGCGGGTAGACAGCGCGCCGGGTCGCCTGGATCGCCAGGTCCACCTCGGTGTCGCCCGTCCCGTCCCAGGGTGTCCAACGGGGCTCGGTACCGTCGGTCATCGAGGTCGGCAGCTGTGTGCCGCGCGCCACGGCGGCGGCATACGCCGTCCACTCGGCCGGTACCGCTGTGTTCGGGTCCACCTCGCGGTCGAGAAGAATTCCCAGCAGGTGTGTCCACGATCGCGGGACCACCCGGAACAGGGCGTAGCCGCCACCACCCAGAGCGAGCCACCGGCCGCCGGCAGCGGTGTCGGCCAGGTCGGCTAGCGCACGATGCGCGGCGCGCTGACCGTCGACCGACAGCTCCAGGTCGGCGAGCGGGTCTTCGACGTGCGTGTCCGCGCCGTGTTGGGTGACCAACACCTCGGGCTGGAACGCGCGCAGCAACGCGGGCACGACCGCGTGGAAAGCCCGCAACCAGCTGGCATCGCCCGTGCCTGGTGGAAGCGGGACATTGACCGCAGAACCTTCAGCACCGGGGGCCCCGACGTCGACGGAGTTGCCGGTGCCCGGAAACAGCGTCGCCGGATGTTGATGCAGCGAGATGGTGAGCACCCGAGAATCGTCGGCGAAGGCATCCTGCACACCGTCGCCGTGATGGACATCGATATCGACGTAGGCCACCCGGGACACTCCGCTATCGAGCAGCCGACGAATCGCCAGCGCGCAGTCGTTGTAGATGCAGAAGCCCGAGGCGTGGTCACGCATCGCGTGGTGCAGCCCGCCGGCGATGTTCACCGCCCGCGCCGCACGGCCGGTGAGGATCTCCTCTGCGGCGACCAGCGAGCCACCGGCGACCAGTGCCGAGGCCTCGTGCATGCGGTGGAAAATGGGGTTGTCCGGGGTCCCCAGACCGTGTCCGACGTATCCGCGCGGCGCTCGCTTGACCGCAGCGAGGTAATCCCGGGAGTGCACGGTGCGCAGCTCGTCGTCGGTGGCCGGTACCGGCGCCAGCGGCTGCACTCCGTCCAGCACACCCAGCGAACGCGCCAGCCGGACGGTGAGATCCAGCCGGATGGGATTCAGTGGATGCCGGCCACCGAGGTCGTAGCCCAGGAGGGCCTCATCCCAGACGACGACCGCGCGAGGAGCGCTCATGGCCCAGCACGTTACCGGCCGTGGTGGTGTGCGAACCGCTACCCGGGATTCGGACCGGTGGCCACCGGGCGGGCGGGGTCGGTGCACCACTGCGACCACGACCCAGCGTAAAGCGCTGCCGGCCGTGCCGGCGTGGTGACGCCGGCCCGCTCAAGTCCGAGCACCAGCGCACACGCGGTGATCCCGGAGCCGCAATAGGCGCCGATCTCGGCCGCCCCGACACCCCACCGTTGCGCGAGCTCGCGCAACCGGCTCGGCGATAGCCAGCGGCCCTGCGCGTCGGTCAGCTCGCCATACGGCGCGCTGGCTGCCCCGGGTATGTGACCAGCCCGCGGGTCGAGCGGCTCGGTCTCACCTCGATAGCGGGGCGTCGCTCGACCGTCGAGCAGCACGCCGTCGCGGGCCAGCGCCGCGGCTTGCGGCGTCTCAAGCACTGGCATTGCCCCGGGCCCCACCGTGCTCGTACCCGTCTGCCGTCGAGACACGTCGACAGTCACCGGCAGCCCCGCCGCTCGCCACGCCGCGATCCCTCCGTCGAGCACCGCAACCTCAGGGTGTCCTACCCAGCGCAGCAGCCACCACAGCCGCGCCGCCACCGAGCTGTCAGCCGCGTCGTAGGCGACGACCGGGGTCGTGGCGCTGACGCCGGCCGCCCGCAGGGTTGCCTGCAGCGCCGCTGGCTTCGGGAGGGGGTGGCGTCCATCCGGCCCCGGCGGACCGGCCAGGTCGGTATCCACGTCGAGAAAGACCGCCCCAGGCAGATGACCGGCCTCGTAGTCGGCGCGGCCGGGCCCGGTGAGCGACCACCGTACGTCGGCTATGACAGGGGGCGCGGGGCTAGTGAGCAACGCAGCTAGCTCTCGGGCGGTGACCACCGGATGCATACCACCCATCCTGCCCTCACTGCCAGTGGGTTTCCGCCATATCCCCAGCAGGCCACTACCATAAGCACAACCGAGGGAGACTGGTGTGAACGATCTCATCGACACCACCGAGATGTACCTGCGCACCATCTTCGAGCTCGAGGAGGAAGGTGTGGTCCCGCTGCGGGCGCGGATCGCCGAACGCCTGGGACAAAGTGGGCCTACTGTCAGCCAGACGGTGGCCCGCATGGAGCGGGACGGCCTGCTGACGGTGGCCGACGACCGGCATCTCGAGCTCACCGCGGAGGGCCGCAGCCGGGCCACTTCAGTGATGCGCAAGCACCGGCTGGCCGAGCTTCTTCTCGTCGACGTGATCGGGCTCGAGTGGGAGCAGGTGCACACGGAGGCCTGCCGCTGGGAGCATGTGATGAGCGAGGCGGTGGAGCGAAAGCTGGTCACGCTGCTGGGCAACCCCACCACGTCTCCGTACGGCAACCCGATCCCGGGGTTGGACGAGCTCGGGGTCGGAGAGGCCGCCGGCCCGGTCGAACCCGACCTCGTCCGGCTCGACGAAGTGGCCCGACGCGGCGGCGGCACGGTAGAGGTGCGACGTATCTCCGAGCACGTGCAGCTCGACCCGACCTTGATGGCGGACCTGCACAAGGTCGACGCGGTGCCCGGCAACGTGGTGGAGGTGGCTGCCCAGGCACGGGCGAACCATCCGATAGTGCTGTCCGGCCGAGGGACCAAAGTCGAGGTGAGCGGCGCCCTCGCGCACGCGGTCATGGGCCGTCGACGGTGACACGATTGTCGGCTATGACCACGCCGGAGCGAATGCGGCTGCTGGTCACCGGGGGCGCGGGTTACATCGGCAGTATCTGCGCCGCGCGACTGGTTGAGGCCGGTCACGACGTCGTGGTCCTCGATGACCTGTCCACTGGGCACCGGGACGCGGTGCCGGCGGCCTGCCGGTTCATCGAGGGAACTGTCGAGGATGCCGGCGCGGTGCTGGCCGAGGGCTTCGATGGTGTGCTGCATTTCGCGGCTCGCTCGTTGGTCACGGAATCGATGGCGCTACCGCAGCGCTACTGGCTGGGCAACGTGGTGGCCTCGGTGCGGCTGCTCGAGGCAATGCGAGAGCACGGGACTCCCCGGCTGGTCTTCTCCTCCACCGCCGCGACCTACGGCGAACCCGCGTCGGTGCCGATCACAGAGGATGCCGCCACCCGACCGACCAACCCCTATGGGGCAACGAAACTTGCGATCGATCACGCCATCGGCTCCTATGCCATCGCGCACGGCATTGCAGCCGTGAGCCTGCGGTATTTCAATGTCGCCGGCGCGTACGACCGCTACGGTGAGCGGCACACGGTCGAGACCCACCTCATCCCGCTGGTGCTGCAGGTCGCTCTCGGTCACCGAGACAAGATCATGGTGTTCGGGGAGGATTGGCCCACCCCGGACGGCACCTGCATCCGCGACTACATCCATGTGGTGGACCTCGCCGACGCTCACGAGCGGGCACTCGCGCAGGCCGTGCCCGGCGCGCATCGTATCTACAACCTGGGCAACGGAACCGGATTCTCGGTGCGCCAGGTGCTAGACACCTGCCGGGAGATCACCGGGCACCCGATCCCGGCACAGTGCGCGGCGCGCCGAGCCGGCGACCCGGCGGTGCTCATCGCCGCCAGCGATCGAGCGCACTGCGAGTTGGGCTGGAAACCGCGGCGGGCCGATCTCGCCGTGATTGTGGCCGACGCGTGGGAGTTCGCCCGCCGCGGCTAGGCGCGCCCACGCGGATCACCAGTCACCGCTTTCGTCGCGATCGTCTATTGGCGGAGTTGCGCGCGGGTCGTATCAGGGCGGCAGCCGCGTCCGCGGCGACGCTGCGTAACAACTCCGGTGACAGACCACCGTCGAGTGCCGCCCGCAGCAGCCCAGACAGTGAGTGATGCGGGCAGGCGTGCAGCGCGGCGTCCAACGCGACGCCCGCAAGCGCGCCGTCCCCGCGAAGGTACGCGGCGAGCGCCAGCAGTGCCGCAGGTTCAGCCCGCTCCGGCGCGGGAGTCGCGCGAACCAGCGCCAGCCAGAGCTGCTCGGCGGCGGCCGCGCCGGGACCTGTACACCAGGGCAGGCAGGCGTCCCGGACCCGGTGGTCGCACAACGCGGAAGCGACCTCCGCGACGACGCCGTCACTCAATGCCAGATCTCCCGCGGCCGCGGCCCGGTGCAGCTCCTTCAACCGGGCCAGCCGCCGGGCTACCAGCCGCGCGCTCATCGGATGCTCCGCATCGGCCGCGTCCAGAAGGATCGCCCGCCGTTGCAGTGCGGTGGGATCGTCCTCGGCCACGAGCTCGGCCATCTCTTCCCGGCTACCGAATGTCACCGCACCTGCCGCGACGGTAGCGGCCGCCAGCGGGCTCGTCGTGGGATCGGCCACCGTGCCGGCACAGAGCGGATCGTCGTAACAACCCCACGGCGCGCCGCGCGCTGTCTCGGCGGTCCACGCCGCGTGCACCACGGGGAGCCCCGCGCCGGTCAGCGCATTGTCGAGGGCGTCGACCAACGCGCGGTGTGGCGGATCGCCAGCCGGAGAGCAACTACCTCCGACGACGATCAGCGCGACGCCCGTGGGACGCTGCCGGGCGATCGGTGGCAGCAGCTGCTCGGCCAACACCACGGCCTGGTCGTCATCGACCAGATCGGCCCGCAGAGTCAATCCAAGACTTTTACCGTGTAGCGCCAACAAGACCACGGAGTTGCGCGGGTGGAAACCCAGTAGATGCGGGACAGCGGCGATCAGCTCGGAGGGGTCGGATAGCCGGATACGGCCGGCGGTAGGTGCGCTCATGACGTCGAACCGTCCTCCCGCGGCAGCTCGGGGGACAGTCACGTCATAGCCCGCTGTGGACTGCGGGTATGGGTGTGGACTACTACCCCGCCAGGAACCGTCGCGCACCGTGGAATGTCGGAGCAGGTGGTTATCCTGCCGCGCCGGCACGCCCATCGGCTCCTGTGTGAACCTCACGCGGCCTTCGGCAGACGTACGTCACCGCGGGAGGCAGATTCCACCAAACTGTGCGAGTGGTGAGAACCTCGGAGAACATCTCGCCGAGCAACGCCCGGAATCGGCACGCTCGAGTCAACGACAACGCATGCACGTAGGCGAAGGTGGTGAAGCAGCCCCCTGGTCGCAGCGAGCGCGCCGTCGCGGCAACGATCGCCCGCTGCGTGTCGGTTCCTATCAATGACCACGGCAGGCCGCTGACCACGGCGTCCACCGCAGGCACTTGGTGCTCGGCGAACAGCCGCTCCAGTTCGGCGGCGTCGCCGACCAGCACCTCAACCCGCGCATGCCGGGTACGCAGGTAGTGGGCCAGTCCAGGGTCGATCTCGACCGCCACATGGCGGCCCCGACCAGCGAGGCGATACTCGATGGCCGTCGTGACCGAACCGGTTCCCGGCCCGAGCTCCACCACGACCGGGTCGCCGATGCGGGGCACTACGGCGGCCAGCCGAGCCGCCAGTTGGGGGGAGCTCGGCGCCACGGCGCCCACGGTGGCCGGACTGCGCAGCACAGCACCGAGGAAGGCGACGAGGTGTGGCGGCAAGAGCGGCATGGCGCCGAGCCTGCCCGCCGCAACACCCTGTTGTGAAGTCGATCTTCGCCAAACGCGGTGTTGGGTGATGCATAGCTCACACCTAATCGACACTGAGAAGCCTGCGCAGCCATCAGCGGCGTGGTGGCCGAGTCCTGAACTGCGGGACTGCTGAGGCGTCGCCGCGACGGATGGAATGGATTCGCCCTCGTGCAGCGTTATATCAACTGTGAATGTTGAGCTGTACCACATTGAAGCCGAGCCTTCGACCGGGGAGGGCACGGTGCTCGTGCACGCCCTCACCGGATTTGTCGACGCCGGCCAAGCCGGCCAACTGGCGGTCGCACATTTGCTGACGAATCTGGACCACCGGGTGGTCGCCACCTTCGACGTCGACCAGCTGCTGGATTACCGTTCCCGCCGGCCGGCGATGACCTTCGACGAGGACCGTTGGGCGAGTTACGAGCAGCCCAAGTTGGTGCTGTACGAGGTACAGGATTGCGGAGGCACCACATTCTTGCTGCTGACTGGCCCGGAGCCGGATCTGCTATGGGAACGGTTCTCCGACGCGGTTCGCGAGCTGGTCGAGCGCTTCGCAGTTGGCCTGACGGTGGGTTTGGGCGCGGCGCCGATGGCGGTCCCACACACCCGCCCATCAGCGGTTACTGCACACGCGACCCGTCGTGAGTTGATCTCCGGTTATCACCGGTGGTTCAACACGATGCAGATGCCCGGTCACGCCGGAGCGCTGGTGGAGTTGCGGCTGGGCGAGGCCGGGCACGACGCGATGGGGTTCGTCGTGCACGTGCCGCACTACCTGGCTCGCACGGAGTACCCAGAATCCGCTCGTGGCCTGCTGGAGCACTTGGCCCGCAGCAGCGGGCTGAACCTGCCTGTCGAGGCTTTACAACCCGCAGCGCAACGGGTTCTCGCCGAGGTCAACGAGCAGATCGCCCGCTCCCCGGAGAGCATGTCGGTGGTGGCCCGTCTGGAAGATCAGTTCGATGCCGTCACGGGCGGTCCTGACCGGCGCCCCCTGGCCGCCCTGGATGCCGAAGCGCTGCCCACCGGCGACGAGATCGCCGCGGAGTTCGAGGCCTTCCTCGCCGGGCTGGACGGCTCCGCCGAGGGCTAGCCCTGCGCCCCTGAGGTCAACGTCAGCTGCCGGGGAGCTGGCCGAGGGTCACCGTGACGGTGCGGGTGGCGCCCTGCGTGGTGGTCAGGGTGACCTCGACCTTCTGACCCGGATCGAGCGTGGCCAGCGCCTCGGCGAGGTCAGAAGCCCGGTGCACTGGAGTGCTGTTCACCGCAGTGATCACCTCGCCAGGCTGGATCCCGGCCGCGGCAGCGGGGCCGGCAGGCACGACGCTGACCACACCCATGCCAGCCGGTTGGCCGCTCGAGCCCACCACGGTAACCACGCGGACACCCAACTCAGCCCGATGCGAGTTGACCACATGGCCGTCGTGGGCGATGAGCTGCCCGGCGATGTCGGTGACGAGATTGCTGGGAATCGCAAACCCCAGGCCCGGCGCGGCGCCGCCAAGACCGCCCGACTGCGGCTCGAGCGCCGCCAGCGTAGGCACTCCGATGACGTCACCAGCCAGGTCGACCAGCGCGCCGCCGCTGTTGCCGGGGTTGATCGCGGCACTGGTCTGGATGATATCGGGCAGCGTCGCGGGCTGGGCGGATCCCTCGGCGGGCTCGGTGACGGTGCGTCCGGTGCCCGAGATGATTCCGTCGGTGACGCTGCCGGTCAGCCCGAGCGGGTTCCCCATGGCCAGCACGATGTCGCCGGCCTGCAGCTTGGCGGAGTCGCCGAAGTGCGCCGGGTGCAACGTCGATGGTGGCTGGTCGAGTTTGATGACAGCGAGGTCGTCGGGCCGGTACGCGCCGACCAGCGTGGCTAGGATGGCCTTCGGGTTGTCGGCCAGGCGCACCTGGAATTTGGTCGCCTGACCCACCACGTGGGCGTTGGTGACGATGTCACCCTTGGTGTCGAAAACGATACCCGAACCGAGAGAGCGGTCGCTGGTGATCTGCACGACCGAGGGCAGCACCTTGGCCACCACGCTGACGTAGGCCTGCTCCAGCGCAGGAGCGTTGGGCGGCACTGACGGGGAACTGGACGAGGTCTGCACGGCGGTTCCGCCGGCGGCGCATCCAGCCGCGGCGAGTACCGCGGCGGTCAGTACGGTCGCCAGCGCGGGATGGGACAGGTTCATCGTCGGCTCCCTGCGACTGATCGGGTGCGGCCGGCTCGGGCCGCGGCGTCGTCGTCCATGGCGGCGCCGCTGGCCATCCGCTGTGCCAGCCGCGAAGCCAGGGCCATGATCGTCAGGGCCGGGTTCGCGGCACCCTGTGTGGGACACACCGATCCGTCGGCGAGGAACAGGTTCGGGACCGCCCCAGGCGCGCTGATTGGCATCGACGACGCTGTTCTCGGGAGAAGTGCCCATCCGGGCGCCGCCGATGAGGTGCGCGAAGCGCTGGATGGTGAGCACGTCCTGAGCTTCGGCGGCATGCAGGATGTCGGTGTCGACGTCGCGCTCAGGGAGGCGGCGATTGGCGCGGCGGCGGGTGAACAGCATGGCGATGTCAGCTCCTCGACGCTCAGCGCTGCCGATGCGGCAGGAACTATGCAGCTTGGTCGTGACACCTTGCTTGATCACGCCCCACCGGTCCTCGTCGCCGGCCAGCATTGCCTTGGCGGCGTCGGTGATCTGTTCGAAGGTGGCGTGCGGCGGCACCGGTGGCACGTTGGGGTCACAGCGCACGTCCAGTAACGTCGGCCGGTCGGCGGCCAGCGCACGGTCCCAGGCGGGAGCTATGTCATCGGGCTTGTCCACTGCGATGGCCCGCAGGCCCAGACTTGCTGCGAAGCCGGAGTAGTCGACCTCGGGAAGGCTTTGGGACTCGACGAACTTGGGTGCGCCCCCCATCGCCCGCATCTCCCAGGTGACCTGGTTCAGATCGTCGTTGTGCAGCACGGCGATGACCAGCCGAGGATCCGACGACTGCTCCCAGTACCGCTTGATGGTGATTGACTCGGCGAGACCGTTCATCTGCATCGCGCCATCCCCGGCGAACACGATCACCGGCCGGTCCGGGCAGCCGAACTTCGCCCCGATCCCGTAGGGCACCCCTGGCCCCATGGTGGCGAGGTTGCCCGACAATGACCCGCGCATGGTGCCGCGGAACTTCAGTTGCCGGGCATACCAGTTGGCTGACGATCCGGAGTCAGCGGTGACAATCGCGTTATCAGGTAGCCGGGTGCTCAACTCGGAGAATAACCGCATCGGGTTGATCGGATCTGCCTCAAGGCCTGCCTGCATCGCCATGGTCTCCCACCAGCGCGCCACATCGGACTCGATGCTCTCCCGCCAGGATCGGTCTTCCTTGCAGGTCAGCAGCGGGAGCAGCGCACGAAGGGTGGCCGCCGCATCGCCCACCAGGTTCAACTCGTAAGGATAACGCATACCGATCATGCCCGGATCGACGTCGATCTGTACCGCCCGGGCCTGGCCGAACTCGGGCATGAACTGGGTATAGGGAAAACTGGACCCGACCGTCAGCAACGTGTCAGCCGCGCTCATCATCTCGTAGCTCGGCCGCGTCCCGAGCAGCCCGATCGACCCTGTGACATACGGCAGTTCGTCGGAGAGCACGTCCTCGCCCAGCAGCGCTTTGGCCACCCCGGCGCCGAGCAGTTCGGCGACCTGCTCCAGCTCGGCCGTGGCTCCCCGGGCCCCGGAACCCGCCAGGATCGCGACCTTGCTGCCGACGTTGAGGATCTCCGCCGCCTGACGCAACGCGTCGGAGTCCGGCGCGATCTCGGGCCAGCGGATGCCCACGCTGGAGGGCACCATCTTGAACTCGTGGCTCGGCGCGGAGTACGCCAGCTCCTGCACGTCGGCCGGCACGATGACAACGGTCGGCGCTCGCCGCGCCAACGCGATCCGGATCGCCCGATCCAGCACATTGGGTCGCTGTTCAGCGACGGTGACCATCTGCACGTAGTCGCTGGCGACGTCCTTGAACAGGCTCAGCAGGTCGACCTCTTGCTGGTAGGAGCCGCCCATCGCGCTGCGATTGGTCTGCCCGACAATCGCCAACACCGGCACGTGGTCGAGCTTGGCGTCATAGAGCCCGTTGAGCAGATGGATAGCACCAGGTCCCGACGTCGCCGCACACACCCCGAGCCGCCCGGTGAACTTCGCGTACCCGACCGCTTCGAAAGCCGCCATCTCCTCATGACGGGCTTGGACGAACTGCGGCTTGTTCTCTGCCCGACCCCACGCGGCCAGCAGGCCGTTGATCCCGTCGCCGGGATACGCGAAGACGGTGTCTACGTCCCACTCCCGCAAGCGGCTCAGCAGATAATCGGCAACTTTCGGTGCAGCCACAGCGATCCCTCCGATGACCTTGAATGTCCGCCCGCACTCTCAAGATTCCTCGGCGGCCTTCCCGGAGATCGTTGCCACTACGCACATATCTTCATTTCGTGAGTTGCGTCACAGACCAGTCGCTGAACAGCTAGTCGCGCGCCTGTCCGATCTGTGGACCATGGTCACCCGCAGCGCCTACACCCAGCTGTGCCGCTCCCCGGTGCTCCTCGCCGGTCTGGGCCTGCTCTACGTCGTCCCGCCGATCGCCGCCGTCGCCGGGCTGGCCAAGCGCTGCCCGGGACCGCTGCGACCGGCTTCGGCGCGTGGGCGGCGATGGCCGCTACCCAGGCGCCGGTGCTGCGGCTCTACGGTCTCTCGCCGCTGCGCGGGCTCACATTGCCGGCCGTCGCTACGTTTTTTGCCACCATGACAGCGGACTCGGCGCGCCGCCACGCGACCGGTCACGGTGGCGCCTGGAAGGGGCGGCTCGCTCAGCTGCAACCGCTGGTCGAGCCACAGCCCTCACAGACGTAGCAGGATCCGGCTGGACGCATCTTGGTCCCGCATGTCATGCACAGTGGCGCGTCAGCGGCCTTCCCCAACTGCAGTTCCAGCAGCTCGGTGGAGCTGCCCACGTATACCGGGGCCGGTCGGCCCGCTGCCAGCGGAGCGGGATTGCTGAAGTCCACTGAGGTGCGGAGGGACTCGACGTCGGCCCCGCTGCCCGCGTCGATGCCGTAATCCCCGGCCACCTGCGCAGTGCGCTCTTCGACGGTCAGGATACCCAGTTGGTCCCGCTTGTCCTTAGGCAGCTGATCCAGCGCGACTCGACGGAACAGATAGTCCACCACGCTGGACGCCATCCGAACGTCCGGGTCATCGGTCATCCCGGCCGGCTCGAAACGCATGTTCACGAATTTCGAGACGTAGGTCTCCAGCGGTACTCCGTATTGCAACGCTATCGAGATCGCGATCGAAAAAGCGTCCATCACCCCGGCCAGCGTAGAACCCTGCTTGGACATCTTCACAAAAATCTCACCCAGCCCGCCATCCGGGTATGAACCTGCGGTCAAATAACCCTCAGCGCCACCAACGGTGAAAGAAACAGTTTCACTGGGCCGCTTCTTGGGCAACCGCTTGCGGACCGGCCTGGCGTCGGCTACCGCCGCCTTGTACGCCCCGGTGGTCGCGGTCTTTCCGGTTGACAACGGCTGACCCACCTTGCAGTTATCCCGGTAGATCGCCAGCGCCTTGACTCCCATTTTCCAGGACTGCAGGTAGATCTCTTCGACCTCGTCGACGGTCGCCGTCTCCGGCATGTTGACAGTTTTGCTGATGGCGCCCGAGATGAACGGCTGGGTCGCAGCCATCATTCGAACGTGGCCCATCGGGGGAATGGCCCGCTCCCCCATTGCACAATCAAATACCTCGTAGTGCTCGGGGCGCAGCCCAGGGGCATCGATCACGTGGCCGTGCTCGGCGATATATTCGATCACCGCCTCGCTCTGCTCCTGCTGGTAACCCAAAGCAGCGAGTCCCTTGGGCACCGTCTGGTTGACGATCTGCATGGATCCGCCGCCTACCAGCTTCTTGAACTTCACCAGCGAGAAGTCCGGCTCAATACCAGTCGTATCGCAATCCATCATGAATCCTATAGTTCCAGTCGGCGCTAATACACTGGCCTGAGCGTTACGCCAACCATTGCTCTCTCCGATTCGCATACCATCTTGCCACGCCCTGGTGGCCGCCTTCTGCACGGCACGATCATTGTGGTCGTAGGTTCGGATCAAGTCATTGGCGCCAGCGTGCTTGCGCATCACCCGCTGGTGCGCTTCGGCGTTGCGCGCATAACCTTCATACGGACCCACGACCCCGGCGAGTTCCGCGGAGCGTTTATAAGCAGTACCGGTCATCAGCGAAGTGATCGCCGCCGCCAGCGCGCGTCCGCCGCCCGAGTCGTAGGCGTGCCCGGTGGCCATCAACAACGCCCCGAGATTGGCGTAGCCGATGCCGAGCTGCCGAAACGCCCTGGTCGTCGCCCCGATCGACTCGGTCGGAAAGTCCGCAAAGCAGATCGAGATGTCCATCGCGGTGATGATCAGCTCCACCGTCTTGGCGAATAGGTCGGCATCGAAGGTGAGGTCCTCGCGGAGAAACTTCATGAGATTGATCGAAGCAAGGTTGCAGCTGGAGTTGTCCAGGTGCAGGTACTCACTGCACGGATTAGAGGCGGTGATGCGCCCCGACTCCGGGCAGGTGTGCCAGTCATTGATCGTGTCATCGTATTGCAAGCCAGGGTCGGCGCATTCCCACGCAGCCTTGGTGATATCGCGGAAGAGCTCCCTGGCGCGCACCGTTTCGATGACCTCGCCGGTGGTTCTGGCGCGCAGCCCGAACTCGCCTTCGGCCTCCACGGCGCGCATGAACTCGTCGGAAACCCGGACTGAATTGTTGGCGTTCTGGTACTGGACCGACGTGATGTCCTTGCCACCGAGGTCCATGTCGAATCCAGCGTCACGGAGCACTCGGATCTTGCGTTCTTCAGATGCCTTGGTCTGCACGAATTCGGCGATATCTGGGTGATCGACGTCGAGTACAACCATTTTGGCGGCGCGCCGGGTGGCACCTCCTGATTTGATGGTGCCCGCCGAGGCGTCCGCCCCGCGCATGAAGCTCACCGGACCGGATGCCGTGCCTCCGGAAGACAGCAGTTCTTTCGACGAGCGGATACGGGAAAGATTCAATCCGGCACCAGAACCGCCCTTGAAAATCAGCCCCTCCTCCCGGTACCAGTTGAGAATCGATTCCATCTCGTCGTCGACCGAAAGGATAAAACACGCTGATACTTGTTGAGGTGAGCTGGTGCCGACGTTGAACCAGACCGGGGAGTTGAAGCTGAACACCTGGTGCAGCAGCATCCAGGTCAGCTCCTGGGAGAAGATCTCCTTGTCGGTGTCGGTGGCGAAGTATCCGTGCTGGACGCCAGCGGCGGTGTAGGTCGTCACGACGCGGTCGATCAACTGACGCAAACTCGACTCGCGCTGCTCGGTACCCACCGCGCCTCGGAAGTACTTGCTTGTCACGATGTTGACGGCGTTAATTGACCACGAGTCGGGGAACTCCACACCGCACTGTTCGAAGTTAACCGTACCGTCGCGCCAGTTGGTCATCACGACGTCCCGGCGCTGCCACGTCACCTCGTCGTATGGGTGGCGCGCTCCAGTGGTGTGGACCCGCTCCATCCGTAGCGCGCGCTTAGGCTGTGCGGCCGACGAAGCTCCAGCGGCTCCCGCCCCGTTGCCAGCCGAAGTCCCGACGATCTCGGTCATCCGTCATCCCTCTCAGTCCGGTGTGCATACTCGCGGCTTCGGGTCTCCCCGGCCGGAGCGGTCGGATCCTTCGTCGTGCGGTCGTGGCATGGGAGGTTACGCAGGCTTCGGATCTCCTTCTCGAAGTCCTCGATCGACGAGAACGACCGGTAGACGCTCGCGAAACGTAGGTAGGCCACTTCATCGAGGTCCCGCAGCGGACCGAGGATGGCCAATCCGACCTCCTGACTGGGCACCTCGGCGCTGCCCATGGACCGGATCACCTCTTCAACCCGGTGCGCCAATTGCCGCAGCGCATCCTCGTCCACCGGGCGCCCCTGGCATGCCCGGCATACACCGCGGATGATCTTGTCGCGACTGAACGGCTCGGTGACACCCGAGCGCTTCACCACGGCCAGCACCAGCTCCTCCACCGTCGTGAACCGCCGACCGCACGCCGGGCACGACCGGCGTCGGCGGATCGCCTGGCCATCCTCCACCTCGCGCGAGTCGATGACGCGCGAGTTGCCGTGCCGGCAGAACGGACAGTGCATAACCCTCGCCCCTCCCCAGGGTCACGCCGATGCGTACCAGCACCAGGCCCAACATGTACGCGAACAACATCGCTGTAACTACTATATGTTGTGGTGGCTCATAAAGTCGAGCCGCCACGGCGCAGGCCTTCAGGCACTCGGTGAGCGCGTCCTGCCCGCTGAGGGCCTACCGGGGGTTGAAGCCACACGACGGTGACGAAGAAGCAGCATCCGGCCGCCGCAGGGCTGGTACTGGGCGGCGTGGCCCACGGACGGATCTGTGATCGTCAACGTCCGTCGGGCACCTGCAATCGCTGACCGGGCTCTATGGCGGAGCCCACGATCCCATTCAGTTCCCGGATCCGGTGCACCACCGCACGCTGGTCAGACTGTGGCGCCACCCGCCGCGCCACGTCCCAGAGGGTCTCGCCCCCGCCCACGCGGATCACCGCCGTCTCCGCCGGAATCCCAGGGCTTGCGCCCTGCCCGATCCAGCCGAGGCCACCGACCACGGCCACCGTCACGGTAGCCGCCGCAACTACGCCCGCCAACCGGCCTGACCGCAGCGCGGGTAGGCGTACCGCCGCCATCGCGACCTGCGTCGGGATCGGCATCCGCCGATGCACCAAGCATCCCGCCTGGTGGCTCCGTACGGCAGGAGCGAGCGGTGGCACGGGCGCTGGAGGTGCCGGAAGCGCCGGTGTGAGCGCTGCCAGCCGCCGCACCGGCCTGGCGCTGCTCGGCACGACCTCCACACCTCGCGCCGCGGGCGGACTGCTCAACCGTGCTGGTGCCGTCATCGAGACTCCTCATCGCGGGTACCATCGAACGCGCGTTCGATCGAACTGCTGTGCGGTGTCTATCACGGCGCCCTGACAGAGTCGGTGACCGTGCGGCGTGTTGTTCGAACAGATGTTTGATCTTTGACCGGGCGGTGGCTAGCGTCAGCAGCGTTACGCGCCGTGTGGGTTCGACGGTGGTCTCGTAACTTCGCAGCCCGAGGAGGAGCGTTGGGAGAACAGCCAAGGGACAAGCCGGAGGTAGCCGTTTCCGGAGCGCAGACCCACAGCCCGAGCCATGCCGCGCAGGTGCATGTTTTCCCCGACCTCGACGACAGCACTGGCAACGACAGCCTCACCCCGCGCCAGCGACGGGTTCTCGAGGTGATCCGGGAGTGGGTGGAACGGTTCGGCTACCCGCCGAGTGTGCGGGAGATCGGCGAAGCGGTCGGGCTCACGTCGACATCGTCGGTCGCACACCAACTGCGTGCCCTGGAACGCAAGGGTTACTTGCGCCGGGATCCCAACCGGCCTCGCGCGGTCGGTGTCCGGCCCGCCGACAGTCCACCTCAGGCCTCGGAGACCCCGAGCGGGGAGCCCGATCGCCCCAGGCCTGTTTTCGTTCCCGTGGTCGGCCGGATCGCCGCAGGCGGACCGGTGCTCGCCGAGCAGGCTGTCGAAGACGTCTTCCCGCTGCCGAAAGAACTCGTCGGTGAGGGATCCCTGTTCCTGCTTCGCGTCGTGGGAGACTCGATGGTCGACGCGGCGATCACCGACGGGGACTGGGTGGTCGTCCGTCAGCAGCCCAGCGCCGAAAACGGAGACATCGTCGCTGCCATGATCGACGGTGAGGCAACCGTGAAGACGTTCAAGCGCCGTGACGGGCACGTCTGGCTGCTCCCACACAACGCCGCCTACCAACCGATCCCAGGCGACGAAGCGACCGTACTCGGCAGGGTGGTGACGGTGCTGCGACGGCTGTGAGTCTGCCGACGGGGTCAGGCCTAGACCAGATACGCGGTGAGCGCACGGGCGAGGTCCGGTCGCACCCGTGCGCGCAGCCAGGTGCCGTTTTCGGTGTGGTCGGTAGCCAGCATCTCGCCCTCGGCATGCACCCGAGCGACCAAGGCACCCTGGGTCCACGGCAACAATGCGTCGACTTCCACGTGCGGTTGCGGCAACCCGTCGGCGATCCGCTGGACCAACCCGACGATACCGGCCCCGGTATGCGCGGAGACGAACGACGCGTTCGGCAGCACGTGGCGCAACCGAGACAGCACGAGCTGGTCCGCGTCGTCGATCTTGTTCACCACGAGAAACTCGGGCGGCATCGGCGCCTCCCGCCCCCTGGTGATCTCAGCGAGAACCTCGTGCACCGCCTCCACCTGCAGTTCAGGCATCGGATCGGCGCCGTCGACCACATGCAGCAGCAGATCCGCGTCGGCCGTCTCCTCCAACGTGGAGCGAAACGCCTCCACCAACTGATGCGGTAGGTGGCGGACGAAACCGACAGTGTCGGTGAGCGTGTACTCCTGCCCTTGCGGGGTGCTGGCCCGGCGAGTGGTGGGATCCAGGGTGGCGAACAGGGCGTCCTGCACCAGCACCCCAGCGCCGGTGAGCACATTGAGCAGGCTGGATTTGCCCGCGTTGGTGTAGCCGACGATGGCTACGTTGGGCACCTCGTTGGCGCGCCTGCGGCCCCGCTTGGTGTCGCGAATCGTTCGCATCGCGGCGATCTCGCGGCGCAGCTTGGCCAGCCGGCGGTGGATGCGCCGCCGATCGGTCTCCAGCTTCGTCTCCCCGGGACCGCGAGTACCCACTCCCCCGCTGGCACCGCCGCCCGCACCACCAGCTTGCCGGGACAGCGACTCGCCCCAGCCACGAAGCCGCGGCAGGAAGTAACTCAGCTGGGCCAGCTCGACCTGCGCCTTGCCTTCCCGGGATCGGGCGTGCTGGGCGAAGATATCCAGGATCAGCGCGGTCCGGTCAACGACCTTGACCTTGAGCTTGGTCTCCAGCTGCCGCAGCTGGCCGGGGGTCAGTTCGCCATCGCAGATCACGGTGTCCGCCGCGGTGCGCAGGACGACCTCGCGCAGCTCGAGGACCTTGCCGGAGCCGATGTACGTCGCCGGGTCGGGGCGCTCGCGGCGCTGGACCATGGCTTCGAGCACCTGCGACCCGGCAGTCTCGGCAAGCCGGGCCAGTTCGGCCATCGACGCCTCGGCCTGGGCTGCGGAGTCGTCGGTCCATACCCCGACGAGCACCACGCGCTCCAGGCGAAGCTGCCGGTACTCGACTTCGGTGACATCAGCGAGCTCGGTGGACAGCCCGGGCACACGACGCAGCGCGGAGCGCTCTTCGAGATCCAGCTCACCTCGGGAGGTATGAGGGTCGGGATCACGGGACGGAAGAATCGGTGAGGTTGTCATACGCCTCTCATCGTGACACGTCCGGGCGAATCATGCTCACGAATTCGCCCGCGCACCCAGTTGATCAGTGCGCCGACCACCAGTCGAGACCCAGCCAGCCCCGCGCGACGAGAACCGCGGGCCCGGTCAGCGTGCTGCCGTCCCCGGTGATCTCGACGTGCAGCCGGCCGCCGGATACCTGCACGTCCGCCTCGCCGGTGTCCTGGTCGTGCGCATCCAGCGCCGCGGCGAGCGCGGCCACCGTTCCGGTGCCACACGAGCGCGTCTCGCCTACTCCCCGCTCATGCACCCGCATCCGCAGATGCCCTGCGGACAGCACGTTGATGAACTCGACATTGACACCGGACGGGAAGGTTGCGGGATCGTGCCCCGGCGGCACAGTGAGGTCCAATTGTTCCACCGCCACCTCGGTCATGCAGGCCAGGTGAGGATTGCCGAGATCCACAACGAGCCCGGTGAACGCTGCACCCCCGACGGTCACCGTCGATGTGCCGTTGCGCTGCACCTGACCCATCTCGACCGTCACCGAGCCGTCCTCGTTGCACCGCACCGTGCGGGGTCCAGACCGGCTGCCGATCCGGAACTCGCGGTCGGAGACAAACCCGGCGTCAGTCAGGTAGTGGGCGAACAGTCGGGCCCCGTTACCGCATAGCTCAGCGACGGATCCATCGGCGTTGCGGTAGTCCATGAACCAGTCGTCCGGTGACGTGTCCGGCGGCGCGTCGCTCACCAGCGCACCTGGTACCACCCGCAGCACCCCGTCGGCACCCAGCCCACCGCGTCGGTCGCACAGTGCGCGCACCCGAGATGGTGTCAAGTCCACTGCGCCGGTGGGGTCGGGCAACAGGACGAAGTCGTTCTCCGTCCCGTGCCCCTTGAGAAACTCGATGCCCTGCTCCATCGGCTGTGAGCCTATCCGTCCGCGGCCAAGCGCAGTGCGGCGTCGAGCAAGTCGGGGTGCTGGCAGTCCAGCCACCGGATCCGGCCGTCGCGCCGAAACCAGCTGCGCTGCCGGCGGACGAAGCGCCGGGTCGCTTGGGCGGTCGGGCCCGCGGCGCAGGCCGGATCGGCGCCCGCGTCCAGCGCGGCGATGACCTGCTGGTAGCCCAGCGCTCGCGAGGCCGTTCGGCCGTCCCGCAGACCGCGAGACAGCAGTTCGCGGACTTCGTCGACCAGCCCGTCGGTGAACATCCGATCCACTCGCGCGTCGACCCGCTCGTCCAGGACCGCAGGGTCGGTATCCAACCCGATGATCGTGGCTCGGTAACGCGCCGGGCCGGGCGGTGGCAACACCGCGGAAAACGGACGGCCGGTGAGCCGGATGACCTCCAGCGCCCGCACCACCCGACGCCCGTTGCTCGGCAGGATCCGGCCGGCCGCCACCGGATCGAGTCGATGCAGCCGGTGATGCAGTACCGGCGCCCCCTGCTGCGCCAGTTCGGCTTCGAGCTGGGCCCGCAGTTCGGGGTCGGTGCCCGGGAAGTTCAGATCGTCCAGCACAGCCTGCACGTACAATCCGGAACCGCCGGCCAGCACCGGCACCTCACCGGCGGCGAGTAGCTCCTCGATGATGCGGCGGGCTTCGCGCTGGTACGACGCCACCGATGCGGCCTCGGTGACGTCGAGGACGTCGAGCAGATGGTGGCGCACCGCAACGCGCGCGGCGGCCGGTAGCTTGGCGGTACCGATGTCCATACCCCGGTACAGCTGCATCGCGTCGGCGTTGACCACCGCGCCACCCAGACCCCGGGCCAGCTTGACCGCGAGGTCGGACTTGCCGGTGCCGGTCGGGCCGACCACCGCGAGGGCGCGTGGATTCATCCGGCCGGCACCGGGATCGGTGGATGTGGCGCCATCGCCACGCGTACGATCACCGCTGCAGGTTAGTGCCACTTCGCACCTGCTCCCTGCCCGCGCGCCTGAACTGCTCCAATGCGGCCCTGGCCGAGCGTTTCGGGACAGCCCGTCGAGGTGCACGCACCTGTGCAGTCGGGGCGCCCGCAGGACGCGGCGGCGGCCACGAGCTGAGGAAGGCCGGCATGACCGAGGACAACCGGACACAGCAACATCTGGAGACCAGTGCTCAATCCGGTCCCCGACCCTTCGTGTCGCGCGCCTGCCGGGATCCGCAGCGCTGGGGACGAATCGCTGCCGACGGGACGGTGTACACCCACACCGC
>JRHI01000149.1_pt1 | contig 76599 bp, 70 predicted proteins | sample 215371 | NCBI WGS metagenome assembly JRHI01 (sample SAMN02929681, study PRJNA255918) | sediment metagenome | biome: cave system; feature: Ice Cave; material: Sediment; isolation source: sediment from deep within a dark volcanic ice cave with no known source of... ... | reverse complement strand
CCGCCCCCGCCGCCCCCGTTGGGCTCGTGGAGCGTGCCCTCCGCCCCCCCGTGGCAACCGCCGCCGCCCCCGTGGCAGGCGCCGCCGGCCTGGCCGCTTCCCACCGCGCTGGCTCCCATGGCTTCGCCCCCGCGCCGCGTCGGCATCTTCGTCACCATCGCGGTCGCCTTGGTGGCCGCGCTGATCGGCGCGGCCGCCGGTGGTGCCCTCCTACACGACCCGGCCGCATCGCGCGCCCTCGCTCCTCCCCAAGTTCCGCTGATCCCGAACCAAACCAGCCCGTCCACCGGCGGCGGCTCGGCCCCGACCACGCCGGGCACCGGCACCTCTCCCGAGGCTTCCGCATTGGCGGCCAAGGTGGACCCGGGCGTGGTGGACATCAACACCAAGCTCGGCCTCGCGCACGCGTCAGCGGCGGGGACCGGCATGGTCATCTCCTCCTCCGGTCTGGTGCTTACGAACAACCACGTCATTGATCAATCCACGTCGATCACGGCCACGGTCGTCGACACCGGCCGCACCTATACGGCCACCGTCGTCGGCACCAATGCGACCGATGACATCGCGGTTATCCAGCTGCGCAATGCCTCGGGGCTCAAGCCCATCACGACCGGTGAATCGGCGCCCGTGAATGTCGACGATCCGGTTGTCGCCATTGGCAATGCCGGAGGGGTTGGGGGCCAGCCGAGCGTGGTATCCGGCACCGTGGTGGCGACCAATCAGACCATCACCGCCAGCGATCCGGGCGGCCAGAACCAGGAGCAGCTGAACGGTCTGATTCAGATCAACGCCCCCTTGCAGCCTGGTGACTCGGGTGGGCCGCTGGTGAACCGAGCCGGCCAGGTCATAGGCATGAACACGGCCGCATCGACCGGGCGGAGAATCTCGTCAGGCAGCCTCGGGTTTGCCATCCCGATCGGGCACGCCATGACCGTTGCGCAGCAAATTCAGTCGGGGAAGGCCAGCGGCACCGTGCGGATCGGGCTGCCCGGCATCCTTGGCGTCAAGATCTACTCGACCACCGCTACGGCTGTCGTCTTTAACGTCACGGCCGGGCTGCCGGCGGCCGCTGCGGGTTTGAAGGTCGGCGACACGATTACCGCGGTCAACGGCCAGAAGGTCGACTCATTAGCATCGCTGCACACCCTGATGTACAGCCACCATCCCGGTGACAAGGTGACGGTCGATTGGACCGACGCCTCGCGGGTGTCGCATTCGGCTTCGATGAAGCTGGTCGCCGGTCCGGCCGACTGACCCCGCCTAACCCATCCGGTCGAGAAGTACAACCGCCCGCTGATGGGCACCCGTGCTTAGCCGGCCACGAACGCATCGACCTGCACGTCGAACGTCAGACGCTTCCGCTCGATCTGAGAAAAGGCGGCAGTGAACCGTGATCTCCTCGCCTTCGGCGGCCGCCGCGTCGTGACTGACGCAGACGTGGGTGCCGACGGTGATCTCGCCCGCGTCGAGGTGCGCTTGGACCGTGACCAGACAGGTTTCTTCAATGAGGGAGATCATCGACGGTGTCGACAGAACGATCCTCGGGAGATGAGGAGGCGCCATCTCCCGGGTCACGGTGTATCTCGCCTCGCCTTCGATGCCGACCGCCAACGTGGTTTTCATGTGTCCATCATGGGCGCGCTGGGCTCGGCCCCAGCTTGGGCGTCGGCCAAGCGCCACATTGCCGCTTGCTCGGCGGCGGACATGTTGCCGTCGTAGACTTTCCACGCGACATCTCGCGCAACTGGGCCTTGACCGACGTGAGGTCGAATTGACTCAGGAAGCTCTTGCCAGGACGTTACGGCCGAAATCCTCGACGGTCCGTTTCAGTCGACCGGCCGGTATTTCCGCTGAAGTCATCAGGATCCACGTCACGGCGGCGTCGGCCGCCCCGTTCCCGCTCGCCGCTCGCCGCGTTCCACCAGTCGATGGTTACCGGCCCCGCTCGCGCCGACGATCACGTTGGGCGGATGCAGGTCGAGATGAAGCAAGGACGTCCCGTGATGCCCGGTCCCTGGGGAACCCAGTCCGGACTCGGAATCGCGTGGAGGCGATGGTGTAGACCGGCGAGCGCCGCGCCCTGCGCTCGCAATCCAGGGTCTCCTGGCGATGGCGTCGGCCATAGACGGCCCGTCGGTGGGTTCCATCACCGGGTCGGTGCCGTCGTCACTAATCTCCTCGATCGCCGGGACTGGATAGCCGTGGGTTCGGACATAGTCCATGGTCCGAGCCTCGGTGGCCTGCGACCGGCCGCGCCGGGCCCGCCGCCGGACCAGGCCGGGGCCGTAGTCGAAGATGTCGGAATCTCGCCCCGACGCGAGGCGCTGGCCTGGCGTTTTCACTCGGACAAGGTAGAGGCGCGCTCCCGTTCATGCGTTGCGCCGCGGCCGCTCGGCGGTTGTGCCTCATCCCGCCGGCTTCGGGGGGGTTGAACCGGCGGGACGAGACAATCCCTGATCGGCGCGGCGCGGCCGCGGTTTAGGTATGAGCGGTAACGTCACGCGGTCGTCATGCCGGGCCTGGTCGGGCTGGCCCGTCTGCGGCCGGGCGGCCTCGGTTGCCACCAGGCCGCCCCCATACTGGCCAACACCGTCATGGTCATGGCGATAAGCCACCCGAGGGCGACCTTCCGTAGCAAGTGACTTTTGCGCCCCTCGACCACGTTGAGCGAGCGGCCGACGACGATCGTGCCGCGGTCGGATGGTCCCGCCCACGAGGTCGCCACCGTTGCCACCCGGACGGCCGGGCGTGGTTGCCAGGTAACCAGATCGGCCCGCCGGCCCGCAGCCCGCAAGACCCCGACCGGCGGGACGGGGGTGGCTCCGTCGAGTACCGCGGTGGGAACGAATCCTTGCCGCCGCCGGCGGATGAGGTCACCGACCGCCGCGGCGAGGCTGCCCACGGCAATGACGTCGGCCATCGCTCGCAGATCCGATATCAGGATGACGCCGTCCTTGACTCCGGTCGGCCAGCGGCCGGTGGCGCGCAGTCCGCCGCCGGAGACCTGCCAGAACAGCGGGGACCCGACGGCCTGGGCGAGGACCACCAGCAGGGCCGCGGCGCAATGCTGAAGATCGATGTTTGCACCACTCGAGATGCGGCCTGCCGATGAAAGGCGGCCGCGACCAGTTGGGCCGGACCAAACCGTTCGATCGTCCCACGTTCGGCCTCGATGGGTTCGACTCCGTCAGGCATCATCTGGCCGGTGGCGTCGCGGAGATAGTCGAGCGTTTGGGCGAGCACCCGCGGACGGGACCGGCGGGGGAGTTGAAGTGCCGCGCCCAAATCAGCCAGGTAGGCAGATATCAGGCTGGGCTCGGGCACGGTCCTCCCTCGACGACGTCGCTCACGATGCCCGCAAAGCGGCGCCATTCCTCCTGCTGGTCCGCCAACGCCGTCCGGCCCCGGCGAGTTAGCCGATACGCGCGTCGCCGCCGGCCGCTTTCGGCCGACCAGGTGCTGGCGAGCAGTCCGGCCGCCTCGAGGCGGTGCAGCGCCGGATAGACGGTCCCTTCCGGCAGATCCAGGGCGCCCCCCGACCTCCGCCGAAGTTCTTCGCACACCCCGTACCCATGGGCGGGGCCATCGCCGACCGTCGCCAACAGCAGCAGGTCGAGGTGCCCTTTCAGCGCTTCGCCTCGCATACCTAACAATACTAGGTATCAGCACTCGGAGGTGCAACCTTTGTGTTGTGCCTTGTTTACTGACGCCCACGTCATGTTACCGTGACCGGCGTGCAGCGCTTCTTTGACGACGGGGAGTACGGGTGCGTCCAGGCCGTCTGTGCCTGGATGATTCCCACCGACGATGACCCGGGTGCGACCGAGGCGGGCGTCGTCGACTACATCGACGGGTTGCTCGGCGCGTTCGCCACCGATCCACCGCGGATCTGGGCGGGCGGACCCTTCTCGGGGCGGTTCGGGGGAGTCGCGGGCTTTGCCACCTTTCATCAGTTGACTCCGCTGGAGGAGTTGGCATGGCGGACACGGATCGAAGGCTCACAGGGAATTCCGGAGCGGGAGCGCCTCGGTCCGGTGAAAGGTCTCCAGGAGCAGTACCGCGAAGGACTGGCCCGGCTGGGCTCGGATTTCGCCGAACTGTCGCCCGAGGATCAGGGCGCCCGCCTTCGTGCCAACCGTGAGTTCGCCGAACTGATCTACCACCACGCCTGCGAGGGCATGTACGGCGCTCCGGAATACGGAGGCAATCGGGATCTGGTCGGATGGCGCTACATCGGATTTGAAGGCGACGTCCAGCCGCGCGGCTACACCGACGAAGAAGTCAGCTTGCCGTGAGTAGCGACTTCGACGCCATCATCGTCGGATCTGGTCCGGGCGGCTCGACCGCCGCCGATGTTCTCACTGCGGCGGGATGGTCGGTCGTGATTTTCGAACGCGGCCGAAACCACCTGATCGATCTTGACAACCCGTCGCAACTCGGCACCGCCTACTCCAATGACGAGATCAAATTCCTGTCCCGCCATTTCCTCGGTCCTGATCCCTGGCTGGATCCGCGGACGTTCCGCCTGGACGTCTCCGATGGCGAGCGGCTGCACGTCGGCGAGGTCAACAATCTGCCCGCAACGGTGGGGGGCGGCGGTGTCCACGCGGACGGCAAGGTGCCCCGGTTCCGCGACGACGACTTCCGCGTGCTGTCGAGCCTCGGTCCCGTCGACGGCGCGCAAGTTGCGGACTGGCCGATCACCTACGACGATCTCGAGCCGTTCTACACGGAGGCCGAGCAGCTGATCGGCGTGGCCGGAGACGCGAGTGCCAATCCGTTTGCGTCATGGAGGTCGGGCCCCTACCCGATGCCACCGGGACCGCCGATGTACGGAACCACCCTGACGGTCGCCGCCGCGGAGCGCCTCGGCTTCCATCCGTATGCCGCGCCATCGGCGGCGAATTCCGTTCCGTACGATGGCCGCCCGGCGTGCAACAATTGTGGCTTCTGCGCCTACTACGGGTGCCCGATCCATGCCAAGGGTGACCCAGTTGCGTCGCTACGGCGGGCTCTGCTCAGTGGACGCGCCGAGCTTCGTCCGGACTCGTTTGTCGCTCGGATCCTCGTGAGCAACCACCGGGCCACGGGTGTGGAGTGGGTCGATGCCGCCGGCGTGACGCACGTTGAGACGGCCAACCACGTTGTCGTGGCCGCTGGCGCCATGGAGACGCCGCGGCTGCTCCTGCTCACGGGGATGGAGCATCCCCAGATCGGCCGAAATTTGATGTTCCACTTCCAGACGTTCGTGATGGGTCAGATGCCCATGCGCGTTCACGGGCACAAAGGACGGGCCGTGACCCACCTCCAGGACGATGCCATCCTGGCGGACGCCGAATCGCTGGCGGCGGCGCGGGAGGCCGGACTGCCGTGGTTCAAAGGGGGCGTGGTCGAGCATGCCAGCCCGGCCCATCCCATCCTCGAAGCCAAGTTGTACCCGTGGGGACGTCGCCACAAAGAGATGATGCGGGCCTCACCCATGCGTGACCACCTGCTGGGATTCTGCATGCAGGGCGAGGATCTCCCTCTCGCCACTAACCGAGTTGATCTCGATCCCGAGATTCGCGACGTGCGCGGCTATCCCGTGGCCCGCACGACGTATCGACCGCATCGTCACGAGCTGGCCGCCTCCTCGTATCACGCCGAAAAGCTGACCGCCATCCTGCAGGAGGCGGGCGCCCTTTGGACCCACACCAGCACCTCTCCCGCCGTCGACGGTGCCGCCGTCGCCGGCCGTCATTTGACGTCGGTGATCCCGATTTCCCGGCACATCGTGGGTACAGCTCGCATGGGCCGTGATCCGGCCACGTCGGTGTGCGACGAGTGGGGACGCGTCCACGATCTGCCCAACGTGCTCATCGCCGACTCGTCGCTCTTCCCCACGGGCGCCGGATACGGTCCAACCCTGACATTGGTCGCGCTGGCCATTCGCAATGCGCGGGCCCTGGTGAGCTGACTCTGCGATCAGATGGGGGCGGTGAAAGCCGCAAGAGAGGTACGGTCGTGGTGTGCCGAATACCAGCGAACGGATGCACGCCTTTTGGCTGAGCCAATTGGAAGAGGCGGCCGAAGGTCTGAGGACCGACGCCGATGAGTGGTCGGCCAGTCTCGTGCAACGCGCGCGTGGGTATGCCCGGCTTGGACCGGTACCCCATGTCGGAGTCGAATATGAGCGCCTAGAGGCGTTGCGGAAAGCCATGCGGGCCCAGCAGGGCCTCCAGACGGGCCGCGTCGCCGAGGCGCTGTCGGAGGCGCTTCTGCTCCTGGGTGAAGGTGGGCGGGCCTGATTGGTTCTGGGGGAGGGCTGGGAGGCGTAGGCTGGTCTCATCGGGCAATCGCCCCACGGAGCTGGTCGACTGAAGCGGCCGCCATCCCCGCCTACGTCACGCTTCGGGGATCAGAGGTGCCATGACCGATCAACCAGACCCGCAGGCCCTGCGAGTCGTTCTCGTTGATGACCGGCCGGAACGGCGTCAGCTGGTCCGGCGTGTGGTCGAGACGTGTGGCGTGCCCGCATCGGTGGTAGCGGAGGTCGGCGGTCAGGAGGAGGTCATCGCTCTGCTGGAGATCGATCGCCCCGACCTGGTGATCATCGAGATCCAGATTCCGGTCGAGGCGGGCTTGGAGACCATCGCCGCCCTGCGGAGGGTTCATCCCTCGCTACGGATACTGGTCTGCTCATTTCATCGCCGGGCCGTGACCAAGCAGCGCGCCCTCGATCTCGGTGCCGACGAATACATCGAAAAGCCGATCAGCCCCAGTGACGTCAAGGCCGCACTGACGCGACTGTTTCCTCCGGTTCCCGACCGCCCGCCTCCCTCGCCGCCGTACGCAGGAATCAGCGCTGACCCGCACACCGCGTAGCATGTCGGCCATGAGCAATGAGCCGAGACTCCGGCCCCTCGAACGTCGAATCCTGCAATTGGTGGACGACGGAGTGGACAAGGACGAGATCGCTCGCCGATTCCGCCGCAGTCCCGAGATGATCGGCCGAGTCATCGCTCTGACCCGCCTTCCCCGCTTCGACGCGACCGACCGCTCGCCCGAGGTGCTTCGGCCCCTGGAGCGACGCGTCCTTCGTTGGCGCGACGACGGTGCGGACTACTCCGAGATCGGCCATCGCTTCCGACGCAGCGCCGGGTTTGTTGCGCAGGTCGAAGGGTTAGCGCACTACAAGCTCAACCGCGCCTAACCGCGCTGGGCCCGTAGGGGCGTCAGCTGACCTGGATCGTGCCCTTCATGAACGAGTGGATGTCGCAGTGGTAGGAGTAGGTCCCTGCCTTGGTGACGGAGATCGTCTTGGTGGTACCTGGGGCGATGTGGCCGGTATCGAACGCACCACCACTGTCGGTCACGGTGTGATCGGTGGTGTCGTTGTTCATGATGGTGATGGTGTCGCCGACCTTCGCGGTGAACGTGGCCGGGGAAAATGCGAGGTTCTTGATGCTCAGCCCGGCCGCGGGCGCGGTCGCCTTGTTGGTGGAGCTGCCGCACGCCGACAGACCGACGGCAACGGCCAGAGCGAGGAGCAGCAAGACAGCACGTGAATCGGGGGCGCGACGCATATCTAATGGTACGGCCGGGTGGGTCAAAGGGATTGCGAAGTCCTTAGCGGATTCCTTGCTGAACCGTGTGGACTTGCGACAGCACGTGGTTCCAGTACGCCGAGATCACCGCGAAGGCCATAAGCGAGCCGAACCCGGCGATGACGGCGGTGAGCAGTCGTTCGACAAAGGACTTGTGGATCATCCTCAACCCTCCCCGTCCCGGTTCTAGCACTCTTCGTGACCGCCCGCTGCCGCGCCATGCGTGGCCGGGTTGGCGCGGCGATACTGCGGCACACACGTCGGTGGAAAACGAGCAAGGCGGAGCAGTTGAGCGACCAGGATGTTCCCGAGCCGGGATACGGGCCGGGAACCTCGATCTCGCCGGCAGGTCAGGACGGCACCCCACCGCGCCCCGCAACCGGCGCCGCGCCAGCTCCCGGGGGTCCCGGCACGGCCCCGCGCCGGCGTCGCGGCCGCCGATGGCAGCGTCGAGTAGTAGCCGGCATACTCGCCGCCCTCCTCATCGTCCTCATCGGCGGCGCCGCGACATTCGGATACGTCCGCTACCGGTTCGCGCAGGTGAAGAAGGTCCGCGTCCCCGGTCTGGCCCATCCGGCGGCCGGTGGCGCCGGGGGCAAGAAAAGCTCCCCGATCACCATCCTTCTCGTCGGGTCGAACACCCGAACCGGCCTCGATCCCAGCGAAGCCAGGTTCTTCGGCACATCACAGGACGTCGGCGGCGCCCGCAGTGACGTGACCATGCTTCTCCGGCTGTCTCCGGCCACCGGCGCGGCCACGCTGCTATCGATCCCACGGGATCTCTTCGTTCCTCTCCCGCCCCACAGCGTGGCCGGGCCGGTCGGCAAGATCGACGCCGCCCTCAATGACGGCCCGGAGCACCTGGTTGAAGCCGTCACCAACGATCTCGGGATCCCCATTGATCACTACGTGGAGATCAACTTCGACGGCTTTCAGCACGTAATCAACGCTTTGGGCGGTATCGACATGTTTTTCCCGACCCCGCTGCGGGACAAGGTGTCCGGCCTGAACATCACCCAGGCGGGTTGCCAGCATCTGGGCGGCTTTCAGGCGCTGGCGGTGGTCAGGTCCCGTCATCTCGAGTACCTGGCGAACGGATCCTTCCGGGCTGATCCACTCTCCGACTTCAGCCGGATCCGGCGGGATCATGAATTCCTCAAAGTTTTCGTCCGGACGATGAAGGCCAAAGGACTGAACGATCCCCTGCGGGCGAATGTTGTCCTCGGGAACCTCGTTCATCAGGTCACCATCGATTCCGGCTTCGGCCTCAATCAACTCATCGATCTTCTGCGGCGCTACCGCAACCTGAATCCCGATCTGGTGCCTACGGTTACGCTGCCGGTGACGCTCGTCAACAACTACCGATGGCAGGGCGTCGACTACGGAGATGTCGTGATGCCATCCGAACCACAGGATCACGAGGTCATCGCCAACTTCCTCGGCGGTCCTCCAGAGATGGCCGCGCCCGCCAGCGTCAAGGTCGACGTCGTAGACGCGTCGGGCATCCGAGGCCGGGGGACGGCGGTCGCCGGCCAGCTGTCGGCACTCGGCTTTTTGGTTGGGACCACAACGGTGCGCCCGGCGCGGGCTCAACCCGGTGAGACGCTGATCCGCTATCACTCCGGATCCGTGACTCAAGCCCGCGCCCTGCTCTCGGTACTTCACGGATCGGTGATCCTCGAAGCCGACGACAGCGTCGTCACCGGCCAGGTCGTCGTCGAGGCGGGATCCGTTCTTGCCGTCGCCTCTCCTGCGCCGGCCCCGCCGGCCAGTTCGGCCACGACCAGCCCGCCGGCCACCGCCAGTTCGGTGACGCGCGCCGCGGCCGCCCCGGTCACGACCACCTCCACCACCACGCCGACACCGGGCGGCGTACCGGTTTCCCCTGCGCAGAACCCCCTTCAGCCCTTCGACCCCACCGCCTGCCCCAGCCCTCCCACGCACTGAGGGTGCTTGACGTAGCGGCGCAAGCCGAGAAGTCTGGACGGGTGGCTGATCGCTCTGGGTTCAAGATTCGTCCGCTGACCGCCGTGCTCATCGTGGTGGCTATCGCCCTGGTGGCGGTCGCGATTGTCTACTTCACCACCACGGCCACCAAGCTGCCGTCGTTCTTCCCCGGCCACCAGGCGGGATCAACGCGCCATCACACCAAGCACGGCATCGCCGTGCTTGGACTGGCCGTGCTGGCCCTGATCGGAGCGTGGTTCACGACCTCACCTGGAGATGAGCACACCGGGTCGATCTGATGGACAGTGGGGAAAGGGATCTGCCCGCGGAAGTCTCGCGGTTTCTCCGCGACGGCGACATCGAGCCGGCCGGCGCACTTCGGTTCACGAAGCTGATCCTGGCCTCGGCCAGGAAGGCGGGGGCGAAGGCCGTCATCCGCGGCCACTGGCTTTCCTCCCTTCTCCTCGAACTCGCCGCCCACGTCCGGTTGCGTGACCGGGACACGCTCGAAGCCCAATATGGACGATCGGGTGAGGGGCTCACGGCCGCTCTCGTGACGAACGCGGCCCGCGCCAGCGCCGCCATCGGGGCCGCCTTCGGCGCGCTGGCCACCGTCGCCGAGTCGACCGGAGTCGGTATCGCCGCGCTGCCCGCTCCCGTCCTCGCCGACGCGGTCCTCACCGCCCTGGTGGAGATGAAGCTGATCGGTGAGCTTCACGCCGCCACCGGACATCCGCTCCCGCCGGGCGCTGGAGTTCGAGCCCTAGCATTGGCCAGGGCGTGGGCGGAGGGCAGGGGAGTGCGACCCGATGCGTTCGTCCTGGGGGGTGCAGCGGTGGTCAGTGGGGCGGCCCGGCGGGAGCTCTCCCGGGCGCTGCGCCGGCGCCTCGCCCGCCGTACGGGACGCTCCCTGACCACGCTTGCGCCGCTCCTGGTGGGTGCCGCCGCGGCGGCGCAGGTCAACCGGCGGGGTACGCGGAAGATGGCCCTGGCCGTGATCGCCGACCTCGCCGTAGGGCAGGGGAAGCCACTTCCGCCGTCGAACTAGGTCGGGCAAGCCCCCTTGCCCCTGCGGGGAGATCCCCTCTCGGTCCGGGCGACCGCCCGCCAACACCCCGCCTGGACCGAGACGGTGGCCGCCCTACTGGCGGTAGCCCTCGACCGTCCCCGGGGGGCGAACCTCGGCGGCCTCCGGGTCCTGGCCGGCGTTGCGGCGGGCCCGGCGCTGGCGGAGCAGATCCCAGCACTGATCGAGTTGGACCTCGAGCGCCTTCAGCCGGGACGCTTCGGCGTCATCGAGGCCCGTGTCGGCGTGGGTCCGCTCGAGATGGTGCTCTTCCGCGACGAGTTTGTGGATGGTGCCCATGATCGCTTCGTCGTCCATTGGTCCTCCGTCGAGAGGGATCTGCCGACCGGTGCGTCCGAGATCGTACTGCCCGCCCAGGGATGCCAAAATCGGGCCGTGCGCATCGCCATTGGCTCGGACCACGCCGGCTACCGGCTAAAGCTCGTTGTGGTAAATCACCTGAACGGGCAAGGACAGACGGTCAACGACCTCGGTACCCATTCCGAGGATCCGGTGGACTACCCGTTTTACTGTGCCGCTGTGGCCCGCCACGTGGTGGCTGGAAACGCCGATGTCGGCATCGTCCTCGGGGGCAGCGGCCAGGGCGAGGCCATGTCTGCCAACAAGGTGCACGGTGCCCGGGCGGCTCTGTGTCTTGACGAATGGACGGCCCGCCTGGCGCGGGCCCACAACAACGCCAACGTCCTGTCTCTCGGAGCCCGAATTCTTGGCGACGAGTTCGCGTTGGCGATCGTCGACCTGTTCCTGGCCACCCCCTTCGAAGGTGGCCGCCACCTCGCCCGTCTGGCCCAGGTGGCCCAGATCGAGCAGGACGAATGCGGAGGCACGGCTGACCCGCTGAGCTGACGCGACCATCCCCCACGGCCGTCGAGCGCCCTTCTACATTCGCCAAGATGGTGATGTTGGTTGCGGTGGAGACTGTCGCGCTCGGATTGTTGGCCCTTTTGGTCGCGGGGCTGCTCCGCAGCCACGCCGAGATCTTGCGCGCGCTGCACCGGATCGGCGAAGAGGTCGGGAGCGCATCTGAACCCGATGAGGCGGTCAAGGTCGGTCGGCGCGCCGCGGGCGTGGTGCCGCCGCGGCCAGATTCGAGTCAGGTCTTCGACGTGGTGGGAGTGACCCCGTTCGATGAGTCGGTGAGCATCGCCGTGGGCGGGACACAGGTAACGACCCTCCTGGCCTTCCTGTCGGGCGGGTGCTCCTCTTGTGGTCGCTTCTGGGAGGCGTTCGCAGATCCTGACCGCCTCGGGCTACCCGATCGCACCCGGGTGGTCATTGTCACCCTGGGGGTGGGGGAGGAGAGTCCGGCTCGCCTGAGGAGGGTCGCACCCGAAGGTGTGCCCGTGGTCATGTCGAGTGAGGCGTGGCAGGACTACAACGTCCCGGGCGCGCCTTACTTCATTCTGACGGGGGGCAGCGAGGGCCGGGTGCTGGGAGAGGGCTCGGCCGGCACATGGGCGGAGGTGGCCTCCCTGCTACGCGATGCGGCGGGTGACACCCGATCCTCTCGAGAAACCCGCGAGGCGAGGGCGGATCGGGAGCTCGCCGCGGCCGGGATCCGGCCCGGCGATCCACGGCTGTACCACGAACATACGTCCGGGGCAGGGTCCTGACGATCGTGCTAGGTGCGGGTGTGATGGTGGCGGTCATTGCTGCCATCCGGTCGAGTTGGTCGCCCTGAGGTGAGTCGATGCTGGCCAGCATCACCCCGCTCGGCGAGCGGGGGCGGGGAAGGCGATGGGGAATGACCGTGACTGGGTACCTGCTGGCCTCGACAGCCGGCGGACTAAGCATGGGCGCCGTCCTCGGGTGGATGGGCGGCGTCATCGGAGGAGCCGCCGTGCCAACGCGGCTGGCGACGGTGACCGTCGTCCTATGCGCCGCGCTCGTCGATGGGCTTAAACTTCGCCTACCGACCACCCGCCGGCAGGTGAACGAGGACTGGCTCGTCCGCTACCGCGGTTGGGTCTACGGGACCGGCTATGGCTTCCAGCTCGGCATGGGAGTGGTGACGATCGTGACCACCGCGACGGTCTATGCCACGTGGGTGCTGGCCGTGATTGCGGCCACGCCCGCGGCGGGGGCGGTGATCGGGCTCACCTTCGGGCTCGTGCGAGCATTGCCCGTGCTGGCCATGGGCGGCATTGACGGTTCGCTCGCCGCCCGCCGCGTTCACCTGCGGATGCAGCTGGCCGCCGGATGGTCGCGCCGAGCATCCATCGTTCTGCTGTGCGCCGCCGCCGGCGCGGTGCTCGCATGAGCACGCTGACTCGTCATGGTTTGGAGGTCCACCTCCCGCCCGGATGGGAGGGGGCGATCTACCGGCGTCCTGCCTCGAGCGAGTACACGACCCATCCCGTCCTTCACGCCGGGAGCTTCGCCCTGCCCCTGGATCGCGGGGACTTTGGCAGCGGCGCCGTGGACGTCATGGGGCCAGACGACGTGTTCATCGTGCTCATCGAGTATCACCCGGACAGCACGACGGGATCGCTCTTCGCTCGTGACGGCATGCCCCGGATGCTTCCTCCCGACGTGTTCAGCCCGAACACGCTGCAGCGATCCATCCCCGGCCAAGCCGGAGCGCAACAGTTTTTCTCCCACGGCGGACGCGCGTTCTGCTTGTACGTCGTGCTCGGCTCCTACCGGCGGCGCTTCGCGCTCACCCCGAAGGTCAACCGCGTCCTGCCCCTCATCTCGATCGACGAGCTCCAGCCGTGAACGGCACCGTCTGGTACGGGGCGTACCTGGCCGCGGTCAGCCTCCTGGTTGCCGGCGGGGCGGCCAAGGCGTTCCGCCCATCAGGAACGGCGCGCGCCCTTTCCCAACTCGGTCTGCCCATCGGGCCATGGGCGGTTCGGGCGGGCGCAGCGGGTGAAGTCGCGTTGGGCGGGTGGGCGGTGCTGTGGGGCGGGACCGTCCCGGCCGTATGCGTCGCCGCCTCCTACATCGGCTTCGCCGGCTTCGTGACCGCTGCTCTTGTCCGCCGCACACCGCTGAGCTCGTGTGGATGCTTCGGCGAACAGGACGCCCCTCCTGGTCTCACCCACGTGTTGCTGAATATCGGCGCGGCCGTCGTCGCTAGTGCCGCGGCGCTTGGATACCACCCATCCCTCGCCACCGCCGTGCGCAGCCAACCGGCGCGAGGCATCCCGTTCGTCGTCCTCAGTGTCATCGCCGCGTACCTCGGCTACCTGGCCATGGCCGTGCTGCCCCGCACCGCTGCCGCCGCCAAAGCGCTCCGGTGAGCCGCTGGTTGGTGGAGAAGGCCACCGCTCTGCTCGCTCGCCGGCACACCCGGCGGGACTTCCTGACTCGTACCGCGGTGGTCGGGTCCGCCATCTCGGTAGCACCCGTGCGTTACCTGCTGCGACCGGAGAGCGCGTACGCGGCCATCATGTCCTCGGCCCGGACCTGTCCTCCCGGGAGCATCTGCTACGCGGACGGATACGCGGCGTTCTGCTGTTCGCTGAACGAGGGAGTGAACGCCTGTCCGGTCGGCACCTTCGCCGGGGGTTGGTGGAAGGCGGATGGTTCGGTCTATTGCGCAGGGCCGCGCTACTACATCGACTGCGTAGGCATCTGCACCCACTGCGGGACGGGCTGCGACACCACGCATTTCTGTCCGACGTGTGACGCACTGGGGGCATGTGACTGCGCCAAGGGCGATTGCAACGAACGCCGCACTGCCTGCCGCACGTTCCGGTATGGGCAGTGCAACATCGACATCGGATGCTCCGGCCGGTTGGCCTGCCGAGTGGTGTCGTGCACGCCCGCCTGGCTGCTCGAACCGGCATGCACGACGTCGAGCGCCACCGACGATCGAACGGCCAACCAGACGGCGCCGTGTCTGAGCAACCCGTTCCCGCCTCCGATCGTGGCGATGGCCGCCACCACCGACGGGAAGGGTTACTGGCTGGTCGCCGCCGACGGCGGCATCTTCACCTACGGCTCCGCCTCCTTTCTCGGCTCGGCCGCGTCCCAACCGCTGAACCATCCCGTGGTCAGCATGGCCGTCGATCGGCGCACCCGCGGGTACTGGTTGGTCGCCTCGGACGGCGGCGTCTTCGCCTACGGCGCTCCCTTCGACGGATCGAGCGGGGCAGTGAAGCTGAACGCCGGGATGGTGGGGATGGCGGCGACGCCGTCGGGCGCCGGTTACTGGTTGGTGGCGGCTGATGGCGGGATCTTCAATTTTGGTGACGCGGTGTTCCACGGGTCGGCGGGGGCGTTGTTGCTGAACGAGCCGATTGTGGGGATGGCGGCGACGCCATCAGGGGGTGGTTACTGGTTGGTGGCCTCCGATGGCGGGATCTTCGATTTTGGTGATGCGGTATTCCACGGTTCGGCCGGATCTCTCGTCCTGAAGGAGGAGATCGTGGGGATGGCAGCCACGCCGTCAGGCGGCGGGTACTGGTTGGTGGCCGCCGACGGCGGGGTATTCACGTTCGGCGACGCCGTGTATCACGGCAGCCGCGGCTGATCCTCATCCGCGCCGCACAGCACAGGATTGATGTCACTGGCGGCCAGGTCGCCGGGCTTCACGCCCGGGAGCCAGGTCCGCAGATCATGGGTACGGAACGGATGGTCGGCTCCACCGCCCGCAGCCCGTCGGCGAAGTAGATAACGGTCATGACCGAGCGCAGGGTCCCGGTAAGATTCGGCGGCGCGCCGTGCAACGTCCAACCGGCGTGGAACGTCGCGTCGCCGGCGGACATGGGCCCGTGGGTGTGCAACGGAATGCCGCGTTCCTCGATGAGGTTGGCGAACTCGGCATCCGAACGATCCGAGATCTCGAACTGGCCGAGATAGCCGAGCCGCTAGCTTCCCGATGCGAAGGTCATGCTGCCAATGTCGGCGGTGATGTCGATGAGGGGCATCCACAGCGTGACCGTCTGGTCGCTATCGAACGGCCAGTAGAACTGATCCTGGTGGCACGGCGTCCGTCCTCCACCCGCCTCCTTGAACAACGCCTGGTCGTGGTAGAGACGGACGGCTTTGACGCCGAGCAGGCGGGCCGCCACCTCGGCGAAGCGTCCGGCGAAGACGAACTGGCGGACGCTGTCGTCTACCCGCCAGAGATTCAGCAACTGTAGGAAAGCCTTCCCGTAGGTGTCGCGATCCTCGAGTGACCGCGTCTCCCGGCTGTGACGCAAAGCGCTGACTCGATAGCCGGGCGGCAGGCGGCCACCTCCTCGGGTGACGCGAGCCCCCGGATCATAGTGTGGCCGTCGCGCCGGAACGCGTCGATGGTGCCAGGGGAAAGGGGTTGGCCAACGACGGCAGCCGCGGTGTGTCCACTTCGGCGCAGGATACCGTTGGCCATGAGCGACACCATCGCCGGGCTCGTCCACCTCCGCGCCGGAGACGATCGTCCTGGTCTGTACTTCGAAGACCAGGCCTGGACGTACGCCGAGTTGATCCAGGCGAGCGCAGAGCGCGCCAACTTGCTTCTGACCTTGCGTCGGCCCGGGCCCTTTCACGTCGGACTGCTTCTCGACAACGTGCCCGAATATCCGATGTGGCTCGCCGCCGCGGCGATTGCCGGAGCGACCATCGTCGGGGTCAATCCGACCCGGCGCGGCCTGGAACTGGCTGGCGACTTCGTGCACACGGACTGCCAGCTCCTCGTGACCGAGAAGGCTCACCTAACGGACATCGACGGCCTGGACATGGGGATCGACGCAGAGCGAATACTGATTGTCGACGACGCCTCGTATTCCGACGCCCTTTCCCCCTATCGGGGTGCGGCCCGGCCAGTGCCGGAGGTTCTCCCCAAAGAGCGGTACCTGCTGCTGTTCACCTCGGGCACCACCGGTGCCCCCAAGGCCGTGATCTGCAGCCAGGGCCGGCTGGCCTCTATTGCAAGCAAAGTCACGGAGATGCACAGCCTGGTTCCGGCGGACGTGTGTTATCAGGCCATGCCCTTGTTCCACGGCAACGCGCTGATGATGACGTGGGCTCCCGCTCTGTATTCCGGCGCGGCGATGGCGTTGCGCCGTCGTTTCAGTGCATCCAGCTTTCTTCCGGACATCCGCCGCTACGGCGCCACCTTCTTCAACTACGTCGGCAAACCGCTCTCCTACATTCTGGCCACACCTGAGCAGCCTGACGACGGCGACAACCCGCTGATTCGAGTCTTTGGGAACGAAGCTTCGGCGGTCGATGCCGAGCGGTTCGCCCGCCGTTTCCATTGCCGGGTCACCGAGAGCTATGGCATGTCGGAGGGCGGGACGAGTATCGGCCGGACTCCGGACACGCCCGCATCGGCTCTCGGTCCGGCACCTGACGGCGTCGTCGTCTGCGACCCGGTCACGGGGGACGAGTGTCGCCGAGCTCGCTTCGCCGGGTTCGGTGTGCTGCTCAACGCCGACGAGGCGATCGGCGAGATTGTGAACCGCCTCGGCGCGGCGGGGTTTGAAGGGTACTGGCGCAACGACGAAGCGAACGCGGCTCGGACCAGGTTCGGCTGGTACTGGACGGGCGATCTCGGGTACCGCGACGAGGCTGGCGTCATTTACTTCGCGGGGCGCGACCACGACTGGCTGCGGGTGGACGGCGAGAACTTTGCCTCCGCCCCCGTTGAGCGGATCCTGACGCGGTTCCCGGACGTCATGCTGGCCGCCGTGTACGCCGTCGCTGATCCCGATGGCAGCGATCAGGTGATGGCTGCGCTCCAACTCCGTCCGGATGCGACGTTCGATCCGACGAGTTTCGATGTCTTCCTCGCCGAGCAGAAGGACATGGGGACGAAGTGGGCGCCCCGCTTCGTGCGCATCATGGCTGAACTGCCGTTCACCGCCAGCAACAAGGTGCAAAAGCGTGATCTTCGCCGGCAGCACTGGGCTGACGACGCGACATGGTGGAAGCCCACGCGAGACGGTGGCTACCGGCTACTCACCGACGAGGACCGGGCGACGCTCCGACGGCAGTTCGCGGAGCGAGGCCGGCTACAACTCCTCGATTCGGTCTAGCGGACCGCCTACCAGCGATACCAGCGGGCTCCCTCGGCGCCTCGTACCAAGAAGCCCAGGACCCAAACCACGAACAGCACGACCGCCACGATCCACAGGAAGTGGATGGCGAAGCCGAGGCCACCGAAAAGCAGTGCGAGAAGGAGGATCAGGAGTACGAGTCCCATGAGTGTGTGTTCGCCTTTCCGTTGAGCCCACCGCGCCGTGGGTTCTCGGAGCTATACCCATTGGTGGCGGGCCGCGAACCTACGCCACGTCTCGTCGCCGAAAGATGCCGGCGGCGACCGCGAGCATTCCCGCCGTGACGGCCGCCAGGAACAACCCAGCGGCGAGAACCGAACGCCCCGGCACGCCGCCGCCGCTGTTGTGGCCACCGACGAACACGATGGTGTTGCCAAGGAACAGCCACCGCCGCCATCCCTCGAGAAATCGACCCACCACGTTCTCCACCACCACGATGTACCCGAACCCAACGCCGAGAGCCGCCGCGGTGGTCTTGGCCACGGCCGCGATGGAGAAGCCGATGCCGGCGGCCATGGCCGTCATGGCCGTGCCCCGCAGCCCAACCGCCGCCAACGAGCGCAGCCAGCCATCGCCGGTCCCGGCCGTCGTGCCATGGAGGTAGGCGGAAGGCAGAAGGGCCAGGCTGAGGACGGTGAAGGTGATCAGGGTGAGGGCGGCCGCGACGGCCATGCAGGCCAGCGCCTTCGCGACCAGGACGCGAACCCTCCGTGACTCCCAGGTGAGAATGGTGGCCAGCGTCCGGCTCTGCCAATCGGCTCCGATTACCGAAGCGCCGATCAACCAGGCGGCGATGATGAGCGGTGCAGTTGTGCCCTCCAGGATGCCCTTGAGGTTCTGGAGATGGAACCGCGGATCTCGGATCGGCTGGGTCTGAAAGCAGCCACCGTTTGGACCCGTCGGCCCGACCGGAACCGGAGCCGTGTCACCGGGCTGGATCTTGAACGCTTGGCATGGGCCGGTGACCTGTTGCGCTCGAGCCGCCGCCAAGGACGCTTCGGAGATCCGCTTGGTGTGGATGAACGTGGCGACCGCGGCCACCGCGATGATCAGCACGGCCGCGGCTAGCAGGACTCGCGTCATGCGGCGGGCCAGGACCCGGCGAAGCTCGCCGCTGAGTAGACGGGTCATATTGCGCCAGTCCCGGCGGTGAGCTCGAGGAATACCGTCTCCAGGTCAACCTCCGCCGGCCGTAACTCCGTCAGGTACAGCTGCCGGTCGGCCAGCGTCTTGGTCACACGCTCCGCCTCGCTGGCCGGGATGTCCACGTGCAACGCACCATCCGCGGCGTGGACCCGGAAGCCGGCCCCCACAAGCACCTCGAGCCCGGCGGCGGTGTCCGCCAGGCGCACGACCAGCCCGGCGGTGCGCTGTGAAGCCATCACCTCATCGACCGTGCCCGTGACGATCGTTCGGCCCTTTGCCACGATCGCCACCCGATCGCACGTGTGTTGCACTTCACTCAGCAGATGGCTGGAAAGAAATACGGTGCGTCCCTCGGCTGCCAACATCCGCAGCAGGTCACGCACGTCCTTGATCCCGGCCGGGTCAAGCCCGTTCACGGGCTCGTCGAGCACGAGCAGAGCAGGATCCTTCAACAGCCCGATGGCAATGCCGAGCCGTTGGCGCATGCCAAGCGAATAGCCCTTCACCGGATTGTCGGCTCGCTCCGCGAGGCCCACCCGTTCGAGCGCCTTGTCCACGGTCACGGGGCCAATCCCGTCGAGGCGGCCGAGCAGGGCCAGGTTCTCCCGCCCGGACATGCCGGGGAACAACCCCGGCGTCTCCACCAGAGATCCAATCTTCGGCAGCGCGCTGGGCAGGTCGTATCGAGTGTCCGCACCGAGCACCTGACAGGACCCCGCGCTCGGACGAACCAGCCCGAGCAGACAGCGAATCGTGGTCGTCTTCCCTGACCCGTTCGGTCCGAGAAAGCCGAAGACGCCGCCCTCGGGCACGGACAGATCCAGCCCGTCCAGGGCCATGATGCGCCGCCCCCGGAAAAGTCGATACTCCTTCCGGAGCCCTTCGACTTCGATTACGGCCACATCTCCACTATGACCGCTACGGTGGCCCCCCATGGGACACTTGGCGGGACAACAGGCCGTCGTGACCGGTGGAGGATCAGGTATCGGCCGGGCCACCTGTCTCCGGATGGCCGCCGAGGGGGCGGCCCTTGCCGTCCTCGACATCGATGCCCACGCCGCCGAGACAGTCGCCAAAGAAGCAGGCGGCGTGGCCTACGGCGTCGATGTCAGCGATGCCGAAGCCCTCCGGACTGCGATCAGTGACGCGGCCTCGGTACTGGGTGGCCTGCGCATCCTCTACAACAATGCCGGGACCGGGGGGATGGCCTACACCCACAACTACCCGCCGGAGGAGTGGGACCGGCTGGTGCGCATCAACCTCACGGGCGTGTGGCATGGGTTCCGGGCCGCGGTCCCGTTGATGTTGAAGAGTGGGGGAGGGTCGATCGTCAGCACCGCGTCCATCAGCGGCGTGCGTCCGGCCGCCGGGGAGGCGCCGTACGCCGCCTCGAAGGCCGCGGTCGCCGCGCTCACGGCCACCGCCGCGCTGGAGTATGCGCCCGCCATCCGAGTCAACGCGGTCTCGCCCGGCATGATCCGGACCGGGCTCACCTCGCCGTTGCTCGACAACTTCCCGGATCAGGTCGAGGCCTTCGTGGCCAAGACGCCGTTGGGGCGCATCGGCACGCCCGAGGACATCGCCGATGTCGTCGTATTCCTTTGCTCGGACTCGGCGCGTTTCATCACGGGTCAGAACCTCGTTGTTGACGGCGGCATGATTCTCCACGGCTCAGGAGTGGATGGTTTGCTGCGCACGTTCATGGGTCCACCCGAGGTCTCGGAGCACTAGTCCGTGGATCACATCGCCCGGACGTTCGTCTCGGCGGCGGCGCCAGGAGCGGCGCGGGCCGGCGCCGGAGGCTACCCGTGTCAGGGGTTGTGGCATCGGCCGGAAGGCGGTCCGGCTCCTCGCGTCGGGATCATCGCCACCCACTACGACATCGACTTCTCCGAGCACTACCTGGCGGAGTACATGGCCGGCCGGGGCTACGGCTTTCTCGGGTGGAACACGCGCTTCCGTGGCCTCGGCGCCTACTTCCAACTGGAGTCGGCGCTGGCGGATATCGCTGTCGGGATTGGCTGGATGCGGGAGCAGGCCGGGGTCGAGACGGTCGTCATGGTCGGCAACTCCGGCGGGGCTTCGCTGATGGGCGCCTATCAGGCCCGCGCCATAGATAGCGGCACGATGCCTTGCGCCGATCTCTTTGTCTCCGTGTGCGCTCATCCCGGCCGGCCGGACATCCTGACGGAATGGCTCGATCCCTCCGTCACCGAAGAGATGGACCTGCTTTCTGTCGATTCCTCGCTCGACATGTTCAACGCGGACAACGGGCCGCCGTATGCCGCCGAGTTCTTGGCGCGATACCGGTCGGCCCAAGAGGCCCGCAACCACCGCATCACGGATTGGGCCAAGGCCGAGCTGGCCCGGCTGCAAGGCGAGGGGGCATGGGACCGACTCTTCACCGTCCATCGCGGCTGGGCCGATCCCCGCTTCCTCGACCTGACGCTCGACCCGTCTGAGCGCGCCAGGGGCTGCTATTTCGGCGACCCTCGACGGGCCAACTATGGCGCGTTCCACCTCGGCGGGGTGACCACCATCCGCTCTTGGCTCAACATGTGGAGCCTCTCCGAGTCGCCCTGCCGATCGGTCTCGCACTTGCCCCGCGTCGCCCAGCCCGCCCTCGTCATCCAATCGACGGGGGACCAGGGGTGCTTCCCGAGTCACGCCCAGGCCATCTTCGATCTTCTCGGCTCCGCGGATAAGCAACTGGTCTGGCTGGCGGGAGACCATTACCTCCTACAGCCGGACGGGGCGAGGACCGAAGCCGCTGACCTCATCGCCGCGTGGATCGAGGCGCGCCGCTGAAGGTTGTGTTCCTGTCGAGGCCGGCCGCCCCCACGCCGGGCTTCGACAGGAGATCAGTCGCGGTCTTTGTCTCGGCAGTGGCGGCGGTGGTACTTGTCCACGGAGACGGCGCCGTCTCCGTCGTTGTCGCAGCGCGGCGGCGGCGGACCAGCCTGGATCAACTCGTAGGCGCCGCTGTCGCATGCGCTGCCCTGCGGGCGGGTCACGCCGCGCTCGTCGGTGGCCGGAGGCGGGCAGGTTCCGGACGGACTGAAGTCCACGGCCGGGCTGTTGGCCGGAAGTGCATCGGTCGGCGGCACGAAGGTGTTCGGCCCCGCGTTGTTGGCCAAAGGAATCAGAAGCGGGTCGGTGCTGGGCTTGTCGGCTGGGGTTCCGGGCGTGGATCCTCGGGCTCGACGCCACCATGTTGGTCGCCCTGGGCGAGCCCCGCGCCGCGGTGGAACGAGCCAGGACGATCATGGGGCGGCAACGGCCGCTCCTCGGCGCCGCGACCGGTGGTTCGACCCGTGTGTGGACATCGGATCGGCGTGGCGGGAGGCGTTGACCTCAGTCCCGCGCGCCTGCGAGCAGTTCCGTGCCGTCGCGGAATCGGCCGGTCAAGGCGGTCAGCATGCTTACGAGATGCTTGCCCTCCACGCCGTCGCCGGTTTGGGGGATGCGGGCGCGGTCGCGTCACGGCTAGCCGAACTGGCCCTGTCGCTCGACGGGCCTTTCGCGCCGTTGGCGGCGGCCCACGCCAACGCCATCGCCACCGGTGACCCGGCGGGCCTCGAGGCACTCGCCGACACCTTCGAGGCACTGGGCGCGTGTCTGCTCGCCGCCGAGGCCGTCCCTACTGCCGCCCAGATCCACGAAGCCCAAGCACGGCGCGGTGCCGGGCGTGCGGCGCAAGCCCGAGGCGCGCTTCTGCTGGCCCGATGCCCGGGCGCGGCCCCACCCACCGTCGCCCACGTCCAGGCACCGCCTTCGCTGACCGAACGCGAGCTCGAGGTGGCCCGTCTCGCCGCTCGCGGCCATTCCAGCGCCGAGATCGGCCGGCGGCTGTTCGTATCGGTGCGGACTGTCGATACCCATCTGGCCCACGGGTACGACAAGCTCGGTGTACGAGGACGTGGCCAGCTGCAGGCCGCCCCTCGGTGGGGCCGAGCGGCAAGTTCAGTAGCCACTACGGATGCCTGGCGGCCCGAGCCGGCCGTACGGTCTACGACCTGGGGAGGAGACTGGGCGGAGACGGCGTTGAGGAGGCGGCCAGCCCGCTGACCCGTCTGCCGGTGGTCTACGCCCTGGCGCTCGCCCTGAGAGACGCCGGGCTCGGCCCGGAGGAGATCGCGGCCCGGCTCGGCGTCCGACCGGCCTCCATGCCCCACCTGTTGGAGATCGCCGTCGCCAAGCTGGCCGCGCTCGACTGAGGCAATCGGAGTTTCCGCGCCGGCCGGGCACACCCCCCGCTCGCCGGCGCGGAGTTCCCGGCGGTGGACACACCTGGGCGGACAGGCTCGCGTCTACATTGCATCGACAGCCGGTTGTCGACGCAATGCGGTTCGTTTCGCGTATCGAGAGGTGGCCGGACGGGTCGTTTCCCGGCCACGTAGCGTCGACAACGGGCTGTCGACGCAACCCGGTTTTCAAACCTGTGCCTGGGGTGTATAGGCCGGGACGGTCGCCGGCGGGTTCAGGCCAGGCGGTTGGACAAGATCTGGACGCAGTTCCAGATGACGACGCCGCCGTAGAAGATCACGGCCATCCAGACCCATCGAGCCGAGCGGAGCGCGTGCCGGGGTGACGAGAAGATGCAGGCGACCACGATGGCGATGATGAGCACGAGCTTGGCCAGCAGAAGTACGTCCATGCTCTGGGCCAGGAGGTGAGCGGCCAGCGGGTTCGTCTCCTGGCCGCCGAGGGCGAGAGCTCGGCGGGTCGTGTACACATCGGCCATGTTGAGCGCAAAGAGCAAGACGAGGGCTGTGGGTCGGGCGGCCAGCTCCACTGGCACCGCGGTCGGCACTGCGGTCTCGTCCATGCCCCACGGTACGCCAGAGACCGGGTTATGGATAGGGCACCGCCCACTACGGTCTGAGATGTGATCGCAACATGACCGTCATGCCGATGGGCCGGGCGATCGGCTGGTTGGCCGCACGCGACCCTGATCGTCCGGCCATCACCTGCGAAGGCCACACCGTGTCGCGGCTCGACCTTGACCACCGGACCAACCAACTGGCCCGTGCCTACGAGCGGTTGGGAGTTGGCGTGGGCGACTTTGTGACCATCGCCCTGCCCAATTCCATCGAGTTCTACGAAGCCACCATCGCGGCGTGGAAGCTCGGAGCGGTCCCGCAACCCGTGTCGGCCCGCCTCCCGGACGCGGAGCGGGAGGCCATCCTCGAACTGGCGAAACCGGCCCTCGTGGTCGGCGCACCCGGTGGCCCGACGGGAGCGCCAGGCCTCGAGGCCGGCTTCGAGCCCGACGCCGCGCTCAGCGACGGGCCGCTCCCGGAGCGAACCTCGCCGGCGTGGAAGGCACCTACGTCGGGAGGCAGCACCGGCCGGCCCAAGATCATCGTGGCTGGCCAGACGGCGGTCGTCGACCCCGAGATTTCTGCGACGCCCGGCATGAAAGTCGCCGGATGCCAGTTGGTACCGGGGCCGCTGTATCACAACGGTCCCTTCACCTTCTCGCTCGGCGGGCTCCTGCGCGGCAGCCACCTGGTCGTCATGGTGCGATTCGATGCCGAGACGGCCCTGGCGCTGATCGAGCGCCATCGGGTCGACTGGACGCTGCTCGTGCCGACCATGATGCAGCGGATCTGGCGACTGCCCGCCGAGCAACGCGACGCGTACGACCTGTCTTCGCTCGAGGCCGTCCTTCATCTGGCCGCTCCCTGCCCGGAGTGGCTCAAGGAAGCGTGGATCGGATGGCTCGGACCCGAACGGATCCACGAGCTTTACGCCGGAACGGAGGCCCAGGGCGTGACCTGGATCACCGGCACCGAATGGTTCGAGCACCGGGGCAGTGTCGGTCGGCCGGTGGCGTCCCAGATGCGCGTCCTCGACCCCGACGGCCAGGACCTACCGGCCGGAGAGGTGGGCGAGGTGTTCATGCGCCCGGACACCGGTCCCGGATCCACCTATCACTACGTGGGCGCAGAACCGCGGTCAGCCGGCGATGGCTGGGAGAGCCTCGGTGACATGGGTTGGCTCGACTCCGACGGGTATCTGTACCTCGCCGATCGTCGCACCGATCTGATCTTGTCCGGTGGGGCCAACATCTACCCGGCTGAAGTCGAGGCCGCCATCGATTCGCACCCCGAGGTGAGGTCTTGCGCGGTCATCGGCCTTCCCGATGATGATCTTGGTCAGCGGATCCATGCCATCGTGCAGGTGGAGCCCGGGTCGGGACTCACCGACGACCGGCTCCGCGCTCACCTGGCCGGACTGCTGGTCCGGTACAAGATTCCGCGGACATTCGAGTTTGTCGATCAGCCGCTTCGCGATGACGCCGGGAAGGTGCGCCGTTCCGGGCTGCGCCAGGCGCGCCTGTAACGTAGGCGGCATGACGGTCACCGTCGAACCGGATGTGCTGCTGTTCGAGTTGTTCGCAACGCCAGAGGGCAAGGCCGACCCCTACCCTCGATACCGGCTCCTGCTTGAGTACGCCCCCGTGCATCACAGTGCGGTGGACCTGTGGGTGGTCAGCCGGTACGACGACTGCCAGTTCGTGTTACGCGATCCGCGGTTCGGCAAGGAGCCGGATCAGATCGGCCGGCGCTCCGGCTTGCCGGACGCGGTGATCGCGCAGCAGCTTGCCCTTCGCCAAGGCCGCGAATCCATGTTGATGCTCAACCCTCCGGATCACACTCGGCTGCGCAAGCTGGTATCGAAGGCGTTCACGCCAAGGACGGTGGAGGCCCTTCGTCCGCACATCGTCCGTCTGACTGACGACATCCTGGACCGGATCGAGTCGGCCGGGAGCGAGCCTGTCGACGTGATGGCCGAACTGGCGTTTCCGCTCCCTGCGACGGTCATCGGCGAGATGCTCGGAGTTCCGGCCGCCGACCGTACGCAGTTCCAGAGTCTGGTGCGGGCCGGTACGGCCGCGCTGGAAGTGACCCTCACCGAGGAGATTCTCGCCGCCGCCAATGATGCGTTCGAGATCATGCGGAGCTACTTCCTCGAGCTGGTCGACGAACGGCGCTTGCGTCCCCAGGATGATCTGCTTTCGCAGCTGATCGCGGTGGAGGAGGCCGGCGACCAGCTGACGGTCGAGGAGCTCATCTCCACGGCCATCCTGTTGTTTGCGGCCGGATTCGAGACGACGACCAACCTCATTGGCAACGGACTGCGGGCTCTGCTCACCCACCCGGACCAGATGGCCCGCCTTCGATCGGATCCGGCGCTGATGTCTTCCGCGGTCGAGGAGCTTCTCCGTTTTGACAGTCCGGTGCAGATGGACGGCCGCGCCGCGTTTGACGACGTGGAGATCGACGGTCACCGCATCGCGACCGGGGAGACCGTCATCACCCTGCTGGGTGCTGCCAACCACGATCCTTCGCACTGGAACGCGCCCGAACGGCTTGATGTCGGGCGCGACGAGGGTCCCCCGATGAGCTTTGGTAGCGGCATCCACTACTGCCTCGGCGCCGCACTGGCGCGGGTCGAGGGACAGGTCGTGTTCGGTCGCATGCTGTCGCGCTTCCCCCGGATTGAAGCTGCCAGCGCGACGACTGACGGCTATCGCGACAGCCTCACGCTGCGGGGCCTTGTCGATCTGCCGGTCGTCTTCGGCCGGTAACGGCGAGAGGAAGCTCAGGCGGGGGGGTTGGTGGGCGCATGGATGTCGGTGCGCTCGGCCATACCGGCCGCCACCACCTCGTGGAGCACCGCGATCAGAGCCCGAACCGGCGCGGACGGCAGCCCGCGGCGGCGCTGGGCAATGCCGACTCGCCGGCACGGCAGGTCCCGGATGTCCACTCGGCTCCACTCGCCCCCAAGCCGGCTGGGGACGGCCGTCGCCGGAACAATGGCCGGCCCGTGACCGTCGAACGTCAGCGAGGCGATGAGGCGGACGCCGTCGAGTTCCGCCTTCGGCCTCAAGGTGACGCCGGCGGCCGTGGTGGCGTGATCGAGTTCCCCGCGAAGGGCGGTGCCGGGCGCCGGCATCAACAGCTCGAGGCCGTCGAGATCTCGAAGCTCCACTGATTCCCGGCCGCCCAGCCGGTGGTCGGCGGGGACGATAAGCACCAGGTCCTCGTCGAAGAGGGGCTGGACCGAGAACTCCGAGCCGGGCACCGGAAGGTTGACCACGGCCACGTCCAGGGTTCCGCTGGCGAGCTGAGGTTCGAGGGACGTCGACGTGGCGTCCACGATGACGAGGCGCACTTTGGGGTGACGCTCGGACAGCGACTCCAGCAGTCGTGGCACCAGCCAGCGGGCGGTCGTGCCGATCATGCCGAGCCGGACCTTGCCCACGACCTCGTGGCGCAGGGCGGCCACGTCGGCGACAAGCGCATCGAGCTCGCCGGTGATCCGACGGGCTCGTTGGACCACGGCTTCGCCCTCCTCGGTGAGCTGACCGCCGTTCCGATCGACCAGTTGGGCGCCGAGCTCCTTTTCCAGTCTGGCGATGTGGGTTGACACATTGGACTGCACGGTGTGCAAGGCGTCGGCGGCGGCCGAGAACGAGCCATGTTCGCCCACCGCCACCAGTGCGTTCAGTTGCCGTAGGTCCATCGCTGAAAATGATGCCATGTATCTACGACAACTGTTGGACAGATGTACACGCGTGTTGTTTACTAAGAAGCAGTACGCACAGGGTTCCCGGAATCCCCCCTCCGGGCCTGTTGCTCGCAAAGGGCCGGCACCCCCCCAGCCGGCCCTTCGCCGCGTCTGCGCTCGGGGATAGCGTTCGGACATGTCTGACACCCAGGCCGCCGCCTTCTTCGATCTCGATAGGACGCTGCTACGCGGCGCCAGCGGGCCGTTGATCAACGAGGCTCTGGTCGCGGCCGGTCTGGTCCCCGATCGTCAACTCCCCGGTCAAGGTCTGCTTTATCGGCTCTACGACCTGATTGGGGAGACCCTGCCGAGCATGGCCCTGGCGCGTGGGGCCGCGCTCCTGTCGCGGGGGTGGACGGCCAGCGCCGTCCGCGACGCGGCCGAGGTCGCCGCCGACCGCCTCGAGCGAGTGGTCGCCCCGTATGCCCGCCCGCTGCTCGATGAGCACCGCGCCGCCGGCCGGCCGGTGGTCCTGACCACCACCACACCGGACGATCTCATCCGGCCGTTCGCGGAACGGCTCAACTTCGACGACGTGGTCGCCACGCGCTACGCCCGGGCCGGCACCGATGAGGACGGCTGGACCTACACCGGGGGGCTCGAAGGCGAGTTCGTGTGGGCACGCGGCAAGCTGGCGGCCGTGCGACGATGGGCTGCCGTGCACGGGGTCGACGTGGCGGGCAGCTTCGCCTACTCCGACAGCATCTACGACGTTCCTCTGCTTTCGGCGGTCCGTCACCCCTTCGCCGTCAACCCGGACCCGCGGCTCGCCGCCTACGCGATGGTCTGGCGCTGGCCGGTGCTGCATCTCGACGTTCCTCCGGGCGTCCCCAAGCTGGGTGGCCTCGAGCCCTTCGACGTCGTGCGCCTCTTCACCCGGACGGAGTTCTTTCCGTACGCCCGCTTCGACATCTCGGGCGTCGAACACGTGCCCGATCACGGGCCGGCCATCATCGTGGCCAACCACCGCAGCTACTTCGATACCGCTGCCATCGGCGTGACCCTGGTCCAAGCCGGCCGGTCCCCCCGCTTCCTGGGGAAGAAGGAAGTGTTCGACGCGCCGGTGGTGGGCCAGCTGGCCCGGGCCCTGGGCGGGATCCGGGTCGACCGGGGGAGCGGATCTCGTGAGCCACTACGGGAGGCGGCCCGGTCGTTGGCGGCGGGGGACGTGGTCGTGCTGATGCCCCAGGGCACCATCCCGCGGGGCCAGGACTTCTTCGAGCCGGAGCTGAAGGGCCGGTCGGGCGCGGCCCGGCTGATGGCCATGACCCACGCGTCGGTCATTCCCATCGGGTTGTGGGGAACCGAATCGGTCTGGCCGCGGTCATCGCGCCTCCCCAACATCACCAACGTGACGTCACCGCCTCTCGTGACCGTGCGCGTCGGCCGTCCGGTCACGGGCCTGACGGGCGAGAACGCCGCCGCCGATACCGCCACCATCATGAAGGCCATCATGGCCCTGCTTCCCGATGAGGCCAGGACCCGGCGCGAGCACCCCCGAAGAGCTGGCCCGCACTCGCCCACGCTCGTAAGGCAGCCGGAGAAACCCGCGCCCTAGCCGGCCTGCTTGGCCCGAATCAGGTTGAGGGCGCCGCCCGCCTCGAACCAGGCGATGTGTTGCGCCGACATGGTGTGGCTGGAGGTGAAGGTTTCCGTCGTCCCGTCGCTGTGGCGGATCAGGCCGGGCACCGGCGACTCGGGGGCCAGGCGGGCCAGATCCAGGAACGACAGCAGATCGTCCTCCAGGATGCGGTCGTAGGTCGCCGGTTCGTCAAACGTCAGCGGCAAGATGCCCTGCTTCTTCAGGTTGGTCTCGTGGATCCGGGCGAAGCTGCGGGCGAGGATCACCTTGGCCCCCATGTACCGCGGCTCCATGGCCGCGTGCTCCCGTGAGCTGCCCTCCCCATAGTTCTCGTCGCCGATAGCGACCCACGACACGCTCGCCTCGCGGCAGTGCCGAGCGGCGTCAGGGTAGGGCTCGGTGCGATGGTGCACCGGGCAGGGGCCCGAGCCCACGTCGCCGGTGAACGCGTTGACGGCGCCAAGAAAAAGGTTCTGGCAGATGTGGTCGAGATGGCCGCGGTATTTCAGCCATGGCCCAGCGGCCGAGATGTGGTCGGTGGTGCACTTGCCCTTCGCCTTCATAAGGACGGGCAGGTCGACGAAGTCCTTGCCATCCCACGCCGGGAACGGCTCGAGCAACTGCAGTCTCTCGCTGTCCGGCCGTACAAAGACGGTCACGGTGCTGCCGTCGTCCGGCGGAGTGACGAAGCCCGCCTCGCCGCTCTCGAACCCCCCGCTGGGAAGCTCTTCACCGACGGGTGGCGTCAGCTTCACGCCATCGACGGTGTCGGTGAGCGGGTTGAAGTCCAGCGTCCCGGCGAGGGCGTAGGCGACCACCGTCTCCGGCGAGCCGATGAAACTCAGCGTGGCGGCGTTGCCGTCGTTGCGCTTCGGAAAGTTGCGGTTGTACGAGTTGAGGATCGAGTTGGTCTGGCCCTCCACGATGTCGTCGCGCTTCCACTGGCCGATACACGGCCCGCAGGCGTTGGCGAGCACGGTTGCTCCGATGGCCTCGAGGTCGGCGAGCAGCCCGTCGCGCTCGATGGTCGCCCGGACCCGCTCGCTGCCCGGGGTGACCAGGAGAGGCACGCGGGCCCGCAGCCCCTGGGCGCTGGCCTGGCGGGCGATCGACGCGGCCCGGGTGATGTCCTCGTACGAACTGTTTGTACAGGAGCCGACCAGGCAGCTGGACAGCTCGAGCGGCCATCCGTTCTCCTTGGCATCGGCACCCATCCGGGACACCGGCCGGGCCAGGTCGGGAGTATGGGGGCCGACGATGTGAGGCTCCAGGGTGGACAAGTCGATCTCGATCACCTGATCGAAGTACCGATCCGGATCGGCTTCGACTTCGTCATCGGCGCACAGGTCGGCCGCGACATCGTGGGCGCGGTCGGCGTACGCCTCGCGGCCGGTGGCCTTGAGGTAGATGGCCCCGTGGTCGTCGTACGGGAACAACGAGCACGTCGCGCCGATTTCCGCGCCCATGTTGCAGATGGTGGCCTTCCCGGTGGCGCTGATGGTGCGCGTCCCGGGCCCGAAATACTCGACGATGGCGCCGGTACCACCCTTTACCGTAAGGATCTCGGCCACCTTCAAGATGATGTCCTTGGGTGCCGTCCACCCATTGAGTTGTCCCGTCAGCTGCACGCCGATGATCTTCGGGTAGCGGACGCCGAACGTGCCGCCGACCATGACGTCGACCGCGTCCGCTCCGCCGACCCCGATGGCCACCATGCCCAGCCCTCCGGCGTTCGGCGTGTGCGAGTCGGTGCCGATGATCATCCCGCCGGGGAAGGCGTACTGCTCAAGCACGACCTGGTGGATGATGCCCGAGCCAGGCTTCCAGAACCCGATCCCGTATTTGGCGGACACGGAGCGGAGGAAGTCGTACACCTCGGAGTTCACCTGCTCGGCGGCGAGCAGGTCGGTGACCCCATCGGTGTGGGCCTGGATGAGGTGGTCGCAGTGCACCGTGGTGGGCACGGCCACCTGAGGGAGCCCGGCGGTCATGAACTGCAGGAGGGCCATCTGGGCGGTGGCGTCCTGCATGGCCACGCGGTCCGGGTAGAGCTCGGCGTAGGCCCGGCCCCGCTCCAGACTTTGCGCCTCCGGGTCCGCCAGGTGGTTGAGGAGAATCTTCTCGGTGAGGGTCAGGCCCCGGCCGAGCCGGCGGCGACCGATGGCGACCCGCTCGGCGAGCCGTCCGTAAACCGAGTCCAGAAGTTCGAGCGGGGTGCTGGCGGTGACGGCCATGGCGTTCCTCTTCCTGGTGATGTGCTACAAGTATAAGACAAGTGCGAGAGCTGCGCTACCTCACGATCGCCGACCAGCTGCGCCGGCAGGTGGCCACTGGCGAGCTCGCGGCCGGACGCCTGCTGCCCAGCGAATCGGAACTCTCCAAAGCCTATGACGCCAGCCGAGTTACGGTCAGGAAGGCCCTGGAGGGGCTGCGGACGGAGGGATTGGTCGACGCCCGGCAGGGATACGGCTGGTTCGTCGTCAGCGACCCGGTCCGCCAAACCCTGGGCCGGTTGGGGACGATCGAGGATCAGCTGGCCGCATCCGGCATCGTCGCCGAACGGCGGGTGCTCGACTTCGGATTCGTGGCCGCCCGGGGCAAGCCACGAACCGTGCTCGGATGCGAGACGGTCCTGCGGGTCCGGCGGCTCAATCTGGCCGACGGAGAGCCCTTTGCCCGGGTGACGGTGTGGGTGCCCGAAGACCTGGGGGCCGGGTTGTCCCGCAACGACGTGGAGGCAGCGACGTTCTACGAGCTGTTGCCGGTCAGGCTGGGGAGCGCGGTCCAAACCATCGGGGCTGCCGCGGCCGGCGAGACGGACGCCCGCCTGCTCGAGGTGCCCGTGGGCGCCCCCTTGTTGCGCTGCGAACGCATCACCTCGACCGTCGAGGGAAGATCGGTGATCCTGGCCGAGCACCTGTTTCCGGCGTTACGCACCGAATTCGTGGTGGAGCTGGCCGCCGCGGACGCCTCGATGGCGCCGTCCGGACTACGCCTGGTGGACTAGGGGGACGCATCGAATGTCGCCTCCGCGGCCACGCATCCCCTAGATTCTTGGGGCCTGGGTGCGCAGACGGTGACATGGGGGGACCAGATCTTCGAGCACGACAACGCCGGTCGAGGGACATCGGCCAGCACGCGGGTCGAGCCTGAGCTGCGTCCCTGGGACGACGGCCCCCCGGAGCTGATGGTCGCATCGGCCCGGGACCGGGCCACTGCGCTGTGGCCCGCGCTGGCCTTGGCGGGGGCGGCGGCGGTCGTCGTCGCTGGGCTCGTGTTCCGCTTCTGGACCCGGTCTGATCTGTGGCTGGACGAGGCGCTGACCGTCAACGTCGCCCGGCTGCCGCTGCACCGCCTTCCCGCCGCACTGCGCCACGATGGCGCGCCACCGCTGTACTACGTCCTGCTCCACTTCTGGACCGGGGTGTTCGGGACCTCGGACGCGGCCGTCAGGTCGCTCTCCGGGGTGTTCAGCGTGGCCGCCCTGCCGCTGATGTGGGTGGCCGGGACGCGGGCCGGCGGTCGCGAGCGGGGGCGGGTGACGGCCGTAGCGGCGGTGATTCTCCTGGCGTCGTCGCCATTCGCGGTCCGCTACGCCACCGAGACCCGCATGTACTCCCTGATCGTGCTGTTGGTGCTGATCGGGTACTTGGCCCTGACGGCCGCGGTGGACAGTGAGGGTTCGGCTCCGGTGGCGCTGGGCGGGGTGGCCCTCGTCACCGCGCTCCTTCTGTATACGCATTACTGGGCGTTGTATCTGATCGCCCTCGTCGGCGGCGTGCTCTTGGGGAAAGGGCGGCGCGCCCGCGGCTCGGTTCGACAGAAGTACCTCTCGTGCTTGGTGGCGATGGCCGCAGGGGGCGTGCTGTTCGTGCCCTGGCTCCCGTCCCTGGTGTTCCAGCTTCGGCACACCGGGACGCCGTGGGCCGAACCGGCCAGCTTCAGCGCCATGGTGAATGCGGTAAGCGAGTTTGCCGGCGGGCGCTCATCGACCGGCCGCGCCCTGGGGCTCACGTTCTTCGCCCTGGCCGGCTTCGGCCTGTTCGGGGCGCCGATCGACAGCCATCGCATCGAGATCGATCTTCGGACCCGGCCCTGGGCCCGAGGGGTCACCGCGGTCACGGCCGGCACCCTGATCGTGGCCATCACCGTGGGACTGGTGAGCCATAGCACCTTCGCCTCGCGGTACACGGCCGTGGTGTACGTGCCATTCATTCTCCTCGTGGCCCTGGGCACCAGCGTTCTGACCGACGCCCGTATCCGGGCGGCCATGCTGGCCGGGGCGGCGGCCGTGGGGCTGATCACCTGCACGTTGAACGTCCGCACCAACCGCACCGAAGCCGGCAAGGTGGCCGCCGCCATCACCGCCGCTATCAAGCCCGGCGACGTCGTGGCCTATTGCCCCGACCAGCTCGGCCCGGGCACCAGTCGGTTGTTGCCTGAGTCGGTGGACCAGGTCACCTATCCCCGGGCCGCCCGGCCCCAGTTCGTCGACTGGGTGGACTATGCCGATCACAACGCGGCAGGAGATCCGGTCGCGTTCGCGCGACTGCTCGACGCCCGGGCCGGACCCGGACACAGCGTCTGGATGGTTTGGTCCCCGCAATACCGCACGCTCGGCATCGCCTGCGAGCGGATCAACCAGCAACTGGTCAGCCTGCGACCTGCGGCTACCGAAGTCGTGCCCCTCGACGTCAACCGATATTTTGAGCATGCGGACCTCGTTCGTTACGCCCCGCGGTAGCGGTAGCGGCCGGCTCGTCCGGACGCTTCGCGACATCGCCCCCGACACGGCCGCGGCGCTGCCCGGCTGGCTGGCGGCGCGAGCCGTCGTCGTCGCCGCGCTCGAGCTGTCCCGCTTCCTGTCGACCCACCTCCAGGTCGTCGACCCGGCCATCCCGCAGCGGGCCCATCAGGGACTCCTGGCGTGGGACGCCAGCTGGTACAGGGACATCGCGGCCATGGGCTATACCGGCCTGCCGCGAGATGCGATGCGCTTCTTTCCGCTGTTGCCCTCCCTGACCCGGGTGGTGCGCGTCGCCTTCTCCGGCAACACCGGCCTTGCCCTGCTCGTCATCACCAACGTGGCCGCGCTTGTCCTCGGCGCGCTGCTCCACCGCCTGGTCGTGGTCGAGACCGGCGACCGCGACATGGCCCGCCGAGCGGCGTGGTTGGTGGCGCTGGCCCCCCCGGCGTTCGTCCTGGTGATGGGGTACTCGGAAAGCCTCTTCATGGCTCTGGGCGTCGGCGCCTTCCTGGCTCTGCGCACCCGCCACTGGGGATGGGCCGCCGCCCTTGGCCTGCTGGCCGCGCTGACCCGGCCGCTCGGCGTGTTCCTCGTGGCCCCCGCCGCCATCGAGGCGGCCCGCGGGTTCACCGCCCTGCCCTGGCGCAAGATGGCGGCCCGCCTCATCGCCGTGGTCGCCCCCCTGATCGGCACCGGAACCTTTCTTCTCTGGTCTGCTGTCGCCTACGGGGACGGCCTGCTTCCCATCCATGTTCAGCAACAGGTCCGTCTCCGGGGCCGTTTCATCGACCCTCTGCGGGCGGTGTTCCACGAAAGCCGCGGCATCACCCACGGCCAGCACGTGGGCAGTGGCCTGCACGTCCCCTGGGTCATCGGATTGAGCATCCTGGCCGTCATCTGTCTGCGCCGGTGGCCGCTTTCCTACGGTGTATTCGCGGTGCTAACCCTTTTGGCCGCGGCCAGCTCCGCCAACCTGGACTCCTTCGAGCGCTACGGGTTGTCCGCTTTCCCGCTCGTGCTGGTGGCCGCCTCGCTCACCGCCAGCGGACGCCTGGAGCGGCTCCTCCTGACCGTGACGGCGGCGGCCATGGGCGGCTACGCGGTCCTGGCCTTCCTCAACGCGTCCGTACCGTGACGCTACGCTCGGCGGACTGATGGCCTCCGTCCAAGAGCGGGCGGGCCTGGAGTCAGCGCCGGCCCAGAGCTCGCCTCGCTTCTCGTGCTTTGACGGACTGCGGGCCATGGCCGCCACCGCTGTCGTAGTCCACCACGTTGGCTTTCAGACCGGGGCCAGTTACCGGTATCACACCCTCGGCGCCTACCTGGCCCGCATGGACTCCGGGGTCTCGGTCTTCTTCCTCATCTCGGGCTTCCTGCTGTATCGCCCATACGTGCTCGCCAACCTGTCAAGCACGACGCTGCCGTCCACCGGTGACTTCTACCGCCGGCGGGTGCTGCGGATTTTCCCCGCCTACTGGGTGGCCCTGGCCGTCAGCGCGTTGTTCCTCGGACTGCACCTCTACGGCGTACGAGGCGGGCTGACCTTCGTCTCGCTTACCCAGATCTACACCACCCACCATCACCTCTACCGACTCGGCATCTCCCAGGCATGGTCGCTGGCGACCGAGATCAGCTTCTACCTGTTCCTGCCCGTCTACGCCTGGGTGATCCGCCGGCTGTCGGCGCGTGGGCCGGCCGCGGGCCGCTGGCGCGTCGAGCTGGCCGGGCTGGCCGTACTGGGGATAGGCGGCGCGACCTTCCGGGCGTATGTGGACCTGGGCACCCCGTCCTGGCATCTCATCGGCATCTACTGGCTGCCGGCGTACCTGGATCTCTTCGCCGTCGGCATGCTGCTGGCCCTGGCGCACGGGGCCGCCACGCGGTCGGGCGGGCTGCGGCGGGTCACGGACGGCATCGGGCGGCACCCGGCGCTGTGGTGGACGGCGGCGGCGGCCACGTTCTGGCTCGTGTCGGCCCATACCGGCCTGCCGCGTGGACTGGAGACGATCTCCGGTCGACGCGAGCTGGTGAAGCACGGTCTGTACGGGGTCATGGCCCTTTTCCTGCTGCTACCGGCCGTCTTTGGCACCGAGACCGCCGGCCGGGTGCGGGGCTGGCTGCGCTGGCCTCCGGTCGTGTACCTCGGGCTTGTCTCGTACGGGATCTACATATGGCACGAGGCCCTGCTCGGCCAGATCCGGGTGTGGACCGGCACGCGTCTGTTCCAGGGCAACTTCGCCGCCTACCTGCTCGGCACCTTCGCCTTCAGCGTGGCTGTGGCGTCGCTGAGCTGGTTCCTCCTCGAGCGTCCGTTGCTGCGCTGGGCTAGACGATCGTGACCGAGACCGTCCGCCCGGGGGTGTCCTCGCCGGTCGAGGCGCGCCCCCCCAGCACCCGGTTCCCGTGCTTCGAGGGACTGCGGGCGGTGGCGGCCATGGCCGTGCTCGTCCACCACGTGGCGTCCTTCAGCGGTGCGGACACCTCTACCCGGGCCGGCTATGTCTTCGCCCATCTCGACGTCGGGGTGTCGATCTTCTTCCTCCTGTCCGGCTTCCTGCTCTACCGGCCGCGTGTTCTGGCTCACTTGCGGGGACAGCCCGAACCACGTCTCGGTTCCTATCTGGCCCGCCGGGCGGTGCGCATCGTTCCGGCCTACTGGGTGGCCCTGGTCTTTTTCACCGTCGTGCTCGGGACCATCCGCATGCATGGCGCCGGTGACGTGCTCGCCTATTTCGGCTTCGCCCAGATCTACTCGCGTAGCCGGGCGTTGGGCGGGATCGCCCCTGCCTACAGCCTCGCCATCGAAGTCAGCTTCTACCTGTTCCTGCCGGTGTACGCCCTCGTGCTTGGGCGATGGAGGACCATCAGAGCGGAGGTGACCGGAGTCGTCGTCCTGTACCTGGTGGGGATCGGGACACACGCCGCTCTGCTCGCCACCCACGTGCACGCCACCCCGGCGACGCTCTGGCTGCCCGCCCAGATCGATCTCTTCGCGGTGGGGATGGGACTGGCCGTGGTATCGGCATGGTCGGCGACGACCGGATCGGTTCCAGCTGTTCTCGCGGCGGCCGGTCGCCACCCCGGTTGGTGCTGGGCGGCGTCGGCCACCGCCTTCCTGCTGGCGGCCACCGCCCTCGGTCTGCCGCGCACCTTCGGCGACCTGCCCAAGACCGGAGAGATGGGACGCCAGGTCCTGTACGCCGCCACTGCCCTGTTCCTCCTCCTGCCGGCGGTCTTCGGGTCGCAGGACGAAGGCCGCATCCGCGGCGCGCTGCGCAGCCGTCCGGCCCGGGCGGTCGGCGTCGTGTCCTACGGGGTGTTCCTTTGGCACTTCGACTGGCTGGCGCAGCTCCAACGCTGGGGGACGATCTCGTGGCTCGGGAGCGTGCGCTTCGTCGCCCTCCTCGGCCTGGCCACCGGTCTGGCCCTGCTGAGCGCGACAGCCAGTTGGTTCGCGGTTGAGCGTCCCCTCCTGCGCCGGGGGCGCGGCACGGCATGACCCTCACCGCGGTCCGGGAGGACGCTCCTCCGGCACAGGAACGTCCCGATCAGGCCGAACGTCGGTGGCGCCAGGGCTTGGTCGCCATCGCCCTGGTGGGCTTGGCCGTGCGGGTGGCGTTCGTGGCCTACACCCGCCATCTGATCCCGTGGGGGGACGCCTACTACTACCACTACCAGGCCAACCTGGTGGCCACCGGCCACGGCTTCATCGAGCCGTATACGTGGAACTTCTACCACCAGGCGGTGGCGACGGCGTACCACCCGCCCGCTTGGATTCTGTACCTCTCCGCCTTCTCGCTCGTCGGCCTGAAGAGTTGGACCGCGCACCGGCTGGCCGGGTGCCTGCTGGGCGCGGTCAGCGTGGCCGTGATCGGACTGCTCGGCCGGGAAATCGCCGGACCGGCGCATGGGCGTCGGGTCGGCCTCATCGCGGCGGGGCTCGCCGCTCTGTACCCGTACCTGTTCATGAACGACGGCGTCAGCATGTCCGAGTCGATGGTGATCCTCGTCTGCACCGCCGCCGCCCTTCTCGCTTATCGGGTCTTGCGTCAACCCACCCTGGGGAAAGCGGCCGGCCTCGGCCTGGCGTGTGGTCTGGCCACCATGACCCGCTCCGAGCAGATCCTGCTTTTCGCTATCCTCGCCCTTCCCGCCATCGCATTGGCCCGGTCCGTTGACCTGCGGCGCCGGGTCCGCCTGGCGGCGGTGTGCCTCGCGGTCGGGGCGGTGCCGATCGTTCCATGGGTGGCGCGCAACGCCGTGACCTTCCACCACCCGGTGCTGCTCTCCACCAACCTGGATCCCACCCTCCAGGTCTCGAACTGCCCGTCCACCTTCGACCGTCACGGTCCTTTCTACGGCTTCTGGGATTTCCAGTGCCTGAAGGGCAACCCGAGCGGGGACGAGTCCGATCAGGGCATCTACTGGCGCCATCAGGCCGTCCACTTCATCCGCACCCACAAGCGACAGGTGCCGGGGGTGGTGGCGGCCCGGTTCGGCCGGTTCTGGAACCTGTACCGGCCTAACCAAACGACCGTCCTCGATCGTTCCCTGGACGGGCGCCCAAGATGGCTGTCACTGAGCGGCCTCGGCATCTTCTACATCCTCGTCCTGGCCAGTGTGGCGGGAGCCCGGGCCGTGCACCGACGAGGCACCGCCCTGTTCCCCCTCGTCGCCGCGCCGGTAACGGTGACCCTGGCGACCGTCCTTACCTTCGCCAACACCCGCTACCGCGCGCCGGCCGAGGTATCGCTCATCGTGCTCGCGGCCGTGGCCTGTTCCGCGTTCTTCGAACGCGGCGGGCGAGTGCTCGACCTGGGCAAGCCGCCGCCTCCTCCGACCGGACAGCGTGTCTTCCCGCTCTTCGACGGCTACCGCGCCCTGGCCGCGATGGCGGTGCTCGCCGTGCACGTCGGCTTCGTTTCTGGCTTCACGTTGCGCCATCGCGGCGTGGGTTCCTATGTGGCCCGGTTGGACAGCGGCGTGGCGCTCTTCTTCCTGATCTCCGGGTTCCTGCTGTACCGGCCGTTCGTGATAGCCCACTTCACCGGGCGGCCGGCCCCCGCCGTGTGGCCGTATCTGAAACGAAGGGCGCTGCGGATCCTGCCCGCGTACTGGGTCGCACTCACGATCGTGGTGTACGTCCTACACCTGGCCACCATTCACGGGCGGCGGGCGTTCGTGGCGTACTACGGACTCCTGCAGATCTACAGCCCGAAGTACCTCGAGGGCGGGATCTCCCAGGCGTGGAGCCTGTGCACGGAGATCAGCTTCTATCTGTTCCTCCCTCTGTACGCCTGGGGCCTGCGCGGCGTGGCCCGGCGGCTGCGCCGCTCGGCTCTGGCCGTCGAGCTGGCGGGATTGGCAGTCCTTTTCGGCGGGGCCATGGTGTGGCGGTGGTGGGTGGTTGCCTTCAGCCATCACGCCACCGTCGTCGTGGCCAGCCTGGACTGGCTCCCCGCCAACGCCGACCTGTTCGCCATGGGCATGCTGCTGGCCGTGCTGAGCGCGCGGTCCGAACTCGGCGTCCTGCCCGTGCGTCTGGCCACGGCCGCCGGCCGGCGGCCCTGGGTGTGGTGGTCGGCGGCGGCAGTCGCGTTCTGGCTGGTGTCCACCCAGTCCGGCTTGCACCGGGACTTCGGTGCCATCTCCACCGGCGCCTGGCTTGGCCGTCAGGAGCTGTACGGCCTGACCGCCTTCTTCCTCCTCGTGCCTGGCGTGTTCGGCGCCGCCGATGCCGGTCTTGGCCGGCGCTTTTTCGCCCTTCGCCCGGTGCAATTCCTGGGGCTCATCTCCTACGGCATCTACTTATGGCATGAGGCCGCTATCGACGAGTTCCGACGATGGACCGACACCGCCATCTTCGGCGGCCGCGCCGGGTCCATGTTGCTCGTCGTGGTGGTCATCTCGATCGGCGTGTCCGTCGCCAGCTATGTGGTCGTCGAGCGGCCGGCGTTGCGGCTGAAGGACCGCCGCTTCCCAACCCGACGACCCCGGGTGGCGGGCGAGGTGGTCCCGCCTTGAGGTTGCTGTCGGCCCATGTCCGGCGAGCCTCGCTGCTGGCCGTCGCCGGCGGGGTCGCCAACGCCGCCAACGTCATTGTGACCGTCGTGATCGCCCGCCTTCTCACCCCCCGCGCCTACGGCGCCCTAGCCGTGCTGGTGGGCCTGTTCTTCGTGCTGTCCATGCCGGGCTCGGCCCTCGTCGTGGCCGTCGTGCGCCGGGTGACGGCATGGGAACACCACGGCCACGGCGCCCAGGCCGGGGCGTGGGCGGCCGGAGTCCGCCGCCGCCTGCTCGTCGGATTGGTTGGACTCGCCATCACGGGAGCCGCCGTGCGAGGACCGCTCAGCCGGGTGCTCGGCTTGCCCAACCCCCAGGGTGTGGGCGAGGTCATGCTGGCCGGCGGAGGCTGGCTCCTCCTGTGCGTCGACCGTGGGCTGCTGCAGGCTCGCCAGGCCTACCCCGCCCTGGCCCGCAACCTGATCGTGGAGGGCGCGGCTCGCACCGTGCTGACGGTAGGCCTCATCGCCGCCGGCCTCGGGGTGGACGGGGCGGCCCTCGGTCTGGTGGCGGCGATGGTGGTCTCGGAGATTGACGCCCGGCGGTCGGCCCTGCGGCTCTACCCCAACGTGATCGCGCCGCGGCTGGATCCCGCGACTGACCGGCCGCCGGGGCTGGCGATCGACGCCACGACCGCGCTCGGCGCCCTCGGACTCCTTGCCGCGCTCCAGAGCGTGGACATCGTCATACTCGGCCGGCAGGCACCGCATCACTCCGGCGCGTACGCCGCCATCTCGGTGACGAGCAAAGCCCTGGTGTATGCCGCACTTGTACTGTCGGCCTATCTCCTGCCCGAGGCGGCGTTGCGGCGTCACGCCGGCGAGAGAGCCCGTCACCAGCTCGGCATCGCCCTCGGAATCGTGGCCATCCCCGCCGCTGGCCTCTTGGCCGTCAGCCTGGTGGCCGCCCACACCCTGATCCGGCTCGTCTTCGGTCCCGACCTGGTCAGCGCCGCCCCGGCCCTGGCCACCCTGGCCGGGGCCATGACCTGCCTAGCCGCCACCGCGCTGTTCACCCACTACCTGCTGGCCATGGGCAGCCGATGGGTTGTCGCCCTGCTGGCGGTGGGGCTGATCGTGGCTGTGCCCGCCTTGACATGGGCGCGGGGCGATCCCGTGGATACGGCGAGGGCGGACCTGGCCTGTCAGGCCGCCCTTGCCGCGTGCGCCGGTCTGCTGGCCTGGCGGGTCCCATTACGCACGTCGGTACCCGGGCCCCTGGCGGCGGACGCGTTAGGTTGAACTCGCTTCCGCGCCCGCCAGGGGGGGTTGAGTGACGCAGCTGGAACCACGGACGAGCGCGCAGCTCAGCGCGATTGCGGCCGCGGCCGGACTTGAACGGGTCCACATCCTGGCGTGGCGGGATCTCGACGACCCGGAGGCGGGAGGCTCCGAAGTCCACGCCGCCGCCATCGCCGAGCGTTGGGCGGCGGCCGGCATCGACGTGGCGATGCGATCATCGAGGGCGGCCGGCCACCCGATGTTCGCCACGCGCGACGGCTATCGGGTGGTACGGAAGGCCAACCGCTACGTGGTCTTTCCGCGGACGGCTGTCTCCGGCCTTCTCGGTCGCAACGGGCGGCCCGACGGCCTGGTCGAGGTCTGGAACGGCATGCCGTTCTTCTCGCCGGTCTGGGCCCGGTGCGCGCGCGTCGTCTTCCTGCATCATGTCCATGCCGAGATGTGGCGCATGGTCCTCCACCCGGCCGCCCTCGGCCGGCTCGGCGAGCGCTTCGAATATCACGTCGCCCCTCGCTTCTACCGCACGGCCCCCATCATCACGCTCTCCGAGTCTTCGAAAGCGGAGATCGTCGACCTCCTTCGCCTTCCCGCGGACAACATCACGGTGGTCCCGCCGGGCGTCGATCCGCGGTTCGCTCCCGGCGGGGAGCGCTCGCCCCATCCGCTGGTGGTGGCGGTCGGGCGCCTCGTTCCCGTGAAGCGCTTCGATCGGCTGATCAGCGCGCTGGTCGCCGTCCGCCAACGACATCCAACCCTCGAGGCCGTCATCGCCGGGGAGGGCTACGACCGGCCCGCCCTGGAGGCGCAGGTGGGCGCCGCCGGTGCCGAGTCGTGGCTGCGACTCCCCGGCCGGGTGAGCGACGAGGAGCTGATCGGTCTCTACCGCCGGGCGTGGGTGCTGAGCAGTGCCTCCGTCCGCGAGGGGTGGGGGATGACGGTCACCGAAGCCGCCGCCTGCGGCACCCCGGCGGTGGTCACCGACATCGCCGGACACCGCGATGCCGTCATCGCCGGCGTGAGCGGGCTCCTGGTGTCCAGCCTCGACGAACTCGCCGCGCAGCTCGATATGGTCATTGCTGACACCGGCCTGCGTACCAAGCTGGCAGCCGGCGCCATCCAGCAAGCCGGCCGATTCACCTGGGATCGCACCGCCCGCTCGACGCTCGACATCCTGGCCGAAGAGGCCACCCGACGCCGGCGCCTTCAGGCTCGTTGACGCAACCAGTCGAGTCTGACCCCCGCTCGCGGTTAGATCGTTGGATCCCGGCTGTCCTGGCCGCCGTGGTGTACCCGCCTCTTCTCCTGACCCATCGCGGCATGGTCGGGGCCGACACCAAGTCCTACCTGTATCTGGACCCGTCGCGACTCCTCGGTCGCGCCCCCTCCCTGTGGGATCCCAATGTGGGGATGGGCACGGTGACGCATCAGAACATCGGCTACCTCCTGCCGATGGGCCCGTACTACTGGCTCTGCCACGCCGGTGGCCTCCCCATGTGGGTCAGTCAGCGGCTCTGGACCGCCTCACTGCTCTTCCTGGCCGGCCTCGGCGTGGTGTATCTCCTGCGCACCCTCGGCTGGTCCGGCCGGGCCGTCCTGGTGGCGGCCTTGGCCTATGCCCTGACGCCTTACGTGTTGGAGTACGAGGCGCGTATCTCCGCCATCCTCATGCCCTGGTCGGCGATGCCGTGGATGGTCGCCCTCGTCGCCCGGGGCCTGCGCCGCGGCGGCTGGCGCCATCCGGCCGCCTTCGCGCTCGTCGTGGCAGTGTGCGGCGGGGTCAATGCCACCAGCCTGATCTACGCCGGCGTGGCGCCGTTGCTGTGGATCCCCATGGCGATCTGGATCACCGGCGAGGCCAGCGTGGGGCGGGCGGTCGGCACCGTCCTCCGGGTTGGGGCTCTGACCGTGCTCACGTCGCTGTGGTGGATGGCCGGGCTGGTGACCCAGGCAGGCTACGGCCTCGACGTGCTGCGCTACACCGAGACCGTCCAGGTGGTCGCGGCCACTTCCCTTCCCATCGAGGTGCTCCGCAGCCTCGGCAACTGGTACTTCTACGGCCGAGACGCCATCGCCGCCTGGATCCAACCGGCGGTCGGCTACACCCGCCAGATCGGGTTGTTGACGGTGAGCTACCTCCTGCCGTGGCTGGCCGTGGTCGGGGCCGCAGCCCTGCGCTGGCGGCACAAGCTGTACTTCGTTGCTCTCGTCGTTGTCGGCGTGGTGCTCGGGGTCGGCGTGTATCCCTACAACCATCCGTCACCGGTGGGAGCTGTCTTCAAGGCGTTTGCCACCGGCTCGTCGGCGGGCCTGGCGCTGCGCAGCGTCGGCCGGGCGGCGCCCCTCGTTGCTCTCGGCGTCGCTGTTCTCCTCGGAGCAGGCATCGACGCCCTCTCGTCGCGCCTTAGCGCGTCGCGTCTCAGCCTGGTCACCGCCCTGGTCGGGCTCCTCGTGCTGGTCAACATGGCGCCGCTGTTCACTGGCCAGTTTGTGGACAACAACCTGCAGCGACCGGAGCAGCTGCCTTCATGGTGGGTGCAGGCCGCTGCCGCCGTCAACCAGGCCCGGGGGAGCACCCGGGTCCTCGAACTGCCCGGCGCCGACTTCTCCCACTACCGCTGGGGCACGACGCTCGATCCGGTGACGCCGGGCATCATGGACCGCCCGTTCGTGAGCCGCGAGCTCATCCCCTACGGCTCGGCGCCGTCGGCCGATCTGCTGCGGGCCCTGGATCGGCGCATGCAGGAGGGCACCTTCGAGCCGGCCTCGCTCGGACCCCTGGCCAGGCTCATGAGCGTCGGCGATGTGGTGCTGCGATCCGACCTGCAGTACGAGCGCTTTCTGACCCCACGCCCTCGCCCGACGTGGCAGCAGTTCTCGCCTCCGCCGCCCGGCCTGAGCAACCCCACCACCTTCGGGCCGCCGGTCACGAGGGCCACCCTGGTTCCCCTCGTGGACGAGGCCAACCTGGCCACGCCTTCGACCGCGGCCGACCCGCCGCCCGTCGCCGTGTTCGGCGTCCCCGGCGCCCTCCCCATCGTGCGGACCGAAACCACCGCCGCACCCGTCGTGCTGGCCGGTGACGGTGAGGGCGTGGTGGACGCCGCCGCTGGAGGCGTTCTTGGCGGCTCGGGCACCGGGCCCGTGCTGTACGCCGCCGACCTCGGGTCCTCGGCCCGGCAACAAGCTCTGGCCGACGGCGCCGAGCTCGTCCTGACCGACACGAACCGGCGTCGCGCGCAGCGCTGGGGCACGATCCAGGACGTCAACGGCTACACCGAGCAAGCCGGCGAGCAGCCCCTCGTCACCGATCTCACCGACAACCGCCTACCCCTTTTCCCGGGTGCGACCGACGCCGCCTTCACCGTCGCTCAGCAGCGCGGCGTGGTCGCCGTGCGGGCCACCCACTACGGGAACCCGGTCTCGTATGAGCCGTGGTATCGACCGGCGTTGGCCCTCGACGGCGACCCGACCACGGCGTGGGAGGTTGGCGCCTTCTCCGACCCGGTCGGCGAGCGGTTGCAGATCGATGTGACCGGACCGGTCACGAGCGACCACGTCACCATCGTGCAGCCGCTCGTCGGGGCGCGCGAGCGCTGGATCACCCGTGCCACCCTCACCTTCGACGGGGGCGCAGCCGTAGCGGTAAATCTGGGCGACGCCTCCCGAATGGCGACGGGCCAGACCGTCACTTTCCCGAGCCGCACCTTCCACCGCCTCGACATCACCGTCGACGCCATCAACTTCGGTCGCCGGGCCGACTTCTCGGGTGGGAGCGGGGTGGGCTTCTCGGAGGTGCAGATACCAGGCGTGCACGTGGACGAATACGTGCGCCTGCCCACCGACCTGCTGGCCAACGCCGGCACCGCATCCGCCGACCACCGCCTGGTCGTGGTGCTGACCCGGAAGCGCAGCGACCCGCTGTCGTCGTTCAAGTCGGACGAGGAGTTGGCTCTCAAGCGCACGTTCACGCTGCCCACGGCGCGCTCATTCGACATCGACGGCCCGGCTCGGCTGTCGGCGACGGCCACCGACGATGCCCTCGATGCCCTGGTCCGGGGAGCGCCGGCCACGGGCGGGGGAATGGTTGTCCGGGCGTCGTCATCCATGGCCGGATCGCTGACGGCTCGGCCCGTGTACGCGCTCGACGGACAGGCCGCGACGGCTTGGACACCCGATCTTCGCCAGCCGGTCGTCGGGCAGTGGATCGAGGCGGCCCTGCCCTCGCCGGTGACCCTCGACCACCTCGACCTGACGCTCATCGCGGATGGCCGGCACTCCGTGCCCACCCGGATCGGCGTGACCATCGACGGGCACACCCAAGAGGTGGCCGTGCCGCCCATCGCCGACGGGCGGGCCGAGGGTGCGACCGTGACCGTGCGGGTGCTGCTCGCCCCGCAGGCTGGGTCCCGGGTTCGCCTGACCGTGTTGGCCCTCCGAGAGGTCAAGGCCGTCAACTACTTCAGCAAGGTTCCCCAGATCCTCCCCGTCAGCGTGGCCGAACTGGGCATTCCCGGCGTCACCGCCCCCGCCCCTCAGACCACCCTCGACAGCACCTGCCGCACGGGATTGCTCCAGGTGGACGGCCACCCCGTCGGCCTGCGGATCACGGGCCCGGTCGCCGACGCCGTCGCCCGCCAGCCGCTGTCGGTCGCGCTCTGTGACCCCGGCTCCTTGACGCTCGGGGCGGGATCGCATGACCTGCTGGCCACGCCCGGCCGCACCACCGGGATCGACCTGGACCGCCTGATCCTCAGCTCTGCTCCGGCCCCCACCGCTCCCGCTCCCGCCGCCAGCCCCACTAGCCCGGCCCCCGCCATTCGCACCCTCAGCCAGGGCCGAACCCACCTCCGGCTCCAGGTGGCGCGCTCCTCGTCGTCGTTCTGGTTGGTGCTGGGTGAGAGTCGCAACAGCGGGTGGACGGCAACCATCGCCGGCGGTCACGCCCTCGGCGCGTCCCGAACCGTCGACGGGTACGCCAACGGCTGGCTCGTCCGGCCCACCGACCTGGTCCCGGGGTCGGGGCCGGTGACCGTCACTCTCGACTGGACCCCTCAACACAAGGTGTGGATCGCCCTGGGCCTCTCCGCGCTCGGCATCATCCTGTGTCTGGCTCTGCTCGTGCTTACTCGCGGTCCCGTCCAGGATGCCGCGCACGACGACCACGCGCAGCTAGCAGCACCGTGGTCGGCGGCCGGGCCACTGCTCAGCCGCCGGGCGCGGGTAGTCACCGTGCTGATCTCCGGTTTGGCGGCCGCCGGCGTCATCGCACCCGTCGCCGGTCTGCTCGTCGGGCTGGTCGTGGCCATCGCCCTTTGGCGACCGGGGGGTCGCGCTCTTCTCTCCCTTGGTACGGCCGCGGCCATCGGTGTCAGTGCCCTTTACGTTCTCGAGCTCCAGATCCGCTACCGCTTCCCGTCCAAGCTGGATTGGCCTCAGCATTTCGCCAAGGTGGTGGGCCTGACGTGGATTGGTGTCGCCCTGTTCGCCGTTGACGCGGTCGTGCAGTGGCTTCGGGACCGGCAAGTAGCATCCCGGCGGGAATGACCGGCATGGAGCTGTCCATCGTGATGCCCTGCCTGGATGAGGCCGAGACCCTGGCGAGTTGTATCCGCAAGGCTCAACAATTTCTGGCGGAGAGCGGTGTGTGCGGTGAGGTGGTGGTGGCCGACAACGGCTCGACCGACGGCTCCGTACAGATCGCGCTGGAGCTTGGCGCGCGCGTCCTGTACGTAGCCGAGCGCGGCTACGGCAGCGCGTTGCGCGGCGGTATCGAAGCTGCCCTCGGCACCTTCGTGATCATGGGCGACGCCGACGACTCGTACGATTTCACCGCCCTCCAACCGTTCGTCGACCAGTTGAGATCGGGATACGACCTGGTCATGGGTAACCGGTTCGCCGGTGGGATCGAACCTCACGCCATGCCGGTGCTGCACCGTTACGTGGGCAACCCGCTGTTGTCCGGCATCGGCCGGCTGTTCTTCAAGAGCCCGGCCCGCGACTTCCACTGTGGGCTACGCGGCTTCCGCCGAGACGCCGTGCTCGGTCTCGACCTGCGCAGCACCGGTATGGAGTTCGCCAGCGAGCTGGTCGTCAAGGCCTCGCTCGAACACCTCCGGGTCACGGAAGTACCGACCGTGCTCTCGGTTGACGGCCGCGGTCGGCGCCCGCACCTGCGAACGTGGCGGGACGGCTGGCGCCACTTGCGGTTCCTGATGCTCTACAGCCCGCGGTGGTTGTTCCTGTATCCGGGGTTAGTTCTCCTCGCGGTAGGCGGCGTGATCGTGTCGGTCCTCGCGTTCGGGCCGGTACGGGTTGGGGCCGTGCGCTTCGACGTGGACACCATGCTGGTGGCATCGGCGATGGTCATCATCGGCTTTCAGGCCGTGCTGTTCGGACTGTTCACCAAGGTGTTTGCCATGAGCGAAGGGTTCCTGCCGGCGGATCCGAAGATCGAGCGGGTATTCGGCCGGGTCACCCTCGAGACCGGTCTGGCCGTCGGTGCCCTCGTCGGACTCGGGGGGGCGGTCGGCTGCGCCGTGGCCATCGCCCGCTGGGGCAACGCCTCCTTTGGCGACCTGAGCCTGCCGGACACCATCCGCCTGCTTTGCCCGTCGGTCACCGCACTGGTCGTTGGGCTGCAGATCGTCCTCGGTAGCTTTTTCCTCTCCATCCTGGGCATGAGCCGCCGCTCCTAGCCCTTCTACCCGCGCTGTTCCCCTTGACGAATACTCTGAATAGAGTATTCGTTTCGGAGTGGCTCCTCGCCCCCGCACCAACCCGCTCGCTTTGGCCGTGCTCTCGACGCTCTATGAGCGGCCTATGCATCCCTACGAAGTGGCGCAAACCCAGCGCGGCCGGGCCAAGCACGAGTCGATCCGCCTCAACTACGGCTCGCTGTACGGCGTGGTCGACGGTCTCGAGGCCCGTGGTCTCATCCGGGCCCGGGAGACGGTGCGGGCTGGCCGCCGCCCCGAGCGCACGATCTACGAACTGACCGACGCCGGCGCCCGCGAGCTCATTGACTGGCTGTCCTAGATGCTGGCCACACCGACCAAGGGGTACCTGCAGTTCGAAGCGGCGCTCTCGTGCCTACCGGTGCTGCCCCCCGAGTGGTGGCCCGGACCGTGCGCAAGTTTGCGCGCCCGCCGCAGTTGATCGTCGTCGGCACCATCCAGGGCGCGACCATGGGCCTCTTCGCCCGCAACGCCCAGGCGGCCAGGGCATGTCGCGGCTCATCTTCCCGTTGTCGTTCGTGTCGAGCGCCTACGTGCCGGTGAGCACGATGCCGGGTTGGATGCAAGCCTTCGCGAACAACCAGCCGCTGACGGTCATGGTCGGCACCGTCCGCTTGCTGATCGGGGGGCACGGGGCGCGGATGCTGATCGGGCACTCGACGACCCACGAGCTCTTGCTGTCGCTGGTGTGGTGCGGGATCCTGATCGCCGTCTTCGCTCCGATCGCCGGCGCCCGCTACCGGCGCGGCTAGCGAACCGGCTCAGGCGCTGGCGCCGACCCGCCCTGCATTCTCGGATTCCCGGCGCCGGGCCCGGCCCTTGGGGGCCACCAGCCACATGTGTTCGCCGGTTGTGGTCCAGTCGGCGAGCAGGGCAATGGCCCGGCGGGAGCCGGTGACCTCGGCGTGTCGCTCGACCAGTTTCCGGAGCGCGTCGAGATGCTCGGTACCCGGCCGTTCGGCCTCGACGAGGGCGGTGTTGAGTCGCGCCGATAGGCGGGCGTTGGGGTCCCAAACCAGCGCCTCACCGCCGGTCATGCCTGCCCCGAGGTTGTAGCCGACCGGGCCCAAGATGACGACGGTGCCTCCGGTCATGTACTCGCAGGCGTGATCCCCGGCGCCCTCGACAACCGCGGTGGCGCCGGAGTTGCGGACCGCGAAGCGTTCACCCGCAGCGCCGGCGATGAAGACCGAGCCAGCCGTGGCGCCGTACAGGCAGGTATTGCCGGCGAGGACGGGCACCGGCGTAACGATGGGGTCGGTGTTCTCGGCCACCAGGCTGGAGTCGTCGGCCGGTGGGCGGACCACGATGCTGCCCCCACCCATGGCCTTGCCCACATAGTCGTTGGCCTCGCCGACCAACTCGAGGTGGGCGCCGGGGGAGAGGAAGGCGCCAAAGCTCTGGCCGGCCTCCCCGTCGAAGCGCGCGTGCACCGACCCGCGCGGCGCCTGCTCCCCCCACTCGAGGGCCACCGCCCCGCCCAGTCCGGCCCCGACCGCCCGGTCAGCGTTGGTGATGGCATACGCCAAATCGACGTGGTCGCCGTCCCATAGCGGCCGGAAGGCGTCGGCCAGGAGCCGATCACCCAAGGCGGAACGCGGCCGTTGGATCGGCACGCCGCCTACGTAGCACCGAGTGGCGCCATCGGAAGGCGGTTGCAGCAACGGCGACAGATCCATGCTGTCGGCCCGGGGGTCGCCGAGCCGTCGCTGGCGCAGGCATTCCACCCGGCCGACGGCTTCGTCCATGCTGCGAAGACCGAGCGAAGCGAGCAGGGTGCGAACCTCGGACGCCACGAACATCAGATAGGCGGCGACGCCCTGAGGCGTCCCGGCGAACTTGGCGCGGAGATGCGGTCGCTGCGTGGCGATGCCCGTCGTGCACGTGTCGCGGTGACAGGCCCGCAACATGATGCAGCCCTCGGCGATCATGGCGGCCGTTCCGAAGCTGTACTCGTCGGCGCCGAGCAGCGCCGCCATCAGGACGTCACGGCCGGTCATGAAGCCGCCGTCAACCCGAACCCGGACTCTGTCGCGCAACCCGTTGTCGATGAGGGCGGTCTGCGTGTCGGCCAGCCCGAGCTCCCAGGGCATGCCGGCGTGCTTGATGGAGGACAGGGGGGAAGCCCCCGTGCCGCCATTGCTTCCGCTGATCTGGACAACGTCGGCGAGCGCCTTGACCACTCCGGCGGCGATGGTCCCCACGCCGTCCTCGGCGACCAGCTTGACCGACACGTCGGCGAAGCCGTTCACCTGCTTCAGGTCGAAGATGAGTTGGGCCAGATCTTCGATTGAGTAGATGTCGTGGTGCGGAGGAGGCGAGATGAGGGTCACACCCGCCTGCGTGTGACGAAGCCGGGCGATCTCCTCGGAGACCTTGTATCCCGGTAGCTGGCCCCCTTCGCCGGGCTTTGATCCCTGGGCCATCTTGATCTGCAGCTCGTCGGCGAAGGCGCAGTACTCCGGCGTCACCCCGAAGCGACCGGAAGCGATCTGCTTGATCCGGCTGTTCTTGTCGCCCGTCGGGAGACCTCTCGTGCGGAATCGCGACGGGTCCTCGCCGCCTTCGCCGCAGTTTGACTTGCCTCCCACCAGATTCATGGCTTCGGCCAACGTCTCATGAGCCTCCGCGGAAAGCGAGCCGTGCGACATGGCCCCCGTGGAGAACCGTTGCACGATCGAAGACGCCGGCTCTACCTCCTCGAGCGGAACGGCTGGCCCGGCCGCCACGAATTCCAGAAGGTCGCGCAGCTCGGTGGCCGGCCGGCCGCCCACCAAGGCGGCAAACTTCTCGTACAGCGGCTGATCGCCACCCGCGATGGCCCGCTGGAGCAGATGGGCGGCAGCCATGTCCTCAATGGCCCGGGTGACCGTCGAGTCCTCCCGCTCCGAACCCTTTCCCCAACGTTCGATCGACGCCCCCTGCAGGGCGTCCACGACGGCCTTGTTGTGCGAGTGGTATTCACCGCCCCGCTTGAGGTCCCTGTAGTACCCGGGGTTGTCGAGTTCCGGTTCGGCATCGGACACCGCCTCGCCGGCGGCCGGCCAGACGGCGCGGCTGTGGACGGCCAGCACGTCGGCGCCCAGATCGGCCCACCCGATGCCCCCAACGGTGTTGGGCACACCCGCGAAACACAGGTCGACGACCTCGGGGCCAAGTCCGACCACCTCAAAGATCTGGGCGCCCCGGTACGAGTCCACCGTCGAGATCCCCATCTTGGACATGACCTTCAACACGCCATCCTCGGCGGCCGCTTGGAAGCGCTCTTGGGCCTCCGGCGACAACACATCGGAATCCTCGGAGGCGTCCGCATCGGCGGCGACGGTTTGGAGGGCGAGCCGAGGACAAATGGCATCGACGCCGAAGCCGAGCAGGCAGGCCACGTGGTGGACGTCGCGCACGTCATCGCCCGCAATCACCAGGCTGGCCCGGTCTCGGAGACCGGCGCGCATGAGCGCGTGGTGGACGGCACCGACGGCGAGCAGGGAGGGGATGGGCGCCCGCTCCGCCGTCACCGCCGCATGGTCGATCACCAGCACTGCCGCGCCCGACCCGACCAGGTACTCGGCCGCTGACGACAACCGCTGCAATGTTTCCCGCAACCCGTCCGGGCCCGCGGAGACGGGGAAGGTGGCGTCCAGCGATCCGGTCTCCCACGGCACACTGCCGGGCTCGAGGAGCTGCTCGATCGCGGACGGATAGACGAAGAACGTATCGAGTTCGACTAGCTGCGACGCCTCCGCACTTTCCCCGAGCAACGGGCCGCGAGGACCGAGCAGCGTGCGCAGGCTGATAACCAGCCGCTCGCGCAAATGGTCGATCGGCGGGTTGGTCACCTGGGCGAAGCGTTGCCTCAGGAAGTGATGTACCGGCCTCGGTCGTCCGGCCAGGTTGGCGAGAGGGGCATCGTCACCCATAGAGAACACGGGTTCCTTGGCATCCGTGGCCATGGGTTTGATCACCATGCGCAGCTCTTCCAGCGTGTAGCCGTGGGCGGCCTGCTGTCGCGCCAGCGCGACCGCGTCCGGGGTCTCCTCCACCGGCTTGCCGGTTGACATCCGCTGCAGTCCTTCATCCGCCCACTGGGCATAAGGCCCGGCCGCGGCCACCCGCTCCTTGCACTGCGGGTCGAGCAGCACGCCGCGGCTCGGGTCGACGAAGAGCATCTGGCCGGGGCCGAGCCGGCCCCTCGTCACCGCCCCGTGGCCGTGCACATTCACGGCGCCCGCCTCGGAACAGCAAGCCACCAGGCCGTCCTCGCAGATGGCGTAGCGCAGGGGGCGCAGACCGTTGCGATCCAGGGCGGCACCCACCCCGAGGCCGTCGGTGAAGATCAGCCCGGCCGGGCCGTCCCACGGCTCGACCAGACAAGCGTGATAGCGGTAGAAGCCGTTGAGCTCGGGATCAAGGTTCCGTGCCCCCTCCCACGCTTCGGGGACGAGCATGGCCACCGCGTGGCGGATGTCCCGGCCGCCGCGCACCAGCAGCTCCACGGCGGAGTCCAGCTTTCCCGAATCGGACGTTTCGTCGTCCAGCACGGGACGGAACAGTTCCTCTTCGCCGAGGCCGGCCTCCTCCGTGCCGAGGGTGGCGCGGGCCCGCATGCGGGCGATGTTGCCGTCGATGGCGTTGATCTCACCGTTGTGACACAGCATCCGGAAGGGCTGCGCCCGCTCCCATGTGGGCAGCGTGTTCGTGGAGAAGCGCTGATGGAATACCACGAACGACGCCTCGAAGCGATCGTCGGCCAGGTCGGTATAGAAGCGACCGAGCAGGTCGGCGGCCACCAAACCCTTGTACACGACGGTGCGGAACGAGCAGCTGGCCACGTACACGCCTTCGGCGCGGGCGGCCACCAGGCGCCGGCGGAGGCGGTAGGCCTGGCGCTCGTGACCGTTGGCGGAGGTCGATGACAGCACGCCCTGCATCAGTTGGGGCCGGCTGGCCCGGGCCAGATCGCCCAGCTGCTCGTCGTCGGTGACCGGCTCCCGCCACCCCTCGACGGTCAGGCCTTCGTCGCGGGCGGCCGCCTCGATGAGCGCCCGCGGGTCAGGGCCGCGCACGAACAACGAGACCACACCGCGGTCACTGCCGAAGAGGGACAAAGGGATGGGTACGAGCACACCGGATCCGTCCCCCGACCGGGCGTCGGCGGCCAGAGCTCCGCGGTGCGTGACACAGGCCAGGCCTTCGAGGCCGGCCTCCACCACGGTGCGCGTCGACCGCCCTTGGGCGTCAGCAACGAATCCGATGCCACAGGCATCACGTTCGGCTTTCATCGGGGCTGCTACCTCGTTCTCGGTCGCTCGTTTTAGGGCGACCGGGGCGCTTCCTCAGTGAAGGAGGCGCCATTGCCCATTTGCCCCGGTCCTGGCTTGTGTGCAGAGCGTAGCGCAGGGGTGCGCATGGGAGTACGACCCAATCCGACGCGGTTGTTCGCCCGTACACTCCTCCATAGTGCCGGCGCCTCCCGACGATGCTCTCTTGGCCGGATTGGCCACCGGCGATCCGGAGGCAGCGACTGCGTTCATCCGAAGGTACCAACGTCGGGTTTACGGTCTGGCGTACTCCATCCTGGGCGACGCGGTGGCGGCCGAGGACGTGGCCCAAGAAGCCTTCCTCCGGGCGTGGCGGCACGCGCCCAACTACGACGCCAGACGGGCGTCGATCGCCACCTGGCTGTTGACCATCACCCGCAATCTGGCCGTGGATGTGCTGCGGCTGCGACGGTCACAACCGGTCGACCCCCAGATCCTCATCGACCTTGACGCCGCCGCGGTGGGGTCATGGTCATCGCCGGGCGCGGCCGTCGAGGCCAACGACGACGCCGCCCGGCTGCGCCGCGCCCTCCTCCAACTGCCGATCGAGCAGCGGCGGGCCGTCGTGCTGGCGGGCATCGGGGGGCGCACCGCCAAGGAGATCAGCGAGACCGAAGGGATACCCCTCGGTACGGCTAAGACCCGGATACGAGCCGCCATGCTGAAGCTCCGGGACCTGCTGGGCGCGGGGGTCGAGGAATGAGCGAAACCGCCATGAGCTGCACTGAAGTGGAAGAACTGACCGCCGAACTGGCCCTCGGCATCGTGTCCGGGGCCGAGCGGGCCAGCGCCCTCGAACATCTCTCGGGCTGCGCGGCCTGCCGGACCAAGGTGGAGGAGCTGGCCGAAGTGGCTGACTCCATCCTCCTCGTCGGTCCGGAACGCGAGCCGCCGGCAGGCTTCGAGACCCGCGTCCTCGACGGCATGGGACGAAGCCCGGCCGAGACCGCGCCCCAGCATCGCTCCCGTCGCTGGCTGTCCGTCGCTGCCGCGGTAGTGGTCGTGGCCGGCCTGGGTGGCGCCGCGGCCGGCCGGCGGTCGGCGCCGAAGGAGAGCGCGCTGACGAAGCAGTACGTGGGGGCCCTGCACGTTATGGGCGGCTCTGCCCTCGAAGCGGCCAAGCTGCACGCCACCTCTGGCCTTGATGCGGGCGAGGTGTTTGCGTACCAGGGCCGCCCGTCATGGCTGTTCGTGACCGTGAGGGACACCGCCGCTTCCGGTGACTACGCCGTCGAGCTCGTTCTGCAGGGCAGCCGGCCGGTGACGGTCGGGCACTTGGTGGTCTCTGGCAATCAAGGCTCGCTCGGCACCACCGTCGACGTGGATCTCACCCGACTCCAGACCATCCATGTGCTCGATTCCGCCGGGACCGTTCGTTACCAGGCCAGCTTTACGTCCTGGTTACCCCACTGGTCCCCGCCCAAGTAGGGGCTCCTGCGCCGGCGGGGTAAGGGCCCCCCTTCGGCGAGGAGGCCGGGTTGGGGCGCGCGGCCGGGGCATGTCATTGGCGGGCGCGCTCGGCCCGCACCTCGGCCAGGACTTCGTCGGTGTGCTCACCGGGACGCGGGACCGGCCCATGCGGCCGGCCGTCGCGCGGGGTCGCACCGAAGTCGACGGGAGTCGCCACCGAACGAGCCGCCCGGCCCTCCACGTCGAGCAGGCCCTCGACGGCGACGAACGCCCCCGCCGCCTCCGCTTGGGGATCGGCGACCACCTCGGCGGTGGTCTGCACGGGCGCCCACCACACGCCCTCGGCGTCGAAGCGGGCGGCCCAGTGCTCCAGCGGCTGTTCGGCGAAGGCCCGGTCGAGCTGTGCGATCAGTTCCGTAGCCTGCCGGCGGCGATCCGCCGCCGACGCAAACCTGGGATCGTCGGACCACTCGGGATGTCCGCAGGCCCGGGCGGTGGAGGGCCAGTGCCGGTCCGCCTCCAGCCCAAGCAGCCAGAACCATCGCCCGTCGGCGGGCCGGTACGGGTTCATCATCGGGTTGATGGTGGCGCCGCGGCGCTCGGGCGGCGCCAGCTTTCCGAAGTGCTGATAGATAGCGGTGTCCCAGCCGATCGCGTACACACCAACGCGTAACAGCGAGGTCTCCACCACCTGGCCCCGGCCGGTCCGCTCGCGAGCCAGCAGGGCGGCACAGATACCGCCCGCCGCGGCCAGACCGGTCGTGTGGTCGCCCATACCGCCGCGCATGAGGGGGATGTCCGCGCCCTCAGGGGTCATGGACGCGGCCAGGCCGCTCCGAGCCCAGAACGAGCTCACGTCATAGGCAGCCCGGTCGCGCTCCTCGCCCTGACGGCCGTAGCCGGTGACATAGCAGGTGACCAATCGGGAATGGCGGGCGCCGAGCTGATCGGGCCCGAGCCCGAGCCGGTCGAGCGAGCCGATGCGGTAATTACTCAAAAAGACGTCGGCCGTCGCCAGCAGCGCCTCGAGATCGTCCCGGCCGGAGTTGGTGGCCAGGTCGAAGATCACCGACCGTTTGCCCCGGTTGTCGAGGTCGAAGGGAGGTGACCCGGGCGCCTTCAGTCCGGCCAGCGAGGCGAACAGGCGGCGAAAAGGGTCCCCGCCGGGCGGCTCGACCTTGATCACGTCCGCCCCCCAGTCGGCCAAGATGCCGCCGGCGGCCGGACCGGCCACCCACAGCCCCATCTCGACCACCCGAACCCCCTCCAGCGGTCCGCCCACGGTTAGATCTCAGGCCAGCGGCGGGTCCCGGCCGGGCGGCGGCGGCGTTCGGGGAGGGCCCACGCCCGCCGCCACGAGGCACCCAGGGGACCGGTGGGATCGGGGGTCTGGCCGGTGGCGGCGCGGAGACGGGCCGCCCACCAGCCCGAGGTCTGCTCGTCGGCGAGGACGGAGACGGCCCGCTCGACCCGGACGGCCAGTTCCCGAGCGTCTTCTCCCTCGGTGGCGACGAGGGGCGCACCGAAGGTGACATGGGTCGAGGCCGGCCGGATCTTTCCTTTTCCCTTGCGCAGGATGCGCCGTGTCCCCTCGAGGTGAACAGGCACGACCGGAACGCCGCACCGCACGCTCAAGTACGCGGCTCCGGCGCGGTGGGGCTGGCCCCAGCCGTCGGGGCTTCGGCCCCCCTCCGGGAAGATGATGAGGCTCCACCCCTCATCGAGGAGCGATGCGGCCAGATCGGCGGAGCGACGGTTGACGCGTACGCGCTCAATCGGGATGGCGTTGATGAGGAACGCCCACAGCGTGCCCTTCCAGCGCTTGTCGAAGAAGTAGTCGGCGCCAGCGGCCACGACTGTGCGATGGCGGAAGCGGGTCGGCAGGGTGGTGAGCAGCAGCGGCGTGTCGACGTGGCTGGCGTGGTTGGCGGCGAAGATCAGCGGACCGCGGAGATGCTCGATGCGATCGAGGCCGTCGATCGTCGGCGCAGCCACGACGCGCATGAGGGGGCGGGTCACGTTGTCGAGCACCACGGCTCTGGCGATCCGGCTCGGATAGCGGCGGGCCCATGCGGTGTCGAAATCCACACCGGTTCGCCGCTCGGGCGCGGGGAGCGGGACACCTCCCGGCCACGTCGGCTTCGTCCACGGAAACCGGCGAGGGCCGATGCTGGGAAGCGCTCTCATGTCACATCGGCAATGGCCAAGGGGGGAACGCGCAGATGGGTGATCGACGGATGCCGTCCCACCACGTCCTCGGCCATCTCGAGGGCGTCGCGAAGCGTCGATGCCGGCTTGAACCCGAGGCGGCGAACAGCCTTCACGTCGCCACCGACGATGATGACCTGGCCGAGATGCTGCAGCGCGTGCGCGCACCAGTACCACATGTAGAACGGATGGACGCCGTGGTAGGCGTAGCTCGTACGGTAAAGGTGGCGATACCACTCGTCGGTCGCGAAGCGCTCCTCGTACGTCTTCTCGACTTCCAGCGGATCGGTCGTCTCGGCCAGCACTTCCTCGAAAAAGTCGATGTAGCTCGGATGGTGGACCGGGTTGAACTCCCAGGGCGTGGGGTGCGACAGGATCAACACTCCGCCTTCGCGGACGAGCGGTCGGCCCCGATACAGATTGAAGAAGTAGCCGAGGCCAAGACAGGCCACGAGGATCGGGTTCATGATCGAGTTCACGTTGTACGGACAGATGTACGGCAAGCCCATCGTCAACACGTCGGTCTGCCCTTGCACATCGACGAGCTGCTGGCGATACACGTGTTCGGTCGTCACCGCGTGGACCGCTTCCACCTCGCCCGCCTGTACGCTCGCCAACTGATGCGGCGAGCGGATGGAATGAAAAATGGATCGGGCAATTCCTGACGGGGTACGGGTTAGGGCCTTGCTGGCCCCAAGGAACGCGGCCCGGTCTCTCGCCCCCCACTCCCACTCCCGCTTCTGGAGGAAAGAGAATTCCTTGGGGAACGTATCGGTGTTGAGCGTGGTCTCGATCTGGAAGATCTTCAGCCCGGCATCCCGGATGAGACGGCCCATGCGCCAGTTCGACGTATGCAGCTCGGAGTGATGCTGATCCATGAACGAACGGCTGTGTTGCATCGTTCGCACGTTGTGGTGATGGCGAAGAGAACGGTAGGAAGCCAGTCCGGTCGCCACGCTCTTGTGGCCCCCGTCCATCGCCACCAGGTTGATGTTCACGTAGATCAGCAGGTCCGACTCGGCCGCCCGTCGATTGAGCTCGACGTCCTCGCCCTGGTCTGTCTGGCCGAGATGCACTAACGCGTCGGGGTCCTCGGCGTCATGCTGGGTGAGCAGGCCGCTCGGCGCGAACGCGTCGTAGATGCGGTCACCGAGCGCGTGGCGCAGCTCGGCTTCGGTCATGCGCCGGTGCAGGGCCAGGGCAGCGATGAGCACCACGTCGTCGACCCCGGTCTGCGCGGCGAGATCGAGGACGGCCTCGATCACCCGCTGGCGGATATCGGGACTCCGCATGGGCGGAAGCGGCAGAGAAATGTCGTCGAAGGCGATCGTCAACCGCATGCCTGGCTTCAGCAGGGCGGGAAGTGGTGCGCTGTCGCCGAGCGGGTGAAGGAGCGCATCGATGATGGCGTCATCAGGATGGGAAAGGGCGGCTACCGGCTCGGGTGGGTACACGATCCTCGACCCGGTGGGAAGCCGTTCGAGGCGGAAGCCTTCGCCATGCCAGAAGAGGGTCGGCGGCGTGGAGCGATCCACCTCGAGCACGAAACCGGGCCTGGGCATCAGCGATGCTTCTCCTGTCTCAGGTCGAAAGCGATCTTGACGGCACCGCGGCGACCAGCGTCGGTGGCGTGTTGGATGGCATCGCGGAACCGGTCCAGCGGATAAACGGCCGAGACGAGCCGGTCGAGTTCGGCGTCCCGCACCAGCCGGAAGGACTCGTCGAAGTCGTCAGTCGTATAGGCGTAGCAGCCGGTGAGGCTGATCTCGCGCTGCCACAGCGGGGTGAGGTCTACGCCGACGTGACCGGGCATGCCTACCAGACTGATCGTGCCTCCCGGCTTGATCACGGCCAGGGCCTGCGCAAGCGAGCCAGCCGTGCCGACGCAGTCGATCACCAGGCTCGCTCCGCCGGCCACGTGGGCTCCGATCATGAGCGATCCCGTGGCTCGCCGGACGGCGCGGGTCAGCTCACCCGGCTCGCACACGGTGGTGGCCCCGAGTTCACCCGCGAGCCTCTGCTGTTCGGGGTGCTTGGCCACTGCGATCAGCTCGTCGGGATGCGCGATGGCGGCCACAGCCGCGATAGTGCACAGCCCGAGCGTGCCCGCGCCGATGACCACGACCGGGTCGGTGCCAGTGACCGGCTGCGCCTGCCGGGCGGCGTGGACGGCGCAGGCGGCGGGCTCGACCATGACCGCCGCTTCGTCGCCCAGATCCTCGGGAACCCGGTGCAGCTGGCTTTGATGGGCGACCAACGCCAGTCCCCATCCACCTCCGGTGTCGGCGCAGTAGCCGGTCTGGAGGCCGGGTTCGAGGTGGCCGGCGGCGATGCTCTCGCAGCGGTTGCGGCGGCCGCTTTGGCAGCCCGCGCAGAGCGGGAGGCCGCGGGGAGCACACGTGAGCACCGGCTCGATGACCACCCGGCTTCCGTCGTCGAGATCTCCGACCACTTCGTGGCCGGGTATGAACGGGAAGCTGACGATGGGCTCGAACCACCGGCTCGAACGGCCGGCCACGGTGGCCAGGTCTGAGCCGCAGATACCGGCCAGGCGGGGCCGGACTCGTTGCCACTCCGGGCCGGCCAGCTCCGGTTCGTCGACGTCGGCGAGGTGCAACGGCCCGAAGCGGGAACCGGCCACGCGCGCCGCCGCGAATTTCGGCAGCGACCGGTCGAACAGGAGAGCTTTCACCGGCGCGGTCCGATCGGCAGCAGGGGACGGGGCCCGCCCGGCGCCTTGGCCCAGTGCTCGACGTGCCATCCCCGTTTGCGGGCGATCGTGGCCAGCTTGGCCTCGGGATTGACGGCGACCGGGTGGCCAACCGCTTCCAGCATGGGCAGATCGCTGGCCGAGTCGGCGTAGGCCACAGACTCCTCCAACCGGAGTCCCTCGGCATTGGCGTAGTCGGCCATGATCAGGGCGCGCGCTTCGCCGGTCGGAGGCGGCGTCTGCAATTCGCCCGTGAAGCGCCCGTGCCGCTCGCCGAGCCGAGCGCACACGATGTCGTCAAAGAGCGGTCGCAGTGGCTCGACGACCAGGTCGAGCGCACCGGTGATCAACAGCGTGCGATGACCGAGCTGGCGGTGCTCTCGCACCCGTCGGATTCCGGCCGGAAACGACTTGGTGAGGATCAAGTAACTGAACAGCTCCCACGCGTCATCCCGCAGACGGTCGACGGGCGCACCGTCGTATCGCCGGTAGAAGTGGCGCAGGAAGTCGCCGCGGTCCCGGCGGTCGAGCGCCAGCAGGCCGGGCGCTTCTCGAAGCGTCTTGAGCGTGAACCGGACCCGCTCGTCATCGGGCAAGTTGCGGGTGGCCAGCCAGGCGTAGGACTCCACCACATTGGAGGCAATCAGGGTGTTCTCGAGGTCGAACGCGGCGAGGTGCCGGTCGGGGGACAGCACGGCCCGGCGGCCACGATCCTCCCGGTTCGGCCCTTCGCGGCGGCCGGGCGTGGTACGCACCCGGGCGTGGATGACGACCGAAGGCAGATGGACGTCCTGCACATACCGATCCCAGTCCACGGCGGCGGGGTCGAAACAGAAGTCCCGTTGATCCGCGTGGTCGAGCCCATCCCAGAGCCGCACCAGGCGGTCGACGCGAAAACGCGCCTCCGTCTCGGTGTAAGCGCCGTAGAGCTCGACGTAGCCGAGGGCGCGTTCGGCCTGGGCGCGGCGCTCTTCCAGGCGCGACGAGAGCTCGGCTTGCTTGCCTCGCACCGGCAGCGACCGGATGACCGACTCGGCCGCCGAGAGCGTCTTGGTGGCGCGCTGAAGCTGGCGCTGCACCCGGCCACGCCCGGGGAACGACCACTCCGGCACGACGATCGGCTGCCCCTCGGCGTCGTACAGGGGATGGGCGGTGAACCACATCCGGACCAGGTCGACCAGGCGGCGGTAGTGAAGCGGATTCCTGGCGCCGGAGGCCACCTGATACACGCTCGGACCCTCGGGGGCGGGCCCGTTGGCGGCCACTGCGATGATGGCGGCGACCACCAGATCGACCGGGATGACGTCGACAACGCCTTCGGGTATCCCGGGGAACTCTTTCAGCAGTCCCCGGCCGTAGGAGATGATCACCGGCTCAGCCATCCGAAACCCCCGGATCCAGCCGGGGGTGGGTTCGGCCAGGGCGGATTCGATGATCGAGGGGCGCACGATGGTGACCGGGAGGTCGCCCCGGTTCTGGAGCAGGGCCCGCTCGCCCAGGGCCTTGGTGTACGCGTACGCATCCGGCCAGCCCAGGGCTTGCGCCCGCGCCCGGCCCAGATCGACCAGCTGCCGGTTGACCCAGTCCTCACGCAGCTTCTCGGACCGCTCGGCCAGCAGCGGCGTCCCCGCCGCGCCCAGCTCGGCCCGGGCACTCTTCTGGAAACGGGCCAGCCGGCCGAGGCTACGGCTGGCCGCATCAGTGTCGGCCCGGGCCCGGCGGGCGGCCGCCACCTCCTGGCGCCAGTCGACGTCGGTGGCGTAGGGCGTGTCCGGGAGCAGGGCCTCCGGCGCGTCGCCGCGCCGGCCGCCGGCCACGTAGGCAGTGGAGACGGCGACGAGATGGCCGCGACCCTCCATGGCCGCCGCCACGCGAGACGGGCCGAGCAGGTTGACCTCCACCGCCGAGTCCAGGGGGGAGTCGAAGCTCACCGCCGCCGCCGAGTGCACGATGACGTCGCAGCCGGCGAAGATGGCCCGGCCTTCGTCGTCCAAGCCCAGGCCGTCCGTGCCCACGTCGCCGGCGATGACCTTCAGCCGGCGGGCAATCTCGTCGTCAAACCGGTCGCCCAGTTCGCGCCGCAACCGGTCGAAACAGTCGTTGCGCAGCACCTCCCGCCGGCAGCGCTCGACCGCCCCCCGCCGGCCGGGCCGGATGAGGGCCACCACCTCGCAGTCGGGCACGGCGCGCAAGAGGCGTTCCACCAGGGCCGTGCCGAGGAAGCCCGTGGCACCCGTCACGCCGACCCGTTTCCCGGCCAACCGCTCGCCGATCACGCCATCTGTCTACCATTTGGTAAGTGAGCACGCGGGATCGTGTCCTGGACGCCGCCCTCGCCTCGTTCAGCACGCGGGGCTACGAAGCCACCTCGCTCGACGCCCTGGCCGCCGGCCTTGGGGTCCGAAAGCAGACGATCCTGTACTACTTCGCCTCCAAGGAGGCCTTGCTCGATGCCGTGATCGAGCGGGGGGCGGCCGAACTTTCCGACGCCTTGGAGGAGGCTTTGGTGGGCGCCGGGCCGGCCTTTGCCACGGTGGAGGCGGTGGTTCGTTCCGTGTTCCGGCTGGCCGGCCGCCGGCCCGAGTTGCTGGGCCTGCTCCGGGAGGTCAGCCGCTTGGGCGCCCCCGCCGCCGACCGGCTCACCGCGGCCCTTGATCCGCTCATGGTCCGGGCTAGCGGCTTCCTACAAGGGGAGATGGCCGCTGGCACGATGCGCCGGCATGACCCCCGCTTGCTGCTGCTGGCCGCCTACTCCTCCGTCATCGGGGCGGCCACCGAAGTCGAGGTGCTGCGCGGACTGGGCTATCAGCCGACGGCGCGGTCACTCGTCCGCCGCCGGACCGAGCTGCTGGCCTACCTTCGCTCCGCTCTGGTCGCCGGGCCCTAACGCTTCTTTTGGGGAGGGGTGTAGCGCTTCGACCGCGTCGGCTGGTGACCGACGATCGGGGCCGCCTCACTCGGGCGGCCGCGCCGGCTCGGCTTGGCCTGACGGCGGCCCGCCTTGGCCTCGCGGCGGGCCTTGGCCCGTTCGGCCGGGGTGCGTCCGTCGGCCAGCGCTTGCCGGCGTACGGCTCGGTTGGTGTTCAACATCAGCCAGCCGCCGTAGACGAGACAGGCCAGCTGGATGGGGAACGCGGCCACATACCGCGGCGTCGGAAAGCCAGCGGCCACGGCCGCGAACGTCGCCATGACCCGGTGGCCGCGCCGGCAGGCGGCGGCCAGGGCCATGGCCAGCACGCTGCTGGCCACAGTTAGCCAGGCCGCCTTGCTGTCGCCGCTGGCCGCCTTCGGCAACCAGGGGCCGGCGATCCCCACCAGACACAGGACGGCCAGGAGCAATCCGTACTGGCGTTCCCTCGCCGTCATGCGGGTGGGCCGGCTCTCCTCGCTGGTCGGACTCTCGGCCGGGTCCGTCACGCGTCGTCCCTGAGCAGCCACGGGCGGATCACCATGACGCTTTCGGCCGGTCGGGTCGAGTCGAAGTTCACTTCGAGGGCCTTGTCGCCCGGCGGCTCACCGGGCGCCTCCTGGACGATGGCCGCCTCCTCGCGTTTCGGCTCCAGGGCCTCCCTGAGGCCAAATGCGATCCCGGTGAGCAGCATCCCGGTGACGCTCCGCCGGCGCCAGGCCTCGATCCGTCCCGGCAACGCGGTGTGGAGCTCGGTGCCCTCCTCCTCGAAGTGCAACTCCACGCCGTCATCGGAAATCACCATGCCAGGGTACCCTTCGGACACCACAATGGGCCATGGCCCACCCTTATTGGCCGTTGTTCGACCTCCGGGTCCGCACGCCCAGGCTGGAGTTGCGAGCCCCGTCGGACGATGACGCGGTGGCGCTGGCGTCGCTGGCCGCTGAGGGCATCCACGATCCGGCCTCCACCCCTTTCTCCATCCCCTGGACCGACCAAACTTCTCCGCAGCTGGAGCGTGGGGCCCTGCAGTTCATCTGGCGCAGCCGGGCCGAGTGGACGCCGGAGAAGTGGCATCTTCCGCTGGCCGTCTGTTTCGAGGGCCAACCGATCGGCGTGCAAGGCGTCGGTGGCGAGCAGTTCGTGTCGGTGCGCTCCGTCGAGACCGGGTCGTGGTTGGGCCAGCGCTTCCAGGGGCGCGGCTTCGGTCGAGAGATGCGGGCGGCCGTGCTCCACCTGGCGTTTGCCGGTCTTGGTGCGGAGCGGGCCGTTTCCGGGGCCTGGCACGACAACCATCCATCGATCCGCGTGTCGCGGGCGTTGGGATACGAGGACAACGGCGAGGACGTCATGCTGCGCCGGAAGGAGGCCGACCGGCAGTTGCGGTTCCTCATGAGGCGGGCCAGGTGGGAGGCGACCGCCCGCACCGACATCTCTATCGAGCAGCTCGAACCGTGTCTGGACCTGTTCGGTCTTCGCTGAGACGGCAGACGGCGGCGAGGATCAGCGCGATCACGCCGCCGGCCACCACCAGCTGGCTCACGCTGACCCACGCCGTCAACGCCCCGGCCGCCAGCAGGCCGAGGGGAACGGTGCCGCCGAAGCCCATGATCCACAGCGACATGACCCGGCCCCGGACCTCGTCGTCCAGGTGCTCCTGGAGCATGGTGGACAGCGACGTGATGGTGAGGAAGTAGGTCAACCCGACGACGAACACCACCGGGTAGGCGGGGACGGGATCGCGGAGCAGACCGAACCCGACGAGCGCCACGGCAAAGCCGGCCAGGCTGGCCCGCACCGTCTGACTGCGGGGCCGCCCGGCCAGGAAGGTACCCACCGACCATGCGCCGACGGTGGCGCCGAAGCCGAACAGCGCGTACAGGAAGCCGTAACTGGCCCCCTTGACGTTGATGCCGAGATCCCGGGCCGCCACGACGGGCAGCAATCCGATAAACGGCAAACAGAAGAACGACAGCGAGGTCACGGTCAACAGCACCTGGCGGACCAGGCGGTCCCGGCGGGCCACCGCGAACCCACCGCCCAGTTGTCGTATGGCCCGCAGGCGGTCGGTAGTCAGGCTGGCCGTTGCCGGCGGGCGTGGGTATCGGTTGCGCACAAGTAGTAGGCCGGTTACCGCGAAGAGATAGGTCACGGCGTTGAACGCGAAGATCCCGGCTGGATGGACAACCGGAAGCAGCAGGCCGCCGATGGCCGGGCCGATCACTCGGGACAGGTTCATCTGCACCGACTGCAAGGAGATGGCTCCCACCAGATCCTGGCGTTCGACCAGGTTGGGCAGGAGCGACGCGAGCGGTGCGCCCGACAGCGCGTTGCCCACTCCGACGGCCAGGGTGCTGGCGAACAGCGCCCACCGGTTGGGGTGATGCGCAGACGCCACTGCCGCCAGCACGAAGGAGAACACCAGCTGCTCGCTCTGCATCACGATGAGCAGTCGCCGCCGGTCGACCAAATCAGCCAGCAGGCCGCCGATGGGTGACAACGGGAGGATGGGACCCAGCTGCGCGAAGGTGATCAGGGCCACGAAGGCCGCCGAATGAGTCAGGTTGTAGACGAAGGCACCCAAGGCGACGGTCTGCATCCACGTGCCGACGTTGGATGACAGGGTGCCAATCCACACCACCCGAAAGTCGTGGGTGGCCAGTGCCCGGAACGCGGTGCCACGGCCGACGCCCCGGCCAACGGCCAAATCTCCGTCGATGACCGCATCTTCGGCGTCCTCGATCTGAGGGTGATGTTCGCCCATCGACGGAACCGTAGGTGACAGGCTGAGACATGAGCCAAGCGCCAGTACTGCAAGAGGTTGGGGATGGGGTGTTCGCCTACCTCCAGCTCGACGGGGAGTGGGGTCTCAACAATTCGGCGTTCTTGGTCGGCGCCGAAGAGGTGACGCTCGTCGACACCTGCTTCACGGAGCGCCGCGGCCGAGCCTTGCTGGAGGCCGTCAAGTCGGTGACCGACCGGCCCATCGCCACCTTGTTCAACACCCACGAACACGGTGACCACACGTGGGCCAACTTCGTGCTGCCGGCGTCCACGACGGTGATCGGACACGAGCGGTGCCGCGAGGGGATGTTGCGTTCGGGGCTGGCCGCGCAGGCCATCTTTCCCGGCGTGGAATGGGGGGAGATCGAGCTCCGCCCGCCTACGGTGACGTTTCGGGATCGGATGGAGCTCTGGGTGGACGATCTTCGACTCGAGGCGTTTTCCGTCGGACCCGCCCACACGACCAGCGACGCTGCGCTGTGGATGCCGGATCGTCGGCTGCTGCTGGCGGGCGACCTCGTGTTCAACGGCGGAACGCCGTTCGTGCTGATGGGTTCGGTGTCCGGATCGTTGACGGCGCTCGAGCAGCTCCGCGGGTTGGACGCAGAGACGATTGTTCCCGGTCACGGGCCGGTCGCTGGACCGGACGTGTTGAACGACCAAGTCGCCTACCTGCGCTTCGTCCAGGACCTCGCCGCCACCGCCCGGCCGGCCGGGCTCACCCCGCTGGAGGCGGCCCGCCAAGCCGACCTCGGTCCTTTCGCCGAATGGCACGATCGCGAACGCATCGTCGGCAACCTGACCCGCGCCTATGCCGAGCTGGACGGAGCCGAACCGGGCGCGCCCATCGATGTGGTGGCCGGCATTCGGGCCATGGTCGAGTACAACGGGGGCCAACCCCTGCGCTGCCTGGCGTAGAGGAACCCTTTCCCCAACCTTTCGGCGACCGCGGGCCAGGTGGCAGACAATTTGGTCGCCATAGCGACCATTCCGTCTGCCACTTCGCCGTCCGAGGCGCCCAGCCTCCGGCTAGCCGGGGCGCGGGCTGACGATCACGCCCGGATTGAGGATCCAATCGGAATCGAGCACGGACTTGGCCGCCGCCAGGGCGTCGCCGAACAGCTCCGGACGCTGACGGTCGTACCACGGGCGATGATCCCGGCCTACGGCGTGGTGGTGGGTGATGGTGCCCCCGTTGGCCAGCACCGCCTCGCTGGCCGCCGCTTTGATCTCGTTCCACTGCTGGATCTCCGAACCCCGCTTCCCCGGCGCGGTGATGCTGAAGTACGGCGCCGGCCCGTCGGGGTAGACGTGGGTGAAGCGGCACGTCACCCAACCCGCCCCGCAGATGTCGGCGAGGGCGCGCTCGACGGTTTCGATGCACGAGGCGTGAAGTTCGGGGAAGCGATCCCACGTGCAGGCCGTCTCGAAGGTCTCCACGATGACGGACATGGCGACGACGGCGTCGCGGGCATACGGCGCCCGGACGAAGGCGTTCCGCCACGCGCCAACCGCCCCCTCCCGGCTGGCGGCTGCGTCGGTGTTGGGCCCTGACGATCGGACACCGTCGGGCAGGCTGCCGCCGTGGTCCTGGCACAGCTCGACTGCTCTCGCCATCCACGCGTCGACCGGATGGTCGGCCGACTCGAAGCCAAGCACGAGCAACGCGCCCTCCGTCGAGGTGCCGGTCGTGGCCATTGCCTCTTTCGCATCGAGCAGCCGGCAATTGGTCGGGAAGAGCGCCGACTGCGAAACCGCTCGAGTGGCCGCCACCCCCTGGGCATAGGTGGGAAACACGACACCGGCCGAGGAGCGGAACTGCACTCGGCCCTGAACTCGCATCCACGCCTCGGTGATGATCCCGAGCGATCCCTCCGAGCCAAGGAACATCCGATCGGGTGACGGCCCAGCCCCCGAGCCGGGAAGTCGTCGGGACTCGCACACCCCGGCGGGCGTGATCACCCGCATGGACTCCACCATGTCGTCGATGTGGGTGTAGACGCTGGCGTAGTGGCCGCCGGAGCGGGTGGCCAGCCAGCCTCCCAAGGTGGAGAACTCGAAGCTCTGAGGGAAGTGCCGCAGGGTGTATCCGTGCGGACGCAGCTGCTCCTCCAACGCCGGGCCGTACGCGCCGGCCTGGATGCGCGCCGCCCGACTGACGGTGTCCACCTCGAGCACCCGGCCCATTCCCGACAAGTCGAGCACGGCCGTACCCGCATATCCGTCGCCGCCGAACTCGACGCCGCCGACCACCGACGAACCGCCGCCGTAGGGGATGGCCGCCACACCTGCCTCGCCGCACCAGTCGAGAGCGGCGATGACTTCGGCCTCGTCCTGAGGAAACACGACGACGTCCGGAGGATGCGGAAACTGTCCAGCAAAGCCCCGCACAATGTCGCGGAACGACTTGCCGTACGAGTGTCCGGCTCGGTCATACGTCTCGGTCGAGCAGATAGCCGCCAGCGATGACGGCGGGGCGATCCGAGGCTCGCGCAGTTCCACGTCCTTGAGTTCGGGCGGCTCGGCGATGGGCAGCGATGCCAGACCGAACCGTCCGGCCAGGCTCCTGGCGATGGCCGTCCGCTGCTCGGCGTTCGGTCCTTCACCCTCCCAGCCCCAGCCCCACCAGGACCGCCGGCGTTCGATCATTGGCCGCGGACCCTACACCGGTAGTCTCGGCGTCGGATGGGCGATCACGATGACCGAAATCAGCGTGCGCAAGTTCCTCGCCGGATATGGAATCGCGGACTCGGAGATCGACGCCGCCCTCGCGTCCGGTTCGCTGCCGCTGCTCATCGCCGATCAGATCCTGCTGCCGGGCCACCCCCTCTACACCCGGGAGGACATCAGCCGTCTGTCTGGCGTCGAGCCCGAGGTGATGGCGCGCTTGTGGCGAGCCATGGGCTTCCCGGATCCACCCGAAGGCGAGCGCGATTTCTACGACGCCGACCTCGATGCCCTGTGCACGGTGGTCGAACAGAGCGGTGGACTCATCCGTGACGACGATGTCCACCAGGCGCGCGTGGTCAGCTCGGCCATGTCCCGCATCGCCGAGGTGGGCACCGACGGACTGGCCGCATCCGTGCGGGCGTTGCGAGAGGCGGGCGCGAACGAGGAGGAGATCGGCCAGCTCATCCTGGACACCTTCTCGGTGACCGCCTTCGAGCGGCTCCTCAATTACCTGCTTCGTCGTCAGCTTCGTGCCGCGGTGTGGCGGCGCCTCGGCATCCCGACCGAAAAGCCGGATCAGCGGCACCGGACGGTCGGCTTCGTCGATCTGGTCAGGTTCACGGCCATCACCGAGCAGGTCCCTGAGGACGAGCTCGAGCGATTGGTGGTGCGGTTCGAGGAGTTGTCCCACGACGTCGTGACCGCGGGTGGCGGACGGGTCGTGAAGATGATCGGCGACGCCGTGATGTACGTCGTCGATGAGGATCCATCCAGGGCGGTCGAAGTGGCCGTCGAGCTGGTCGAGGCGCACGCCGCCGACGACCTCCTGCCTCCCGCCCGCGCGGGGCTGGCCTACGGACCGATGCTGTTCAGGGATGGCGACTACTTCGGTCCGGTCGTGAACCTGGCCAGCCGGATCGTCGACGTGGCCCGTCCGAACACGGTCGTCGCGTCGGACGAGCTGCACGCCGCCCTCGAGGGCACCGACCGATTCGTCTGGCGGCGGCTGCCGCCCAAGCGGCTGAAAGGCATCGGCTACCCGCCGCTCTGGGCTCTGCGCCGACTCACGTGATCTACGCTCCGCTGATGTTGCATGTGGTCGGCATCGACCATCTCGTGCTTCGGGTCGCGGACGTCGAGCGATCGCTCAACTGGTACTGCGATCGGCTTGGCCTAAGTGGGGAAAGGGTGGACGAGTGGCGAGCGGGGCGAGTGCCATTCCCTTCCGTTCGGATTGACCCGACCACCCTCATCGATCTGATCGTCGGGGAACCGCCGCCGGCCGGGGCCGATGGGAACCTCGATCACTTCTGTGTGGTGGTCGAGCCCGTCGACCTGGCCGATCTGGCCAACGGTGGGGAATGGGACGTCGTCTATGGTCCGGGACCGCGTTTTGGCGCTCAAGGCATGGGCACGTCGCTGTACGTCCGCGACCCGGACGGGAACGTGGTCGAGCTTCGCCACTACGGCTCGTCGTAGGCTTCAACCATGGACTTTCGGCGAGAGACGCTGGCCGGACTGGCGGCGAAGGTGCGATCCGCGGAGCTGTCGGCCCGGGAGCTGGTCTCGTTCGCTCTGGAACGCATTGCCGCCCTCAACCCGGCCGTGAACGCCTTCGTTGCCGTCGATGCCGCCGCGGCCGTGGACGCCGCTCGCCGGATCGATGAACGCGTAGCGGCAAAAGAGGATCCGGGCCCGCTGGCCGGCATTCCTATCGGTGTCAAGGACCTCGAAGATGCGGCCGGGTTCGTCACCAGCCACGGCTCCCTGGTCCACACCACTTCCGGGCCGGTTACCACTGACTCCATCCTCGTCACCCGGCTCAAGGCCGCCGGCTGCGTCGTGGTCGGCAAGACCAATACTCCGGAGCTCGGCTTCAAAGGTCACACCGAAAACCTGCGCTTCGGCACGACCCGCAACCCCTGGAATCTCGAGCGGTCGCCCGGCGGATCATCCGGCGGAAGTGCGGCGGCGGTTGCGTCGGGGATGGTGCCGCTGGCGACTGGTTCTGACGGCGGAGGATCGATCCGCATCCCATCCGCGCTGTGTGGCCTGTCCGGCTTCAAGCCGTCGCTCGGACGGATCCCGTCGGGTGGGCTTCAAGCACCGGATTGGCACCATCTTTCGACGCGTGGGCCGATGGCCCGCACCACTTCGGACATCGTGACCGCGCTCGATGCGGTGCTCGGTCCCGATCCCACCGATCTGCGGTCGCTGCCGATGCCAGAGCCGTCGTGGCTTGGTGCGCTCGACGACCCCCACCTGCCGATGAACGTGGCCTGGGCTCCCACCTTGGGCTACGCCATCGTTGACAGCGAAGTGCGCCAGGTGTGCGAGAAGGCCGTCGGCCTGCTCGCCGGCATGGGGGCACAGGTCACTGAGACGGAGCGCGTGTTCGATCAGGATCCTGTCGTCCCATGGCTCACCTTGACCAGCGCGTATTGCCTTCGAACCGTGGAGCAGTGGCGGGGGACCGAGTCGTGGACGAGCCTCGACCCCGGGCTGGCCGCGCAGGTCGAGTGGGCCTCGGGCCTGTCGGCCTTGGACATGGTCAAGGCCGAAGACCAATGCCATCTGCTGAACCTGCGCCTGGTAGAGCTGTTCCATGATGTGAGGCTCCTGGTCACACCGACCGTGGCCGGAATGACTCCGATCTGCGGCGAGAACGGGCTGATCGACGGAGAGCCGGACGTGAACTGGGTACGGTTCACCTATCCGTTCAACCTGACCCGTTCGCCCGCTGGGACGGTATGTGTCGGCTTCACGAGCACCGGGATGCCGGTCGGGCTCCAATTGATTGGTCCCCAGCATGGGGATCTGGTGGTGATCCGGGCTATGGCCGCGTTGGAGCGCTCGTTGGGCATCGACGCCGTGGCGCCGGTGAGCGGCTAAGCGATGCGCGTGCTCGCCGCATGCGGTGGACCGCTGGCCAGCCGCCACGTTGCGCTGCCGACGGGAATGCATCGGTTGCCCGGACCGGCGTGGCTGGTGGCCGAACGATGCGTCTCGCCCTGGTCGGGGCCGTATGTGTCACTGCGGGTCTGGGTTCCCTCCCGGCGCGGCGCACGGTTCTTGTTTTGGCCGGCCGTCAACGTGGTCAGCGCGATCGACGCTCGTCTCACGCTTCTCACTCCAGAGGCGGCGCCGGCGCCGGCGACGCTGCGATGGTGGGCGGACGCATCGTCGGTCGAGGTCATCTGGGAGGAGAAGGACCTGAAGATCCGTGCCCGCTCCGTCGCGCCGCGGCTCGTTCGCCTGGCCAAGGTGGAGATAGGCGTGCCCGGCGACGCCGCGACCGAGGCGTGGCTGGCGGGCCGTCATCTCGGGCTGATCATGTCCGCACTCCAGCCTGTCGCCGGGTGGGCGCCCGCCGTTCGCTGGAGGGTCGCCCGCCGGCGCCGAGCCGCCGAACCGGCCCTGACGGGACGCTCGGGGGCGCCGGTCTTAAGAGGCTACAGTTCGCCATCCCGGGCGTATAGCTCAGTTGGTTAGAGCGCACGCTTCACACGCGTGAGGTCACAGGTTCGAGTCCTGTTACGCCCACTGCAAACGTGCAGGTCAGAGGGCTTGATAACCAACTGTGCGGTTGCGGAGTTCGGCGCCGTGCCTACTGCGTGCCTATCGAATCCCGATAGACATCCCGATAGATTCGGCTCCAGAGCCCCGGTTCCGAGCGGGCGAGAGCTCACTTTGGGCGACCGCTTGGCTGGAGGCCGGCGCGCCTGGCCCCGGGTAGCTTCGCCAGCGGACTTGGTCCGGCTCGGGATCGATCCAGAGCTAACGAGCCGGCGTCCCCTTTGGCTTTCCAGTCCCGGTTGTCGCCGGTCTCGTCGTTCGGCTCTACCTGGCTTGTGTTGTGGTGACGGGCAGGCGGTGTCTGTTCGCGAGCCGGCGTTGACCGTGCTCCACGGCTCGAACGGGCGGGCTCGTCGCGCAGTTCTGGCACATGCCGCCGATGCTGAAGTGGTGGAAGGCTGCATGGAAGCCAGAGCCGGCACGTATCTGGGCCGTCAAAGCGTCGACCAGCTCGTCAGGCAGTTCTGTGATCGTGCCGCACCGATCGCAGACCAGGTGGGCGTGGGCGACGTCGGCCAGGTGGTAGACGGCGGGCCCGTGCCCAAGGTGAACATGCACCACCAGACCGAGATCCTCCAGATCGGCTAGGAGCCGGTAGACGGTGCTCGGGGCCAGGTCGGGATACTTCGCCTGCAACTGGGCGATCAGCTCTTCGGCGGTGACGTGGCCGGCGGCTGCCACGAGGGCCTCGGCCAGGCTGCGGCGCGCCACCGTGATGCGGCGGCCGTCGGCCCTCAGCCGTTCGATCAACTGCTGGGCTGTCGGTTCCGATCCCACGACCACAAGCATAAGGCAGTGTCTTGAGGCGTGCAGCCCGCTGTTGCGTACAGGTCTTGCGATCTGGGCGCAGTCATCGTAGGGTGCTGCAAGAGCGGCCGGAGATTCGGCGGGCTTTTCTCGCTTTCAGAGTCGAGTGGCATGACCGACAGTATTGGAGGGGTGGATGTCTGAGACGACGCTGACGGCTCCGGCGGGTGACAGTGGACCAGCGGCCCAGTTGATTCTGAGACCGTACGACCCGGGCAAGCGCATCGCGTCGTGGTTCCCGTTCTCCCGGGAGGAACTGCCCCGCTTGTTCGGCATCTACGCCGCGGTTGGACTGCTCAACTTGCTCGGCTGGGGTGCCTACCTCTACTACCACAACAGGTTCGGGCCGCTGTATGCCGCGGCTGGGAGCGCGGCGTTCGTGTTCGGTTTGCGGCACGCCTTTGACGCCGATCACATCTCGGCGATCGATGACACCACCCGCTATCTGATGCAGCGGGGTAAGCACCCCCTTGGGGTCGGCCTGTTCTTCTCGATGGGTCACTCCACCATTGTCCTGGCATTGTCGCTGGCCATCGCGCTGGCCGCTGAGAGTGTGCAGAAGCACATCCCGGGATTGCAGAAGCTGGGTGGCACCATCGGTGCCAGCGTGTCGGGAACCTTCCTCATTCTTATTGGGGTGCTCGACTTTCTGATCCTGCGGGGCATCATCGATGTCTGGAAGAAGACCAAGAGCGGGAACTACTCCACACAGGAACTCGACGACCTGATGTCGCAACGTGGCTTCTTGAACCGGATCCTGGGGAGCCGCTGGCGGAAGTTCGTGAGTGACAGCTGGCAGATGTACCCCGTCGGGGTACTGTTCGGCCTTGGTTTCGATACCGCCTCGCAGGTCGCGCTCATCGGCCTCACCGCGGCGGCGGCCACTGGGACGGTGCAAGGCGCGGGTGGTAAACACCTGCCGTTCATGGCCATCGTCGCCTTGCCGTTGCTGTTCGCGGGCGGGATGACGGCCATGGACACCACCAATGGTGTCGTCATGACCCGGGCCTATTCGTGGGCGTTCACCAACCCGCTGCGCAAGGTGTATTACAACATGGCGACCGTCGGCCTCGGGGTGTTCGTCGCCCTCGGAGTGGGTACCATCGAATACCTGCAGGTCTTCGGTGACCACGCTGGGCTCCACGGTGCGTTCTGGGATTTCATCGCCAAGCTCAACTTCCAGTATCTCGGCTACGGCATCGTCTCGACCTTCGTGGTGGTGTGGATCGTCTCGATGCTCATCTTCAAGTTTTTCCATTTCGAGGAGAAGTACGGCGCCAACGCGGTCGACCCGTTCAAGTCAGCGGCGGCCAAGTAAACGCCGTGCCAGCCCGAACGATGTTGGACATTGAGGCAGCCCTTTGGGACTGATCCGGCGCCGTCTGCTGCTGCTGGCCCAACCGATCCGGGCACAGATCATGGTCGCCGCCCTGGTCGGGCTGGCGGTGGTGGCGACGCACGTGGCCCAAGCCGTCATCGTCGCCCATATCCTGGTGGCGGCATTCCGGGGCCGCTATCAGCAGTCGGCGCCCCTGCTGGCGGCCCTGGCCTCGGTGGTCATCGTTCGAATCGTTCTGCTGCGAGTGCAGGAGGTGCATGCCTCGGCCACGGCCGCCACGCTGCGACAGGACCTTCGGGCCCGGTTGTATGCGAGGTTGGCCGCGCTCGGGCCGGCCTATCTGGTTCGCCATCGGACCGGGGCCGTACAGGCCACCGTCCTTGACGGTGTCGACGCCCTCGGCACCTACTTCGCCCGGTTCATCCCCTTGCTGGCCGCCGCCGCCGTGACCGTGGTCGGGGTGGTGGCAGGTATCGCCGTCCTCGACCCGATCACCGGCGCGGCCGTGCTGGCCTGCGCCCTGTTGGTGCCCGCCGCGCCGATCATCACCGAGCGGGCGTTCGGGGAGACCAGCCGCAAGTTCTGGGCCGGCTTCGGGCAACTGTCCGCCGGCTACCTCGACGCCATCCAGGGCATGTCTACGCTGCGGGCGTTCAACGCCCAGCACCGCTGGGGTAGACAGCTCCTCGACCAATCCCAGGACCTGTCCGAAGACGCCATCGGCCTCAACTCTCTGGCCAGCATGCACATCGGCTTCGTCGCCCTAGGCATGGCGGCAGGTACAGCCGGTACGGTGGCACTCGCCGCCCTGCGAGTCACCCAAGGCGCCATCGGCCTGACCGGCGGGTTGACGATCCTACTGTTGGCCCGCGAGTGCTTCGGGCCGCTGGCCGAGCTGAGCTCTGCCCTGCAGCCCGCCTACGTGGCCGTCTCGGCGTCGACCGGGGTGATCGACCTGTTAGACGCAGAACCCGAAGTCCGTGAGGCGGCCCACCCGGTCGTCATCGAACGCGCTGGTTTCGTTCCATCGCTGGCCTTCGACAATGTCACCTTCTCCTATCGTCCCGAGAACCGGCCCGCCCTCGACGGGTTGTCATTCAGCGTTGACGCCGGTGAAACTGTTGCCTTGGTCGGGCTCTCCGGGGCCGGCAAGACCACCGTCGTGTCGCTGCTGCTGCGCTTCTTCGATCCCCAGAGCGGGGTGATACGCGTCGGCGGCTACGACATCGCCGACCTGGCCCTGGCCGAGCTGCGCGACCTGATAGCGGTCACCTTCCAAGACACCTACCTGTTCAATCGCAGCATCCGCGACAACCTGATCTTCGGGCGACCCGACGCCAGCAGCGCCGATATCGAGGCGGCCGCTCGCGACGCCCACGCCCACGGCTTCATCCGCGACCTCCCCGACGGCTACGACACCGTCGTCGCCGAGCGGGGGATACGGCTCTCGGGCGGGGAACGTCAACGCCTCGCCATCGCCCGGGCCCTGCTGGCCGACCGGCCCCTCCTGGTCCTCGACGAACCGACCTCGAGCGTCGACGGCGAAAGCGAAGCCCTCATCCAACACGCCCTTGAACGGCTCACCGCCGGTCGGACCACCCTGATCATCGCCCACCGCCTGTCGACCATCGAAGGAGCCGACCGGGTCATGGTCCTCGACGCCGGACGGGTCGTGGAGGTAGGACCGCACGCCGCGCTCCTGGCCGCCGACGGCGCCTATAGCCGCTTGGTCAGAGCCCAGGAGCTGAAATGACCGCCGCTATCATCGTGGAGTCACCGCCCGAAGCCGGACCTGGGACGCGGCGACGGTTGCAGCCGCTGCTGGCTCTGCTCGGCCCCCATCGCAAGGAACTGCGCTACGCAGTGCTCAGCGGCATCATCCATGACGCTCTATTCATCGCCAGCGCCGCCGCCGCCGCCTACCTGATGGGACGGGCCGTGACCGGGGCCAGCTACAACCAGATCTACGGGCTGCTGCTGCTGGTCGCGGTCCTGGTCCTGCCCCAGGTGCGGACCCCGTGGCTCGAGTCGGCCGTCCTGAACAGCATCGCCTTTCGGGTGCAGGTCGAGCTCCGCGACCGCGTCTACGCCAAATTCGAGGAGCTCTCGCCCGGCCAGCTCCAAGCCCGGCGCTCCGGGGACCTGGCCGCGGCGGTCATCTCCGACGTCGACGTCCTACAGCGTTTCTTCGCCGAAACCTTCGGTCCCCTTCTGGTCGCTGTCGTCGTGCCCCCCCTGGCCCTCGCCGCCCTGGCCGTGATCAGCTGGCTGCTCGCCCTCCTTCTTCTGCCGTTCCTGCTGCTGGCCGCCAGCGTCCCGTGGTGGCTGAACCGGCGAGGCCGACCACAAGGCGGGCAGCTGCGCACCGAGGTGGCCGCCATGAACGCCGAGATCGTCGACGCCGTGCAGGGCCTCCGAGAAGTGCTGGCGTTCGGCCAGCAAGCCCACATCCTCGAGGAGTTCGACCGCCGCGCCGACCGCGCCGCGGGGGCGGAGGCATTGACCGCCGCCCAGTCTGGCACCCAGCGGGCGGTCGCCGAGGCTCTCGCCACCGCCGGCTCGCTCGCCGTGCTGGCCGTAGCCGTCGCCCTCACCCACGACAACGCGCTGTCCCGACCGCTGCTCGTCGCGGCCGCCGTTCTCGCCGCGGTCGCCTTCGGCCCCCTGACCCGCCTCACCCGGGCCGCCGCCGGCATCGGTGTCGTGGCCGCCGCGGCCGAACGACTTATGGTGCTTCTCGAAACCACCCCGGCGATCGTCGACCAGACCGCAGCCAACGCGCCCAGCGGGCCGCTGCAGCCTTCTGTCCGCTTCCAACAGGTCACCTACCGCTACCGGCCCGACCTGCCACCCGCCATCGAAGACGTGTCATTCGAGCTCGCCGCCGGCCACACCGTCGCTCTCGTCGGCCACTCCGGAGCCGGGAAATCGACCTGCGCCAGCGCGCTCATGCGGTTCTTCGACGTCGAAGCCGGTTCGATCACCATCGGCGGCCACGACCTCCGCCGACTCCCCCAAGGCACGTTGCGGGAAATGGTCGCCTTCGTATCCCAAGACGTCTACCTGTTCAACGCCTCCATCCGCGACAACCTGCGCCTCGGCCGCCCCGCTGCGACCGACGCCGACATCGAAGCGGCCGCCACCGCCGCCCTAGCCGACGAGTT
>JRHI01000147.1_pt1 | contig 76737 bp, 68 predicted proteins | sample 215371 | NCBI WGS metagenome assembly JRHI01 (sample SAMN02929681, study PRJNA255918) | sediment metagenome | biome: cave system; feature: Ice Cave; material: Sediment; isolation source: sediment from deep within a dark volcanic ice cave with no known source of... ... | reverse complement strand
CGAAAGGTGCCAGCCATCTTTTGCTGCACTTTGACCATGCACAGATCCCGTGCGGCTTGATTGTTCGTAAATGGAAGAGAGAGGTCGTCGAGAAAGGCCAGCACCTGTTCGGCACGCCGCAGCAAGTCATCCAACAAGTTCTTCGCCGCTGATTGCTTGGGCCGCCCCTTCTTGCGAGGTGGCGGGATCGGTCCTGGCGGAGCGGGTTGAGCGGCATAGCCGTGGGTGAGGATCGTGAAATACTGAGCCACCCATTCATCCCGCTCGTCGGGCGGCACACAGCCAGCGCCTTGCTCTCGCCACTGCTGCGCGGCGGCGTGCATCGCAAGCAAGAGGTCTTTCAGATCGTCCGCACACTCTTGCTGCTCATGTTCCGCCAGAAAGGTCAACTCACGCAGCAGGTGGTCACAACAGACACTCTGCGCACAGGCATAGCCATCGTAGCTCTTCCAGCGGTCATGCATCGCTCGCCCGCTGAACCGCGGCCAAATGCCAATCGCCTTCAGTGCGGCGCGGCCCCGCTTCTTGTGCCAAGCCAGATGTGTCAGGAAGCAGGTACTATTCACATGGATCCAGTGCAGTTTGCCGCCCAGCCGCATCCCCGTCTCATCCGCATGCTGCAGGCGACTGGAGGCCACTCGTTCGGCAATCTGCTCCACTGTCGGCTCCAGCCGCCTCGCCGCTTCTTGCTCCCACCTCAGCAGCGTTCCTTCCGAGAGCCGACACCCACACACATCGTGCAGGAACTCGACCGTGCGCTCCATCGACACCAGGTGATACTGATACAGATACACTTCCAGGGCTTTGACTCCTGCTCCATACTGCGCTGGGGCTGACACCCCCTCCGGAAAACTCCCTCGACTCACCTGCTGGCAATGCGGGCAGCACACTTCTTCCACCTGGTGTTCCGCTACCACCAACCGCACTGGCAGCAGGTCCTGTACCTGTCGCCGCTCCACCACTTCCCCTTCCACTCCCTCCAGCGACTGTTGACACCGCGAGCATCTCCTGGGTCGATGCCGCAGGACGTCATCTGGCCTCTCGACCAGCTTGAGGTGATGCCCTTGGCTTCTCGCTCGGCTCTGCGTTCATATCTCCCATTTTACCAGTTCATGCAACCCCTCCTGGGCTGTTACCAATCATCAGTGATAGTATTGTGATTGTGTTGTATACTTGACATATCACAAACCGTATCACGCGTTGAGGAGGAAGAAACATATGGCTGAATCACGACAGGAATTTCCCATTGAGCAACAACTGCGGAAGGATATTCAGGAGGCACAGAGAGCACGCGACCAGCTGAAGCTGGACACGTTGCGTATGGCCCTTGGTGCCATTCATAACCTTGAAGTGGCGCGCACCGACCGCAAAAACCCGGAGTTCGGGCAAGCGCTGACTGAGGTTGATTGCTTGCGGGTATTGGAACAGGAAGTCAAAAAGCGCAAGCAGGCGATAGATTTCTATAAACAGGGTGGACGCAGTGAATTGGCCGAGAAAGAGCAGCGCGAGTCGGACATCTTACAGGCATACCTACAAGGGTCTCAAATGAGTGATGACGAGCTGCGCTCCGTGGTTGCTAGATTGATCGAGGCTAATGGCAAAGAATTCAAGCGCGTAATGCCCCTGGCAGCCAAAGAGACAAAAGGACGCGCTAACGGTGCTCGTGTGCAACAGATCGTCAGAGAGATGATCCAATAGGGTTGTTACTGATTTGCACTACCTCATTTTTTGTGATCAAGCGTCTTCTATCATAAACAGTCAGAAACAATCCAACGTAGGTCGCTTTTGCCCGTGCTTGACAAACGTTGAAATAAATTTATACCATATGCTATATTTTGTGTCTGCAAATATATAGCTTGCCTCAGCTCGGAGATACCGTATGGAAAGGTCACACGCGCCAAAAATGAAGATATACAATACCCTGACTAGACGGATTGAAGAGATTGTTCCGATGGAAGATGATAAGATCAAGATGTACTCGTGTGGCCCCACGGTGTACCGCTTCATCCATATTGGGAACTTACGCACGTTTACCATGGCCGACTGGATTCGCAGGACCTTCGAGTATCGCGGCCTGCAGGTAGTGCATATCAAAAATATTACCGATGTCGGCCATATGCGCCAGGAGATGCTGGATCGCGGAGAGGATAAGCTGGTGGCGCAGGCGCGACAGGAGGGGAAAACATCACAGGATATCGCGCAGTTCTATACTGAAGCCTTCCATAGCGATGAAGCAAAGCTGAATATTTTACCCGCGCATATCTTCCCACGCGCCACTGAGCACGTCCCCGAGATGATCGCCATTATTCAAGGCCTACTAGCGAAGGACATTGCCTACGAAGTCGGTGGGTATATCTATTATGATATCAAGCGCTTTCCGGGCTATGGGAAGCTCTCAGGCAATCAGCTTGAGAACATGCTGGCAGGCGTGCGCGAGGGGGTAGCTACAAACAAGCACAATCCTGAAGATTTTCCTCTGTGGAAGCCAGCCGAACCGGGGCGCGAGATGGCATGGGATAGCCCCTGGGGGTCTGGTTTCCCTGGTTGGCATATCGAGTGTAGCGCCATGTCGATCAAGTACCTGAGCGAGCATTTCGACCTGCATACCGGTGGAGTGGATAATATTTTTCCTCATCACGAGGACGAGATCGCGCAAAGTGAAGGCTTTTCGGGCCAGCAGTTCGTCAATTATTGGGTCCACGCGCAGCACCTGCTGGCTGATGGGCAAAAAATGGCGAAATCTACCGACAACGCCTACACGTGCACGGAGATTGAGGCACGCGGCTTTGACCCGATGGCCCTACGCTACTTTTACACGACCGCACTGTACCGCAGTCGCTTGAATTTCACTTTTCGCGCTCTGCAAGCGGCTCAGACATCCCTCGACAGGTTAAGAACGTTGGCTTATCGGTTAGTAACAGAGTCTGATAACAAACGTGTTTTTTCTGAGGAGCCGTTGAAGGAGAATTCGTGGCGAGATGCCTTTCTGACAGAGGTCGAGCACGACTTGAATATGCCTCGCGCTATGGCCGTCGTCTGGGAGATGCTGCGTTCAAACGAACTGAAGGCCGATGATAGAGTACGTCTCCTGCTGGACTGGGATCGCATTCTCGGCTTTAACCTGAAGGGGTATTTGCAGAGCGAACAGCCAGAAAAAAAGGCTGACCCCGAAACCTACCTGGCATCACTATCCTCCAGTATTGCCCTGGAGGTACGCGAGCGCGAACAGCAGCGTGCTCGAAACGACTATGCACAAGCAGACCAGGTACGGCAGAAACTTAGTTCCGCAGGGTATGCTCTTAGAGATACTGCTCGTGGTACCCTGGTGCTGCCTCGTCGACCAGAGGATGAATTCACAGTCATTTCCAGTTCCACTGATATCCCGGATAATACACAGCGACCTGATCTCTATGATTTTTCGCTCAACCTGCTCGCTCACAACAGCCGAAAGGATCTCGAGCGCTGTATTAAGAGCGTCCGCAAGCACGTCTATGATCAACAGGTTGAACTGGTAATCATCGATAATGGTTCGACCGATGACACGCTAGCCTATCTCCAACAGTTGGCGCGCGGCGGCGACCTCGTAGGAGAATTCGGGCAGCGTATTGCTGTGCAAGTGCTGTTTGCCGATCACAACATGGGATTTGCCGCCGGTCGCAATGCGACCATGCGTGCCAGTCGTGGCCATAGTATCATTTTAATGGACACCTCGATCGAAGTCAGAGGGGACATCTGGGAACCTCTAGCTATGACGCTGGCTGACCAGAGTGTTGGAGTGGCTGGACCATATGGGCTGGTGACCGACGACCTGCGCGATTTTCGTGAAGCACCAGGACCAGACGTCGACGCGGTAGAGGCATATCTGATGGCCTTCAGGCGCGAACTCTTGCCAGAAGTTGGTTGGATTGACGAGAAATTCCGCTTTTATCGTTTGATGGATATTTTCTTCAGCTTTTTCTTCAAAACCGCGGGGTATCGCGTGGTCACAACTCCTCTTGTGGTCGGGCGTATCGAGAAGCATCCCCATCGCGAATGGTATAGTCTCAGCGAAGACGAGCGAGCGGCGAAGAGTAAGAAGAATTATGATATCTTTCGGAGCCGATGGCACCATGGTGAGAGCCTGCTGGTGGCCAACTTCGATCCCGAGAAGTGGTGGCGCGGGCATGACCACTCCTATCACGTCGCGGGTGAACATGCACACACGGCTGAAGAACTGCCGCCTCCTGGTGTAATGCATGTTCACGACCATCGACACTGGCCTGATCATTCACATTCGCACCCGCATTATCATGAAGCGCATAGATGATGGCAGAGCCTATTCAAGCTTATAATCGGCCTTAAGATCTCAGCTTCTGCTTTCGAGATTGCCATCCCAAGCCTCTTTTTGCTATGCTTAATACTGTAGTGTGTGTACAGGTGAATGATAAAGTGGCAGCAGCTACAGGAGATAGAAAACGATGACAGCTAGAGCAATTGAATTACCTTTGTTTCCGTTAGATGTAGTGCTTTTTCCAGGTGTGGTGCTGCCCCTGCATATTTTTGAGCCGCGCTATCGTCAAATGATAGCCGACTGCGAGGAACAAAAAACACCCTTTGGCGTTGTGCTAGCGCGTCCAGAGAGCCAGCCTTTAGCGGAAGAGCCGTATCTTGTTGGCACTATGGCGGAGATACATGAAATGGATCGGCTGGGGGATGGACGCATTATCCTTATGGCTGTGGGCGTGCAGCGCTTCCGCATTCTTAGCCAGCACCGCGAGAAACCTTATCTCTCTGCCCTGGTCGAGCTTTACGAGGATGTTTTTGAGCCTATGGATGATCTTGATGCTGAGTTCAAACAGGCATACAACCTGTTCGGTACGTATGTCGACATGTTGCTGAAGGCAGTCAATGAGCAGGAACGAGATATGCGCAATCATTTACCGGACAGAGCAGAAGAGCTTTCTCACTTTATCGCCTATTTTTTAGATCTGCCGAATGAGCAGAAGCAGTATTTTTTAGAACTCACCTCAACTATGCAGCGATTACAGGAGGAGATAACCATTTTGCGGCGCGAGGTGCCTTTAATGCGTCAGATGCTCACGGGAAGTCAGAATGCTGAACGCAATATGTTGAATTAACGCGTGGGGATGTGCGATAGATTATGGCTGGGCAGGCAACTTCTCAATCGTGATGATCTGTAGATTCTGCAAGCGATGGAGCGATGCATAGATCTCTTCCGTGCTACGTTTTGTCAATTGTGAAAGGTCAGAAATCGTTCGTCTCCCATTAATGAGGAGGAAGATGGTGCGGTCGTAACGCGGAAGATTTGCCGGGGGAAATACTCGTCCGTACGAGGTGAGAATTGCAATAGCTGTTTTGCCAGCCATCGTTGCTTGCGATCTATCATTGCTAGTTGTAAGGCTGTTCTTCCCTTCCTCATTCAGGTGATCCTGCGGTATTGGCAGTTTTCCTGTTCTCCTTGAGTTGCCGGGTAAGGCCTTCGCTTGCTGATTTGTAGTATGAAGAGAAGATAGCTGCGTTGGATGTGTTGCCCAACTATTTGCCGACAGAGTCCGTAGTGGTTGGGTATTAATTGAAAGTGGTTTTTGTTGTAGCAACGTAGATTGCGCAGGAGCAGAAAAAGCGGGAGGGGATAACCGCAAACGGGCATCTGTAGATTGAAACGAGAAATGAATCTCGCCCCACGAATGTAGCCATGCCATGATCGACTCTGTGGCATTTTCCCAGTGTGATCCTCTGTGTACATAGAGAGGGCGTCCCAGTTCAAACGTAATCCTGGTATCTTCTTGACGCGCACCTGTTACGGGCCATAGAGTGAGGATGCCGCTTGAACGATACATCCAAAGTTGTTTGATGACTTCAGTAAGCGAAGGCGCGGCATAGATACGTATGTCAGGCACGTGTTACCTCATAAGGGTATGTTGCGGCTACCTCTTCTAAAGAGATTACAAATAATGTTTGTGTAGCTTTGCTGAATTGTACGTACTTTGGTTGCAAGAGTCAAGGGGCTTAGGCGGGCACTAGGACTTTGTTCAGTGAGATGAGAAGGAGTGGAAGTATGAACCTGGAACATGTACCGACAGCCTAGCCAGATTTCGCGATGTGGATGGTATAGTCAACATATTACCCTCAATGAAACTTACACGCGCTGTAACACGTAATTTCTTCATGAGTATTCACGTGCCAACCTTGCAACACCCGATACGTTGCATTACATACATGAAAAAAGAAAAGGAAGTGGAGAATGGGAAATTTTCGAAAAGGACTCCTCGTTGGCATTGGTCTCGGTTTGCTGATAGCTCCCATGCGTGGTCAAGAAATGCGCCATCTTGTGAGCGAACGCGTTCAGAAACTTCGCGGGTACCTGCCTGATAACGCGCAATTGAATCACTATATACCACAGATTTCAGATCGAGTTACACAGACTGCCAGTACCTTGAAAGGCTCAGCAGAGCAGGTCGCTTCACAGGTGAAAAATACTGCCGACAATCTGAGCAATTTGGCTCCGCAGGCAAGCTCGAACGTGAAGCAAATGGAGAAGGACGTTGCAAGTACGACCAGGCAGGGTGCAATGCAAACACAGCAGAGCGTCCAGCCCAAGGCATCTTCTACTGTGATTTCTTCCGAAAATACTGGTTCTACTGGAGGGAATCCTGCTCTGGGCAACCCGCTCAGTACGATACCCGGTATGGAACCTGAGCCACAAAACAGGTTAGAGGCCGAAGGAATATATACCACCCAGCAATTGCTTAAGCGGACCTCAAGCAAAGAGGAGCGCGCAGACCTTGCACAAAAGATAGGTATGAGCACGAATATGCTGAGAACGCTTGTAGACCGCGCTGATTTGATGCGATTGCAAGGAGTTGGAGGGGACGTAGCGACGCTGCTTGAAGAAGCTGGCGTCAATGGCTGTAAGGATCTCCAGAATCGCAACCCTGAGCATTTGCACGCAACGCTCACAAAAGCGCAAGGAAGCAGCAAGATTGCGTCTCGTAGTACCCCAGGACTTGAACAGCTTACACAATGGATCGCAGAAGCGGTGGTAGTGGCGCACGCCGCGCAGGGGTAGCATTCTACTATTTGAAACCTCTTTGATTAGCAGCAAGGGGTTGAGAGAGTGAGAACGTCTGCTCTGTTGTCATGAGGAAGGTCCAACTTTTCAAGAACGAGTGGATCTTCCCCTTTTCATATCTTGCAAGTGCTTGTTGTTGGGAACATGCGGCGATTCCCATCATCAGTAGCTCCTTCTGCTTTACTACATGTGGGCTATTAAAAAAACATCCCGGTATTAGAGTATTCTGTATACCTATAATTAGTAAAAAAAGGTCAAGAAATGCGTTAGAGGCCATGAAAGATAGGACTATAAACTATGACAGAGTATGCGAACTTCCGGCAACGATTAGATGCGGTACTACGCACGCTGGATGTAAAGCAGGTGAGTGAATTTCTTATAACCGAAAGACAATGGAGTCCAGGCAAGCCAGCAGATCCGGAGTTCGCTATGTGGATGGTGGCGATACAATGTTGTCCTCTTTACACGCTCAGTCTAAAAACATGCTTTTCCCATTGCATACACTTGTGATGCGGCTTATTCTTCATTCGCTTCAGAAAGACTATACATGCCTGGTTTAAGCACATCAGGAGCGTATACCTCTGTCTCTTCTCCATCTGGGCTGATACGTCCCACAGTGAATGTATCAGAAAGGTAGCCCTCTTTCGCAAGAGCGGACAGGGCAGGAAAGAGAGTTGTGAGTGCCTGTTTGAACTGCTCGATATCCATACTCCTCCATTCCATGCTAATCTCTGTCCCTGCTTCACTACTTGCCTGCGTATATATCTCAACAAAGCAGATGAACTGCCTGCTACCCTCGTCAGTAACGACAATTTTCGGATTAAAGGTTATATTTCCGCTTCTTGTGCCTTTTTTTACCATGTTTGGGCCTGCGGCAGCATTGATTCGTTGCACAACGGTGAAAACTTCGGTGAGCATAAGTTCACCTGCAGCGCGGTCATTAAAGGATTTTCTTGGGAGCGCCATTGACAGCACTTCCTTTCTATGTCTGTAAAGAGCTGCTGATGTTTGTTCAAGCGCCGCAGCAATTCTTCTACAAGGCGGCAAAGCGAGCAGCAGATACAAAGTAAAAATAATCAAAAAAGCTCTGTCCGAAACTGGGGAAGGTGGGTTAGATCTCCTACTAAACATTGGGAGAATGGGGCGGTTTGAAAATTGTTTGAATTTCTATTATTTCGTTATCCAGGGAATACCTATTCTTAACTTTTTCCAGAAACGGAGCGTAGCGAGCAACCTCTGAACCCTCTCCTCTTGTTCTAGTTGCCGCATTGCATGTTGAAAAGCTAGCTCAGTCTGCTGCGCTCTTCGTGTGATAAATCCATCTCCATACCCACTATTTAATTCTCCGTTTGCAAATGGGTCGCCAGTTATGCGCTGGTTATACAAGACCTCGTGGGCAAGCAACCGCTCCTCCATCTCCTCAAGACTGCGCGCTATTCGTTCTCGGAACTGCCATTCTGCCTCATGAGGCGCTTTGTCCGGAAGATGAAAGCGCTGTGCATATTCCTCAGCAAGATTCCAACTCAACATGTGCAAACTCCTTTCCTCATCCTTATATCTAGTATACACCATGATTTAGTATCATGTGTTGAGGCTGTGTTCGATGCTCATTACAGTGGAAGCTCAGTAGCTGAATTCTCTCAGGATAGAGAAGTATTGAGAACTGCATCGCTTTGTCTCAGAGCAACATTTTCGCCAACTCGTCTAGTAACCTGTATGTAGCGATAGGTAGGATTTCTCAACCTTTCCCAAGGCAAAACCGAGTAGGCGCTCGGATAGGCCGCTAGAGGTAGCATTGCTAATTCTTTTCCAACGGCCCTCCGTTGTAGTGTGTGTGAGTCTTTCCTTCTCCTTGGATGCTCTCCCAGGCTGGCGCTAAAGATTTTCGTAGGACCGTGCCCCTGCGAGCTATCATCCCCTAGTGGGGTACTTCAAACTGCATCCCAAGGAAGAGACGCGCTATGATCAGGATTCGAGTTCGGGGCATACTCCAATAAAATGCGGGTCGTCACCAAGATGGGTCTCAATCAACAGACCTAGGCCAGGGATCAAGGAGGGGATACACTTGATTTCATATTCAGCATATGTCAATGGATACGTGGTAGGAAGTTGTCCTTCATATGCAGCCCCTATGTACACCTGGAAGTTCAACTTCATCTTCGCCTGAAACAACTTCTCGTTATCCTCCTCTGAAGAATATCTATCATAACCCTCTCGAAAGTCCTCCCACAAGTCCCCCAGATCAAAAGGGGGAGGGGGAAGCGATTTCGTCTCTCCAATAAAGGTAAGATGGTCCGCCAGGAAGGTATTCGTCTGATACACGTGATAGAAATTCGCGAGTAAAAGCAACTGTATCGGAGTTAACTCCGGGGCAGCTTTTATGCGCTCAAGAAGCTCTCGATTTGCATCGGTATCTGGGATAGAGCCCCCGGGGCCAAGATCGATGTGCGGGGATTCTCTTTGTATCATGCTCATTGCCTCTCTTTCTGCAACAGCCTTTTCATGTCAGAAACCAGTTACTTAAAAACGGTTATTTAAAGGGACTGGCCACGTGGAACATGGTAACTCTAAGCCAGTCAGGTTCGGTTGTAAAAAAGTGCTTTTTCTGCTTCTTACTTTATAATAGGTAAACGCGCACAGGCACTTTTTTTAGGTCGACTTGTCACGATAAACGTCTAATACACACATCGGTGACACGAGGGACACGATTGCATATTGCTGTGCCAGCTCCTTTCCCCTTATTAGAAAGGCCTTCAAAGTTCTTACTTCAATTCAGGTGATAACGTGGTTGAAATGCCTACCGGACTCCAGGATCAGAAGGAGAAGCAGCATCTAAGGACGCGAAGTAGTCCAGGAGGAGGTGGTGGATGAAGATGTAACCGCCTCCCACCTTCCGGACCAAGATGCGCTCAGCAACATAGTCGAGGAAGCGTGGATAGTTCAAAGGAATAGACCGAGTGAGCCAGAGGAGCAAGCGCAGGATGGTATGCCTGATACATGCCTCGTCCCCGAAGAGGAGACCACTGAGCAGTCCACTGATCAGCCCGTAGAACAGCCCGTAGAACAGTGCATATACCAGGCCTTTCTCCCATCCGCCAGCCCACCACCCGAACAGTCCAATGCATATCCCGCTGACTAGTCCGTAGAGCACTCCGACAGTCAACCCCACCATCAGACTATTACGAGCAGAACGCCGCATCCCTTCATTTGGCTTGACACGGTTGCGCTCATCTAATAACTCACTCGACAAACCACTAAATAGTCCGATCAACAGCGTGCTAAAGAGCAGACCCAAGAGAATGTAGGTCAACCCATAGAGCAGTGCGGTGAGCAGATCAGCGATTTGTGCATAGATAAGCAAGTTGACTAATCCAACGACGAGTCCAATGCCTAGCCCTTTTCTTAGATGATCGCTCCTCATAAAATTTCGCCAGGACCAAGTGACATGCTCTGTAGGCTGTATCTCAGTCGTTCTTCCATGTATGAGTATGCTGCTTAGTACACCAATAAGTGCTCCGATCAAGCCACTTCCCAGAACATCTGCTCCTCCTGCAATCAACCCGATACCTTTTAATCCGGGGAAGTCTATGGCGAAGCCAACGATCAACCCAACAAAGAGTCCAATGCCTAAGCCATTTCTCAGGTATTTGGTCGTGACAACGCTGCGCCAGGACCAGGGAATGGGCATTACTGGTTGTATCTTGGCCATATCACTGCTTAGCAGCACACCAGTGAGAAGACCGATCAGTCCGTAGACTTGTATCCCGATATGGTAGATAGCTAACCCACCAATCATCAAGCTGAGGAGCAGACCAATCAGCCCGCAGATGAGCCCAAAGGCCAGACAGCGGTAGAGCCAGAGTGACCAGCGTTTTGAAAGCCAATTCATTTGCATTCGTTCGAGGTAAAACTCCGTCTGGTCATGCTGAGTTAACTGGCGTGCTAACCATGTGAGCCAGTGTATGGTCTGCTGTGGAGAGTAGCGATAGTGAGTTGTACCGCGACGCTGGAGCATGCGTTCAACGTAGGTTGCAAACACCTGCCGACGCAGTATCTCGACGGAACTTGCGGAAAGGAGGTCTTCGACTGGTTTCCCATGATAGGCAAGCGTCAGCACGCTGAGCATGAGCGGTGTTATGGCTAGCTCTTGCAGCACCTTATCGCGGCGCAGCGCTACGCGCATCGCAGCAAGTTCCTCACCTGCACATGACAAGGACTCGTCGACCTGCTGAGGCGTGAGTAGTTGCACGACGACAGCACCACGAAGCACCACCCGAACCTTCTGAGCAAGATAGTCGGCACGACGGCAGCATACTACCATGGGCACCAGGCCGTGCTCTCGTCGATATACGTTGATGGCGTCGATACATGCCCCACGGTACGAGGGTGTGACCTCGTCCAGCCCGTCGAGCAGAGGCATCACCTGGTCAGCATCCATCCAGGATTGACCAAGCTTATGCGGTACTTGATACTTCATGTTGAGCTCCTCGATGATGGGTTGCCGCTTCATAGCCCACGAGGACAGATTGAATACCACTGGCATCGGGTGTGTCTCCTCCTGGTCCGCCCGGACCAGGAGGTCGCGGACCAGTTGGAGCAATAGCGTCGTTTTTCCAGACCCTGGCTCTCCGAGAATGAGCAATTCGCCCGCCGCATTATCATAGACCTGCGTGATGGGGGTTCCAGGCGGGAGTGCGTGCCCAGATTGATCCGGCTGCTCGACGAAAAGCCTCCAGGGGTTCGTGACAGCATCTGGCTGCTCATATAGCCCCAACTCGATCACTATAGCATCATGCAGGGATTGCTCCAGCACCCCTTTGATCCAGAAAGCCTGTACTTTCGCCAGTAACCGCTGGCGATTCTGGCTCTTGAGCGTCGGTGGGCTTTGATAGATGTTCACCGTCGCAGATCCCCCACGGTCGGACTGGGCGATGTAGCTCCCTAGAGCACGTTGGTTGGAAGGAAGATCTTCAGACATCGTCATGGTTAGCCTCGGGGTTGGTTGATGTTAACACTAGCCGTACTCCCACGGTCGGCCTGAGCTATGTAGCTTCCGGTAGCACTTTGGATGTGTTGCACCCCACCAGGTTGAGCGCTGATCTCGTCGAGCAACGCTTGCGCTGCTTGTAGGATGTCAGGGTCTTGATCGGCCTTCGCACTAATGACCTCCTCCTGGAGCAAGCTCTTGCGAGCGTTGGAATCAGGCCTAGTCTCAAGACTTTCAACCGATTTGACCATTTCACTCTCATGACCGAACTTCTTCTTGAGCAAGGTCTTGAGCGCCTCGTACGCATCAGCAATGGCTTTTAGCCCAGCTTCGGTAACGCCACTAGTGGCCCCAGCAGCGAGTGCAGCGACGATAGCAGTTGTAACAGGGTCCATTCCTCGCTATCCTTTCTCCGCTAGTCGGTTCAGAGAATATCCTTTATATCCCTAGAGGGAGCAGGAAGATCAACGGAACGCTCTACAAGAAAGGTTGTGACGCTAGTCCAGTGCATTACTATGAAAACGATGGAAGAGTGTACTTTTGGGGAATGAGATCATCAATAAATTAATGAAGATTTTCATGCTGATCTCTCTACTAGTAAAATGAATATCTGAGTGAATAGGAGGAAAAGCATAACACAACAATATTTCAATCTATATTATAACATAGCCAGTATCATTAACAAGGTAAGATCTAACGAGGGTAGTGTATCCTTCTCTAAGGGCGCAGTTTTTTGTGGTGCGGAATCGAGCTTACAATCTTGCTGCGAAAATCCAACCCTTAGCAAACGATACGCTACCGAATGGGATGCGGGTTGAGATCGGGACGCGGGCGACCACACGACATACCTACCTTTGAGAGGGAAAGGGACCTCCGTAGGTACGAAGGTCCCCTTTGCTAGTGTGATAGGCCTCTGATCAGGCGATAGTGACGCTGGCATCGGAATGTGCGACGATGATGTGAGTACCGATGGGCAGGCCGAAGGAGTTGGATGTGGTTACGACGATATCCAAGGCGTTGACCGTAGCTTTGGCATCTGTCGAGGTGATGGTAGTCTTTTGTTCATTCACGATTACGTAGCCGAGACCTGGAAGAGTAATCTTCGTGTTGGGAGCTGGATTGGCTGCAAGGGGTATGCCTAGCACTTTCGCGTTGACGAGAGTGGTCGTGGCTGAAGCCGACCCTGTGCCGCTCGTAAAGGCCGCCTGAGCCGTCGTGGTGACGACATTAGCAGTGATGGTCCCGCTGAGCAGTTTCACACTCTGGACGTTCGATGAACTGTTGGCGTTGGGACCCGATGAGGTGATCTGCCCGAAAGCCTTGTCGGTGATCGTCCCCGTGCTCCCCACACCTGCGAGAGTGACACTCGCTACGCTGACGGTTTTATTGCCACCTGTGCAGCCTATTGTTGCCAAAGCCCAGGGGCCGCTCTTGACAAACGCTGACCCAACCTTGGCGACGCCCAGAAGCCCGTAAGCTTTAGCGCTAACGACCGCCAGGACGGTGGTGCGGGTAAAGCTGCTATTGGCATGCGCGATGATGATGTGGGTACCGATTGGGAGACCCAGGGTATTTTTTAGCGTGACGCTGACATCAATCGCGTTGACGGAGATACTTGTGTGGTTGACGCCGTTGACTGGCCCGGTCTGCTCATTCAACACGACGGACCCAAGGCCAGGAAGCGTGATAGTCGTATTGGGGGCTGGATTCGCCGAAACAGGCAGGCCGAGGACAAACAGGTTGACAAAGGTGGCGCCGCCGTGACTCGTGGCAGCGGTGGCTGTGGCATGGCTGAACGCGTCAGCGGTCACTACGTCGGCTGTAATCAAGCCCGTCAGAATATTGGCGGACTGAACGGTCGAGTTGGCATGAACGTCGGCGGTGGTGGCCGTGTGAGTACTGGTTACGGTATCGGTGACCGAGCCGGTGCTGACAAACGTTCCAAGCTGCATGGAAGCAGCGGTAGCGCTGGCGGTCTTATTTGCGATGTTGCATCCGAGGGACGCTGGAAAGAGTGGTCCGACAGTGGCGACGCTCGAGCCAGCAGGTACCTTCAGGTAGCCCCCATAGGCGTAGCCATCTACCTCTCCCGGTAAGTTTCCAGAGGCGTTGGGAACCACATGCGAAGCCCTGGCAAAGCCAGTAGAGAGTGCTGCCATTGACAACACTATAAGTAGGGATGCGAGTATGGCAAGAACGGGTTTCAAATTAGCTTTCATGCTACATTTTCCTTTATATGAGGTGGACTGCAAACTAAAGCTTTACTACCCGCAGTCAAGGCAAATAAAGCGACTCATGCTTACATTTCAATTGCACTGAATTTTTAGATGAGCTTTACTACCTCCTTTCGATATAAGCAATAAGTACTTTTGTTATGACAAATACATTCTTCAATCTACTTAGTAAACATACTAGAAAGACCTTTAGGAAAAATGGTAAAAAGGTTAAGATATGGTTATGAATGGGTAAAGGGAGTTATGAAATGAGGAATTTCATTTTACTCATGTTTAGGTGGCGAAAAAAGGGGAACACCTGGGGCCATTCACATAGCAGAAAAGAAGGGGTTGAGAAGGAGCGTGGGGGATGCTGCTTCCTGGGGGTCAGGGGTGTTTATTTCACCACTGATGAAGATCAGCAACTGCTCCTTCTTTCTATTATAGAGTCGCAAAATCGACAATAATGTGACAGATAACACGAAAAATCCCTTAAAAGTGGAGTGAACCCATTTTGCCGGACACGGAGGATAGTCAACTTCCGGGCAATAGTAGAAAGGCTGCTTCAAACTCAGCAGGAGGCAGGTAGCCGAGGCTGGAATGAAGTCTCTTCTCATTATACACTTTTTCAATGAAAACGGTCAAATTCTGTTCTGCGTCAGTAAATGAGTCATAATCTTTGAGATACACCTCTTCCTGCTTGAGTGTCTTAAAGAAGCTTTCCGCCTTGGCATTATCGTAGGGATTGCCGACGGCAGACATGCTGATCTGCGCTCCGATCGCTTGCAGTTGCTCCACATATTCTCGGCTGGCATATTGGACTCCGCGATCCGAATGATGGATGAGTCCTGGCCTGGGATGTCGTTCGACCATGGCCTGATGCAATGCGCTCCGCGTGAGTTGCGTCGTCATCTCTCGCGACAAATGCCAGCCTACACACCGCCGTGAGAACGCATCCAGCAGACATGCCAGGTATACAAACGCGCTTCGCAGGCGAATGTACGTAAAGTCTGCTACCCATGCCTGATCAGGAGCCGTCAGCGTTCTGCCAGCTAACACATTGGGATAGACTGGAAATCCGTGCCGCGAATTGGTCGTGGTCACCACAAACTTCTTTTTGAGATGGCTAAGTCAACGACTCTTCTTGCATGATGCGCAACACGCGCTTATGATTGACGATGCAACCTTGACGCGCTAATGCATGCGTTACTCGCCGATATCCATACCCGGAAAATTCCAGAATAATGCGTTCAATCTGGTCGCGTAACGCGATGTCCTGCACCTGCTGCTCAGCATGAGTACTCTGCTCATAGTACCAACTCCTGCTGATCCCATGTAGGTCACACAAGTGCACAATCGACAGCTCAGGATGTTCTTGATGGGCGAGCGTAATCATCGCGTGACGCTCCGGGATTCCAGACGCTGCAATGTTTTTTTAGCACCTGGTTCTCCAGGGCCAGTTGCCCACAGAACTGTTCAAGTTCAAGAATGCGCTGTTCTTGCGAGGTTGCTCCTTCTGCTGCTAGAGGCTGAAATGCTGCTTCTCCCCGCTCTTGATAGTCTTTTCGCCAGCGTGAAAGCACACTCTCCGCCAACCCATATTCTCGACAAACTTGAGCAGGACGCTTTTGTCCCGTGGCTATCAGGCGCACGATCTCCAGTTTAAACTCGCGACTATGGACTCGTTTTTGCATCTTTCTTCTCCTTGTCTGTTTCTAGTCTACACGATCCGCGGAGAAGTTGACTTCGTTTACTGTCCGGTCATATGGGTTCAGTCCAACGTCTTCTCTACACACCCCTCTACGCCTCTTTGGCAAGGTGGGGTTCTGGACTTTCCTGATAGGTTGCTTTGTGGATGTCTTCGTGGTGGTGCGCAGCTTCATTACTCATGAGCCCATTCACGATCAACCATTACTCTTTGTGGGCATTCTTTTGGTTATTTTTGGTTTCCAATTTGTTTTGATCGGTCTGCTAGCCGAGATGATTCGCCACTACGCTTTTCAACCCAATGAGGAATATAGTATCAGGCAGGAACTTGAAAGGTGTAGTGGCTCCAACGGTTATAATGGATTTGTTCCTGCTAAAGTTCATGAACAGCAAGGAACACTGCAGGCAAGGGGAGAACCGCTGTATTCTCAGTCGCCTCCAGAATGGGGACAACAGCAACTACAACCGCTATGGGACAAGCGCAACGGTAGCGAGCACGATAACAGAAGCAGATATATTCCCCACAGACCGACTATGATCCCTTTGTAAGCCATCGATTTGAGGAGGCAGAAATTATCTTTTTTTTCAGGAAAACAACGGCATTGGCCATTTGTCACCCTCCTCAAACCACTTATTCAACAACAAAACAAAAAACTAGGACTATACTCCTGTTCTATCTATTGTTAGTACATCCTGAATACTTGTTTTACTTTGGGTTACTTTGAAAGAGACGACACGTTTTGCAACATAGGGGAAGTATACATTCTGCTTTAGCGCTTTAGATTCCACATCCTTTGGGTGAAGCTACAAGAATCAACTTTGTTATCGTCAGAATGAAACATATGTTCAAATCCATATTGAGAAATGAACTTGCACCTCGTATTTTAAAGAAGGAAGGTACCATGAGAAAAGTCCTCTCTCTGTTCGCTGTCTTGCTAGCTATTACTGCTCTGGTTGCAGTTGCAAGTTTCACTGTCTTGTCTGTAAAGGGTGTAAAAGCATCCACCGGGACGTGTACGGCAACTGGTTTTATGCGAGATGGTATAAACTTAACAGCAGCAGTAATAGCAGCTCCAGGAAGTACTACCAGCGGCCCTATCAGCCCCACTGGATGCAACATTGGCATCTACATTGGGCCTGGTGTAAACGCTACAGTATCCGCGGCCACTATTGCTGGATACAATTACTACGGCATTGTCAACAATGGCGGCACGGCGAAAATCGCTGGCTCGCATATCTATCAAATTGGCGAGTCCCCATTCAACGGCACACAACACGGAGTCGCTATTTATTTCGCGTATAACAGCCAGGCCAAAGGCTCAATCACCAACAACCTCATCTGGGACTACCAGAAAGGCGGTATCGTTGTCAATGGTGTCGGTAGCTCAGCCACTGTTAGTCACAACACCGTTATTGGTCAGGGTGCGGTGAATTACATTGCCCAGAACGGCATCCAAATTGGTTACGGGGCGAAAGCAACTGTCAGCAACAATCTTGTCTCGGGCAACTCTTACACTGGCAATGGAGGTGGCGTTCCTACAGACTCCGGCGGCATTATCGTCGTTGGCGGCGCATGCTACCAAGATTCACTGACGATCGGGATAAAGATTGCCAACAATACAGTCATTGACAATGATATCGGTATCTGGCTGTCCAACCTGGATATTGACTCTAATAATAACTGTGTACCTACACAAACGCCCACCAACATTGTCATCAACAAAAACATTAGCACCAACAATTATATCAATAACACGAGTGGCGGCGGACCAAACACTCCCTACCAGGCTGGCATTGCCGATCAAGGCAAAAATGACCAGATCACTAGTAACACCATTTGCGGGGCAGGCTATACCGATAATCCTACTCCACCTCCTTATCTCTACTCAATTGATATCACCGCCACCAACACCCCTACTGTAACTGGCAATCACACATGCTCCGGTGCCCCTGTACCTCCAACAAGCTCAGCAGTTTCAACGGCAAAATTGCACTACAAGATTGTTAAAGCGAGGCCTATACGCTAATCCCTCGTGCCGATTAGCCTCTCAGGTTGATACAGGAGTCATCTCGATCGTTTTGTGCAAACAACGTACAGAGCAATCGAGATGACTTTTATTCAACTATCATCTAGCAAAAGAATTCGGTGAGCGTCTGGTCGATATTGCTGCTGTTGCGGTAGGATCCCACCGACCAGACCTTGCTGGACGCGCCGACCCGCGCCACCCCATAAAGGATGTTGTTGCCCGTCCCGACGTTGGGGCTGGGGACGACGCTCCAGCTCGTACCGTTCCAGTGCTCAATCAGCGTCTGGTAGAGGGTTCCACCACTGCTGTTGGAGAAGAATCCCACGGCCCAGACATTGCGTGCCGAGACCGCCGACACGCTCAGAAGCTCGTTGTAATTTGATCCGACATTGGGGCTGGGGACGACGCTCCAGCTTGTGCCGTTCCAGTGCTCAATCAGTGTCTGGTAGATACCGCTGCTGGTTAAGGAGTATCCCACGGCCCACCCATTGCTGGCCGAGACCGCCGCCACCCCGTCAAGGACGTTGGAACCCGACCCGACGTTGGGGCTAGGAACGACGCTCCAGGTTCCGCAGGTCAGTGGGGCCGCCTCGGCCACTTTTGCTGTCAGCAACAGAGTGGTCAGCACGGTTGCAAGCACGCACACACGCATGGTCATCTTCAAACGATTCATGGTTTTCCTCTCACTCCCTTGTTGCTCAGTTGACACACACAAAAGTGTCGACTCGAGTCAGTTACGGCACTTTCCCTGTGCAAAGTATATCTGAGTTTCTTTCAAACGGCTCCTGGCCACCAAGAACCTACAACGGGTTGCTAAAACAGAGGATATTGCTCAGTTCTATTATACTTTGAAAGAGCATAAAATACCCTAACACAAACCTATCATTTCCCTATCATTTCTCAGCATTCACGCTGTCATGTGGGATTGCTTGAGATGGAGCCGAGAGCAGGCTGGACACTCGCTTAAGGAGCAGGTGAGTTTAGAAGTGGAAAAACTCGATCCGATAGAATTGTAGTTCTCCCGGTGCGTGAGTGCACCGGTCGTGGTACGACCCCACTAACGGGTGAAAAGGGAAGGAGGGCTTGAAAAAATCATGCATCCATGGGCGTTAAAGGATGCAAGCTCCAGGCACCTGCAGTGTAACCTTTCCTCAATGGTTCATGTACGTTTCTGAAGAAAATGAAACGCCTTTTTATGAGTCACTGAAAAGTACCCTCGAATTTCATTATACTATTAGGAGCGGAATTTCTGGCGATTCGTTCCGCATGGCATATAAGAAGAATGGGGAATAATTGGTCTTCCTTKTGGGGTTCTGAGCTCCTGTACCGTTCAAAAGTCTGGGTATGGAATTGCCCTTCACGATCTCTGGTGACCTTGATCTCCTCGAGCCGACCTGTTTCGGGATAGCCTCAACGCGTCGTGCGCACCAGCATCCCATAGCACAAACCGCACACCTCTCCGTCGTCGCTTAAGAAGATATAGCCGGCGCTTCCTCGCTGGCCATCAATAGCGTAGCGGCTGGCACTATGTTCCACAGTACCGCGCACCCAGTCGCCACCTATTCTGATGGCACAGCGCTCTCCAGTAGTGAGTTCCGGGCCATGCTCGCCCACACAATATCGATCACTGTTACTGCTGAATCTCAAAAATCCACGATTCACTTCGCTTCACCTTCCTCCAAAGCTCACTGCATCGAGTAGCGCATGCGCATGCTCTACTGGAAGGGTTGTGCAGGTGAGCGACTGTCTTCGTTAGCGGGCACCCCCATTTGCGACTATGCACGGCTTCATTACTATGCGAATCTCTACAACTCGCCCATTGATGAGCAAGAATGGATACATGGCTCAACCTAGATTACCTGGGAGAGATGAGACGAAGATTAAAAAGTTGAGGAATAAGAATATCTGATGGATTCCCTGCACACAAAGAAGATAAAACAGCGGGGAAATGAAAACATACAAAGTAAAGAAGTCTTAACTATATTTATATATTGTTAATTTGGGCGCTGAATGGCAGAGTTTTTGGACGCTTTGTGGCGTATCTCTACACTGCCTAATGGGGGCGATGTTCTGGACTTTCTTAATTGCTCTGCTACGCCAAACTGATGACCGATTATTCGCAAGAAAGGTTATACACCATACTGAGCCAGGAACGGCTCCGCACAAGATTGATACATCTCTGGCCGTTCTTGCTCTAACCAGTAAAGGGGAGTAAGTAAAACTGGCGGTAATCCTGCCTCAAGAGCTTGCGTTACGGCCTGTGTCGCTTCGGCATTTTGTCCCAGGTAGGCACAAAACAGACCTTTCCAGAAGTAAGCATCTTCCACAGATTTTCCCGACTGTATCGATCGTTCCAGTTGTGCAATGCTATCGCTGTAGTCATTCCGTAATCCCAGCACAACACCTTGACAGATCTGTGCAGCGTCGGATTGAGGAGCTATCGCTACAATCTTTTCTAGAGCTTCAATGGTCTCTGAACCGGGACGCTGTTTACCCAGATTGGAATAGATGACCATCCACGCCGCATTTATATTATCCGGCCTAAGAGCAGCATACTGCACAAAGTCAGCACCGGCCAACTCACCTTTTTTCAACCAGAGATATGCATACCCTCGATGGAAGTATGCACTTCTTACTGTGGCATCCAATTCAATGGCACGGGTGAAATCGGCGATCGCCTTCTTGTATTGTTGTAATTCGATATAAGCTGTGCCTCTCTCACCATAGAACCGCGCGTTCTGAGGAGCAAGTTCTGTTGCTCTGGTATAATCGGCGATCGCTTTTTCGTACTCTTTGTTGAAACGATAGGACCATGCCCGGTCCCCATACAAGAATGCTCTTTTGGGGTCTAATTTGATCACCTGAGTAAAATCGGTAATCGCCTTCTCATATTTCTCAAGCTCATGATATATTCTTCCTCGTTGGTAGTAGGTCCAGGCATGTTTAGGGTCTAACTCAATGGCATGGGTATAGTCTGCTATAGCTTGCTGATACTTTTTACGTCCGGCATACGCAAGCCCTCGATCACGATAGACAGAAGCCTTTTTGGGGTCTAGCTCGATGGCATGAGTATAGTTCATGATCGCTTTTTCATACTCACTTTCATACTCACTAAACTCGGCAAAGATTAATCCTCGATTGTGGTAGATTGTGGCATCTTTGGCATCAGGATTCGCTGTCATCTCCTGTAACGCAAAATATTCTAGTAAAAGGCGATGGTAAAACCTGTAGCCACCGCCGATTTTATGTAAGAGAATGCGTTCCACTGCATAATCGAGAAAGCGAGCGTAGTTTCTGGGAAGAGCTCCGGTCCGCCGGAGCAATACTCTCAGTACCAAGTGCCGCACACAAGCATCCCAATCCGAGGCCCAACCAGTGGCAATTCCAGAGAGGACTCCAGCTACCAGTCCGCATGTCCATCCCATCGCCGACCCGGCAACACTGCTGATTAGCAGCCAGGTGCCTGTAAATGTACACAATCCAACAGCCAGGCAAAAGTAGAGTCCTTTACGTGCAGACAGCCATATCCGCTGATTGGGCGCAACTCGCTCATGCTCACTGAGTGACTTACTTTGTACACCACTATAGAGGACGAAGAGCAACAAACCAGCCAGTAACATCACTCCCCCCAGACCAAGTCCGCTGAAGACACCTTTCTCGACAGTCACAACCGCTCCTACCAGGATGCTGCTCACTCCACCGAGCAATGACACGACTTGCAAATTCTTATTCTCTCTTTTGAAGTTGCGTTGTACTTCCTCCCATGACCAAGCAAACACAGGTGCTGTAAAGATTCCTGAGTATCCTTTCCCACCTATGATAGAGGCCAACAAACCTATCATCACTCCTGTCACCAGGCCCACAACCAGGCCTATCATGGGTCTGTTCAGTTCCGACGTTATGGTGCTTATCAACGCACCAGCCAATGCTCCCACCGGGATACCAATTGCAGCGGTGTACAGTCCCTTGCGCCATCCATACAAGATTCCACCGACTAGGCTGATCAATACTCCTCCTGGAAAAATACCAAGCAGAACTCCAAGCACTTCTTTGCTTATCCCAACCGCTATAGTACTCACGAGAATAACTACCAGGACAGCCAATAGTCCGCTGTACACAGCGTGAAACAGTGTCCACATAATGTAGAGCAGCGGGCGACCGACTGTCCACTCGTAGTATCGACGAAGGCGTTTTTCCCATAACCAGTCAGGTTGCATGCTCTCAAGGTAGAATTCGGTCTGATGGTCCTGTGCCATCCGGCTTGCCAGCCATTTCAGCCAGTCGATCGTCTGTTGTGGAGTATAGTGGGCCGCAACCCCGCGGCGCTTCAACATACTCTGTACATATGCAGCGAAGATCTGTCGGCGTAGCTCCTCGGGAGTCCCGGTGGTAGTCAGATCTTCAATAGCTTTTTCGCGATAAGCGAGGGTCGATATACTCAGAAAAAGTGGATTGGTCGCTAGTTTTAGGAGAACTTCATCTTGATGAAGAACAGTACGCAGGGCAGTCAGTTGCTCGCCAGTGCTTTCCAGAAAGTCATCGATCTGCTGAACAGTTAATGGCTGTACCGTCACAGCAGTGCGCAACCGAATACGGGTTGTCTGCGAAAAATATTCCTTACTGCGGCTACACACTACTAGAGGAACCTGATCATGTTCGCCTCGATAGACATTGATCTCGTTAAGGCAGGCTACACGATGAGCCGGGGCAACTTCATCCAGGCCATCAAGCAGGGGAAAGATGCAATCAGTAGCAAGCCATGACTTAGCGCGTTGTGACGGTACCTGATATATCCGATCCAACTCTTCGGCCAACCAGTCTGTCAATGACTGCTGCTTCTCTGCCCAGGACGACAAATTGAAGACCACCGGCATCGGATGGGTTTCGTCCTGTTTCGCACGATCCAGCAAATCACGAGCCAGTTCCAGCAGGAGCGTGGTCTTACCAGATCCTGGTTCGCCCAGGATGAGCAATTCACCATCGGCATCATCATAGACTTGTGTAATACGTGTCCCTGCCGGAAGCGGTCGTGCAGCCCGCGCTGTTTCCTGTACAATCAAGCTCCAGGGATTTGCCAGTGCATCCGGTTGCTCTTGAAGTCCTAGGGCAATGAGCGCTTCATGATGAAGCGAGTGCTCTGGTATGTAAGTGCGCACACGTTTCAGGAAGCGCTGGCGGTTCCGGTCTCCAGAGGCAGTGAACGGCTGTGCCTGTTGCTTGAGAAGAGAGGGAGCGCGAGGCACGAGTAGAGCAGGCGAAAGGGGGAGTGTCGTGACAGAGTGACCCTGTTCGATGGCCGCACGAAGGCCTTTGGCGATCGTCACCAGCGCCTCATCCTGATTTTTCCATTGGGTGATGGGTCTGCCGTTGTGAGGGAGACATTGCAGGAAGGCGAAGGGCGCGCTTTCCCAATCCACCGGACGCAGTAGAATAGGGATGACCTGGGCCTCACCCGCTGTCCGTCGCTCTAAGGCCCGTTGCATCTCAATACCGTAGCAGTAGTCGGAGGCAAGAAAATCGGGACTGATAAGTAGAAGGATCACCTGCGCCGTCATGAGGTGGGTATCAATGGCCTGTGTCCAGTCGGTTCCCGGCAGGATCTGGCGGTCGTACCACTCGGTTATCATCCCTTGCTGGCGCATGACGCTGAGGTGCTTCTCCAGTTTCCTGCGGAGACGTTCATCTTCATGCGCATAGGAGTAGAACACTATTACAGGAGAAGCGTCGTTATGTTGCTCGCCCATAGTAGACCATCTTTGCCCTCTCTATTATAAACAGCTATGGATGTAAGCACCATAAGTGCAATAAAAGGGTGAAAGTCCTCTCACCACAATTATAGTATGCGCCGGATAATCGCACCCCACATATCGCAACTTAGCAAAACGGATCATCTCAAGTATAGCACACAAGAATGGGAAAGGGGCATTTCCCACTCTTGTGTGTTATACTTGGGCTACGAATCACGCTCAAACGACGAATCCAAAAGCCCTGCTAAGTAACAAAAATAACAGCGGGAAATATTTTTGCAAGGAAGACAGAGACCATGCAGCGAGTCACGCCCTTGAAAACCGATCACCTGGAATGGACTCCCAGTAGCCTCCTGGAACATTGGCGACAGTATTTACACGAGCAGGATCGTTCCCCAGGCACTGTCAAAAAATACACGCAGGTTGTCTCGCACTTCCTGGTCTGGTATGAACACGAGGAGCACGTTCCACTTCAACTCGCCGCGCTGACCCCAATTGCTCTTATTGGCTATCGCAACGAACTGCAACATGTACAGCACAAATCTATCAGTACCATCAATCTGCGCATCAGTGCGTTGCGTGCGTGGTGTGCCTGGTTAGTTGACCAGGGATACCTGCCATTGGACCCGGCAGCACGCGTGAAGCTGATTGGTGGCGAGGCTAGCTCCAAACGCGAAGGACTCGAGAGTTCCGAGATCAATGCGCTGCTCCGCCAGACGCAGGTTTCCCGCGATCCCACCCGCAACTACGCCATCGTGCAGATGTTGTTGCAAACAGGAATTCGTCTCAGTGAGTGTAGCGGGCTTACCTTCGGCGATCTCACCTTTGGTGAGCGCAGTGGCCTGCTGCTGGTCCGAGCGGGTAAGGGCAATAAAGTCCGATCGGTGCCGCTCAATGCGTCAGCTCGGGAAGCGCTTGCGACCTATGTGGCCCCACGACTTGAAGTCGAGAAGCCGTCGATCAAAGCCGTGGCCGCCAGATGGCCGAAACCGAGCGTCCCTCAAGCATTCGAGCCTCTCTTTGAGAGTCAAAAAGGGGGAGCACTCACCACCTCGGCAATGGGGCAAATGATTGGCGATCTGGTCAAAGCGGCAGGCGAGCTGGTTCCGCAAGCGACCAGAGCGCATACGCTGCGCCATACGTTTGCACGCAATTACCTGGCTCAATACCCAGGGGATGTAGTTGGCCTCGCAACGCTGTTGGGACATACTTCCCTTGATACGACGAGACTCTATAGCGAACCTTCCGTTGAGCAATTAGCCACACGAGTGGAACAATTGAACATTAACGCCTATTCAAGGTAACAGATGATGCGATGGAAACAGAAGAAATATCTCTAACAAGAGAGAGCAATCAACACGCTCTCTTGCTGACTTCGCTCACCGAAGAGCAGCGCACGCTCGCGATGGAACGGTTTGCGGTGGTGCGTCTCGTTGTGGAAGAAGGTCTTTCACAAGCCCAAGTTGCCCGTGAGCATCATATTCCTCTGCGCAGCCTCCAGCGGTGGGTTGCACTCTACCGGAAACAGAGTCTTGTTGGGCTGGCTCGCTCCACCCGTACTGATCGCGGAACCCACCGCAACCTCACCACGAATCAAATCCACTTGATTGAAGGGCTCGCCTTGCAGAAGCCGAAGCCATCCATTGCTACCGTGTATCGCAAGGTCATCACTCTTGCGAAAGCCCAGGAGTGGGAGCCACCGAGCTACGATCAGGTCTACCGCATTATCAAACGGCTTGATAAGGGACTGCTGAGGCTTGCCCATGAAGGAGCAAAAGCCTACCAAGAGGCATTTGATGTGGTTGCACGTCACGAAGCGGAGCGTTCGAATGCTCTCTGGCAGGCCGATCACACCCTCTTAGACATTTGGTTGCTTAATGAACAAGGCAAACTAGCCAAACCATGGTTGAGCATCATTCTTGACGACTACAGCAGGTGTATTTCTGGATACCTGATTGGGTTTCAAACTCCCTCCGCACTGCACACCGCCCTCACCCTTCGACGTGCTATCTGGCGTAAAGAAGATCCACGCTGGCATATCTGCGGCATTCCAGAGCAGTTCTACACCGATCATGGCAGTGATTTCACCAGCGTCCATCTCGAACAGGTGGCCGCAGACCTGAAGATGGCGCTGCAATTTTCCTGGCCAGGTGTGCCACGAGGCAGAGGCAAGATTGAGCGATTCTTCTCCACCGTCAACCAGATGTTCCTTTCCGATCTCCCAGGCTATGCCGCACCAGGTCAGCCAAAACCAGAAGCCACGCTTGATCTTGCGGCTTTTGAAGGACGATTTCGGGCCTGGCTCCTCTCAGAGTATCATGTACGCGTTCATGGGGGAACAGAGCAGGCACCGCAGGAACGCTGGGAAGCAGGTGGATTTCTCCCTCAGATGCCTCTTTCCCTCCAACACCTTGACCTGCTGCTGCTCACCGTAAGAAAGGCGCGGCGTGTTCAGCAAGATGGTATTTCCTTTCAAGGACGGCGCTACTTTGATGTGACGTTAGCGGCCTACGTGGGTGAAGACGTCATCATTCGGTATGATCCTTCAGACATGGCAGAGATCCGTGTGTACTACCGTGACGCGTTTTTGTGCCGCGCCGTCTGTGCTGAACTGGCTGGGGAAACAGTGAGCCTCAAAGAGATTATCCGGGCTCGAACGCAGCAGCGCAAGCAGGTCCGAACGGTGTTACGTGATCGGACCAAGATTGTGAAAGACGCACTGAGTCCAAAAGCAGACCATCAAGAACCAAAAGAGCTTGTTCCTCCTCCCCTTCCAGAGCCCCCCAGCTCCCCATCGCGGTTAAAGAGGTATATCAATGAATAAAGAGATTGAGCCGGGAGTCGGTCAGGATGATGGAGCCCTTCCATTCATTCAAACGAAAGAATATTGTCGCTTCGCTGAGTTCTGCGATGTCTGCCGAACATATCGCTACATTGGCCTGTGCTATGGACCCCCTGGAGTGGGAAAGACGCTCTCGGCTCGGCATTATACTCAGTGGGATCATGTCGAGGCCCAATTCCATCAGCAGTTCTTCACGTTTAGTAGATCACCAAATGCCGACATTCTGATCGCCAATGGTTTTCTCTCCGATGCGACAGCTCGCCCACAAGAACTGCTTTCGTGTCGCAGCATCTTATTCACCCCAGCGGTTGCCAATACCCCGAGACAGATCGAGAACGAGGTACGAGCGTTGCGTATCGCACTCTCCTATCTGGTAGAAGATGCAGAACGGTTACAGGTGGGAGAGCGAGGACGACGTGAACATGTCCTCGACCGAACCGAACTGGTGATCGTCGATGAGGCAGATCGTCTCAAGGCAGCAGGGCTTGAGCAGATCCGGGATATCTATGATCGAAACCGTATCGGGGTTGTTTTGGTTGGCATGCCTGGATTAGAGAAACGGCTATCGCGCTATCAGCAGTTGTCCTCGCGTGTCGGGTTTGTACATCAGTTTCGCCAGCTCAGCGCGGAGGAAACCCAGCGCATTCTCGAAGAGCAATGGCGACTCTGGGGAGTCATGCTTCAGCCAGACGGGTGGAAAGACGCGGAGGCCATCTCGGCTATTATCTGTATTACTGATGGCAATTTCCGACTCATCCAGCGTCTCCTGACGCAGATCGAGCGTATCGTCCAAATTAATTCGCTGCGTTCGGTCACCAAAGAAGTGGTCGAGGTTGCTCGTGAGCAACTGGTGATCGGATTGACCTAGCATTCAAAATCGGGGCGGTAGCAATCTTTCCTTGTCAGCACCCGACTTTGGTCAAAGTCCTCACATTTGAAAGCTCTCACAAAGGAGAAGTCTAATGGCTATACAGAATTCTACTGGCAAGGCACCATCCAACCGCGTTGGTATCATCCAGGCAGTAAAGACGCCCCTGGGCTTTTTTTCGCTGGTGGTTTTGGTCGTCGAAGCAATCCTTGGAGTTACAGCAAATTTTAGTCAGGGCACAGATCGTACTTACCTCATTGTAGGTATGCTCTCCCTAATATTCCTTCTTGTCATTATTGTCGCTGCTTTCGCCTACTTTCGGCCAGGAGCCTTGGGTGAAGAACGCACAGACTTCTTGGCTCGAGATGAAGATAGCACAGCTGTGTCCCTAAGTTTTGCTGTCGAGACTTTCGATCGACTGTCAGATGAAATCGAGGCCACGATCACGAATCAGCAGCAGCCCCAAGGCGCTCATCCTCACGGGTTCCTTATCAAAAGGATTGGGAATGATGTAGTCGCCTATCGCCGAATGCAGATCATCTCTGTCGATTACTTCGACCAGCTCCCCGCAGGTGTCAAGCGTCTGATACGAACATATGAGAAGTCTTTGAAGGAGCTTGAGAAGGAATGGGAGTCAATCAAGCGAAATCATGCAACCTCTCAGCTCGACCCTCAAGTCAGGGACAAACAGCTCCATCTCATCAGGCTCATGAAGAGCGATCTTGTGGGCATAGTTGACGTTCTAGAGAAGGCTGGGTTCTATCTTGACGATCACTATATAACGGTACGTAGTCTAGTTTTGCAGCTATGAGTGACATTTCTGATGGTCTATTTACCGGTTCCCAGCAACTCACATTCCACTGCCGAATACACAGAGACATGGCAGGAACAAAGGGGACGAGCTAGGGTAGCAACTCATGCACAGGCATGTTCGCTCGCAAGAACGTCGGAGAGGAGACCATTTAAATTCAGGTGATGGTTCTTCAGCAACGCCTGAATTTAAATGGTCTCGAGATATGCCTGTCATCCTGCCACAAAGCATCCAAAAATCCCGCCATGAAGCATCCAAACTAACAATATATTTACAATCATTTCTCAACACCCTCTCTACCAAGAAAGAGTCTGCAAAGCGATATAACTCTTGGGGAAAGGGAATATTTCTTTTGCGCTTTAACCAGTTGGGCTTTAAGCTGGCGAGCTTCCGCCTGGATCGCACGATCTCACAACGTCGCTTCAGTATTACGGAGGCGGCTGTGCTGCTTATGTCAGCATATATTGCTTCGCGCGTGCTGGGTGTTGTACGTCAAACTATTTTCAATGCTCTCTTTGGTACAGGGCCGCAGGCGAATGCTTTCTATGCTGCTGTGCAATTGCCGGATACCCTCTTCAATTTAATTGCGGGTGGCGCGCTCACTTTCGCCTTTATTCCGGTATTTATCTCCTACGAGAAAGAAAACGGGCAAAGAGAAGCGTGGCGTCTCGCGAGCCTGGTCTTTAATGTGCTGCTCGTCGTGCTCAGCGCGCTTGCCTTGCTGGGCGAGTGGCTGGCTCCCGCGTTCGTCAACCACTTACTGGTACCGGGTTATCCTGCTTCAGAACAGGCACTCGTCACAACTTTGACACGCATCATGCTCGTGCATCCGCTGATGCTCGGACTTAGCACGGTAGCAACCGCTATTCTGAGCAGCAGGCGCCAATTCCTGTTACCGGCTCTTTCCATCGCGATCTACAACTTCGGCTTGATCGGGGGATTGCTCTTCTCCATCGCTTTTCCTGGAGTGGGTATCTATGGACCCACCTTTGGGGTACTGGCTGCAGCACTCTGTCAGGGGCTCATACAGGTGCCGGTTTTACTGAAAGAGGGATTACGCTACTCGTTTATCTGGGATCTGAAAAATAAGGGATTGCACGAGGTGATACGCCTCCTCGTGCCAAATATGCTTGCAGTTGGCATCTCTTCTAGCGTGGTCATACTGAGTACCGCTTTGGTCTCGTACATGCCCGATCAAGCCAGTCTTGGAGCCTTGCACAACGCCCAGATGCTCTTTGCTTTACCGGTCGCATTGCTCGCACAGGCAGTAGGCCAGGCGGCCATTCCAAGAATGTCACACCTTGCGGCAAGCGCCCGTTATGTACACCTGCGCTTGCTCGTCACGAGGATTATCGGAATAGTGGTTCTTATCAGCGTGCCAAGTGCGGCAGTGTTGTATTTACTTGGAAAACCTGCCATCCAGCTACTTTTCCAGCACGGCGCATTTACGGCACACTCTACTAATCTGACGGCCCTGGCTTTGCTGGGATATGCAATAGGGTTACCGGCGAGTATAGCAGTCGAACTAGTGGTGCGAAGTTACTACGCGCTCAAAGATGCTTACACACCACTGGTGATTGATATTCTGGCGCTGGCAGCCCGCTTTGGCCTGATGCTTCTCTTTTTGAAGCTCCTGGCTGGTCCCTATGTGATCCTGGCGATCCCTGTGGCAGTGTCAGTGTCGGTGACTGCGCAAACAATTCTACTCGGTAGCATGCTGTTTTTACGATTGCGAAAGATGATCAAGACGGATAAGGGTTTGGCACGGCTGGAGCGTATGCGTGGTAGAAATTTGAAAGTGGAGGGTGGACATACACTCAAGGAGCAGGTGAGTTTAGAAGTGGAAAAACTCGATCCGATAGAATTGTAGATCCCCTGGTGCCCTCATTCGTGTGAGTGCACCGATCGTGGTACGACTCCCCTAACGGGTGAAAAGGGAAGGATGGCTTGAAAAAATCATGCATCCATGGGCATTAAAGGATGCAAGTGGGATTCTACCCAACCTATCCAAAAGGGTGCCATTTCGGCTCTTATTCCGTTGAGTCGTCGAGCAGTGAGGGCTGTGCATCTTGCTGTGTCGCCTTCAATTTCCGTTTCTTGGTGGCCCTGCGCCGTTCCTCGACTAATTTGCGGATGGATGGTGCAGGTGGGAGTTTTTCTGGCATAGGTGCTTGCAATTGCTCCAATGTTTTCCTCACAAGGTCGCCCACATAATGGTGGGTGTCGATCGCTTCATCTTCGTCGGTGATCTGATCCCGCCTGAGCTTTTCCTCTGTCTGCACGTTTTTGAAGTCGATAGCGCTGAGTTCAGGGCGACCAATATTGTCGAGATACTCCTCGCGCTCAGGAACGCCTTTCAGGGTTTTCAATTCCTCTACCGTATGGTGGTGAAGTCCTAAATAGCCAGCGTCAACGAATATCCCAAAGTTTTCGGAGAGCACACCGGCAGTTGACGCGGCGCCAGCGAGTTGCTTGAAGCTTTCGGAGACTTTGAGCCGTGTCTCAAGACGTTCCTCTTGCTCTTTGAGTAGTTGGTGGATTTCGTGGGCGCGGGTGGAGACTGCAAAATAGACCTGGGCTGCCGCAATCTCAGGTTTGCGAGGGTCGCCGTTCTGAGCGGCGAGGTAGCAGGCAAAGCGGGAGAGAAAGTAGTCCTTGATTTTATGCTTTGCACCTTTACCGGCGGTGATCACCTTCCAACCTCCTGGAAAGTGATTCTCTACACTATTCCCTGTTTGTTGACAGGCAGTCATAGCACGTTGAATTGCCACATCGAAGCGTTCCCATTTGTTATAACCAAGAAGTGGTGCGAGGTTGCGAGCACTCCAGTATTCCTCTCCATAGGGATTGATCTGTTTAATTGAGTCAAAGTCGGGCGTTTTATTCTCGCTCATCATTCATCCAATCGTGTATAATCATTCCAGTAGTTCTTGGGCGTATGGTGCGTGAAGCGTCGGAACCTTTTACACCATGCGCCCTGGCTATGCAACTGCCTCTTCTTTTTTGCCTTGCCCTTTATTCTCCCGGGCCTGCTTCGCTTTCTCGCCCCTTCCCTCAACTTTGTACTTATCTACATCAGTTTTGAGGTACAGGTTACTATGCCCTACTTTCACGGTTGTGATCACACCATACCGTGTTAAATTGCGCATGTACGTCGGTGATACCTCTTTGCCGCTATTCTCGCTAATGACTTCGGCAGCCTCAGCAGCTGTATAATACAGGGCCGGGTTAATCGCTTTGCTCATCAGTTGGCCTCCTCATCAGTGATATACATCTATCGGTGCTATGTAAAGCATAATCCCTATCGTGCTATATGTAAAGGGGCACTATCTGCTGTTATAAGGCTAAATGAGTTTTTACGAGCTCATGAGAAGCGAACTGAAGATCCTTACGGAGTTTATTACCAGTAAGTATCAGGTGAAGATGAAGGGATAACTATCCATGCCAATGTCCAGGCGCTGCATCCCTTACACGCCGCGCTCACTCGATCTTAGCAGAAGCACATTTGCGCTTGTCTCGACGACAGGCATGCATTTAATTAGTGGGGTTCTACCGGGAATCCAGGTGTTTGTGTTCCTCACCATTTAATCTTCTTATCATCTCTACGCGGTACAGTACCGTAGATGCAGGTATGCATCCATTAACTGCATGGAGAGAAAAGATGTACGATATTCCCTTTCAAAGGGTGTTTTATGCCCTAAAGTCACCTGCCCACCGTATCATCAGGCTTGTTCTACTTGGACTACTACTGCTGCTCAGTTCTTGCGGGGCGAGCAGTCCTGCTACATCAAACAGGCCCTCACGTATCCCTCCCGGTAAGATCAAGCATATAGTGTTTTTGATTAAAGAGAACCGCACTTTCGACAACTACTTCGGCACGTATCCTGGCGCTAACGGGGCCACGACTGCCCGCGACGCGCGGGGGCAGGTTGTGCCACTGCAACATGGGAAGGACCAGGTCCCGGACATAAAACACTCCTGGCAATCTGCCAGGATGGCTTATGACAACGGGAAAATGGACCAATTCGATCTGCTAGCAGGCCAGGGCGGGCCGAATCCGACGACTCCCTACCAGAACAATAGTTTGACACAGCTCTATCGATCAGATATCCCAAGCTACTGGAAATATGCGCAGAACTTTGTTTTAGGTGACAAAATGTTCTCCTCGCTGATGGGGCCGAGTTTTCCTAATCACCTCTATACCATCGCTGCCCAATCAGGCGGAGTGATCAACAACCCGCTTACCGATAAAAATATCGGCACGCTGAGCAACTCGGCAAGAGGTTGGGGGTGCGATGTCGCGAACCAGAAGGTGCAGGTAAGCACCAGCAGTGGTTCTATCCGACCAGTAGAGGCATGCTTCGATTTCAAGACGCTTGCCGATGAACTGGATGCCTCAGGGCATAGCTGGCGCTACTATGCGCCACCGTCAGGCGAAAAAGGCTACATCTGGTCGAGCTTCGACGCTATCAAGCACATCCGCAATGGCCCCGACTGGCAATTTGTTGTTCCCGTGGAACAATTCAAGACAGATGCCTCTAATGGCACCTTGCCTACAGTCTCCTGGATTGTAACCCCTTCGAGAGTCAGCGAACATGCGCCTGCCAGCGTCTGTGTTGGAGAGAACTGGACGGTGCAAATGCTCAATGCTCTGATGCAAGGCCCGGATTGGTCGTCGACAGCGGTTTTTTTGACCTGGGATGACTTCGGGGGCTTCTACGATCACGTTCCACCGCAGCAGATCGATGGCTATGGCCTGGGGTTTCGGGTTCCTTTGTTAGTGATCTCACCTTACGCGAAACGGGGATATGTTGATCACACACAGTACGAGTTTTCGTCGATGCTGCGCTTTGCAGAGGATCAACTGGGTCTGCCTAGACTTACGAGGCGGGATGGGGTTGCCAATAATATGATGAATGCGTTCGACTTCAAGCAGGGTCCTCGTCAGAGACTCGTTTTGCCAGAGCGCTCCTGCAAAGTAGCGATGCAGTATAACAATCCAAACTACAACGATTAACCCTACGGAGGACATTTCCGAAGAGGCGGGGTGTCAAGTGGTTTGAGGCCGCTTAACACGGGCACTGGTCATTTGTCGCCCTCCTCTAAACCACTTCCTCTGAGCTTGATACAGAAGTCATCTCGATCGTTTTGTGCAAACAACGTACAGAGCAGTCGAGATGACTTCTATTCAGTAGGAGAACACGAACCGTAGTTACTTGTTTTGTCTGCCAATCGTCTTGGATTGTGCATACAGGATTCTAGCACCAGCTTTATAATGGTGTCAAACGATGACCGCAATAAACCAGGATGACCGCCAGAATCATGATTACCACGGTCACCGTACGAGCACGAGCCAGGATGACCGCAAGGGTCATCCCTACTATACTACGACGCGGCCTCCGGCGGTGATTCACGCGGGTGAAGGGGGATCATTGTATAGCACTGGGAGTTTGATTTGTTACAAGAACAGGCTTCGCATAAACATACGGCTGAGATGAAAAAACATTTTATTGCTGCGTGGGATGCTTTGCTGGCGAGAAGCGGCATTGTAGCTTACATGCCCATTATCGTGGTTGTGATCCTCATGTTCTGTGGGGCATCCTGGCAAATTTTCTGGCCCACTACCGACGCGGCGCGCTACCAGTGCTATGTCCTGGTCTTCTGGCTGGGCAGCAGCGGCACGCAGGTATTACCCGCCTCGCAGTGCACGTTTCTGCATGCCTCGACGCTCAATCTTACGCCATTTCATACGCTGCCATTTGAATACCCGCCGCTGACGCTGGTGCTGTTTTCGCTCTCGCTGCTGGCACCCATTCCTTTTTACCAACTCGTTTTCGCACTGTGGATGGCGCTCACGGCGGTACTGATCTACTGGTTGTTGCTGCGCTATGGACCGCGCGGCGCGGGGATGACATTCGCCCTGTATGCTTTAGTTGGAGCATGGGCGACTGCTGAAGGACGCTTTGACCTGGTACCCGCGGCTCTGACACTGCTCTGCGTGCTGGCCGCCGAACGCAAACACTGGACAGCCGCGTATATAGCGCTGGCCTTTGGCACACTGCTCAAAATCTATCCACTCCTGCTCCTCCCGGCATTATTTATCGCTGAGCAGCGGGCGGCTGAACGCTTTTATCTGCCGATAGGGAACATGACAATCAGGACAGTCGCGACAGAACTCTGGCGCACGCTACGCGGCATACGAACATGGCGCTGGAAGAATGCTCTGGTCTTCTTTGGCATTGTAAGCGGGGTTACAGCGTTTTTCGCATTTCTGGACTTCCAGGGGGCAGTTGTCAGCCAGCTCAACTACTTCGCCCACCGCCCGGTGCAGATCGAATCCACGGGTAGCACCTTCCTCTGGCTCGCGGCACAATTCGGCTATCCCGCGCATGTCCAATTTACTTTCGGCTCGCTCAATATCGTCAGCGCGTTGGGAAATAGTGTCGCCCTCTTCTTTATAGTAGCATTTGTACTGGGGTACCTCTTTACCATGTGGCAACAATGGCTGGGAAAGCTGGACGGGCTACAAACCTTTATCGCGCTCTTACTGGTCTTCATTGTGACAGGAAAAGTCTTTAGCCCGCAGTATCTCATCTGGCTCATGCCTCTGCTGGCCTATGCCAGCGCGCTGGATGGCTTCTGGCTGCTCTGCTGGGGAAGTATCTCGCTGCTGACGACGATCATTTACCCGTTACTGTACACGCGCACGCCAGACATACTGCTTGTGCAGTTCGTGCCGGGTTTTATTCAGACCGTCGCGGTGCGCGATGCGCTCTTCGTTTTCATAACGCTCGCCTACCTCTTCAACTGGTTTCACGTACGGCGCCGCAACGCACTGCCACCGGAACAGACGGGAAAAGAGACGAGGCCGCTACTTGAAAGTTAGCCGCGTTTCCTCTGCAGGTCCAGTCTAATCTCGTAGGAGCGGGCAGCGTCCTGCAGGATCGTTGTATCGACTTCCTGGACAAACATCGCCTCGCGATTATGGTCCAACTGCGCCAGCGCTCCTTTAAAGGGCACCGTTACTTGTGAGCGACCGACGAGGTTTTCTTCACATCCGTCGAAATTCAGGCGGCCCGCCGCGTTAGCATACACGAGGATCAGCTCATTTTCAAAGGCACGCGCCACGCACAACGCGTTCACCAGCTTGATCTCCGAGTTGGCATCATGCTTTATGCCGTCACCGGCGTCCTCAAAACACCAGTAACTGGGGCAGATAACAAGGTCCACATCCTGCCGCACCATGGCGCGGAACATCTCAGGAAACATCAAATCCCAGCAAATCATCAGGCCAACCCTGCCAAAGTCTGTCGTACAAACGGCAACCTCGTTTCCCGCAGTGATGTAGCTTCTCTCAGGTAGCCAGAGATTCACTTTCTGATAGCGCCCCCTGATGGTACCGGTTTTATCGATATAGTATGTTGTGTTCCATAATCCGTTGGCTTCGCCTTCAATGATGGAACCGGGTACTATGTCGATAGCATACTGGCGAGCCAACTGCTGGAAGTGCTTGACGTAGCGCTGCTCGTAGTCAGCATATTCTTTATGGCCAGACAGGGGACCGATGATGAAATCCTCGGGGAAAACAATGATCTGGGCCTGCGCTGCGACGGCTTGCTGGATAAAGTGTTCAGCTTTCTTGAGGTTTTTGTCGGGCGCAAACTGTTGTATGGCGAACTGTACGACGGCGATTTTGAATTGCATGTAATGTGTTCTCACTTTGTATTGTAGGGGGTTGAGTTGGCTTCTTGGGCGACCATGTGGTTCACACGGTTCCAGAATGGAGGCCAAGTCCCCCCACCCTTGCGGTCATCCATTCGTAGGTTGATGCAAATTGGTGATTTTGACCCTGATTTGTGATGGAACTTATACATTTATACAATTTAATTTTTTGCCTGGGTTGTTTCACGCTGCTCCAATGTCTCTAGCGTACCTTTTTTTTGTTGCAGGTACCATTGTACTCCTTCGGTGATGCCACGGGCAATATCGTATGCGGGTTGGTAGCCCAGGTCATTTCTTGCTCGGCCGGTGGAGAACATTTGATCTCTGCCGAGGAGGGTTATGCCGTAGGTTGTTACGGGAGGAGGTGCGGCATTGCGGCGGCCCATGGCCTGCCATGTTAATTCGGCTGTGCGTGCGGCGATGTAGAGAGGTGTGTAGGGCAGACGGCGTGATACGTGTGGCACCTGGAGGCAGTCCGCGATGGTATTTAGATAGTGGGCTTGCGATACGCGCCGGTCATCGGCAATGGTGTAGGCTCGACCGATGACTGTGTTGCTGGCGTCTCCTGCTTTGATAAGGCCCTGTGCTACGTCACGCACGTAGACAACGGGCACAGTATTCTTGCCTGAGCCAACCAGGAAGGCTTTTCTGGATGCGACCAGCGCGACAAAACGTGCGAAACTGGCGCTATCGCGAGGGCCATAGATCCAGGCTGGACGTACGATGACGATTGGCGCAGCGCTATCTTTGACCAGGTTGGCAAGCAGCTTCTCGCCGGCAATCTTGGTTCTGCTGTAGGGGTTATCCTCGGCGTGAAAGGGGTCTTCCTCGGTTACTATTCCACGCAGGTGATGGCCGTAGACGGTGATCGAACTGGTGTGGACAATACGGCTCACACCGGCATCCATCGACGCGTGTACCAGGTCGGCCAGGCCCTGGACATTCGTGGCGCGGTAATCATCCTCTACTCCCCACGGTCCTGTTTTCGCAGCGACATTATAGACACGCTGCACGCCCTGCACAGCTTGTTTCAAGGATGCGACGTCTGTCATGTCCCCGTGGACAAGCTCGACTCCTAGCAGGGTGCGCAGGCGGTTGGCATCTTCTACGGGGCGCACCATGGCACGTACTTCGTCTCCGCGCTCTAACAACATATCGACAAGGTGGCCACCCAGGAAGCCTGCGGCACCCGTAACTAAGACTTTCACGTGAAATACTCCTTCACTGTCAATTTTGGGTTTCTTTGTGAGGCCAGTATAACAAGCAGTGCGTTCCCTGGCAACTACCATGATTTTATGTATGAGATGAACAGGCTACGCTTGTGACGCGGCGCAAGCGTAGCCTGTGGAGCTGCCTACCAGAACTACATCGATTCGGACCTGGCCAACTGGCAGCAGGCATATTACGGCTCCAATCTGCCACGACTACAGCGCATCAAGGTCGCCTACGACCCCAGCAATCTCTTCCATTTCAAGCAGAGTATCCCACCAGCAGTTGGAGTTTGAACTAGAATCGGCAGCTGTGCTGGCTGGGTGCGACATCCATGCGGAAAACAGGTATGACATTGTGGGTGAAGATCAGCATTGACTCTCACACTCAAACTGTGAACTACCTCTCACCGCTTTAGTTCAGAGGAAAAATGTGATGTATCACATATTATTCAGAACATCTGGCTTGTATTCTTCACTCAAAGATATATTGAAATGCTTCTATACAATAAAATGAAAAATGCTTTAAACAAGGGCATGGTGTTCTTAATGAAATTCATTGCAAGTCTGCTCCTTCTATTGATCGCAGGGTTAACACTATTGGGATCAGTCATTATCGTTTACGCAGACAATCCGACTATATTCCGGGCAGGGACACCGGCACTTCAACCTACAGTCCAGGTACAAATACAAGTACCAACACAGCAAGTCCAGGTATCTGCGCTCCCGTCTCATACGGTAATATCCCAAGGCACGAGCACTGCGGCAGAAATTGCCTTGACGTTTGACGATGGTCCCAATCCCACCTATACACCACAGGTGCTCTCTATCCTTCGGCACTACGGAATACATGCCACTTTTTTCTGTATCGGAGAAAATGTGCAAAACTTTCCTGATCTTGTCCAGCAAGAGAATACAGCTGGCAATGTGGTAGGCAATCATACCTGGAGTCATCCCGACCTGACCACACGGTCAGCCACCTTTATTCATACGCAACTCAATGACACTTCCACGCTCATTCAGCAAGTGACTGGGGTGCAGCCACAGTTCTTTCGTCCTCCCTATGGAGCCATCAACGACACTGTAAAGACAGAAGCATGGCAACTTGGACTTACCCCCACTCTTTGGAGCATTGATACAGTAGATTGGCAGAAACCAGGCAGTAGGGCGATTGTGACGACTGCGCTCAGTCAGGCGCAGAATGGTTCTATCATCCTGATGCACGATGGTGGTGGAGACCGCTCGCAGACGATAGCCGCTCTCCCTACGATCATTACAGGGTTACAGCAGCGCGGTTTTCAGTTTGTGACGATGCAGCAGCTGGCTGAGCATATGCAGCAAAAGAGTTCGACATCAGCCAGCGCAATCTTCGCATTCCCAGAATTTTCAACTTTCCTCATGTCACTGGCGTTTCGCCGCGAGATGGATCTTACACACGCAGGACGGTAATACCCAGCGCCCGGTAAGGTGCCAGCACCTCGTCAGGGTAGGTCTGTGAAATACCTTCTGTTGAACCATGAGTGCATGAAGGTGTGCTATACTTAGCCTATCACAGGAGTTACCTGGACTGGACAACCCAATAACCCGATAACCCGAAAGCTCTTCCCGAAGGACGGTAATTATGCCTGTTTCTGTCACCAATTCCAAACTGATTTATGACGCGCTGAAAGCGTGTGATGTGAAGATCATGTCCGCCCTGCCGGAGACATGGTTGGTCCATCTGATTCGCATGGCAGACGAAGACCCGGACATGACGCTGATACGTATCGCCAAGGAGGAAGAGGCGGTAGGAATATCTGCGGGAGCGCACCTGGCGGGCGTCAGCTCCGCGTTGTTGATGCAAAACCACGGCTTCCTGGCGGCGATTAACCCGATTGTTTCACTGGCGCTGCTCTACAAAATTCCGCTGCTGATGCTGATCAGTTATCGCGGCCACATGGGCGAAAAAGACGCCTGGCAAACACAGGGAGGGCTGGCGACCGAGCCGATTTTGAAGGCGTTGAACATCCCTACCTGGCATTTGACCAATCACGCGGATATTTACCGACGTCTGAAAGATGCGCAGACGCTGGCTCACGCGTCGCTGCACCCGGTTGCCGTGCTGCTGTCACGCGAAATCATGTGGGAGGATTGAAGAAATGCTGCGTGTAGATGCCTTAGAGGCTATTTATGCAGACCTGGAGCGGCACATCGTGGTTACAATCATGGGGGCTGTTGCCGCCGAACTGTACACCATCGGTCATCGCCACAACTTTTTTTACCTGGAGCACGCGATGGGCCTCGCCTCTTCGATGGGGCTGGGCATCGCGATGGTCATGCCCGAGCACAAAGTCATCGTCCTCGACGGCGATGGTTCTCTACTCATGAATTTGGGAACGTTAAGCACGATGGCGCGCTACAAACCGGGGAACCTGCTGCACATCGTCTTTGACAACGAAAGCCTGCTTTCGGTAGGAGGATTCCCAACCGCGACGGCGATTGGTACCGACCTCGCGGGTATCGCCAGGGCCTCCGGTGTACCAAACGTGCTTGAGGCCGATACTATCGAAAGCCTCACGGTCGGCGTAAAAGACGCGCTGGCGAGCAACGCCTTGACGACCATCGTCTCTAAAGTCGAGGCCATCGGTCCGAAGACATTCCACATGGACCTGCCCTTATTGGAGAACCGCTTCCAGTTCATGCGCTGCCTGGAAGCGCTGCAAAAGCAAACGAAACAGTAAATAAAAGGAGTCACGTATGGACGTTTTAGCACAATTGCTCGAGGAGCTTGCCTCGGGTCGCTTGAAGGTCGTTGACCTGACCACGCCGCTGAGTCCGGAGACGGCGGTGATCGATCTGCCTCCTATGTTCGCCCCCTCACCAGGTCTGACCCTGACGGAGATCTCCCACTACGATAATCGTGGCCCGGCATGGTACTGGAATGTGCTCAATTTGGGCGAACATACTGGCACTCATTTTGACGCGCCAATCCACTGGGTCACCGGTAAAGACCTGCCCAATAACGCGACCGACACCATCCAGCCGAGCAAGTTCATCGGCCCGGCATGCGTGATCGATGTCAGCGCGGATGTACAGCAGAACGCGGATTTCTTGCTGACCATCGAACGAGTTGAACAGTGGGAGGCCGACCATGGCCGCATTCCCAATGGGGCGTGGGTATTGATCCACACGGGTTGGGGCAAGCGCATGGGGCGCGAGGCATTTCTGAATGCGCAGGCGGATGGCGCACACTCTCCCGGTTTTCACCCCTCGTGCTCGGCCTTCCTGGCGAAAGAGCGAGACATCCTGGGGGTCGGCGTAGAGACGGTGGGCACTGACGCAGGCCTGGCTGGAGGCTTCGATCCGCCCTTTCCCAGCCACACCTTTATGCATGGCGCGGGCAGATTTGGGATTACCAGCCTGATTAACCTCGATCAGTTGCCACCCACGGGAGCGATTGTCATTGCCGCGCCGCTCAAGATTGTTCATGGGTCCGGTAGTCCGTTGAGGGTGATTGCGATTACGGGGTAGGTGGTGGGGTAGCGGGCCCTCAGGGCTGCGGGCCCTCAGGGCTGCGGGCCCTCAGGGCAGGGGCAAGCCCTGCCCCTACATTTTAACGCCGCCGTCAGAGGAAATGTAGGGGCAGGGCTTGCCCCTGCCCTGCTGGAGAGGCTGATGTTCACGCTTATGGATCATAATGTTCACGCTTATGGATCATAATGTTCCTTCGATTCAGGTCTATTTCAGTTCCCTGGTTTATAACCTATTCAGGCGAAGAAATATGATATGATGAGCGCGTGCAAGTAGGTTGTATGTGCTCAGGAGATCGCTTGATCGAAGGAGGCGATACGCCATGAGGAAAAAATCGGCCCTATGGCTTATAGGAACATTGAGTGCGTTACTGACACTGCTGGCCGCGTGCGGCACGAGCGCAACAACGAGCAATACTACGACATCGGTTGCCCCAACCGTTCCATCGGGGGAGAATATCTATGTGCTTGACGGTTATTCGCCCGTGGGAGGCACATCATATGGGCAGCACATCGTGGCATTTCATCCGGCGAGCGCCAACACGACAAAGTTCGTCTCTTTGCCCGCCGGACTGAGTTCGCAGGATCACCAAAGACTCTACACGGCGATACCGGCAAACGGACAAACAACGATCACCGTTATCAATACGCAGAACGGGTCCCGCGTGCGCACATTCGTTATCCCCGGCAGCTATTCCACCAGCGGGACAGGCTATGATAGCGCGGTACTCTCAGCGAGCGGGCAATGGTTGGCCCTGAGACAGTCAGGGCAGAGTGCAAGTGAGACAACCATCGCACTCGTCGATACCCAGGCGGGGAAACTGGTCAGAACGATTCCTTTGAATGGAGAATATACACTCGATGCCATTTCTCCCGGCGGGAAAGCGCTCTATCTGCTTCAAAAGCTCAACGACGCGCCCGGGCATTATTATGTCCGTGTTTATGATGTAAGCGGAAACACCCTTGTTCAGACACCTATTGTCGACAAAACGGCTCTGAATCCCAGTGGTGATCCCAATATGGTAGGCGTTGGATTGGCGCGGCAAGTGTCAAGCGGCGGAACATTCGCCTATACGCTCTATATCGATAGCAGGCGCAACTATGCCTTTATTCACGAGCTACCGCTCAATGACCAGATCAACCCACCAATTGCGCGCTGCATCGACCTGCCTGTGGGTAAGTCCGCTGATCTCCTGAAATACTACACCCTTGCCATCTCCGCTGATGGCGGTACCCTCTACGCGGCAAATGGCGCGCTTGGGGTGGTTAGCAGCATCAGTATCACGAATGGCGATCCCCCGAGCATTTACAATGATAAAATTGTGAAGAACACCCATTTTAACCCTGGAAATGCGAGCACCGGCAACGGTGATAAGGGAAGGATGCTGTATAACGGGTCAGCGCTCTCATCCGATCAGAAAACCCTGTACTTCGCGGGTACCCAGGGCATTTGGACGGTGAATACGTCTGATCTCAGTATGCGGGATCATTACCTCGCGCGACAAGCATTCACTGGAGTTGCCCTCAGTGGTGATAATCAGACGTTGTACGCTGTTGATCCGGCAAACGGCATTACGTTGCTCAGCGCTACCACAGGTCAGACACAGAAGGTCATCCAGGGACCAGCACACACTCCCTGGGGCATAGAATGGATCACTCATTGAGATGTGAGTATACGGGAGCTACCATCGCAGTGTGGTTGCTCTCGTAACCATTGAGTCCGGAAAGATGTTTGCTGTATGGGAGCGCATATACTGATTGTCGATGATGATAGCCGCGTAACAAGTGCCCTGCGTCGCACGCTGGCCTACGAGGGCTACCAGGTCTCCTCAGCATTGGACGGTGAAGGGGCATTAACTATCGCGCGCACGAAGTCACCAGACCTGGTCATCCTCGATCTCATGTTGCCCGGTATCGATGGGCTAGAAGTCTGCCGCCGCTTGCGGACCGCCGGTGATGGAAGCGCGGTGCTCATGCTCACCGCCCGTGACGCGGTGGCCGACCGCGTTGCTGGCCTGGAGACAGGGGCGGATGACTACCTCGTCAAGCCGTTTGCCCTCGAGGAACTTTTGGCGCGCGTAAAAGCGCTGCTGCGCAGGAGCAGCCCACCAGACGTACAGCGCGAGATACTCTGTTTCGCAGATCTCGAACTGGATACCGCGACGCGGCAAGCTCGCCGCGGCGATCATACGATTGAACTGAGCACGACCGAATATGAATTGTTGGCATTATTTTTACGCAATCCGCGCAACGTGCTGACGCGCTCGCTATTGATGGACCGTATCTGGGGCAGTGATTTCGAGGGCGGTCCAAATGTCCTCGAGGTCTATATTGGACATCTGCGCAGCAAGCTCGAACAGCGCGGTGAAAAACGGCTGCTTCAAACGGTGCGTGGAACTGGCTACGTTCTCCGTGCTGCCGATTAGGGAGGGATGGCGATGTATATTCCCCTGCAACTGCGCCTGACGCTTTTTTATACACTTGTATTGGGCGTGGCGCTCTGGTTTTTTGGACAAACCGTTTATACGCAGGCAGAGCAACGCGCCTACAGCGATCTTGACACAAACCTCAGCAGCCGAGCCGCCAGCGTGAGGCTGGGCAAAGACCTTTTCGTAAGTAATCCCAACTCGTTGCCCCTTATCCTGCCCAGTGTTGACAGCCTGGGTACGGGAGGCGTCTCTATTGAAGTTCTGGACGAGAAGCTTTCTCTACTGGCAACAACGTCAGGAACATTAAACGGCGGTACGCAAACATTTGTAGATGTTCTCTCTAGCAGCCCCGTTCCGTGGGATGTCAGGGCTGCTCGTGCTGCATTACAGGCTAGCAGTTCGCAAAGTGGCATCTTCAGTACTGTTACCTACAATGGGCAGCGCGTGCGAGTTTATACCCTGGTAAACAATGACCTTGGTATGGCGCATGTTATTCAGACAGCGCGGTCAGAGCAAGACATCGAACAATCACTGAGCGACCTCCGCTCCTTACTCGTACGAGGGAGTGCTTTGATGCTGGCATGCGCGCTTGTGGGAGGATGGTTTATTACCTGGGGAGTTCTGTCGGCAGTACGACGCATGACCAGGACAGCGCGGAGTATCAGTACCTCCAGCGACTTCCAGCAGCGCGTACCTGAGAAATCCTGGTTTGGGCGGGATGAACTGTCAATTCTTGCCGCCACCTTTAACGAGATGCTCGCGAACCTGGAGGCGCTTTACCAACAACAGCAGCGCTTTGTCGCCGATGCCTCACACGAGCTGCGCGCCCCCATCACGTCCATTCGCTGCAACCTCGACCTGCTGGCAAAAGCGCCCGATCTTCCCGAGGAAGAGGCGCGCGCAGCCCTGGCCGATGCTCAGACGGAGGCCAACCGCATGGGCCGCCTTGTAGGTGATCTGCTGACCCTTGCTCGTTCAGACGCAGCCCGGCAAGTGAAGCAAACAACAGCAATTGCCGTATCCAATGGCTATAAGAAGGAATATGAAGAGAAGCGGCAAGTTGACCTGGACAGCCTCTTGCTTGAGGTGTTCCGCCAGTATCAACCCGCCAGAGATAACGGTATTGATGATCATTCACAAAAAGGACCCAGAGTGCTGCTGCAACACATTACACCGGCCAGGGTGTATGGAGATGCAGATCAACTGAAGCAGGTGCTGGTTGCGCTTCTGGATAACGCACTCAAATATACGCCCTATGAAGGTTCTGTGTCGCTGTCATTGACCGCGGATGAACGCTCTGCTATTGTCAAAGTGAGCGATACGGGCATAGGGATTGCCCAGGAAGATGTGCCGCATATTTTCGAGCGGTTTTATAGGGCAGATCGCACGCGCTCTCGTGATCGGGGCGGCAGCGGATTAGGGTTGGCCATTGTGCAAGGTATTGCGCACGAACATGGGGGGATGATCGAGGTTGAGAGTACTCCTGGGAAGGGGAGTGTTTTTATGGTGAGGTTGCCGGTAGCATCATAGTAATATGCAAGCGCAATTGTTGCCAGGTGCTCCTATCTAGGTGTTGTAAGGAGTGATATAGTAGGCTAAGATAGCGTGAAGCATAACCGGATGTCAATAGCTTGACCCAAGAAGGCGAAAGGAAGAAACAGAGATGACTGCTTTACCACATCGCCCAGTGATGAGTGTCGAAGAATATCTTCATCTTGACTATAATAGCATCGAGACACGCTACGAGTACATTGATGGGCACGTGAGAATGTTGGCCGGAGGAACTCCTGACGATGCAAAGATTAGTGCAAATGTCATTGGAGTCCTGTACGGCTTATTAGAGGGCACCAGATGTAGTGTGTATACTTCTGATGTTCGGGTTCGCCTCTCTGAAACACGGTTTGTCTATCCAGATGTTGCTGTTAGTTGTGATGCAGGAGACCAGGAGCAAGGGGATATGATTCAATATCCTTGTCTCATTGTAGAAGTTCTTTCTCCAAGTACAGAGGCCTATGATAGAGGACGTAAGCTTGCCTACTACCGGGAATGTCCGACCGTGCAGGAGTACATGTTGGTAGACTCACAACGTCAAGCTATAGAGGTATTCAGACGTGAGAAAAACAATCTGTGGACCTATCATGCCTTGGGAACTGACGATGACGTGGAACTGGTGAGCCCTGGTGTACGATTCCCCCTATCGAAACTATATAGAAATGTCGTGTTATCAGAGGATAACAATCTATCAACATAGGTAAGAAACCTACTGTACCGTCCTGCCTCCATCAATCGGAATACTGTTGCATTGACGCAACCCCATGCAATCTCCGGCCTGGGTGCCCTCATACCGCATCAAGTTCATTTTAATTGAAGACGCTAGGAGACAAACTTTTTTGTTATGGAATTTCCAGTTGGTTTACATGGACATTTCCTTTCACATGATTCTGGGCTTCCTCGATTACTCAGCTTTATTGTGCATTGAAACGGAATATGATACCATTGCGTAAGCCTATTGTTTGACTATCGTTACCCTATCGTTTCTCAACGCCCACTCATTTTTGTAGATCTGATTGATGTGCAACAGATAAAGCACCAGAGGACTCAGAGCATGAACAGGTTGAAGAACCTCACAGTCGGGCAGCGCTTGCATTCTGAGCGAGAGCATCTGAACTGGTCACAGGAGCAGTTGGCGCAAGCTATTGGGACGACGCCTCTCTCAATCAACCGATGGGAACATGACAAGGCATTCCCTCGTCCACATCACAGGGCAGAACTGTGCCGTGTCTTCAACAAGAGTGCTGAAGCATTATTCGAACGGCGGGAGGATCAAGAGAAGCAAGAACCAGAAGACTTTCCTATCTGGAATGTCCCACATCTGCGCAATCTGTACTTCACAGGACGCGATGCTTCCTTGAGGTACCTGCATGCTATGTTAAGCATCAGGAACGCCGTTGCTTTAATGCAACCTCAAGCCGTCTCCGGACTGGGAGGAATCGGCAAAACACAGACAGCCATTGAGTACGCTTATCGCTACCGCTTTGAGTATAGTGCTGTGTTTTGGGTCCGAGCCGACTCAACACAAGCGCTCATCTCGAGTTTCGTTGCCCTTGCTGACCTGTTACAACTGTCGGAGAGGAATATCGAGGATCAACAGCACATTGTAAGGGCAGTTAAGCATTGGCTGCAAACACATGCAGGCTGGCTCCTTATTCTGGACAATGCCGATGACCTTGAGTTAATCTACGACTTTCTCGTCTCCGCCGATGGTCATATTTTGGCGACGACTCGTGCCTCTGCGACAGGCCCACACATCACAGGTATTGAGTTAGAGAAGATGAGCCTGGAGGAGGGAACATTACTGCTATTGCGACGGTCAAAGAGGCTTGATCAAGATATCCCTGTGGAGTCTGTAACCAAACTGGAACGCAGCCAGGCAGAGATGATTTGTACCCTGGTAGATGGCTTACCCCTGGCGCTCAATCAGGCCGCCGCCTATATCGAAGAGAACCAGTGCAGCTTCGCTGCTTATCTACACCTTTATCGAACTCACCGAAAGTACTTGTTACAGCGACGGAGTATCTTCGGCACGAGAGACTACCCATACTCAGTCGCAACGACGTGGTTGCTATCTTTCGAACAGCTTGAACGGACTGACCCTGTCGCGGCTGATCTGTTGCGATTTTGCGCGTTTCTCCAGCCCGACGCCATTCCCGAGGAGATGATTGTGGCCGGAACTGCTTACCTTAGTCCGCAGTTGCAGCGCATCGTTGATGATCCCATCCAAATGGATATCGCGGTTGGAGCACTACGGCGATTCTCGTTGGTGCAGCACAACACTGAGGTCAAGACGCTGACGATTCACCGCCTCGTTCAACTGGTGCTTAGGGATATGATGGACGAAGAAACCGAGCGAGAGTGGGCCGAACGGTGCTTGCAGTCAGCTATGCCTTTCCAACAGATGCATTCGCAGCGTGGCCTCAGCGCGAACGGTACCTGCCCCATGCGCTCGCTTGCATAAATCTGATCGAGCAATGGGACATGCGGTTTAGCGAAGCAGCACGTTTGCTTAGCCACGTGGGCAATCAGTTGTATGAGCATGGACAGTATAAAGAAGCTGAGTCACTTTGTCGGCGTGCATTGGTCATCAGAGAGCAGATACTCGGACCAGAGCATCCGGAGGTAGCTCAAAGTCTCAGCGATCTGGCCGAGATCTACATTGCTCTGAAACAGCACGAGCAGGTTGAGCCTTTGTGTTTGCGTGCCCTTTCGATCCAGGAGCACACACTTGGGCCTGAGCATTGCGATGTAGCGATCACGCTCAACGATCTGGCTATGCTCTACTATATTCAAGGCAATTATGAGCGGATTGAGCCACTTTACCAACGTGCGCTTGCTATCTTTGAGAACAGGTTGGGGCCAACGCACCCCTACATGGCAGTGACGCTCAACAATCTGGCCAAACTCTATGTAGCACAGGGCAAGTATGTTCAGGCCCAACTGCTCATGCAGCAAGCCCTGACGATGCGTGAGCAGGTACTTGGACTCGAACACCCCGATATCGCGAATAGCTTGCACAATCTGGCCAAACTCTACGTAACTCAAGGCAAGTATGCTCAGGCAGAATCCCTCTGCCGACGAGCCCTCGTGATACGAGAGCAGTGCTTAGGACCAACTCATCTGGACCTGGCAGGGGTACTCTATGACCTGGCACGACTCCTACTGACACTACACAATGCTGAAGCAGCAGAACCTTTCTATCGACGAGCATTGACGATCTACGAACAGGTCTTGGAACCAGAACATCCCGACCTGGTACACTTGTCGAAAGAGTATGGTGCGTTGGTGCGCAAGAGAGATCGAGAAGATGAGATTGTACCGCTAAATGAAAACCATTGACCGCTTTAGCGCATTGCCCACACTCTTATACCACTTGCTCTTGCTCCTTGCGAAGTATGACATAGCATAAGACCGCAGGGTGTTTTCTGTCACCAACTGCGGTTTGCTTCTGAAGAGGTCTACAACTGCTCCACCACACAAAGGTGGTGGAGTACGGTTTTGTCCAACAGACAAAGCGCCGACAGATCGTCGCTATTCCTGTGGCTTCCTTATGTGGTGGGTTTGAGAGTTCACTCTTATTTTGGGTCCATTTTTGTCTTGACAATGGGGGATACTTTACATCACCTTGTTGCTCGTTTTCTCACGAAAGGCTAGCACCATCTACATGGGTGCTCGCATCATCGGTAGCGCGCCTGGCACCACCACAACCAGCACTCCATAGGCGATCAATGCCAGAGCAGCCAACTGGGCAATTCGCTGTCCCACCGACAGGGACTTCTCAGCGAAGATCAACAGGGTGACTACAGCCATTGCCGCCACGTTCATCATGCCGAGCGGGAAGAAAATCACGAAGAGCAGCCAGCAGCAGCCGAGGCAGTAGACTCCATGCTCAAGTCCCATGCGGAAGGAGCCCCAGTATCCGTCGCGCCAGGAACTGAAGATGAAGTCCAGAGGTGTGCGGCACTTGGCCAAGCAGTAGTGCTTCAGCGGGGAGAGTTGATAGAGGCCAGCTAGCACGAACAAGCTACCACCGATACGGGCTGCGTTGACCATCAACCATGGCACCTGTTGCCCCAGCCTCTCGGCCCATGCCGCCCCAACATACGCCAGCACCCCGAAGAGCGTCCAGATCAGTAGATATGCGCTGACGAACACCCAAGTGGGCACGAAAGCCCGTCCATTCTGCCGCTTGTCTCTCTGCACCCGAGCGAACATCAGGATCATCGGTGCCGCCGTAGGGAACATCATGGCCACCATCATCACCACCCAGATCGACAGGAACAGCACGGTCCCTATGCCCATCGTCAGACCCATGGCCTGGTTGTTCATCATGACTGATTGCCAGATGAGCAGCGCCCAGGAAGCGGCTGCTAGGACGAACAGCAATGCCAGGATCATGTTCCGCTCTCGGTGCAAGGTCATATGCTACCTCCGGTTGTTACTGAGTGCACCCCAAGTGGCGACGCAAAACGGCACTGTATAGGTCAAGGGGATCTCCCAGAGCAGCGCCATCGGCAAGGGGCCTTTCAGCAGGACCATCCCCTGGTTGATCACCACCAGCAAGGTCCCTACGACCAGGGCTGTTTGCGCCGACCGTCGCAGCAGCGGCCAGTACCGCAGTGTGCAGCGCAGACACCGATACGCTCCGTCAATAAGATACGCCGAGCGGCACGCAAGGGACTGCTCACAACATGTGCAGTTCCCTCGCTGCATGGACTCAGCCAACAAGGCCTGCTGGGGTATGCTCGACTTCGGCCAGCGAGCTATGTGTCTTTTGCCAATCATACTTGATCTCGCCCGTCCCCTTGAGTACGGCCGTCTGCGCGACTTCCATTTCACGGTACTCGAAACCATTTGGCATACGCACGATAACGTGCTGCTCCTCGCCGGATGCTGGCACGGTGAGCGGTTCGCTCGTCGTCTCTACAAAGCCGGGAATAACAAGCCGTGCACGCCGTTTCTCTTTGTCGAACTCCCACTCAATCTTGACGAAATGTGGGCCATGAAAGGTGGTTATGATCTGCGACAGGATTTCAAAGATGGTGCCACCCGCTTTGCCCGACAGAACGGTGAGGACGGCATTGCGTTGTGCCTCGTTGGCGCTCTCGTCCACAAAGATTTCTGCTGTGCCATTGCCCTCGTGGAGTGCCCCGGGCCAGTGAAGATTTACCGCCCACTTGACTCCACCCAGGTTCACGTTGTCGAAGTGACCTTCCTGGATGTTCATGCCGACGACGCCCTCACAGAACTTATGGGGTGCCGGAAAGCCGATGGTGTCGCAGGGACAGGACGCCAAGCAATTGCAGTTCTTGAGATACTGCCCTTTCATTTTCCAGTCTGCCATCTGTTAACTCTCTCTTTCTGGGTAACTTACCCTTCTAGAAAACTATTCAACGGTTCCTAAATTGCGTGCTCTTCCTAAACGTCCTTTATAGGCGCATATAAAATGCCTCAACCGTATTGTGCATTGAAACAGAATATAATACCATTGCATTAGCCTATCGTTTACCTATCGTTAGCCTATCGTTTCTCAACGCCCACTCCCCCTTGTGGACCTGATTGATGTGCAGCAAATGAAGCATCAGAGGATACGGAACAAGCACAGAACGAAGAATCTCCTCTATGAATCGGCAGAGGCTTTCTACCAGCGAGCAGTGATGATCTATGAACAGGTCTGGGGATTAGAACATGCCGAGCTTGCACATCTGGTAGAAGAGTATACTGGCCTGGTACGCAAGAAGGGGCGAGAATAAGCAAGATATGGGAAAGAGTGCTTTACTGTGCCGACCTCCCCCCATCAATCGCCACCACCTGCCCCGTAATATAACTGGCACCTTCCGAAGCTAAAAACAGTACCACGGGAGCAATCTCGCCCGGCTGCCCAATCCGCCCCATAGGAGTCGTCCCCGCTACAACCGCTTCGGCTCTATCAAGTATCGCTTCGGTCATGCGTGTTCTAAACATACCAGGAGCGATAGCGTTGACGCGCACGCCACGACCAGCCCATTCTATCGCCAGCGAGCGTGTCAAGTTAATAACGGCGGCCTTGCTGGTATTATAGCCAACTGTTTGTAATTGGCCGCCGCCAAGGCCTGCGATGGAGGCAACATTGATGATCACACCTCTGCTGCGTTCCAGCATATGGCGTCCAACGACCTGTGACATGAAAAAGGTTCCGCTGATATTGGCATCGATGACCTGCTGCCAGCGCTCCAGGGGCATTGTTTCAGCAGGGGCACCCCATGTTAAGCCAGCGTTGTTTACCAGTACATCGATCTTGCCACATGTGGCAAGTACCTGTTGAACGACTTGTTCGACTGAGGAGGCATTTGCAACGTCACATATGGAGGAATAAACAGATATGCCTTGACCTTTTAAATATTGTTCGGCTTTGTTGAGCCATTGCTCCCGGCGAGCCGTAATGACGACAGTAGCACCAGCATCGCCAAATGCTTGAGCAATTTCTAAGCCTAATCCACGCGAACCACCGGTTATGAGGGCAACTTCACTGGTAAAATCGAAGGCAATAGTACCCATGTCCACCTCCCTTTGTTAACTTGTTCAAAGATGCTATGATTTTATCAACGACAACACATACCTGTATATATCACAGTGAATGGCAATACACAATATGGAAATAACAAAGGCGCATTCTTCAACACCCATACAATTTCATATGGACACTCTCAATCAGCGTCACCTACAAGGTCTTCCCTGGCACCTTCTACTGGAAGAATGGCCAGCGCACGGGGTTGTGCCACTTTTGATACGACGCGGCGATTCGCGTCACCCGGTGATCTTTGTGGAGCGCGACGGCCTGCGTTTTGCCATCAAGGAGACGACACCGCATATGGCGCAACGCGAGATCGCCAATTTGCGCGAGATTGATCGTCGCGGCATCCCCACCCTCAGTCCCGTGGGAAGCGTTATCGTTTCAGCGCCGCCTCTCTTAGTGGACGAAGATAGCCCCACCGGCATCCCCCAGTATATCAGTGGCGACCGAGGCTATACGGTGACAAAGTTGGCCCCACGTGTCGTGCCCCATGTGTTGCTTTATCGCATCCCTTTTACCAGGAAAACCAAGCGGCGCATCCTTTCAGCGATAGCTCTGCTTTTGATTGAACTGCACGAACATGGCATTTATTGGGGTGATCCATCGTTGGCCAATGTCCTGATACGCGTTGCCGGGCGGCGCATCCAGGCTATTCTCGCTGACGCGGAGACCGCGGAACTCTTTTCCGTATCGGTCAACGATAGTTTGCGTGAACAGGACCTGGCCGCATTCGGCGAGTCACTCCTGTGGCAGGCCGAAGACCTTCGACACGCCCGCGGACTGCCTGAAGACGAGGAACTGATCGATGACAAAGATTTTCGCTATCTGGAACAGCGCTACCGCATCTTGCGCCGAGAACACGGGCATCTCCATTCCTCCACCGGATTCGCAACACCTTACCAGTTCCAACGCATGTTAGAAGACCTGAGTGTGCGGGGATTTTCACTCCTTGATATGAGCGGTCAAGCTCTTCAGCAATTCGTCGCCGTCTTACCCGGCTGGTATCAACGCCGTATTCACGAACTGCTGGGTATCCATATACCGCCGCGCTATGCCCGTCGCTTCTACAACACTATCCTGAGCCACCAGTACGAGTTGAGCAAAAAACAAGGGCGCGACGTGAGCCTTGAGGAGGCCGCAAAAAACTGGTATAGACGCTACCATCTCCCCGCCATTCTTTTCCTACGGCAGCACCTCACCAGCGATCAAGACCCCATGCAGGCCTATTTCTCTCTCATGGAATACAGATGGAAGCTCAGCATGAAGGCACATTACGAAATTCCTATGGAAGAGGCAGCCCTGTCATGGGCAATGCAGCATGTAGGAACGGAGAAATTGGGCGATGTTGATCCGGCCACTTTAGCGAGTTGGTGGCACGAGCGCGAAGCAGTCGAACAGGTCCTCGAGCCTCCCCTTATCGAAGGACAAAAATTGGAGCCGCTCCTCTCGAAAGAAGAGCAGCCCCTTGTTCATCTGCCAGCGCCTGAATTGGACCAGAAATTAACACAACTTCTGAAACAGCCAGAAGAAGAGTGATACGCGCTTAGACTTCTTCATCGTCGAGTGTATCCTCTTCCACAACGCCATCGATCTTAGCTACATTGAAGGAGGCGATATTGCCACGAATCTGCTCTTCAATAGCGGAGGCGACATCGCTGTTCTGACGCAAGAAATCTTTGGCGTTCTCACGCCCTTGACCGAGGCGAATATCGCCCACGTTAAACCACGCGCCACTCTTTTTGACGAGGCCCATCTCCAGGCCGAGGTCTATCAGTCCGCCCTCGCGGGAAATACCCTCGCTGTACATGATATCGAACTCAGCCACGCGGAACGGGGGAGCAACCTTATTCTTGACCACTTTGACGCGTGTACGGCTCCCCATGACATCCGTGCCCTGCTTGATCGAGTCGATACGACGAATATCCAGGCGCACAGAAGCGTAGAACTTGAGCGCTTTACCGCCCGCGGTCGTCTCAGGGTTGCCAAACATGACACCAATTTTTTCGCGCAACTGATTGGTGAAAATGACGGATGTGTTGGAGTTGCTGATGGCACCGGTAAGTTTACGTAGTGCCTGGCTCATCAAACGAGCCTGGAGGCCGACATGCGAGTCGCCCATCTCGCCCTCGATCTCGGCGCGTGGAGTCAGGGCCGCGACAGAGTCGATCACGACTACATCGATTGCGTTACTGCGCACCAGGGAATCGACAATTTCCAATGCTTGCTCGCCTGTGTCAGGCTGCGAGATCAGCAGGTTATCGGTGTCGACACCACAGTGAGCGGCATAGGCACGATCCAGCGCGTGTTCAGCATCGATGAAAGCGGCGTATCCACCAGCGCGTTGTGCATTGGCGATAATATGCTGACACAGGGTAGTTTTACCAGAAGACTCAGGGCCATAAATTTCAGTGACACGGCCGCGTGGTATGCCACCTATACCCAAAGCAAGGTCGAGCGCAATCGATCCTGTGGGAATAACATCGACATGGATGTGTGAGGCCTCTCCCAACTTCATAATCGCACCCTTACCAAAACGTCGCTCGATCTGTTGCAATGCGAGGTCTATGGCCCTCTCACGCTCAGAGGTAGCGACGGGTACAGAGGAATTGCTCCGTTCCGAAACGTTTTTGTCTTTTTTATTCATTCGCTTTGTTCATTACAGGGTGTGTAGTATAGACAGGGTTGTAGTTGCTGCCTCCCGCTCTTTCTTCACCGCCCCTGCACTCCTCCTTTTTGATGACGAGAAATAATACACAAGCACATCGCCAGTTGCTGCACTTCCTCAATTCTTGGCTGATATATGTAGGTATTCTTCAGCAGGGTTGAAAAAGCGGAAATAGACCTCTCTCCATGTCTATGCTCCGAATCTAGAACAAGAGTACCATACATGCATCAGTATGTCAAGCCAAATCTGCACTTAGGTTCAATCAATAATCAAGAGCCGCGATCACTATGGCACATCACATATTGACGTGTATAGTAGGGACGATCCCTTGCGGCTGTCCTCCCGATTTGTGGTGAAGCCCCGACCCTGCTCACATATCCCGCCGACCCTCAAGGGCGCGGCTGAGCGTTCCTTCGTCGGCATACTCCAGGTCACCGCCGATGGGGAGACCGCGCGCCAGGCCCGTTACATGTAGATTCAGGGGTGCCAGCTCTCCTTTAATATAATTCGCGGTATATTCTCCCTCAAAGTTAGGATTCGTGGCAAGGATCACTTCTCGTACCTTACCGTTACGCACCCGCTGCAGCAGCTCGTCGATACGCAAATCCTTTGGCCCGATGCCCTCAACAGGAGAAATCGCCCCATGCAATACATGATAGAGTCCTTTATAGACGCCAGTCTTCTCTAACGCCAACAGGTCAAGCGGCTCTTCCACAACACAGATCAGCTCCTGGTCACGGCTCGGATTGCCACAAAGAGAGCAGGGATCGGTCTCGGTGATGTTGAAGCAGCGCGAACAATAGATGATGCTTTCTTTGACGCGCATGATGGCCTCTGACAGGCGACGCGCCTGGTCGGTAGGGCTGCGCAGGACGAAGAACGTCAGGCGCTGCGCGGTCTTCACGCCGACACCTGGCAGTTTTGAGAATTCTTCGATCAGTGCCGCCACTGGCGGCGCAATATCACTCATTATTATTAGAACATTCCTGGTATTTTCATACCGCCTGTCGCGCTACTGAGCATCTTCTGCTGGGCAGCGGTTGCCTTGTTAAAGGCGTCTTTCGCCGCGGCCAGCACCATGACCTCCAGTTCTGCGATATCTTCCGCGTTAAAGGCTTCCGGGTCAATCTTTACAGAAGTGACTTCAAACTTGCCGCTCATAGTGATCGTCACCGCCCCGCCACCGGCAGTACCGACAAACTGGCTGGCGTCTAGCTCTTCCTGCATCTTCAAAAGTCTCTGCTGCATCTTCTGGATATCGCGCATACTCATAGGTAAAAGTCTCCTTACTACACTTGATAACTTACTTCGAGCGAATATCGACGATTTTCGCTGTAAACGTTCTCATGACTTCCTGTACTACTGGATCACTGCTCGCCTTCTGCTTGATTATTTCTAGCGGTAATCCCGTACTGGTATTCTCTCTCACAATGTTCTTCCTGGCAACTGACAAGGATTGATCCACAGCAGATGCATCTACATTGGTAGGATATGGTTCCTGTAGAAACTCAACCCTGGCTTCTGGCTCAGTCGATTTGGGTTTTGTCTCGGAAGCAGGCCGTTCGAGGTGTGCCGACCGTAGTGGTGTCTCCTTCACAGCGGCTTTTGATGAGAAACTACCGGCTTCAAATACTGGAGCAGAGGGCAGCGTTGCGCCAGGGGCAAGCAGGCGCACGCGACATGGCTGTCTAAATTCCGTAGTGAGGGCCCAGTCTACATCCCTGACACGCTCACCCTCCTGCACGTATTTATGATGTAATTCGTAAGCTGCCTGGATGACGACAATGGCCTCTTCTACCGTTCCCTCTACTCCAATGACCGTGAAGCTATTGAGCATGGCTGCCGTCTTTGGATTCTTTGGCCGTACGCGCTTTTTAACGTTGTCCCATGCCTCCCTCACCTGCTGCAACGTTAATGAAGGCCTACTATCTGCACCAGCTGCACCAGCTGCATCGGCTGCATTGACTACGCCGGATTTACCAGGTGTAGTCGCGCGTTCATTATCTTGAGTAGAGCCAGCCTGAGCGGATGTTCTGCTGGGCCGCGTTGCGGTTCGCCCAGGCATGTCTTCACCTTCAGAAACGAGTAGTCCATCATAATCACCTGGCAAGGCAGCAGCTTTGCCCTCGTTCGACCTGGGAGATGAAGGTACGGGCAACACAGTTTCCGGCGGTACAGGCGCTTGAGATTTAGCAGAGCGTGCTGGCGCGGCAGTGGAACGCGACTGTAGCGAGGGGTCAGCAGTCATAGGACCGGCGAAATGACCATGCTGGGGACGGCGGTGCAGTTCAATGCTCTGCAAGAAGGCCAGTTCCAGGCCAAGTTGCGGCATGCCCTGACTCTTTTGTACGAGATCATTCTGCGCAAAGATGCGGGCAAATTCTGTCAATTCCTCCAGGCCGAAGAGCCGTGCTGCTTGCCTGATCTCGCGCACCTCGTCCTCGGTGCTATCAAGAATGATGGCAATATCTGTTCCTGCTTTCGCAAGCATCAGCGCGCGCCAGTATTCTCCGACCTGTATATTGAGTTGGCGCAGATCGGCTCCGGCATCAGAGAGTTCGTGGATCAGGTGCAAGACGGCGGCGCTGTCAAGCTCAGAAACATGGGTGATAAGTTTCTGGATGGCGCGCGGATCGGCCACTCCCAGCATCGTCTGGACCTGCGCCAGCGCAATTTCATTGCCCGAGTAGGCGATAGCCTGGTCTAACAGGCTGAGCGCATCGCGCATTCCCCCGGCAGCAGCCCTTGCAATCAGTTCTGCCGCGGAACGCTCTATGTGAACGTGTTCTTGCCCGGCGACATACTCCAGGTGCTCAACAATCTGCCGGGTGGTAATTCGTTTGAAATCGAAGCGCTGGCAGCGAGAGAGCACGGTGGGCAGCATTTTGTGCACATCTGTTGTCGCCAGCACAAAAATAGCGTATGGCGGAGGCTCTTCCAGCGTTTTGAGCAGAGCATTAAACGCCTCGGGTGTCAGCATATGCGCCTCGTCAAGCACATACACCTTGTACTTACCGGTAGAAGGCGGCATCTTGACCTTATCGCGCAGATCACGAATGCTATCGATACCGCGATTGGAGGCCGCATCGATCTCGATGACGTTAAAGGAATTGCCCGCGGTGATCTCACGGCACTGCAGGCACACGTTGCATGGCTCACCATTGACGGGGGCGCTGCAATTGATCGTTTTTGCCAGGAGGCGGGCGGTGCTGGTTTTGCCTGTACCCCTGGGCCCCGTAAAGAGATAGGCATGAGCAAGTTTGCCACTGGTGAGGGCATTTTTAAGCGTGCGAATGACGGGTTCTTGACCGACGAGATCGCCGAAAGTCTGCGAACGCCATTTTCGGTAGAGCGATTGTGAAGATGAGGACATCGTATACTAACTCCGCCTGTATCCTCGCCAGGATACCCACGCCCTCAACGGGCTGCAATCTTCCGCCAGCACTGAAGAGAGTGCAGTGACACAGAAAACCGGTTTTCACCCGATCCTGCCGATTAGCGCAATCAGGCGCCCCTACGACACCCAGAGAGGTCCACTTACCGTTGCTTCCTCACGGACCTAGCGGGTTTCACAGACATCTGCCGCGCAGGACCCAATTACGCCAATCGACAGGACCGGAAGAAAACCGGTCTGCTCCGCTGACTCTCGTCTCAGGAACAAGGCTATTTTACTCCTGCTGGCTCACTTTGTCAAGACAAGTACTTGCCAATCAACAGGCTATATTTCTCCTTTGCCGCGGCTGGAATTTTACTGTGATCGGTCATAATCGCGGTCGCAAGCGCGCTGGAGCAGCCACAGGTGTTAGCACTGCGATCAGCGGGAATCTTATGAGCGATACTGCGCAAAATGCGCTGGGCGTTGGCCACGTTCGCACTGAGATTCCCGATCACCATCTCGACGGTGACAGACTCCTCGGACTCGTGCCAACAGTCGTAATCAGTGGCACAGGCAACCATGGCATAGCACAACTCGGCCTCGCGAGCCAGTTTCGCCTCTGGCAGCGCGGTCATGCCGATAATGTCCATACCCCAGCTGCGATAGACGATTGACTCGGCTTTGGTGGAAAACAGCGGGCCTTCCATACAAACGTAGGTGCCACCCTCGTGCACGTTGACATCCCCCAGTTCGCTCGCCGACGCGAGCAAGAGATTACTCAAAGTCGAGCAGAATGGTTCGGCAAAGGTGACGTGGACAACGATACCGCCCTCGTAGAAGGTATTGACGCGGCTTTTCGTGCGATCAAATAACTGATTGGGGATTACAAGGTCACGGGGAGCGATATGCTGGCGCAAGCTGCCTACGGCACTGACAGAAATAACCCATTCGACGCCAAGGCTTTTGAGCGCCCAGATATTGGCGCGCACAGGAATCTCAGTGGGGGTAATACGGTGCCCTCGCCCATGGCGCGGCAGGAAGGCCATCGGCACACCCTCAACCTTGCCTATCGTAATCACATCGCTGGGATCTCCAAAGGGCGTCTGTACCGCGACCTCTTCAACACCAGTCATTCCCTCCATGCGGTAGAGGCCGCTTCCACCAATCACACCAATCGTCGCTTGTGGCATGAAACCTTCTCCTTATGCAAGAATATTACGCCTTGATCCTGAGGTAATGCAATTTACCCACTTTGAGAATCGCGCCGTCTAGCACCGGCACGGTAAAATTGACATCGTTCACACGCTCCGCAACTCCAGTCTCTCCACCTGGAAAAAACGAAACCCCGCCCTGCTGCACATTGCGCCTGGCCTCGCTTTTACTGGTTGCCAGTTTCGCGTCAACCATGAGCATGATGATATTCGTTGGTTCGCTCAGTTGATAGCCAGGAATATCGGTCGGCAATTTGCGCTCTGAAAACTGGCGGATAAAGGCCTCTTCGGCCTCCCGGGCTGCCGCGGCATCATGAAATTCACTGACAATTTCACGCGCCATGCGCAGCTTGACATCCCGGGGATTCAACGAGCCTTCATCCATCTTGCGACGCAATTCGGTCAGTTCAGCCAGCGGAAGATCTGTCAGCGTCTCAAAGTAGCTCATCATGGCATGGTCCGGCAGAGACATGAGTTTCCCGAACATATCATGGGCAGGCGCGGTCATGGCAATGTAGTTGCTCAGGGATTTGCCCATCTTTTTATAGCCGTCCAGTCCAACAATGAGCTGCACGGTCAGGATCTGTTGCGAGGGTTGTCCGAAGATCGGCTGCAGTTCGCGCCCAACCAGCAGGTTGAAGGTTTGATCCGTGCCGCCGATTTCGACATCGGAATGCAGCATGACGGAGTCATATCCCTGCAACAACGGGTACATAAACTCAGAGAGGTAGATTTCGATACCACTCTTGTAGCGATTGGAGAAGTCATCGCGCTCCAGCATCTGGGCAACGGTCTTATGACTGAGTAGTTTAATGGCATCTCCCAGGTCAAACTTGTCAAACCACTCGGTCTGATAGTGCACCTCGGTCAGATCACGATCAACAATTCTGAAAAACTGCTCGAAGTAGGTTTCAGCGTTCGCCCTGACCTGCTCTGCCGTAAGCGGTTTACGCGCTTCTACGCGATCACTCGGATCGCCCAAACGCGCCGTCCAGTCACCGATGACGACAACAGCTTTATGGCCCATTTGTTGAAACTGGCGCAGCTTGCGGAAGACTACAGCATGTCCAATCGTCAAATCGTAGTGCGTTGGATCCACCCCAAGCTTGACACGCAGAGGCTCGCCCTTATTTCCTTCTAATAGCAAGCGGCGCAACTCGTCTTCCTTGACAATCTGTTCGACACCGCGTGTCAAAACATGCTGGATTTGTTCCTGTGTTGGTCGTTGTTTCACCGTCACGACTCGCTCCCTCCCTGTTGAGTATCTTTTTACCTTGTGAGCATTGTAGCAGTATGGTAGCGCAAACGCAACACAGCACCCAGCAATCGCAGGGCTATTTAAAAGTCAGGAGAGAGCCAAGCAAGAGGCGAAGAGCTTGGAAAGGGTGAGCGTCAAAGCAGCGCATTTGCTTGGGAACAGTGGACACCCCCAGGAAATCCATCAAGGCTAGTAAAAAACTGGTGAGGATGGCGAGAACGCGTGGAGCGTCTCCCTTGCGCACGTGACAGTGATCCTCGCGCAACGTCACATCGCGACGCCAATGCAAGCGGTTTTCGATGCTCCAGTGGTCCCGCACCAATGCCAAAATGCACTCAGCCGAGGCCTGAGCAGGCGAGAGGCTGGTGATGCCAGAGACCACCTCGGTGCGCGTCTGTTTCGGATCGTTCAATGCAAGGCAGTTCACCAGCAATTGGACAGGCATAAAACCCTGAGAAACAAACCCGCAGCGAGAAAGCGCAGAATCACTTCCTCGTCGCGGGTTTTCTCACGAACTTTTACCGCTACAAACGGGCCAGCACGCTGCATTTCCCTAGTCTGAGTTGACAGCAAAATCGCTGAACAACAGCATATTTCGGTGGATACCTATGGACATTCAATCGGCCTGTGGAGCGGAAGATGGACGCTAGTGGACGCTAAAAAATGCTGCCAGCCGTTTTGACACCTCATCAGCAGCTTCTTTAGGAAGCCAGTGACCACAGTCGGGAAAATGCTGAACCGTCTGTGCTCCGAAGCGCTCAGCAAAATTTTTGCCGATATAGGGGTCGTGGTCTCCCCAGAGGACCATGGTTGGTATCCGAGCCGTCAGTTGAAGCAATGCATCTTCCCACCCGATGAATACTTCTGGGTCGGTCGCCCGATAGAGACACAAAACCATCCGCTTCATCATGGGACTTACGAAAGAATAGGCGGCACGAATATGTTCAAGAGTTAGTTTACGAGAGCCGCGCCGTAATTCCCAGCGATACAACGGCCAGTTCATCATTGCCATACTCATTTCCCCCAGCAGTGGAGTGCGCCAGATGCGTGCCCAAATGTGCCAGCGATAAGCGGAATGGAAGAGCGTGTTGATGATAACGATGCGGTTAACTTTCTCTGGATGCTTGACTGCCCAGGCTAATCCATAAGGGCCACCATGGTCATGGACCACGAGATTGAGAGGCACTTCGATGCCTATAGTCTTAACCAACTCATCGATGAAGTCTGCTCGATTTGCGAGAGAACAGTCAAAGTATTTTGGAGCGCTAGACCTGCCGAAACCAGGTAAGTCAGGAGCCAGGCAGCGATAGTTGGTACTCAAGTGAGCAATTACGTCAGACCATAGCTCTGCAGTATCAGGAACACCATGTAAAAACAAGATGGGCTGACCTGAGCCGCTATCTACCAGGTAGACATTGACATTGTTTACAGCGAGTTCCATACATACCTCTTTAGGGTGACGATATGCCTTCTTCGTTTTCTATCGCCTGCTGCTGTCGGAGTGAGCGGTGAAGCTTCATGTCAAGCTCATGGTTAGCCTGCGAGGGCCGTCTTTTGAACAGAACTGCAAACAGGATGCGGGGATCGAACAGCACTGCCGGAGATTTGAGCATGTGCAAGACTTCATAGAAGCGCAAGGTCACTAGATGATGCGAACTGACCAATTCATGCACCCGGCCCGTGTACCAGTTGAGGAGACGAGTGCCCAGGGATCGCTGCCCCTCCGTTTCTGGGTAGCGAAAATCTTCGCCTGTTGCTAGCAACCAGGGTACCTCCACCACTTTGGCGACCGCTTTCTGAAAACGCTGAGCGAGACTGGTCACGTCTCCTTGAGTGTGAAGGCGCCGCTGTTGATACAGACAGGCATTCAAGGCGTGCGCTTCTAGTGCGGCAGTAGCCATCCCTTGTCCATAAATGGGATTGAAGCTGCAGGCGGCATCACCAAGGACTACGAATCCCTCTGGGAAATGGGACATCTGCTCGTAGTGCCGCCGCCGATTGGCAGGAAATCGATGCGTGACAATGGGCGTCACCGGCTCTGCATCTTTGATCACCTCGTAGAGGGTGGGCACTGGCAGGCTACGGGCGTAGTTGAGAAAGCCAGCCTCATCATCGGGTGGATAGTCTCGCAACCAGCCTACCAGCGTCACTATCCAGTTACCGCCTTCGATGGGAATCACATACCCTCCCCGTTTACTGTGAGGAGGTTTTGGATAGATGATCAACACTTTCCAATCCAGGGAGAGCCGCGTAGGACAATGATAGAGGCGGGAGGCGTATCCTACATCCACCTTGATTTTGTTTTCCTTTACAGTATCATACCCAAGGGACAGAAGCCATTGAGGGGTTTGCGAACCGCGTCCACTGGCATCAACGACGAGATCTGCAGTCAATGCTTCCTCGCGCTGCCCTATGGCGCGATGCCGCAGATCCACACCGATCACGCGGCTGTTGTTATCGTTCCCACACAGTCGCACCACCTCGCATGCATCAATAAAGTGCACATTGGCTCGAGCAGCTACACAGGTCCGCACACACTGTTCGAGGAAAGGACGGCTTTGACTATAGCCTGTAATGTCGCTCGGAAAGCGGGCTTTCCATACGCCAAAATGGTACCAGCGAACATCCGCAATGCTATCCAGAAAAGGTGCTTTGCCCTGGACGAGCGCAGCAGAGAGGTCTGGGAAGAGTTCTGTCAGAATAGCTTCACCTTTCTTCAATAAGACATGGATGTGCCGTCCTTGTGGTACACCTTTGCGTGCCTCTCCCCCTTCTGGAAGCCGATCACGCTCAATAATCGTCACACGCTCGAAGTGGTCTGCAAGCACCCGGCCAGCCAGTAACCCGGCTATACTCGCGCCGATCACTATGGCATGCTGACCGCCGAATCTGACCTTCTGTGATTGCTCGATACTCATGAGTGTGCTCTCCAATTTTTAAGGAACGGTACCTCCCTTTAGATAACAGAAAAGAGTCGTAAAATCTCATCGACTCTCTGGAGAGCCTCTTTTACATCAGCCTGTTCTACAAGATTTCGATTAAGTTGTTCTTGTCCATGTCTTACATGTTGCAGTTCAGCTCTACCACCTTGACCGTAATCGGCATGTTCATCCCACCATTGAATGGAAGGTGGGACAGTGCCATTACCAGTAACACCAGCATCTGGTACTAATGCTAAATTAAGTTGAGCAAGATCGCGCGTACCAGCAACTCCGGGAAATACTGATTCTGAGATGGCCTTCACGAGTGTAAACTCAATAGCACTTTGTAAAGCATAATAGATTAAGAACTTGACTGCTGGATCAGTTGCAGTTCGCATGAGGTAGTGACAAAGTGCCAGGACAGGTTGAGAGAAGGATGTGTTGGGAAAAGCTTCAGGAGTACGGGCATCCCTTAAGGCAGTAAGTACTTCCTGGGTCATGCGATCTCGCTCTTCCATTGGTATCTCATGAAGATATGTTTCAAATGCTGTGTAGAAGGCTTCATGATCAATAGTATGTACCTCTAACATCATACGGTAGTAGTCATTATGTTCTTGTTCTTCTTTGAGCTGCCCTGCTAGTGCCCGCAGCGTAGGGAGCTGCTCCTCTCGCGCAATAGTGCGTAGTTCAATAGCCAGTGTCTGGACGCGATTTGAGTTTCGTACATGATCAACGGTGAGTATTTCTTCTACTACTTCACGCGCTCGGACTGATTTTTGCAGTTCGTCAATCTTAGCAATACTTCGGATGAGTCCGCCATTGAAACTCACGACCACTGGATATACTTTAGTTATCCAGTTATGATATTCCTGAGCAGGTAGTCTTCTTTCTCTTAAAGCTGTGACCAATTCTGTTGCATTCCATTGATTCACGTAATGGCGGGCGAGAGCATCAATTTTGTCACCTGCTTGAAGTTCTACTACCATAGTTTCTCCTTCTTACTACAACAGGGTAGGATAAGCACACTGCCAGGAATAGTCATGCCAAACACTTCGAACTAGATCTTTCATCAGTGAACTGTAGAAGGTAGCTTCGATCCCAAAGCATTGCGTTCGGAACGCCAGGCCAGGCAGACGAGCACAAGCATCAAGGGACCAACGGTCAGATGAAACACATTCTCCTCCCACGCGAGCCGCATGCCGAAAGGATTGTATATCACTATGCCCAGGAATCCCAGCAGCGTGTAAAACACTCCAAAGACCAGACCCAGGCCCAGCCTGATGCGCTGAGAGTGCTGCGTAAAGAGGATGACGAGGCCGATTAGTCCCCAGGCAATATGCAAAACCGCATGAGGAGTATTTCCATTCATGAGCGTAGCCAGTAGCAAGGGTGTAACGGCTGCAATATCCGGTCTCAGCCGCAGCAGGAGCGAGCCACTTCCTTGTATGAAGAGCAAGCTCATCGTGATCCAGAGGTACAGGTGCAGAATGCGAGTCGCACGGCTCGGTTGCTGAGTGAGTCGTCCCACCTGTGTACTCATGCCGTAGCTCCTTTCGCTGATGGTCGTAACAGGTGGCTCACCAGGAGTCCGCCAAAAACAAGGGCTTCAATGCTGAAAAATGCAAACCATATAATTGTGTATACACCAGGCCTGAAACGATTAAAGTCCACAAGAGAGACGATGAGTACCAACACGGCTAGCATGGTGAGTATGAATGTGAGCCAGCGTATGCCTTCCCAACGAGACTCGCGTATGGCCAGTACAGTGCCAACAGCCAATGTCAGAAAGAAGGCACTATACAACTGGGCTAAGGGCTCAGTCATGTTCCACGGCCAGATGCTTCTTGCCACGCTCGGTAACAGCAGCAGCAGCAATCCCACAACTCCAAAGATGCCAGCCTGCACCAGCCACAGCGGTGTGAATCGGTTTGCTACCCGAAACGAGTTATCTGTACTGCGCAAACGCCAGAAGCTAAATGCCACCAGGAGTGGATCTACCAGGTAGAACAGCATCCAGAAGTAGGGAAACTGATGTAGTTCCCCCGGGTAATAGAACATGCGGATGAGCGTGAGGAAGAACAGTAGCCCCGTAGCAAAGCCGATGCCGAAAAGCACAATGCGTACCTCGCGAAAAGTGCGTGACGTACTGCACAACAATACACCAAGACCAAGAGCTGTGTAGAGTGATGCGATAAAGCGTGCATTCAGTGGACTTGCCGGCCATGGCACAAGCAAGTTAACGAGGGTGGACTGGTAAAAAGTAGCTAAAAGTAGCAGTGCCTGTGCCGCGACCAATACAAAGATAGCGCGTAACCACCAGGGAAGTGGTCGATCCATGACGATTCTCCTTGTTAACTTGAACAACGTCAGTTCTTAACATTACCTCGCACAGAAGCGGCATCACCAGTTTGAGTATATCATATTAGCTGATGCGCAACAGCGGAAAGAACTCCTGATCGTGTGATATTCACTTCTACTCTCAAATGTAGTATAAAAAGTTGCAAAGTCCATCCGCAAGATTACCCATTTTTCGCAGTTAAGATGCAAGGCCTGTGAATTATCAGGGCAGCAAGCCCGCAGGGCAGGGGCAAGCCCGCAGGGCAGGGGCAAGCCCAGCCCCTACATTTCCACGACGGCGGAGCTAAAATGTAGGGGCTGGGCTTGCCCCTGCCCCTGCCCCTGCCCTGCTCTCTGCACAAGGCAGACACAGAGGTCTTTCTACCATAATTCACAGACCCTAAGTTAGGATGAAGGTAAGATTTACCTGCTGACAGAATCTGGATGAGCTTTGCAGCTTTTTCCGAGTAATCTTACTATATGACAGGTTCAGCCGTATTTTTAGTGTTACTGTCCAGGTGAGGTGATGAATACTGTGCTATAATACTGTTTATAACCTCTGCTTTCTGACATTGAAATAGCTTGGACGGTAAAACTAAGCATGCCTTACCAACCGTTTGATTACTCTATCGTAGACCACCGGCCATGGCCGCTTTTACAGCGCTTTTCGCGAAGGGTCCTTGTTGTTTTGTTGCGTTTGCTGATACGGCTGGAAGTAGAAGGACTTGGAAACATTCCGGTGACAGGTGCTTTCGTGTTAGCAGCCAATCATCTGCACGCACTCGACCCTCCACTGGGTCTTCTTCTCGTTCCCAGGCGCATGGTTGGTTTTGTCAAAGACAAGTGGCGAAAACCCCCATTTAACTGGTTACTAGGCGGCATGAGCGACATCATCTATGTTGGTACATCTGATCGTTATGCCCTTCTCAAAGCCATCAAGGTGCTACAAGCTGGAGGCGTGCTGGTGATATTGCCAGAAGGCACGCGTAGCCGCACTGGTGCATTAGGAAGAGGACAAACTGGCGTGGCTCTGCTGGCGACACGTGCACCTGCTCCGATCTTACCAGCAGTAATATATGGCCAGGAGCAAGCAATGAAATACTGGAAAAGGCTGAGACGTGTACCGGTGTATGCGCGCATTGGTACCTTGATTGAACTACCAACTGGCAAAGCTGATAAAGAACAGTTGCAGGCTTATACCGACCAGATTATGATCGCTTTAACGCGCCTGTTACCTCCCGAATATCGAGGTGTCTACGCAGAACTTGCTCGCGGTGCCGATGAAGGCTCTGTTCTCAGTTAACTACGCATAAAAACCAGGTACTTCGCCTTATGTTGAACGTTGCAAGATCACTTCAATAGCCTCGCAGAGAGTCGCAACACCATCCTCCTGTGCTATCTGAGCAGCTATCGCCTGCACCTGTGCTTTGTAGCGTGCCTGCCGGGTTAGGATACTGAGTGCTCGCACGGCTCTTTCCTGAGTGTAGAAACGGTGGTGCCTCCATAGTCCTATGCCGAGACGTTCAACTTGAGCGGCGGTGAAGAACTGATCGATCCCCCACGGAATAACCAGGGAGGGAACACCTGCCCGTAGAGCTTCTGCGACAGTGTATGGGCCACCATGATGGATGACTGCTGCACAGCGAGGGTATACCTGCGAGAAAGGTGCGAAAGGCACTGCAAATACACCATCTGGTAGGGGATCAGGCAGCATCTCAGGTGCTGCGCCAATGATTAAGGCGCGTGCACCTATGCGTTGAATAGCAGCAATACTGGTGCTGTACAACCTGGTAAAAGCATCCTTGACGAAGGGTGACATCGAGCCAAATGATGCTGCAATTACCGGCTCTGTGCTATTCAGGAAAGCAGTTAGTTCAGGGGGTTCACGCCAGCTAGCAGGAGTATCCCAGAAGCAAAAGCCAGTCATGCGTACGTAGGAAGGCCAGTCAGGTGGGGGAGGCAGGAATGCCGGTGATACTACTACAGCTGTTAGCGTGTGGGAGTGGTTCCCCACTCCCATGAGGTTGCGACCGGGAGCTAAACCATATTCGGCTCGGATGTTATTGATTTGGTTATCTGCCACGTAGCGAAGCGCGGCTTCAAGCGCAGCCCATGCAATGCGATTAGCAAATGGAGGGAATTCACTCGGCCATGATAAAGGAAGTAGATAGGGATTAAGATGAGCGGAAGGAACGTTGAGTGGTGTCATAGATATATGTACCCACGGAATACCTGTCAGTTCAGCGACAATGGGTGCAGCAAGATGGGCAGCACGAGCCACAAGCAAATCTGCTCCGCTACAGGCCTTCCGCAACTCTGAAATTTTGGCATGCAAGCCTGGCAGAAGCCACTTTTCTACGATGATCTGGAGCGATGACAGCGGAGTGAATCCGCTAGCCAGGTGACGAATATGGGGCAATAGAGTTGTCTGGACATCTCCAGGTAAACGATGGACAGCAAAGCCTTCCTCTATGAGCGTGGGACAGAAAATTTCTTCAACGGCAAACAGTACATCATGACCATGTGCCCGCAAGCCAAGACCCAAACTCAGAAACGGATTAAGATCGCCACGTATCCCAATTGTTGAGAGAACAATTCTTGCCATTGTCTACATACACTTGCTGAGGCTAAACGTCAGCTTATTTGAAACAAAGTTCATTCTCGAATCACTGATGTACCATAGCCCTTCTCTACCACTATCCCCTTCTTCGACTTACCAAGATACCGTTCAAACAGCAAGTCCAGGAATGTCTGCGCGAACTCTGGATCGTCATTCACGTGTTTGTAGAACTTGAAGTGACCGTCGATCATATCCTGGAGCAGGTCATTTACAACATGGTCAAAGGTGAGACGGGCGTTTTCGGGCGGATTGACGCGCACGCTCGCTTCAAGGGCCGTGTTACCTGCTAGTCGCTCTTCAATTTCGCGTATGCAGAGCTTGTCCTCTTCATTGAAGTCAGTGCCAAAATGTTCATTGAGTTGCTGGATGATTTGAGACAATGGCTCAAGCTCGGCTTGCCCAAGCGTAAATATTTCTTTCGGACCAATAGGATCAATCTCTTTCATCCCACGGGGAAGTGTGATCGAGCCTTTGCTCGTTTGATTGATGCGATAGGATTCTATATCGATGTTCTGCTGAATCTCAAGCGGGAGCCGTTCCAGTGACGCTGGGAGTTTGCGTAGGAGCAACCTGCCAAATACGTAGAGCTTCTCCAGATCGGTATCGACAAAAGTGATGATCTGTGAGAGGAAAGCATACAGGCGCACATAATCGGTAAGATAGCCCTTCAAATCGCCCTTTTCCTCATGTGAAGCCTCTTCATAGCGAGCGACAACCGGCGCTAGAACGGCATACAGTTTATCCTGCGTTCCCTTCGGGTCAAAGAAAATCGCGGCAAAACGGTTGATATCATCTTCACTATAAAGGTGGAAGCCACTGAGCTTTGTCTGAAGATCGTACAAGAGGTTTGGGTCCGTGCCCTCGCTGAGCAGCGTTTTCTCATAATAGGGAGCGAAGGCTTGCTGAATCTCTTCTGCCTCGTTTGCGAAATCGAGTACCATGGTTTTGTTCTTGCCAGGATAGGTGCGATTGAGCCGCGAGAGCGTTTGTACAGCATTGACCCCGCCAAGTTTCTTGTCTACATACATGGTATGTAATTGCGGCTGATCAAAACCCGTCTGGAATTTGTTAGCAACGATCAGTATGCGATAAGCGTCCTGTTTGAAGATCTCGGCGGTTTTCGTTTCAGGAAAGCCGTTCATATTCGACTCTGTAGAGTCGATGCCCCCATCTCTTACGGTTCCAGAGAAAGCGACCAATGCTTTGTATGTATAGCCATGCTCCTTCAGATAGCGATCTACCGCGTGTTTGTAGCGCACAGCATGGAGGCGCGAGCGAGTCACGATCATTGCTTTGGCCTTGCCATCGATGAGAAAGGCCACCTGCCCGGCAAAATGCTCAAGCATGATGGCTACTTTTTTGGCGATAGTTTGCTCGTGTCGGTCTACAAAAGATTTGAGCAGCAGGGTGGCCTTTGTACGGTCATAATGCGGATCCGTCTCAATCTTTTTGAGGAGACTCCAGTAGGTTTTGTAGGTGGTATAATTCTCCAGCACATCAAGAATGAAATGCTCTTCGATCGCTTGCCGCATAGTATAGAGGCTGAATGCTTCGTACTTTCCATCTGAGCGGCGTGTGCCAAAGAGTTCGAGCGTCTTGGGTTTGGGCGTAGCGGTGAACGCGAAGTAGCTCACGTTGGGCAGCCGCCCGCGCTTCCTCACCTCTTGAGCAATGCGATCCTCGAGATCTTCACCCTCGTCGCTTTCTTCTATATCGGCATCGTCCAGGCTTCCTACCGTCAGCACCGTTTTCAGGCTTTTGGTACTCTCGCCGCTCTGGGAAGAGTGAGCCTCGTCTATGATGACGGCAAAGCGTTTTCCTTCCAGCGCTTCGATCTGATCCACAATGACAGGGAATTTTTGCAGCGTCGTAACGATGATGGTCTTCCCATGCTCAAGGGCATCTTTGAGTTGACCGGAAGTTTTATCAATATTCTCGACCACGCCCAGCGTTTGCTCGAACTGCTGCACCGTTTGCTGGAGTTGCTTATCAAGCACGCGACGGTCTGTGATCACAATGATAGAGTCAAAGACACGCCTGTCCAGGCTATCATGCAGAACCGATAGCTGATGAGCTAACCAGGAGATAGAATTACTCTTCCCGCTGCCAGCGCTATGCTCGATGAGGTAACGTTGGCCCGGGCCTTTCTCGCGTGCATCGGTTACTAAACGCCGTACTGAGTCGAGCTGGTGATAGCGCGGGAAAATCAGGCTTTTCTTGCCAGTCTTTCTGCCCTTATCATCCTGCTCCTCGATCTCCTGAACGAAATGCTGGAGCAAGTTGAGTACGCTGCTCCTGGACCAGATACTCTCCCAGAGGTAAGCTGTGGCAAAGCCTTTCCATGATGGAGGATTGCCCGCGCCGCCATTGCGCCCCAGGTTGAAAGGCAGGAAACGAGTGAACTGCCCCTCAAGGTGCGAGGCCATATAGACAAGTTCTGGATCAACTGCGAAATGGGCCAGGCAGCGTCCAAAGGCAAAGAGCGGTTCGCGCGGGTCGCGATCGGAGCGGTACTGTTGAATAGCATTCTGCACATTCTGTCCCGTGAACGGGTTCTTGAGTTCAGCGCTGAAGATCGGCAGGCCATTGAGGAAAAGCACGAGATCCAGGCTGTTATTGTTTCTCTCACTGTAGCGCAGTTGGCGAACTTCGCTGAAGATATTCGCGGCATAGAGATTCAATAAATCATAGTTCAAGCCACTCGACGGAACAAAGTAGGCGAGCTGAAACCTGCAGCCATTGGCCTTGATGCCTTTACGCAGCACAAGCAACGTTCCGCGAGCGCGCAATTCGCCTGCCAGACGCTGCAAAAATGGCGTCCTGGCATCACCCTCGTGCTGCTTCTTGAACTTGTCCCATTCTTTGGGCTGTGTAGCATAAATAAAATTGAGGACATCTTCAGGAATCAGGCAGAGGGCTTTGTCGTATTCTTCTGATGTGTGCTTATGGTAACCCCCTGGCGCGACGTTGTCCGGAGTTAGATTACTGGTAGCAGGTCCGTAGAGTGGTGAGGGGTGATGTAGCAAAGAATCAGGGTTAACCGGGGGAGTAACTACCTCGCTGGATAGTAACACTTGTTCAATCGTTTCTTCGAGGTTTTTTTCGGAGATGTCCATGAGGTAGCTCCTCAATCTAATTCCTTGTCAAATCTTGATGGACTCCAGATTTCCTCGCAAATGCGCCGGTAAAGTTCCTGCCTGGCATCAAGATCAGCCTTTTTGAATGTTGGATGTGAATTGAAAGGGAGACGGCTTCGCTTAACATAGTCTAAAAAGGACGGATTTTTCTGATAACATTGCTCATCGAGAGACTGTGCAAGCAGATTTTGGCCAAAGTAGCGTTTCGCCTTTTGTTCATAAGGATCATCATTAAAACTTTGGTTGAAACCGCGTGGAAGCAGGATGAGGCCCCCAAGACGATTACGATACTCATTAAAATCTTTCTCTGTAGTAAATTCATCAGTGTGCCGTTCATATCGATTAGCCCAGATGTGTTCGATCTCAAAGGGTTTTTTAATATCCCTGGTAACATACGTAGTGAAATGTGAATTTATGCCAGATTGCTCCTCGATATGCTGGGTAATCCTTGCAAGGATATGATGTACATAGTGCCGATTTTGCATATGTAAATAGAAGGAGTTAACACCTGCAAATGTTTCAGGAAGCTCAGTAACTTTCCTCTCAAGTGTTGCCGCTAGTGCCAGTAGATCAAGGTCACGTATCTCCTTCATAAGATTAAACATGGTGTAGACAATGGAGGAGTAATTGAGCGTGCGGAAGTTTACGACACGGCGAGCAATAAAAATATCCAGGTAGCCTGCAACCAACCTCATTTTACGATCTACTGTTTCCAGGTCATCTTCACTACAGAGAGGGGCAAGCAGTAATGGGTATTGTAGAGTAAAGTTGTTGTGAGCGTTATAAAAAATATACTCCAGACCAGGTGTCAATTTTTGCGCAGCCTGTCGAATACGAATATAATGACCTGCAAAACGATTAAAACGATTCATGACAAAATCGCGGAAGTCATCACTCCTTTTTAGTCCAATACGATCCTTTTCCTCACGTACCCACTTATGGAATGCACCTATTTTCTCGAAATCCCTATTGACGGCACCTTTTTTACCTTCACGTATCGAGTCAGCGTACTTGGCGCGTAGCCACGCTTTGAAGAAGTCTTCCTCTTCTTTCCCTTGCAACGCTATTAGTTCAAGAAGACGTCTTTTCCATAAATCATTGGCTTTATCTCTATCTGGTGGATCAGTGATATTCGCGAGCAGGTACCCTTTCAGCATGTCCGTAGGACTCAAGTTAAGCCCTCGATCATTCATGGTCTCAAATATCGTGTAGGCTTCATCATCGGAGTATGCCGTAATTTCAACGAGGTCTACATTATCGATAAGCCAATCAATAAAAAATGGTAAAGTCCCGTTTTTTAGAGTCTCTGGAAAGTTCTCTACAATATCGTTATAACGTGTGGCAATGCTACGAACTGATTCTGGTTGTTCAGAGTCGTCAGGGTCGAAAGGTTGATTGTTGTATAGAGTTTCTATACACTTAATGCGCTCAGCAACATCCAGGTTAAATGACTTTTTACCATATTTCTCAGAGTAAATCAGCTTATCTACATCTACTCGTTCATCCACCGTTCGGCCTCGTTGGAGATTGTATAGAAATATAAGAAGAAGTGTTAGTGAAGTAAGTCGCTGTTGCCCATCAATAACAAATTTCTGACCGTATCGACTGCTGATGACAACCGAACCAAGAAAATAGTGTGTATAACCTTCAACCCGAGAACGCGAGTGCTCTTCCCTATAACTATCGAAAAACTTGGCTTCTAAGTCTTGGAGTAACTCGGTAATTTGTTTCGTTGTCCACTTGTATTCTCGCTGGTAGTAGTCAATCCCATACTTAACCCCATCCATTAGTTCACGTACTGACTTGGAGCGTGCGTCAATCTTGTTCATCTGTTCCCCCTACATATTCCATGATAATTTTCTTGATAAGGTTATAGTTTTAACCTCTACTGAGTAGCATATATCATCTATTGATGTGATTTCCCTCTCACATCGATCTTCCCCGTCACGGCTGCCGAAATCAGGGCAGTGCTATACTCCTTTAACTTCTCAATACCCTCACGAACCCTGGAAATGAGCGCGTCAATATTGGCCGTTTCGTGTTTGAGATAGGATGCTATAATGTTTTGTTCTGAGATGGGAGGCACGAGAACTTCAAGCGATGCCAGCTTGGGCTGCGCGATAGTTGTCATAGTCGTAGTCTCCGCAAGTGCAACTAACCTATAACGAACGAGAGAGGCATTGAGGTAGTTGATTAGGTACTTTGATATCACAAGCTTTGAGGAAGGACGTATTCTAACAATATGGCACTCAAACACGGTAGGTTCTGGCACCTCGATTATGCTTGCAGAAGATCCAACACCCTCAAGCTTCAACGATGACCTGACAAAAAAGATATCTCCTGATGATACTTTGAAAGTATCATATTCATCCTGTTCGGTTACGACACGATCAAGGCTGTCAAAATCAATGAGGCAGTTGTCTCTATATAAATCAGCTACGTTAACTAGCTTAGTTCCACTTCCAAATTGATCCTTCTTTTTAAAGAGACCGTTGGCTAAGCCATTTTGTATTACATACTTCAACCGCTTCACTTCCCAATGCGCCGGAATCTCCCCAATCCACTCCACACCCGAATCCTTCATTTGCACCGTAGGATCAAGCCCCTTAGTAACAGCATGACTAATGAGAGCAGAACGCTTCTCCTGCAATAACTCAATTAGTCGCTCCTTTTTTGCAATTAGAGTGTTGATCCTGGATGTCTCGCGGTCGAGGAAGGAAGCGATGGTGCGCTGTTCTTGAGGAGGAGGTACTTGAATACGAATCCTTGCCATGACTCCATTCATCAACTTGGGATTAATATCATGCCTTACAAACCAGGAGGTCGCAATATTCAGAGCATATCGAAAGAATCTAATATCGTTATTATGATCTTTGGGAAGCAAAGTTCCACAAACATTCGTACAATTGAATTTTCCTTGTCTATAAAAGACAGTCCCTGCTTTAGCACCATCAGTTGTCCACGTTAGATAGGTTCCATCAAAATCGTACGTACTTATATACCCGAGAACACCATTGTTTTCAGTTTGCGAAGAGTACACAGGATATTGCCCTGGGTTATCTTGAATCCCCAAATTACTGATGACACGACCACGTCCTAAGATAAATAAAGTCCACACTGGACTTACTCCCCAAAGGTCTGGAATCTCCCCCAACCATTCCACCCCCGAATCCTTATAAGCAGGATAAAGCTTCCACTTTCCCGTTAGCGATTCATTTGGAATCAACTCTATCTGAGTCATCCAGCCACCTCACGCAACATTTCCAGAATATCGCATTCCAATATTTTAATATCAGCCTCAATTTCCTCTAAGTGCCTTGGTGGCTGATATTTGTAGAAGTAGCGGTTGAAGTTGATCTCGTAGCCTACCTTCCCTATTTCACCATCTTTGTGGTCTCGGATGGCTGTATTAATCCAGGCATCAGATACGTGTGGCTTGACTTCGCGCTCGAAGAACGTCCAGATATCCTCGTCGAGTGGCACGTTTTCGGTATCGCGCAAGTCTGGATCAGGCTCGGGATGGCCATCTTTGTCTCGACAGATTTCTGCTGTCTCGTCGCGCTCGGAAAGGGCCGCGAGAATAGCTTTGCGGAAAGGTGGAGTCAACTTGAGACCAGCCCTCATAGCCGTTTTATCCAATTCTTTCTCGAATATAGCCCGATCCTTAAACAGTGTGCCTGGCAGCGTCTTCAACATGGAGAGAATGGCCTGTTGCTGTTCTTGTCCTGCCGATTCCTCGAACAATTTCTCTTGCGTCTTTTTCTTTTTGCTCGTGGCAAGGTCGGTAAAGGCTTTCTGCGTATTGAGCTTCTCGATACATTCTGGGCTGGCCTGGAAGTTGAGCCGCAGAGGGCGTTCGATGGTAATCTTGCGATAGCCAAAATCGGTGGTGTCAAATATCCTGGCGTATTCACCCTCGACGAAAGATAGATAGATCTCGGTGATACGTCTGATGTGTTCTTTGGAGATTTCGCGGCGTTTGTCACCCATGCTCTTGCGCATCTGTACCCAGAAGTCGGTGGCATTGATAAGCTGTACGTTGCCTCGAAGCTGCTCCTCTTTGCGGTTGGTGAGCACCCAGATATAGGTGGAGATACCTGTGTTGTAGAAAAGCTGCTCCGGCAGGGCTACGATAGTTTCAAGCCAATCGTTCTCCAGTATCCAGCGGCGAATCTCGCTCTCACCACTGCCGGCATCACCTGTGAAGAGCGGTGAGCCATTCATGACGATGGCTACGCGGCTCCCGCCTTTGTCGGGGTCCTGCATACGAGCAAGCATGTGCTGGAGAAAGAGCAGTTGTCCATCGCTGATGCGCGGTGTGCCAGCGCCAAAGCGACCGGCATCACCGCGATTTGCTTCGGTTTCTACAGCGACCTGATCCATTTTCCATTCTTTGCCGTAGGGAGGATTCGTGAGCAGGTAATCGAAGTGCTTGTCAGCGTGCTGGTCCTTTGATAAGGTGCTACCGAACTTGATGTTCTCTGCATCACGACCATCGGCGCTCTTCATATACAGATCAGACTTACAGATAGCGAATGTTTCACCGTTCAATTCCTGGCCAAAGAGGTGAACTTCGGCCTTTGAGTTGATTTCGAGCATACGCTCCTTGGCGATGGTGAGCATGCCACCAGATCCACAACACGGGTCGTAAACGGTACGTACAATGTGATTCTGTTTTAGAGCATCCTGATCCTGCGCCAGCAAGAGGTTGACCATCAGGCGAATCACCTCGCGCGGCGTAAAGTGCTCGCCAGGGTTTTCGTTCAGAGCCTCGTTAAATTTACGGATGAGTTCTTCAAAGATATAGCCCATTTCAAGGTTCGCGACGACATCGGGATGGAGGTCAATATTCTTGAATTTTTCCAGCACCAGAAAGAGCAGGCCAGCTTCATCGAGCTTGCTGATGGTGTTGTTGAAGTCGAATTTTTCAAGCACTTCGCGCATGTTATCGCTGAAGCCATTAATGTAGGCTTTCAGATTGGCTGCCAGGTGTGGAGCATCACTCAGTAGTCGCTCGAAATCATACAGCGAGGTGTTGTAGAAGGAAAAGCCCGAGGCTTTGCACAGTTGTGGGGCAAGGTTGTCGAGTTTGCCTTTGAGCCTGGCGTTGATTTCAAGAACGTGCTCTTTGGTAGGTTGCAGTACGCAGTCGATGCGGCGGAGTATTGTGAGTGGGAGGATAACGTCCTGGTATTTACTGCGCTTAAACGTGTCTCGAATGAGGTCCGCGACGCTCCAGATAAAGTTGACCTTTTCGCTGAAATTATTCATACGCTTGTTTCGTCTGGCCCTTCCATCACTGCGTTCAGCAGAGGTTTTTCTTTCTTCTGGGACAGCTTACTACTGCGCCTGTCTACTGTCAAGCGAGAAGGTCAGAGGTGATTGGTCGCTTCGTGGTGCTAGATCATCCTGGTGTGAGGTTGTGTCCTTTTTATGAACATCAGTCCTTCTTGCTCGTCTTCTTCGGTTTCGGTTACGTTGCTTCTTCATCGCGTCCTATCGTTTGGAGAAGCGAGGTATAATTCCCCCGGATGACCTGTGTAGTAGGGTGCTCTGACCCTACCTGCTGCTCATAGATCGCCAGGGCACGCTTATACAACGGCTCCGCTTCCTCGTACCTCCCTTGCTTACGGTAGAGATTCGCCAGGTTGTTGAGGCTACTGGCCGTGTTGGGGTGCTGGGGTCCCAACTGCTGCTCACAGATTGCCAGGGCTCGTTCATACAACGGCTCCGCCTCCTCGTACTTCCCTTGCGCATAGTAGAGTGCCGCCAGATTGTTGAGGCTACTGGCCGTGTCGGGATGCTGGGGTCCCAACTGTTGCTCTCTGATCGCCAGGGCTCGTTCATACAATGGCTCCGCCTGCTCGTACTTCCCTTGCGTGTTGTAGAGGTATGCCAGGTTGTTGAGGCTAGTGGCCGTGTCGGGGTGCTGTGGCCCTAACTGCTGCTCTCTGATCGTCAGA